>OASV01000002.1_pt1 | contig 319528 bp, 284 predicted proteins | sample 1494921 | NCBI WGS metagenome assembly OASV01 (sample SAMEA2579918, study PRJEB22360) | human gut metagenome
TTATATCAATTTTGCACATGTGGCGTAGTATAAATTAATTCTTATGACTTACTTAAATGATTAATATGAATTGAACATGACAAAGATAACACTTCGGAAAGGTGTGGATATGAAGGGAAATAAACAGACATGAAGGTGTGTGACACATTGTGGCGGAGAATGAAATAAAGTGAATTAAAGGTTTTGATATATTTTTATATGTGAGCTGTTTTTGTTACATTTGCTTTGATAGATAATCTCTGTGAATAAGCTTGCTGCAAAGGAGTTGTAATAGCTGGATATTTACGGATAATAGAAACGTTTTAAAAAAGTGAATGTAATGAACGAAGAAGAAACGTATATGGGCGAATGGCCGGTGAAGCCTTATTACAAACGGGATTTGGCCATGGGATATGCCCCCGATATCACTCCTGTGGCAGCGTTGAACCGCCTTTCTGCCTGGATACACCATCATAAGCCGCTTTATCAGGCTTTGCTCGATTCGGGCTATGCGGACAGACAGCGTATTTTCAATTCGGTACAAGTGGGGTTGATTTTCCATTATTTGGGAAGACCGTAGGAGTTGGGCGTCCGTATGCTTGGTTCTACACGTCAGTATGTGCAGACCTATGCATACGTATGTATCGCCTCACACAGACGTATATGTGAGGCGACATCACCGTATGGATTAACCATTGTTACTACTACATTCCTCTTCGCTCTCATGCTCTTCATAACGTCCGCAGGGTTGGCGGGTGTAGTACACGGTTCCCGTGCGGCACAGTTCCTGGTCGCGCACTTTCAGCACATCCAGGCGGGTGAAGGCACGGTCGGGTTCGTTTATACGGGTGATGGAGAGGATGAAATCGGCCAGATTCGCCCAATTGGCACTGCCGGATATGGTGTACATGTTGATGTCCTCCATTGCGTTCTTTCCGTCTATTTTCTTCAGGCTGCGCGGATGAGCCACGATGATTACCCAGATATGGTTCTCGCGCCCCCACGACTGAAAACGGGTCAGCATCGACTTGATGCTTTGGGTTTCGGTCTCGCCTTTTCCACTTTGCGCCTCTACAAAAAGATAAGGGTCTATCACCAGATATTTCAATGGCTGCCTGCGGCGTACCAGATCGGCCCGGTGCAGAATGTTTCCGGGAGTGGGCGGCACTTCGTGCATATCCAGATGAATCATGTGAGTGTTCAGAAAATCAATATAGGGTGTCAGCTGCTCGTCGGTATAGGCGGTGGTGTTGGCTTTGCCCAGCAGCAGGTGTATCAGGTGTGCTATATGCTTGTCCTTGTCCGGAACCTCGAAAGAGAGGTAGCATACGAAGCGTTCCGTGTCGCGCATGATGCGGCTGGTCAGGTCGTTCAGAAAATCCGTTTTTCCGCTGTTGGGCATACCGGTCATGATGATCAGGCCGCCTGTGTCGGTGGGATGGAAAACGCGGTCGGTCAAGGGGCCGTAGCCCACGCTGTAGCCGTGGTCGTATTTGCCGTGCAGCACGTTCATCACCTCTTCCCTGCGTTGTTCTACAGTGATGATATCGGTGGTGTGGCAGGCACAGGCATCTTCTATGACGCTTTGCACCACTTCGGTGCCGTAAAGATTCATCACATCGCCTATGTCTTTGCACCCTCCGGGCAGGGTGGTGAAAAGGCAGCGTGCTCCGAAGTAGTCGGACAGATGTTTCACCAGTGTGCGTCCGGGCAGGTCGGTGTCACCGCAGATCACGATGTCCTGCACCTGGTCCAGCCAGGAAGTGAATGCCTCGAAGCTTTTCGCCAGGTCGCTTGCCGCTCCCGAGGGCACACTGATGACGTGGCGGTATCCTGCTTCCATCAGTACCAACGCATCTTTTTCACCTTCTACGATAATGAGTCGGGGAATGGTCTCTTCCTCTACCAACAGCGGATTGATGCAGTCTATGTTGTAGGGAGCGCATGGTTTGGTGGGCGAATCCTGACTCCAGAATTTGCTGTAGGTTACGGGAGATTCTTCCGTTGTTCCGTCCGGAATTTCTATCTCTCCGGATACTGCGGAGGCGTTGGCAGCGGTAACGGTCTTTGCGGATGGCGAGGGGCTGCATGAGCGGTACTTGGCATTAACGGGACGTCCGTCCACGTAGTTCACGTAGGCGATGCAGGGAAAGACGGAGGAAGCCTGTTCGCGTTTGTCCTCACTGTTCTTGGTGATGCAGTAATGACGCAGGCAGCCGATATGCGTTGCGATGGCTGTGGCGAGAGAGATGCCCTGATCGGCCAGATAACGGCGTGCTGCCAGTTGGTCAGGATCCGTACACTCGGGCGATTCGTCCAGCGGCTTGATTTTTTGCAACACGGCGGGGGATAGGATTTTGTAGTCGCCTGGCAGCATGGGGACTTCGTTCACGTTATTTTCTGTCGCATTTCGATATTCCGGCAGGTTGCCTGTGAGGTGGCGCGTTCCGGGGGGTGGGCATGTTCCGGTTCGATCGGACGACTTTTCTTTGGGGTAAGAGAACATGGGACGCTTGTCCTTGCAATAATCAGTCAGGATGCCATTGAATTCGCATCCGGCGTAGAAGCAATGATACAGCCCTTTGGCTTTTGAGATATACAGATGCATGGTACCGCATTTGGGACACCGGGCAAGAAAATTCTTTCCCGCATTCTTGCGGTCGGGAAAGTCCGAAAGGGAATAATAGGGTTTCATGTTGAATAAATTAAAAAATTAAGAATTGAAAATTAGAAAATAGATGCCGGACGGTCCGTGTGCAGCCTCACCGGTCATTGGCCACTGATTGTCAACCGTCAATCACTAACCATTGAGGTCTACCCATTTTTCGGACAGCACATTCCAGATGGCGGTGTGGGCAGGGCGCGGCGGTGCGTCCTCCGGTATTTCCACTTTTCCGTCTATGGGGTCGTCATAGTAGCGGATGTCCTTGTCGGGTTCCTTCCACTCGAAAGGGGATATGGGACGGAACTCACGGAGTTTCCTGCGTTTTTCCTCCAGATTTTTGCTCAGCTCGCTGCTCAGCCGGGCGATGGCTTGTTTCATCAGCGACTGTCCGTGGCGCGTCTTCATGAGGTTTTGCAGCCAGATGATTCTTCCCGTGTGCGAGTTTCGGGAGAAGCGGGGATCAGCATCGAAGTAAGGGATGAGAAACTGGTTTACCAGGATGACCAGCCCTTGTAACGCCTTGGGGCGAGTATAGCTATGATCGGCGGCTATGCTGTTGATGAGCGGGACCAGTACCCGTTGCTTTTCTTCGGGACTGGTGTTGAGCCGGTGGAAGAAATCGGTAGCGGGAGACGGGGCCGGTGAAGTTTTTCCGTTGTCAGGCGTTTCCTGAGGAATTTCCGAAGGGGGCCTTGGAGTATCCGTTTTCTTCGCGTTTGGCACTCCGTTTCCGGCGGAACATCCCTGATGGGAATCCTCCGGAGGATATATATTATTTATATTATATACTATATTATTATTAAAAGCAGCATCCTGCGGTGTTTTCCGCGCAGGATGCTGCGGTGGTTCCATCGGTTTTCCATCCTCTTTGTGATACCATAGCGGTGAGTAAAATGCAATGATTTTGGTGTGCGCCTCGTCCCATATCATTCCGAAAGACTGGCAGTTTGTCACTGCGGCCACCAGCGCCGATGTGTACGAAAAGCGGAGTGACAACCGGAGGTCATAGAAATTGCAGAGCGGATAGATGCCTTGAGAGTTCATGTAAGCAGGTATTCCCAGGTAGAGATCCAGTAACTTGGTGATGGTAGGATCGTTCACTCCCCGTCTTTTCCACTGGTGGATCATTTTCTGCGTTTCGCTGATGGAGACGCTTTGTTTCAATGCTTTTATAGCCATGTGCACTTTGTTTTTGTAATAATGGCGGTGAAGTTATAAAGGAAAAAACAGATGCGTCTGTCCACTGTGGACAGACAATTAGGAGACAGACAGTATTATTAACGATATTTAAACTGAAAAAAGATGAAAGACAGGAATTTTTCTACGAAGAAGTTGGCCGACAGCATCAAAGCCCTTAGAAAAGCCAGCGGTGTCAATGTAAAGGAGTTTTGTAAATCCATCCACATGACGGATCGTAGTTATTACAGGGCTCTTAACGGTAAACTGACAATTTGAATTTTTATGCTACTATCATGCATCCTTTGGTCGAGGACTATGGCGATTGCGGACTGGACGAAGAGATAGAGGCGGTGAAACGGGAATGGTGGAATGTGGTGACGGAGAACTCGTGGGAGTATCTGGCGGGGGAGAAGAAAGAGAAGTTGTGAGGGGTAGATGGTAAGCGGATTTAAATTATGAGAATTGGAATATTGACATTGCCTCTCCATACTAATTATGGAGGGATACTTCAAGCGTATGCGTTGCAGACGGTGTTGGAACGGATGGGGCATGAAGTTTCGGTGATAACTACACCAAATAAAGCAAAATTACCTGTCTGGAAATGGCCTTATTCTTATCCTAAACGGATGATAAGGAAATATATATTAGGTAGGAATGAGCACGTTTTTTTTGAATCGTACTATAATCGTGTATATCCGATTGTCGGTCAACATACTTTACAATTTATAGATAAATACATTCATTATTTTGAAGTCGGAAAATTACTGGATCTTAAAGAAAATAACTTCGATGCTTTTGTGGTGGGCAGTGACCAGGTTTGGCGTCCTATGTACTATCCGACTAAAATAGAGAATGCGTATCTGGACTTTGCAAGGGACTGGAATGTCAAACGAATGGCGTATGCGGCTTCTTTTGGAACAAGCGATTGGGAATATACTGCCGGACAGACAAGACGCTGTAGGGAATTATTACGGAAATTTGATGTGGTAAGTGTTCGTGAGGAATCGGCAGTGGAACTGTGTCGTAAGTTTTTGGGAGTAAATGCCAGCCATGTGTTAGACCCCACTATGCTTTTGGATGTTCAGGATTATGTAGATTTGGTGAAAAGGGCGGATGTTCCTAAAAGCAAAGGTACATTGTTATGCTATATCTTGGATGAGACGGAATTGATAACTGATCTGATATCACGGTTGGCCGATGAGACGGGGTTGATTCCTTTCCGTGGAAATTCACGTGTGGATGATTGGAGCGCGCCTTTGGCTGAGCGTATCCAGCCGCCGGTGGAACAATGGTTGCGAGGCTTTATGGATGCGGAACTGGTTGTTACAGATAGTTTTCATGCTTGTGTGTTTTCTATATTGTTTCATAAACCTTTTGTGGTTGTGGGAAATAAGGGCAGAGGTTTGACTAGAGTTAAATCTTTGTTGAAAATGTTTGGATTGGAGAAGGCTTTGTATAGTTGTAATGGTAATAAAAATATAGATTTAAATTGTATAGGGATAGATTGGGAAGATGTAAATAGAAGGTTACAGAATTTGCGTAAGCACTCTTTTAATTTGTTGAACAAAGTATAAGTTATTATGAGTAGTAATCCGATAATATCAATAATAGTTCCTGTTTATAATGTGGAGCATTATCTACCTAAATGTATTGAGAGTATTTTGAATCAATCTTTTGCTGATTTTGAAGTTTGGTTGATTGATGATGGTAGTTCTGATAACAGTGGAAAGATTTGTGATGAATATGCATGTAAGGATGCCCGTATTCGTGTGGTTCATAAGCAGAATGGAGGGGTAAATACAGCAAGAAAAATGGGGTGTAAGTTAGCACAAGGAGAATATATAGCTTTAGTAGATTCTGATGATAGTTTGCCTCCTCTAGCTTTATCCGCTTTATATGATAAAGCTAAATCTTTAAATCTTGACGTAGTTTTGGGAAGCAGTAATGATATATGTAATGGAGTAGAAAGGAAAAATTTGAATGTAGCCGAAGGCTTGTTTGATAAGATAGGCTATGTTAAACAATTGTTGACCAACAAATGTATTATAGGTCCTGCGTGTAAAATTATTAGACGCTCATGTTTGGATGTGGAAGTTGCATTTTCTTTACCTAAAAAGATTTTTCTTAACGAGGATTTGTTTATGAATGTCTGTATTGGTTTGCAATGTGAAAGGGTAGGCATTTTTAATGATATTATAGCATACAATTATACGGCTGATAATTTAAATTCGATATCTCATTAGAAAACGATGTCTGAATGCGAATGGATTTATTTATTTGAAAGAATCAGAGAGCAATTAAAAAAAGTCAATTCTTGTTTTGAAAATTGTGCATCTGAATACTATGATTATATTTATTATGTGATAGGCACAAGTTTCTATAATAAGAATCGTTTGTTCAATGATACTTCTTTTATTAAACAAATTTTGTCTGAAGATATTTATAAACATAAAGGTAAAATAAGTATATATAGAACGATTTGTAAGCATCCTTTTTTATTACCAGTGTATTCTTTCCTAAGGGACTCAATTAGAAAATTATTAAAAAAGGAAAGCTAATAAAATGCAAGCAGATAACATGTATAAAGTAAGTGTTATCGTTCTTATATATAAAGTTGAAAAATATATAGAACGCTGTGCTCGCTCTTTATTCTGCCAGACAATGCAGGATATTGAATATATTTTTGTGAATGACTGTACTCCGGATCATAGTATTCAGGTATTGCAGTCTGTCATAGATGAATATCCGCAACGGAAGTCAGATATAAAAATCATTTCTCATGAAAAAAACATGGGTTCCGGTGCAGCCCGTAATACGGGGCTTGAAGCAGCCGGTGGAGAATATGTCATTTATTGCGATGGTGATGACTGGGTAGATCCTGATATGTATGAGAAACTATACATAAAAGCTCGTGAAGACAATGCTGATATTGTGATGTGTGATTATTATGAGGAAAAACGAGGTAAACGCATCCGTTACAATCAGAATCCTTTCAGGTATAAGGGTAACATTGTGGAACAGATGCTGGTGGGGAAGCTCCATTCCAGTGTATGGGGGGCTTTGGTTCGGAAAAGCTTGTATGAGGATAATCATATTCAGTTTCCTGTTGGGATAAGTATGTGGGAGGATTTGTGCACTTCTGTAAGGTTGCATTGTTTCGCACATCGGGTATCGTATGTGGAAGAGGCATTTTATCATTATGCTATTTATATGAATTCTGTATCTCATCATACTACAATGAAGCAATTGGAAGATATGATTAGTGCATGTTTACTTGTTGAATCTTTTTTTAAGGAGCAAGGTATCTATTCATCATATCATATACCCTTCTTACGTAGATGTTTTTATCTGAAAAAAGCATTTTTAGTAAATAAGAATTTAAGGAATCTCAATTTGTGGAGGGAACTGTGGCCGGAGAGTAATACATGTTTGGAGGCGTTTCAAATTAGATTTTATCATCGAATAGGGTATTATTTAGCTAATTTGGAATATTATAGATTGGCAATCGGAATAATAAAATTTAGTGATAAAGTGGATGATTGTCTTCGAATGCTCATAGGTATAAGATAATATGCATATTATAGAATCGGATTTTGAAGATACCCTCTTATTTAAAATTACAAGTGATAATTCTTTATGTATAGGTTTTATATAGCTGATTAAATTCTCAATAAAAAATAATAGATATGTCTGGAATTGACCACATATTTCTGTATTCTTTGGCTTTCTTTCTATTATTGTATTTTAGTATTAAAAACGATAAATGTCATACTAGAAAAGAGGTTTTTAAATTGTTTATTCCTTCTGCTTTGTTTTATGCACTTATTGAAGCTTTAAGATATGATAGAGGAGTTGATTATTTGCATTATAAAGATATTTATGAAGTTGGATATTTTGAGGGTACACAATTGTTATTTGATTGTTTAAATGAGTTATTAAAAAACATTGGTTTTAGTTTTACAGGTGCTTTGTTTGTTTATGAAATAATTTTGTTATGCGGTATTTGTTTTTTAATATCTTCTTATTCTTTAAAGGAAGGCAGATGGATGTATTTCTTTGCCATTCTTTCGATGTTGGTATTACATGAAAATTTGATTCGACAATTTGTAGGGATGCCTTTTATATTTATTGCAGTCCATTTTATGTTTGAAAAGAAATGGTCGAAAATGATAATAGCTTTGTTATGTGCAAATCTAATTCATTCAGGTACTATTTTTGCATTTCCGTTTATTGCTTTTTCCTATTATTTTTTTCATTTAAAAATTAAAGCTGAGATTGCTTTATTGTTACTAAGTGTTTCTTATTATTTGTTGAATATAGATGTTGGATCTTTATTCTCAGAGGTATTGCAGAGAATAAATTTTGGAGTTTTGCTCTTTTCTGATCATTTATTGCACTATGTAGAAGAGTCTGATCGTTGGTTGGGTGCGGATTCTATTCTTGAAGGTGCTCAACAATCTATAATAACCAAATCTTTTCAATTTATATTTGAATGCTCAATTATTATGTCATCATATATAGCACTTTGTTTACGTCAAGAACAAAAAGTTCAATGTTTTTATAATATTATGGTTTTTGCATTTTTTATGTGTCGATTGGTGCATGGATATGAAATATTGGCTAGAATGTTTGGGCAATTATATATATATTGGTTTATACCTTTTGGATATTCTCTTTATATTTTTTCAAAAAATCAGGTTGCCTTACGCTCAAAAGGGTATTTAGGATTGATGCGAGGATGTATAATCATTGCTTGTTCTTATTTATGTCTATATTGGGGACGTTTTATTTATTTAAATCCTGAGGCTGTTTTTATTTGGAATTGAGTATTGGAATGAAAAAAATATCACTAATAGTCCCAGTTTATAATGTTGAGGATTTTGTGGCTCGATGTCTTAATAGTCTTCTAGAACAAAATATGTCTTATGAAGATTATGAAATTATTATTGTTAATGATGGCTCTACTGACAGTTCATTGGAAATTATACAACCATATTTAGAAAAATATCCTAATTGCAAACTTATTGATAAACCCAATGGAGGTTTGAGTTCTGCGAGAAATGCAGGCCTTAATGTCGCTTTAGGAGAATATATTTGGTTTGTAGATTCTGATGATTTTATAATGCCCAATTTGTTAGATGATTTGTATAAGGAATGTTCTTCAAATGATTTGGATGTTTTATGGATGGAATGGCGTAGGGTTAGTGAATTAGGGATAGAATTACCTCAGTTTTATTGTACGTATAGAAATAAAATATCACATGTAATAAATGGTGTACAATTTATGGAACAAGTTTGTTCTACATATTTATTTGCATGGGCTTTTCTTTACAAGAGATGTTTTTTACAGAAAAATTCCTTTTTATTTATGGAGGGAATACTTTATGAAGATGTGGAATTTAATACACGTGTATTTCCATTGATTAACAGAATTAAAATTTATAGTAGAATCTGCTATAATTATACATGTCGACATGGGTCTATTTTAAACTCTATAAGCGAGAAAAGAATTGAAGATCTTATTTTTGTTTGTTTTCGCGTACATGATATGTTTCTTCAAACTCCATATAAATTTTATAAAAGGATATTATCAGATTCTATAATTAGTATATTTTTATTACTTGAAACATCGAATTCGAGAAAATTGAAGAATATTTTCTTTGAACAAATGAAAACACGTAATATTAGGACTATAATATATACAGGGACATTGATTAGAAAATTATTGTGTTTTACTTTTAATTTATCTCCTCGTTTGTGCTCACATGTAGTTCACTTTATGCTTGTAATTCGTAAATTTTTAAAAAGATGAATCATATTTATCAATGGAATAAAAAATCGTCTCCATATAATTCTTTAAATATCTATGCTAAATACTTAGGTACTCTAATTGAAAAAATATGGGGAATTGAGTCTACTTATATTTATCCGGATACAGATAATTATATAGATATTATAAAAGAGGCTACTCAAGAAAAATCTACATCTATTATCTTTTGGCATTATGGTGTTTTTGATCCTAACATAAAATATATAGAGGATTATTCCAAAGTTGTGTTTATATACCATAATATAACTCCTGCTAAATATTTTTGGTTGACTAATCCTCTTTCATCGTTACGTGCAATAGGAACATATATCCAACTTTTACTATTACCTCGAAAAGCAAATTGGATTACGGTGAGTGATTTTAATAGAATTTGTTTAAAGCCTTTTGGCTTTAAAAGAATAGAAAGTTGTCCATTGATACCTTACAATGTTAGCAATAGAAAATACTCTAAAAATACGGAGTGTACTCTTTTGTATGTAGGTCGAATAATAGAAAATAAAAATTGTATAAATCTGCTTTTGTATATAAAACGTTTAGCTAAAATGTACAACAAAACAATACGGTTTATTATAGTTGGAGAATGTACGACTAGCAATTTTTATAAAATATATTTTCAAAAAGTATTGGGAAAACTTCAAAAAATAGATAATTTGAAATTAGAATGGATTGCTAATGTTGATACTGAAAAATTACATGAGTTATATCAATCGTGTTGGTTATATGTCTCAACATCATTGCATGAGGGGTTAGGTATGCCAGTTTGTGAAGCCATATTACACGGAACACCTGCAATATATATGGAATGTGGTGGACAAGAAAGTGTTTTAAATTCGTTGGGTATGATTCCATTGGGGAATAGTAATAAATTTGCGGATAAAGTATTAGAATTAATATCTGATGAAAATAAAAGGAATTCTCTGTTAGAGGCTCAGATTAGTGAATTAAAAAAGAAAGATTGGCCTAAATCACGGGCTATTGTTTCTGAAATATATGGAAAGTATATAATATCAGATTAAGTTTTTAGACGAAAAATCTACTTCTATTTATGCCATGAATGGTATTGATTATAAGTCTATTTTCTTGAAGTTAACTTGTAAACAGCTACTATCTCTTTTGCAATCTCACTCCAGCATTCTTTGTCCAGCATAAAGTAAGGAATACTTTCCGCTTCATCTTCCATCCGCACGAACAAGTGCCGCATAGAGTCCGACGGGGCATATTCGTAAAACTCCAGTTTCTCTACCCGGTATCCTTTTGCACGGACTCGGACAATCACCTTTTGCAGTTCCTTGTCGGACAGGCTTCTGCCTATCTCGTAAAGAGAACGCAAATGATCGCTGTCTCCATAGAGGTGGTCATGAATAGATGGAAATTCTGTAAATTGGCTCATGGTATTCGTTGTTGGGTCACAAAAATAATATAATATTTTAGAACTACAATATTCATGTTATTGAAGTTAAAAAACGTATCCCTGGTGGAGAACCGCCAAGGGTTGGCTGCTTTGCCGGAAGGCAAGCTCCTGATCAATACTATCAACGCCCATTCCTACAACACCGCCCAGAAAGACAGGCTCTTTGCTGAAGCTTTGCAGCAGGGGGATGTGTTAATCCCCGATGGGGTAAGTATCGTCAAGGCGTGCCGTTGGTTGGATGCAAGATCCAAACCCACAGAGCGCATTGCCGGCTGGAATCTGTTCGAGTTCGAGATGAACAAGCTGGACCGGACCGGAGGGAAATGTTTTTTCATGGGCAGCAGTGAAAAAGTATTGGCATTGATAAAGCGGCGTGTAAAGGTGGATTATCCTAACATCGAAGTGGAAACCTATTCGCCACCCTATAAGCCGGAGTTTTCGGAAGAGGACAATCGGGCGATAGTTGAAGCTATCAACAAGGCAAATCCTGATTTGCTCTGGATAGGGATGACTGCCCCCAAGCAGGAGAAATGGGCGTACACGCATTGGCATGAATTAAAAATCCATTGCCATTGCGGAACGATAGGTGCTGTTTTCGATTTCTATGCCGGAACGGTAAAGCGTGCTCCCACCTGGTGGCAGAGACATTCTCTGGAATGGTGCTACCGGTTGTTGAAAGAACCTCGCCGGATGTGGAAACGTTACATTATCGGCAATCTGTTGTTCATGTGGAATATATGTAAGGAGTAGCTTGATGAAAAGAATCTTATTGCTTGTTTTTCTGTGTAGTGTTTCCTTATGGGCCGATGCCCAGGCATTGCTAGGGACTACCGGACTGCTTCATGCTCCCACGGCTGATATGCAGCGTGATAAAACGTTCCTGTTTGGTGGAAACTATTTGAATACTCATCCGTTATCCACCCATTTTCGTAGTAGTGAAGTGGGGTATACCTTCAATTATTACATTAATATTACTATTTTTCCTTGGCTGGAGGTGGCCTATATCTGTACATTGGTACATGCGGATCATGGCTCTACTTATTTCCCGGAACAGTCTTGGGGGAAATTCGCTAATCAGGACCGGGCTTTCAGTGCGCGTCTGCGTCTTTGGAAGGAAGGATGGTGGAAGGAGTGGACACCGCAAATCGTCCTTGGCCTGGACGATCCCACTTCTCATGCCGATCATGGTGGCGGTGAACTGGTGTCTGGCAATACAAGCGGTTCCAATAATTACGCGACACGCTATTATCTGGCTGTAACCAAACATCTGGATTTCCGGAACGTAGGTGAATTGGGTATTCATGCCGCATTTGTATATGGTAATGCCAAAGGTATGGAGCGTTATAAACGTCCTTCATTCGGCACAAACTTCCGTTTTGCTTTTCCCGAAACATCTATAATAAGCAAGGTTGCGAATGGCTTGAACCTGATGGCAGAGTACGATGCAAGAACTTGCAATGTGGGTTTTGAGTACAGCTTTTGGAAAGACTACATCAACGTCGTAGTAGAACTGAACCGTTGCAAATACTTCTCTGGTGGTCTTGTCTTTAAAGTCCATCTGAAATAATAAAAAAGAGCACTCGGTTAGGAAATTTCCGGTTAGATTTTGTTTCTTTAAAGTAGCGTGCCATGAAGCAGCAGTCATTAAAGAAATACCCGATAAGCATACAGACTTTAGAGAAAGTCATAGAGAGAAATTATCTTTATATAGATAAGATGGACTATATTTACTGGATGGTACACGATGCTTCCAATTATTTATCATCGGTTCTGTATTAGATTCAGTGGCGGAACAGTTTACGATATCAAATACAAGCCGCTGATAAAAATTAATTCATAAAGATCGAACATTTACTATAGGCTGTGTGCAATACTGCATGCAGCCTTTCCCTCTTTTGTTGCCGGTGGCGACCGGCATCCGCCTATGTATTGCAAAAACAACAGTCTTCGTGACTACCAGCAGGAAATGAAGTCCCGGCTCTTTAAGGAGTGGGAGTTTCATCAGAGTGTCATGGTGCAAATGCCTACAGGCACAGGAAAGACTCATCTGTTGGCGGCGGTGGTGAGAGAATTCCTCCACCGTTCCGGTACCTGTGTCTGGATAGTGGCGCACCGCAGGGAGCTGGTGCAACAGATAGAGGAAACCGTGGCCCGGTATGGAATGGGAAAAGAACCGGACAAGTCAGGAAAGAACGGAAGGATGAGGAAAAACAGTATGCCGGAAGAATCCGGAACGGTGAAGGTGCTGTCCATCCAGTGGCTGTCACGTAACTGGAAGAATATGGAGGAATCCCCCGGACTGATCGTCATTGACGAGGCGCATCATGCACTGGCGGAGACTTACAAAGAACTTTGGAAGAGATATCCGGAAGCGAGGAAACTGGGCATGACCGCCACACCCTGTCGATTGAATGGTAAAGGCTTCACCGATTTGTTTGATACGCTGATTACCTCGTGGAGCATTGCGGAATTCATTGGAAAAGGTTGGCTGTCGGCTTTCGATTACGTGTCCATCCGTGCGAACAGCAGGGAGCAGCGGATGATAAATTCATTGAAGAAACGTGGGGCGGACGGAGATTATCAGGTGAAGGAAATGAATGAGGTGCTGAACCGCCAGGTCAGCATCCGGCGGTTGTATGAGAGTGTCGAGAAGTATGCCAACGGAAAAAAAGGAATTGTGTATGCTGTCAGTATAGCTCATGCCCGGCAGATAGCCGCCTGCTACAGTGCGCACGGGGTGGAGGCCGTAGCTATCGACAGCAAGACTCCTGCTTCGGAGCGGAGGGAACTGGTGGAGGGATTCAAGCAGGGACGAACCAGGGTGCTGGTCAATGTGGATATCTTTTCCGAGGGTTTTGACTGTCCCGATGTGGAGTTCGTGCAGCTGGCGCGTCCCACACTTTCCTTGGTAAAATATCTGCAACAGGTGGGACGGGGACTGAGGAAATCTGGTGACAAGGAGTCCTGTATGCTGATAGACAATGTGGGCCTGCACCGGATATTCGGTCTGCCCGTCCGTGACCGGGATTGGGAGGCGATGTTCGAGGGACGGATGATGGGCAACGCCCTGTCCCGGGTAAGGACAGAAAACAGGCTGTCCGTGTCCTGTCCGTCCTCGGAGAATGACAAGCGGGATGAAGAGTTGGAAATCGTGATGACACATGGACAGTTGCTGGAGGTTATCAGGAACCGGAACTCGTTTTATTTAGAAGAGGAACAGGCAGAACAGAGGGCACATTCCGTTCTAAAAGCTTTCCATGACCGGCGTAGCGGACTGTGGGGGCTGAAACGTGGAAACAGAATGACGATGATGCCTCAGTATCGGGAAGTGTTCGATATCTGTGGAAACCGGGCGGCAGTTCGTTTGGAAGATGGCCGGGTGAGCGTTGTGGATGACTCCGGAAAGCCGGAGATAATAATAGACCGCGGCCGGAGGTTGAGGTTTATGAAAGGGGAGCTCCTTGGCGTCACGGGTGATGACGGTACTGATTCTTACATCGACCTGAAAACAAGCCGGACTTACCGGGAGAAGCCGGTAGTGTTTTCTTATGGTGGAGAGGACTATGGCAACGTGGAATTGCTGAAGGTGGGGGAAACCTTCCATAGTCGCACGCGGAAGGCTTATGCCTCTACGCAGGGGTTGCATAAGGATAGTCTTTGTTTTTACGGTTTCTACTTGAAGATTCCCGACTATCGTGTTCCGAAAAACTGCAAGTTGGTGGATTCGGTATGGTCTACGGTCTTTGATGTTTTTGCCTGTCTGCTGGAAGGAGATGACGAGGAGGTGTACTGGTGTTGTGGTCACCTGGCGGACCGTAGTATCGTGGTGATGGACGAGAGTGGGAACTATTATCATGCGGAAAAAGGAAAAAAGAAGCGATATATAACCTGTAATGTACCTAAAACCGGAGAGGAGGATTTTGATTCTGTGGTGCAGAGGCTGAAGGAGGAAGCCGGACGGCGCGCGGAGGAAATCATTCGGCGGCAGCAGCGGAATGCGGAGGAAAAAAGACAACGGAGACTGGAGGAGATAAGGGATGTCCAGCCTTTCCGGATGGGGGTGAAGTGGGGGCTGAAATTGGGTGAACGTATCGTAGTGCCTCCCCATTACCGGAACATTTGTCCACCCGTCGGTGGTTATTGCGCCTTTGAGGAAAATGCATACCAATGGGGACTGATGGCCCTGGACGGCAAGGTAGTAGTGGAAGCCAGATACCAGAAGGTGGAGATAGAGGGTGACGGAACGGTGAGACTGACTATTATCCCCGGTAAGGTGAAGACGATAAAACTATGAAGAATCCCGAACTATTTTCTTTCTGTCAATAGATTCCTTTCCTTTTGTTTTCTTGCCAATCTTGCCAAGTTGTTTGTTTAGACATGGTTGATTATAAAAAGAGTATTCTTATAGCGAGAATACTCTTTTTTTATGAGGAATAAATAGGGAATATTTATGAAAACATGTAAGAAAAAGGGGCGTGAAAGGAAATAGTTAGTAATAAAATGCTTGCTATCTTATTATATTTGTTACCTTTGTGGGTCTTATAATATGAAAAACAATGAAAATAACAATTCTACAGAGAAATATAGAATGGGCCAATCCACAGGCTAATGTAGCAAGGGCCGACGAGGCAATAAGCTGTCTGCCGGATTCTGATTTGTTTGTTTTACCCGAAATGTTTTCCACTGGTTTTTGTACGCAACCCGAAGGAATTGCGGAGAGCGCCGACAGCGAAACACTTCACTGGATGAAGCGTAAGGCAGCCGAGCGGAATTGTGCTATTGCAGGCAGTGTGGCGGTATGTGAGAATGGAAATTATTATAATCGTTTTTACTTTGTCCATCCGGATGGAGCCGTGCAGCATTATGATAAGAAGCATTTGTTTACCTTTGGGGGCGAACACAAGCGTTTCACCGCCGGTACGGAGCGTGTGGTGGTGAACTTCCGTGGGGTACGTATCCTGTTGGAAGTATGTTATGACCTTCGCTTCCCTGTTTGGGCACGTAACCTGGGTGATTATGACATGATACTTTATGTGGCAAGCTGGCCTACCCCCCGTGTGGATGCCTGGAGCGCGCTGCTTCGTGCGCGGGCTATTGAAAATCAGTGTTATGTAGCCGGAGTGAACCGCATGGGAGTTGATCCTGCCTGTGAATATTCGGGTGGCAGCGCTATCATCGATCCCTACGGAAAGACGATAGCCGAATGTCCGTGGAGCAGGGAAAGCGCGGTATCGGCTGATATAGATATGGAGGCATTGCAGGCTTTCCGGAAGAAATTCCCGGTATTGGATGATGCAGACCCCTTTACATTGATATGAAACAATTAACAAAATAATAGATAATGGCTGAAAAGAAATTATTGTTGGGCGATGAGGCAATTGCCCTCGGAGCGATACATGCCGGCATATCGGGTGTATATGCCTATCCGGGTACACCGTCCACTGAAATCACGGAGTTTATCCAGAATAATCCTTTAGCAAAGGAAAGAAAACTGCACAGCACTTGGTGTACCAATGAAAAAACGGCCATGGAGGCTGCATTGGGTATGTCATACGCGGGAAAGCGTGCTTTGGTATGTATGAAACATGTAGGTATGAATGTGGCTGCCGATGCGTTTGTCAATTCTGCCATAACCGGCGTGAACGGTGGGCTGGTGGTGCTGGCTGCCGATGATCCTTCCATGCATTCGTCACAGAACGAACAGGATTCACGCTTTTATGGAAAATTTGCTATGATTCCCATGCTGGAACCGTCTTCCCAACAAGAAGCATACGATATGATGGATTACGCATATACACTATCGGAAAAACTGAAGTTGCCGGTGCTGATGCGTGTGGTTACCCGTCTGGCACATTCGCGTGCCGGTGTGGAAGTAGCCGATATCCGTGAGGAAAATCAGTTGAATCCTGATCATGAACGTGCCCACTGGGTATTGCTGCCGGGTAATGCGCGTAAACAATATCTGGATTTAGTGAAAAAGCAGGAAAAACTGGAAGAAGCTTCCTCCAAATCTCCTTATAATTATCTGGAAGGGTTGAATCCCGAATATGATTATGAGTTCGGAGTGATAGCTTGCGGTATCGGTTATAATTATGTGAAAGAGGCAGATACGGATGGTTGCCATATTCCGGTATTGAAAGTTTCGCAGTATCCGTTGCCGGCTGACGAAATCAGGACGATGGCAGACCGTTGCGGATATGTTTTGGTAGTGGAAGATGGCCAGCCGTTTGTGGAAGAGCAGGTAAAAGCGATTCTTTCCTCAGACTATGAGATAAAGGGACGCCTGACCGAAACTTTGCCGCGTACCGGTGAATTGACTCCGGATAATGTGGGCGAGGCAATCGGATGGGGAATCAAACGTCCGTTTGGTAAACCTCAGGTGGTGATGCCGCGTCCGCCTGCATTGTGTCAGGGATGTGGTCATCGGGATGTGTATGATGCATTGAACAAGGTGGCTGCGGAATATCCGGATGCACGCATTTTCGGTGATATCGGTTGCTATACATTAGGTGCGTTGCCCCCGTTTCGTGCTATTGACAGTTGTGTGGATATGGGTGCTTCCATAACCATGGCCAAAGGTGCTTCCGATGCGGGAGTATTTCCGGCCATTGCGGTTATCGGTGACTCTACATTCACTCATTCCGGTATGACCGGTCTGCTGGATGCGGTCAATGACCATGCCAATATCACTGTGGTGATTTCGGATAACCTGACTACTGCCATGACCGGTGGACAGGACTCTGCCGGTACGAACAAATTCGAGGCGATCTGCCTGGGATTAGGGGTAGAACCCGAACATGTGCGTGTGGTGGTTCCATTACCAAAGAATATGGAAGAAATCACCCGTACCATTCGTGAGGAAATAGAATATAAAGGGGTGTCTGTCATTATTCCGCGCAGAGAATGTATCCAGACATTGAATCGTAAACTAAGACAGAAAAAAGCAGATAAGGCATGAGAAAAGATATCATACTTTCGGGCGTAGGAGGACAGGGTATCCTGACTATCGCTACTATTATAGGAGAAGCTGCTACGGCAGAAGGCATCAATTTGAAGCAGGCTGAGGTACACGGTATGAGCCAGCGCGGAGGAGATGTACAGTCCAATCTGCGTCTATCCGACGAAACGATTTATTCGGATCTGATCGCTCAGGGTGAGGCGGATCTGATTATTTCCATGGAACCGATGGAGGCGTTGCGTTATCTGCCTTACTTGCAGGAAGAAGGTTGGGTGATTACTTCTGCTAATCCTTTCAAGAACATTCCCGACTATCCTGAAGAAGTGGATCTGATGAGAACTTTGGAAAGTCTTCCGCATGTGGTGAAGTTGGAAATAGAGGATATGGCAAAAGAAAACAGTATGCCTAAATGCGCGAATGTGATTCTGCTGGGCATGGCTGCGAAGTATATTGAGATCGTATCACCGGAACAGTTGCGTGAAAGCATAGGGCGTGTGTTTGCCACAAAAGGTGAGAAGATTGTTGAAATGAATCAGAAGGCTTTTGATATAGGCTTGAATGCGGTAAAGAACTGGTAATGCCATGAAGATATTTAGTGAAGAATTAGTGGAGAAGGCGGTGAAGGAACTGCACATCGCCAATCTTGCACAGGCTACTATCGGTGATGTGCTGCTGGTAGCCCAGTATCTGGAAAAGGAAACGGGGATTCCTTTTATCCGTATGGATCAGGGATCTCCCGGCCTTGCAGCCAATCAGATCGGGATTGAAGCGGAGAAAGCCGCTTTGGACAGGGGAGTCGGATCGCAATATCCGGCTGCTGCAGGAGTGCCCGAGTTGAAAAAGGAGGCTTCCCGTTTTGTAAAAGCTTTCTTGAATCTGGAAATCTCTCCGCGCGCTTGTGTGCCTACCACCGGGTCGGTGGCGGGTTCATTCGGCTCGTTCATAGCCTGTACGCAGCGTATTCCGGGGAAAGACAAGGTATTGTTCATTGATCCCGGATTTCCCATTCAGAAATCCCAGCTTCGCATTATCGGCGTGGAGTGGGAAGAGTTTGATATCTATCATTATCGTGGACAGGCCTTGCGTGAGAAATTGGAAAGTTTCCTGAGTAAAGGCGATATAGCAGCGATTATCTATTCTAATCCGAATAATCCGGCATGGATTTGTCTGGAAGAGGAGGAACTGCAGATAATCGGTGAACTGGCAACCCGGTATGATGTGATTGTCATGGAAGATCTGGCTTATTTCTGCATGGACTTCCGTCGGGATATGGGGCATCCTTTCGAACCGCCTTATCCGCCCACTGTGGCAAGATATACGGATAATTATATTCTGATGCTTTCTTCTTCCAAGATATTCAGTTATGCCGGACAGCGTATGGCATTGGCATGTATCAGCGACAAACTGTTCGACCGCCAGTTCCCTGCATTAGCAGAACGGTATAAAGATGCAGGGGTATTCGGTCCTACGCTGATTGCTTCCATTCTTTATATGATTACTTCGGGATGTACGGCTTCCACTCAGTATGCATACGCTGAAATGCTTCGTCTGTCCACCGAAGGTAAAATCAATTTTGTGGAAGATACCCGCGAATATGCCCGTCGTGCGGAACGCATGAAGAAAATATTTACCGACAATGGTTTCCATATCGTATATGATTATGATGCTACCCAGGTGGTGGGAGATGGTTTCTTCTTTACCATAGGTTACGGAAATATGACAGGGGGTGAATTGCTCCGGGAGTTATTGTATTATGGGGTAAGCAGCATCTCGCTTTCTACTACCGGTAGCGAGCAGGAAGGTGTCCGCGCCTGTACTTCCAGAATGCGTGAGGAACTTTATCCGGTGATGGAAGAACGCATGAGAGCTTTTCATGAAGATCATTGAAAATAATGTGCTAATAGGATAATGTGCCGATTGTCATATGGTGTGTTTGTGCACCAGTACATTGGCTAATTAGCACATTGAAAAATTATTTATTATGATTTGGAACAAAAATAAAGAGTGCATGAGCCGGGACGAAATGAGCGCTCTGCAGGGAAAACGCCTGAACAAGTTGGTGAACCTGGTTTATCATAATGTCCCTTTTTATCGTAACAAGATGCAGGAGATGGATTTATCTCCGGATGATATTCAGACTATTGAAGACATTGTAAAACTTCCTTTTACTACCAAACAGGATTTACGTGATAATTATCCTTATGGACTTCAGGCTGCTCCTGCTTCGGAAATTGTACGTGTACACGCTTCTTCGGGCACAACCGGGAATCCTACCATTGTGGGATATACACGTCGTGACTTGTCCGTATGGTCCGAAGTAATGTCGCGTTGTCTTTCGGCCTATGGGGTTACTCGTAATGATACTTTTTCTGTCAGTTATGGTTATGGATTATTCACTGGTGGGCTGGGTGCACATTATGGTGTGGAGAATCTGGGGGCGACTGTTATCCCGGCTTCTACCGGAAATACGGAAAAGCATGTTCGTCTGATTCGTGACTTGGGTATAACCGGTATTGCCTGTACTCCTTCTTATGCTCTTTATTTAGCAGAAGTGGTGGAACGTATGGGGCTTACCAAGAAAGATATCGGCCTCCGTATAGGAGCCTTTGGAGCCGAGCCATGGACGGAGAGTATGCGTAAGGAAATAGAAGAGCGGCTGGGCTTGAAAGGCTACAATATTTATGGATTGAGTGAAATTATGGGCCCTGGTGTTTCTTATGAATGCCAGGAACAACATGGTTCGCATATCAATGAGGATCATTTTTATCCTGAAATCATTAACCCTGAAACGCTGGAACGTCTTCCGAATGGAGAAGTGGGAGAATTGGTGTTTACTACTCTGACCAAGGAAGGTATGCCGTTATTGCGCTATCGTACGAAGGACTTGACTTCCCTGATGGAGGGTGAATGTCCGTGTGGAAGAACCAATATTCGTATGTCGGGTATTGTAGGCCGTAGTGACGATATGCTTATTATCCGTGGCATCAATGTATTCCCGTCTCAGGTGGAAAGTGTTATTCTGGATATGCCGCAGTTTGAACCTCAGTATATGCTGGTGGTGGATAGGAAGAATAATCTTGACTCTTTGCAGGTACAAGTGGAAGTCCGTAAAGACTTCTTCTCGGACGATATGGGACGTATGCTGGCTATGAAGAAAGCGCTGAGTGACAAATTGAAGAGCGTTCTTTCTATCAGTGCTGAAGTGAAGCTGATGGAGCCTAACAGTATTGCCCGTAGTGAAGGCAAGAGTAAACGTGTGATAGACAACCGAATTTTAAAATGAAAAAGTACGCAATATGACAATTAAGCAATTATCTGTTTTCCTGGAAAACAAGACCGGAAGGATAAATGACGTAACCAAGACATTGGCAAAGTATGATATCAATATGCATGCGTTCAGCATGGCGGAATCTACTGATTTTGGTATTCTTCGTTTGATTGTATCGGATGTGGAAAAAGCGGTGGAAGTACTTCGTGCCGAGAATTTTGCCGTGATGCTGACCGATGTGGTATGTATCAGTTGCCCGAATGTGGCTGGTTCTTTGGCTAAAGTTTTGGACTATCTGGCAGCAGAGAATATCTTTATTGAATATATGTATGCTTTTGCTCAGGGAGATACGGCACATGTGGTTATCCGTCCGTCTAATGTGGAGCGATGCATGGAAATCTTGAACAAACTCAATTGTAATGTTTTGACTAAAAATAGTTTGTGATTTCTTTGACATATTCATTCATTTTGTAGTAATGGAAATCCGGATAAGTATTAAAAAATAGTTTATCAGAATCTTTTTTAAAGTTAGAAAGCCGCCTCCTCTGAAGCGGCTTTCTGCTTTTCTATTAGAACAAACTCCAAGCAACTGTCAGTCCGGCCATTACAATGGCAACCATACTCATCAGTTTAATCAAAATGTTCAAACTGGGACCGGATGTATCTTTAAACGGGTCACCTACCGTGTCACCGGTAACCGTTGCTTTGTGAACTTCACTTCCTTTACCGCCGAAATTGCCTTCTTCTACATATTTCTTGGCGTTATCCCATGCGCCTCCTGCATTGGCCATGAAAATGGCAAGCACGAAACCGGAGGACAACCCACCAATCAGCAGACCGATGACTCCGGGAACTCCAAACACTAATCCTGTAGCAACCGGAGCGATGATAGCCAATAGAGACGGGAATACCATTTCACGTTGTGCTCCTTTGGTGGAGATTTGTACACAACGGGCATAGTCGGGTTCGGCTTCTCCAGTCAGAATTCCTTTTATTTCACGGAACTGGCGGCGTACTTCCTCTACCATGTGGGCTGCTGCACGACCCACTGCATTCATGGTCAGACCGCAGAACAGGAATGCCATCATACTGCCCAAAAACATGCCGCTTAGCACTTTAGGGTTCATCAGGGTTACATCGTAATAAAGCATGTAGTCAGTGAAACTGGCGTTATGAACATCTACGGTAATGCCGTTTGGTAATTCCAGAATGGTCTGCCCCAACCGGGTTAATCCGATACGGATTTCTTCTACATAGGATGCTAACAGAGCCAATCCGGTCAGAGCGGCAGAGCCGATAGCAAAACCTTTGCCGGTGGCAGCAGTTGTGTTACCCAACGAGTCGAGTGCGTCAGTGCGCCTGCGTACTTCTTTACCTAATCCGCTCATTTCGGCATTACCGCCGGCATTGTCTGCAATTGGTCCGTAAGCATCGGTAGCCAGGGTAATTCCCAATGTTGAGAGCATACCTACGGCAGCAATACCAATACCGTAAAGCCCCATGGAAATATTGGCGAAATCAAATCCGGAAGCAAGCCAATAGGATAAGATGATGCCTACTACTACTGCCAGTACCGGGATAGTGGTGGAAACCATACCTAGTCCGATACCGGAAATGATAACAGTGGCCGGACCTGTCTTTCCACTTTCGGCCAATCGTTGTGTAGGTTTATAAGATTGAGAAGTATAGTATTCGGTAGAGCGGCCGATAACAATCCCTACTATTAATCCCACTACCACAGCAAAAGAGATGTTTACCCAGTTTTCCAGTCCCAAGGCCCAAAGGATAAGGAAAGTGGCAACAACAATCAGCACAGAACTTAAGTTGGTTCCTGTAGCTAATGAACCGAGTAGCTCTTTCATTCCTGCATCTTCTTTGGTACGGACAGCGAAAATACCGATGATGGAGAGTAAAATACCTACAGCTGCAATCAGCATAGGCGCAATGACCGCTTTAAATTGCATTACAGTATCATCCGAACCAATGAAGGCAGCTGCGCCCAAAGCGGCGGTAGCCAGGATAGAACCGCAATAAGACTCGTAGAGGTCGGCGCCCATTCCGGCTACGTCACCTACATTGTCACCCACATTATCGGCAATGGTGGCAGGATTACGGGGATCATCTTCCGGAATTCCGGCTTCCACTTTACCTACCAGGTCAGCACCCACATCGGCTGCCTTGGTATAGATTCCACCTCCTACACGGGCGAAAAGCGCTTGCGTGCTGGCTCCCATCCCAAAAGTAAGCATGGTAGTGGTGATGACACATAATTTGGCGGAAGGATTCAAGGTATCTGACGGAATACAATAATCCAATAATATATACCAGAAGGAAATATCGAGCAGACCTAATCCGACAACGACCAATCCCATAACAGCTCCGCTACGGAAAGCCACGCGCAGTCCTTTGTTCAGAGAGTGCTGGGCTGCATTGGCGGTACGTGCTGAAGCATAGGTGGCCGTTTTCATTCCCAAAAAACCGGAAAGTCCCGAGAAGAAACCGCCGGTAAGAAAAGCAATGGGCACCCACGGATTTTGTAAGTTGAAGCCGTATGCCATGATAGAAAATAGAATAACTAATCCCAGAAATACCAGCCCTACCACTTTGTATTGTTGTTTCAGATAGGACATGGCGCCCTGGCGCACATAAGAAGCGATTTTTTCCATTGTCGGAGTTCCTTCGCTTTCAAGCATCATTTGTTTGTAGAAATACCATGCGAGTGCCAATGCCAAGAGGGAGGCAATGGGCACAATCCAGAAGAGATACGTTTCCATACGCAGTATTGATTTAAAAGTTGGTTTTGCCCAAAGATAGAAAAAATAAATGATATTCAATAGGATAGGCAATATTTTTATCAATTAATATTTGCGGTACTTTTCTAATTAAGTTTAGGGGAAAATAAATATCAATATCTGTACCTTGGAACACATAGACCTGTTTCTGTGTTTCATCAAAACACGATGAAAGATAAATAAGACTTTAAAAAACGATTTCACCACAGATTGCACATGATCTGTGGTGAATTTGATACATTACCCTTTTATTTGCCATACAGCTTGTCTATCAAATCAGCGCGTCCTATTTTACGCAATTCGTTGATGATGGCACGCCGTTCTTCGGGTTTATACCAAAAAAAGAACATCCGTTGAGCCAGTTTCTCTTTTTGTGATTTGGCAGAGAAAACCGGTTGTAACGTATATGGATGATAACCTGTGTACCAGGCTTCAGTAGCTACAGTCATTGGGGTAGGGGTGAAATCCTGCACCTGTTCCAGATGGAAATCCAATTTCTTGGTGATCACTGCCAGTTCTGCCATATCTTCTTCCGTACATCCTGGATGGCTGCTTATAAAATAAGGTATAATCTGCTGTCGCATATTCAATTCCTTATTTATTTTGTCGAAAGTCTTTTTGAAGTCATAAAATTGCGAAAACGAAGGTTTCCTCATGATTTGCAGCACTGAGTCGCTGGTGTGTTCCGGAGCCACTTTCAAACGCCCGCTGACATGATTGGCTATCAGTTCGCGGGTATATTCAGCCGTACTGCGGTTTACTGCCGGATCCTTACTCTGATATTGTAACAGGTCATAGCGTACACCGCTTCCGATAAAGCTTTTCTTGATACCGGGAAGTGCGTCTACCGAATGGTAAATATCCAATAAAGGACGGTGATCCGTGTTCAAATTGGGACATACTTTGGGATGGATACATGACGGGCGTTTGCAGCGGCGGCATATTTTCTCTTCTTTACCGCGCATAGCGTACATGTTGGCGCTAGGCCCTCCCAAGTCGCTCAGATAGCCTTTGAAGTCTGGCATTTCTGTTATGGCTTTCACCTCTTTCAAGATACTTTCCTTGCTTCGGCTTACAATGAATTTTCCCTGATGGGCGGAAATGGTACAGAAGGCACATCCTCCAAAACAACCACGGTGCAGATTAACTGAGAATTTAATCATATCAAACGCCGGGATACGTTTTCCCTTATACTTGGGATGAGGCATACGCGTATACGGCAAATCAAAAGAACGATCCAGCTCTCCTTGTGTCATTGGAGGATAAGGCGGATTGACTACTACCGTTTTGTTACCTACATCTTGCAAGATGCGGGAGGCTTCGTATTTATTGCTTTCCTCTTCAATGAAGCGGAAGTTTTCGGCTTGTTTCTTTTTATCTTTCAGGCATGTTTCATGAGAATGAAGCACGATATCGGGCTTTTCCTGAGTGTCATCAGACGGACACATGGGTTCTCCCTTACGGGTTATGTAGGCTGTTTGCAAAATATCATGTGGAATCGGAAGACTTTCTGCAGGAGCGGATTCATGGGGCTGTCCGATGGCGTCCGCCAATGTCTTCATTCTCTTGCAAAGTTCCGTAATCGGCTTCTCGCCCATTCCATAGATCAATAAATCGGCTCCTGAATCTATCAGGATTGATTTACGCAGACAGTCTTGCCAATAGTCGTAATGACTGACACGACGCAAAGATGCTTCTATACCTCCCAAAATGACAGGTACATCGGGATAGATTTTTTTTAAAATCTGTGTATAAACGATGCTGGGGTATTCGGGACGCATGTCGTGGCGGCCGTCGGGAGTATAAGCATCCTCGCTGCGCAAACGCTTGTTGGCAGTGTATTTGTTTACCATGCTGTCCATGCATCCGGCGGACACACCGAAAAAGAGGCGTGGACGTCCCAGCTTCTTAAAGTCGCGCAGGTCGTCACGCCAGTTAGGTTGAGGCACAATAGCTACTTTTAAGCCTTGTGCCTCTAATAATCTTCCAATCACTGCCGGACCGAATGAAGGATGATCTACATAGGCGTCACCGCTGAACAAGATAACGTCCAGTTCTTTCCACCCACGCATTTCCACTTCTTTCTTGGTTGTCGGCAACCAGTCTGTAAGTTTGTATTCTTTCAATGATACGTATTGTTTTTTATTTTGCTACAGAGATAAGTTAGTTATATCTCTTCTTCATCCTTATTTTTCTCCTTCTCCCATTGGATATAAAGCAGAATAAGTTGATGAAGTCCGAAAGCTTTCATGTTATTATGATAAATTACATCAATGCAAAGGTCAAGCAGTTCTTTATTATTTCCTTCCTCACTGGTTATCAGTGAGCGGATATTCAGCTTCAGTTTGTCCAGTACCGACTCGTCCACGATACCGTTACTATCTATTAGATGCTGAAATAAAGCATATTTCTCAATAGTTTGCAGGTTCTCTTCTGAGATTTCCATGCTACGTGTGCCAGAGGCGTTAGTCTGTATAGTGTACATAGTCGTTTAATTTTAATGGTTTATACGGACAAAGTTAGGCGTTTTTATGAAATAACCTCTTATTTGTTCTTTTATTTTCGTTTAAAAATATCACTTGCTGCCGAAGAAGCCCAGAATAGCACTCATTACCCGTGCTCTTTCCTTCACTCCTTGAATGCTTTCAAAAGGGAAGCCTAGAACGAAGGTACGATAAGTACCTTTGTAGGCAATGCCGGCACTATAATTTCCCGGATTGTAAACGAAAGCAGAGTAAGCCGGAGCCACCGGAGTCAGACAGTCGGGAGCGGGTACGGCATAGGTTTGTTCATTGATGGTACGGGGGATATTGAAACGGGTGCCGGCTCCGTATATTTCTCCCGAAGTGGAGTTGAGCATACTGCCTCCGAAACTATATTTCAATATGTTTTCGGTGAAGTTCAGTGCTGTGGGACTGTTCATGTTACTTCCTATATATGAACCGCTGAGTATCAGGTTGCCGCCTTTTTGGCAGTAGGAGGTGATCAGCTGCTGTAGGGTGTTGGAGAAGGGACGTCTGTCGGCTCCGAATATCAGGTCTGCAATGGGGTAATCTGCCAGCCGGACAAAACCATTTTCAACGGCTTCATCACTACACGACACAAAAGAGTACCCTCCGGTTGCCTGGATAGCTTTACCATGAATGAACGGATAGTCGAAAGTATTTCCGGCTATCAACCTTCCTTCCAGCTCGCTGCCGCTATACCCCAGCCCGTCTTTGGTTTCCCGCCCTATGCGGCTACGGTCGAAGCTTTGTTGCGTTCCGCAGAAGGCGGGCGTATTTATATAAGGTATCCCCGGATCCGTATTCAAATCAAAGCCTTGCAAGAAAGGAGATTCTACGGTAGCAGGTCCGCTCAGACGGTCGAATCCATTGACTATCAAGATTGTTCCTTTGCTTTTCTTTGCCTGATAGGCTGACAGGATTTCGGAAGGAAAACTTTCTCCCCCCTTGTTGACTGCGGTAACTTTAAAACTATATACCAGTCCCGGTTCGGCTTCGAAGATATATTCAGTACCGCGTACTAACGTTCCATTATCAAATCCACCATGTCCCAGGCGGGTGTAGACGATGTATTGTTGTGCTTTGGCAGTCGGTTCCAACGGATCGTCTACCGCTTGCCAAGTTAGTCGGAAGGTGTTTTTTCTGCTTCCGGGATGAATGGCAAAATTACTTACCGGTAAAGGTTGGACTACATAATCCGTTCCATGCATGGTACTCAGATATTTTAGTACAGATTTGTAAACAGAACGCCCTACGGTAAACTTGAAACGCGGATCGTGTCCTAGTTTCAAATCGGCAAAGTTCTGATGGGAGAGGAGTTCCAGAATCATCGAGGGAACGGCAGGCAGACGAGTTTCGCTGTAATTGCGGTTCCACAGGCTGCGACGTTGCCACCGGATACCGAATTGGGCGGAGATATCCCGTTGCAGGCCGGTCAAGACCATATCTGCCAAATCACGGGAAGCATAACGGGAGATGCCGGCATTCAGTTCACCGTTATTATAATCGGTGGTATAAATACCCAGCGTGCCTACTAAATCATCTTCTTTGGAAAAACCTGCATCGCTGTGCACTCCCAAGGTCATTTCAAAAGGAACGCCCAATCCCTTCTCCTTTGGATTGTACACAGAATTTCCGCTGAGATAATTGATTATCCGGCTGCGGGCGTTTATATCGTCGGTATAGTCATTCTTACTTTCACTGGGACTGTAAACCGGATAGGGAAAGCCCGACCATTGTGCGGCGTAGCGTGCCCCTTCCAGGTAGCGGGGCAGGCCGCTGGTTTTTCCACCGCGCAATATGTTTCCCATTCCTCCGCCAAAACGGACAGCATCGGCGCATACCACTCCTTTTTGTCTACTCTCATTACTTAATACCACCATGCCGTAATCGTTGGTCCCTTTATCAAACTCGAAAGTGCCCAGGTAAACCCAGGTGCCTCCCCCTATTTGTTGATTGACTAGAAATTCAGTGACACCCCCTTTATGGAAAACCAGATATTTGGCGTCACTCACACTTCCGGGTAAAGTCTGATAAGTCACATAGACGGCATATTTTCCTGTTTCGGGAATACGGGGAATCCATTGTGCAAAGGCTTTTTCCGGTTTTTTCTCGGTGGAGGCAAAGCGGGCTGTACCTTCTTCAAAAGGATTTTGTCCGTCCCTGTAAATCAACCGTTTTTGAGCGAATGCCGGGGTGGGGGCGGTTTTCCATTTACCTTTCCGGCTTTTTATCTCCTGATAGATGCAACCTTGGGGATGAATGTCATTATCCACAATCACTTCATTGCGCTGCCAGTCACGTTCACGGGGAGTATACACTATGGCTCCTGCATTTTCCAGCATGGGTATAATATAAGGTATGACGAATGATTGGGTGAACAAATCCTCTGTGGTACAGAACAAGCGTGGACGTTGCCATTCCCAACATCCTTTGTCATTCTTATAATATTTTCCGTGGCTTTGCCAAAGGGCGATGTGTCTGCCTTCTAATCCTTTGCTGGCAGTAAAGGGGCGGGAATTATTTTTTACCCATGGATTACCTTTATAATCTGTCCGTTGCCATAAGCGGCTTTTGTCCTGTTTCTTTCTCAGATAGTTGGGAACCAGGTCTTCGATGGATTTTCCATCGGCATAAATGGTTATATCGTAATAATTTACAGGGCCGGGTAAGCTTTGTTTGAGTAACCGGTAGATGGCTTCCGTGTTTTCGGGTGTGAACGGTTGGTAGCCGAAGCTGGGACTGGCATATACGTCCAGTTTCTTTTGGTTATGATTGACTTCATAACGGTCTAATTTGCACTTGCCTATGTTGGCGTAAGATGTTTCATATTGGGTGAAGAAATCTTTTAGACGTTGTTCCACATTGGCGTCTAACCCTTGTGCCAAAGTGTGCGATATTCCTACCATCACCAGCAGGAAGGACAAAAATATCTTTTTCATGTTGTTTTCTTCTTTATTTATGGTTGCGAAGTTAGGAATTTTTGTTAGTTTTGTCATTCTAACTAACCTATAATGAACCTAAATGAAACGAATTATCTTTAATTTCTGCTTCGTATGGCTCGCTGTTTCCGCTTTTGCCGGAAGTAAAGTAGTCGAAATGCGAAATTATGGTCTGGTACCGGACACACACGAGAATCTTTCAGCTAAATTGCAGAAGGCGTTACAAGACATCAAGACTCAAGTCGCTTCCGGCGATAAGGTCACCCTGCTTTTTGAATCCGGACGTTACGATTTCCACCCTGAAGGGGCGGCTGTCCGTGAGTATTATATTTCCAACCATGACCAGGATAATCCGAAAACGGTAGGTTTTCCTCTGGAGGATTGGAAGGGGCTGACCGTGGACGGACAAGGTGCCGATTTTATCTTTCATGGCCGTATGCTTCCACTTTCTCTGCTTCGTTCAGAGGATTGTACTTTACGTAATTTCAGCATAGATTTTGAAACTCCCCACATTACTCAGGTCAAGGTGTTGAAAAGTGGAGAGGAAGGAATTACTTTTGAACCTGCCGCATGGGTGAAATGTCGCATCAATGAGAAAGGCTTCTTTGAATCATACGGCGAAGGCTGGTCCAGTGCTCCCCAGGGAGGGATTGCTTTTGAAGAAAAGACAAAGCGTCTGGTATACCGCACTAGTGACTTATGGTGTCCTATGGAAGGGGTGAAAGAAGTTTCTCCACGTGTCTACCATGCTCCTCAGTGGAAAGACGCCCGGTTGATACCGGGGACAGTGGTTGCACTTCGTACTTATTATCGTCCTGCTCCGGGTATATTTTTGTCCGGTGACAAAAATACTTGTTTGCAGAATGTGAAAGTGCATTATGCAGAAGGCATGGGATTATTGGCTCAGTTATGTGAAAATATCACGTTGGATGAATTCAGCGTTTGTCTTCGTGGCGATAAGGATCCTCGTTATTTTACCACGCAGGCGGATGCTACTCATTTCTCCAGTTGCAGAGGCAAGATTGATTCCCGCAACGGGCTGTATGAAGGAATGATGGATGATGCGATTAATGTACACGGCACTTATTTGAAAATCAAGCAACGCCTTGATGACCATACAGTGATTGCTCAATACATGCATCCGCAAGCATACGGGTTCGAGTGGGGAGTGAACGGAGATGAGGTGCAATTTGTACGTTCCGTCACCATGGAACTGGCCGGTGGAAAAAACCGGGTGAAAGAAATCCTGCCTAACGATAAAGATACGGTGAAAGGTGCGAAAGAATACCGCATTATTTTTACGGAACCTTTGGATGCGGAGATTACGGATAAAGAAGGCTTTGGTATTGAAAACCTGTCTTGGTGTCCGGAAGTGTATTTTGCGGATAATGTCATTCGTAATAATCGCGCACGGGGTACTTTATTCAGCACTCCTTTGAAAACGGTAGTAGAGCGTAACCTGTTTGACCATACTTCGGGGACGGCTATTCTGCTTTGTGGTGATTGCAATGGTTGGTTTGAAACGGGAGCTTGCCGGAACGTGCTGATTCGTAACAATCGTTTTATCAATGCATTGACTAATATGTTCCAATTTACGGAAGCTGTTATCTCTATTTATCCGGAGATTCCCGATTTGGAGCATCAGAAGAAATATTTCCATGGTGGAAAAGGAGAAAAAGGAGTGGTGATTGAAGACAACTATTTTGAAACCTTTGACCGCCCCGTTCTTTTTGCAAAATCCATTGACGGATTGGTCTTTAAAAACAATGTGATCCGCCAGAATACAGATTATCCGGCTTTCCATCATAATAAGACTCGTTTCCGCTTGCTTCACACCCGGAATGTGAAGATAGAGAAGAATAATTTTGAGGATGGGGATGAGAGCGTGGTAAGAGAATAGATACAATGACACTGATTATGCGGATTTTGTTTTAATCCGTATAATCAGTGTTCCCTTATTTAAAAAGAATTATAACAGACGGGGATTATTCTACTTTCCCGATGCTGAAATTTTCAGGATATTTGCCTTTGAAATTCTTGTAATACAACTTGATCTCACGCATATCCTTGTCCAAATCACCGCTGGGATGTATCACCTTTTCGGCTGTAATGCACTTTTTTGCGTAATCGATGGCTACCAGAATAATAGGCAGACCGGCCCCTTGTGCAATATAATAGAATCCTTTTTTCCAGTTGGGATTGGCTTTGCGTGTCCCTTCCGGAGTGATAGCCAGATGGAATTTTTGACTCGATTTGGCAATCTTGATCATCTGGTCCACCAATGAAGTCTTGCGGCTACGGTCTACGGGAATCCCTCCCATCCAGCGGAAAATAGGGCCTAGAGGCCAGAAGAACCAGTCCTTTTTCATCATAAAACCAGTTTCGCGGCCTATAGCTCCCATAAACAGTTTGCCTATGAATAAGTCCCAATTGGTGGTATGTGGGGCGGCACAGATAATATATTTATCATAATCGGGAGCAGACACCTTGGTCTTCCATCCCAACAGTTTGTAGTAGATAAAACTACAAATAGCTTTTTTCATTCCTTAAATCTTATGCTTTTGTAGCTTTAGCCAGTTCGTCTGCAACCACTTTGATTTCTTTGTTCAGATCTTCGTTCAATTTCTTGTAGAATCCTTTTACGTTACCCGGCTCGGTGTGGCTGATGCGTGTAATCAGTTTGATCACATTGTGTACAGAGTTGCAAACCACTTCACGGTTAACACCTTCCATCAAACTGACTAAAAACAAATCACTTGCTATATTGGTTATTTTCTTCTTTAAATTTCTTCTACTTGCCATAAATGTAATGTTTTAAGTTAATACATAATTCTAAATTCGCGGTAAAGGTAGCATTTTTATTTGTATACGTTTTCATATTTGCGAAAAAAGAGCGAAATTTGCACGAGAATACTAAATGAAATTATACACCTTTAAATAGAATAATAGAATATGACTAAAAGTGCATTACAAATTGCCAGAGCTGCTTATCAGCCTAAACTTCCTAAAGCGTTGAAAGGCGCTGTAAAAGTAAAGGAAGGCGAACCTACACAGTCTGTTGCTGACCAGGAAGCCATCAAGGCTTTGTTCCCTAACACTTACGGTATGCCGTTGATTCAGTTCGTTGAAGGCGAAGCTGTCAATATGCCTGCTATCAATGTAGGTGTCATTTTGTCTGGTGGACAGGCTCCCGGCGGACACAATGTTATTTCCGGTTTGTTCGACGGTGTCAAGTCATTGAACAAAGACAGCAAACTGTATGGTTTCATTCTGGGCCCCGGTGGTTTGGTAGACCATAATTATATGGAACTGACTTCCGATATTATCGACGAATACCGCAATACTGGTGGTTTCGATATCATCGGTTCGGGACGTACCAAACTGGAAAAGGAAGAACAGTTTGATAAAGGTCTGGAAATCATCAAGGAATTAGGCATCAAGGCATTGGTAATCATCGGTGGTGACGACTCAAACACGAACGCTTGTGTATTGGCAGAATACTATGCTGCGAAGAACTGCGGTGTTCAGGTAATCGGTTGTCCGAAGACTATCGACGGTGACTTGAAGAACGAGATGATTGAAACTTCTTTCGGTTTTGATACGGCTTGTAAAACTTACTCTGAAGTAATCGGAAACATTCAGCGTGACTGTAACTCTGCCCGCAAATACTGGCACTTTATCAAGCTGATGGGACGTTCGGCTTCTCATATCGCTTTGGAATGTGCTTTGCAGGTTCAACCTAACGTATGTATCGTTTCAGAAGAAGTGGAAGAGAAGAACATGTCATTGGATGATGTGGTTACTTACATTGCTCAGGTAGTGGCTAACCGCGCTGCACAAGGTAATAACTTCGGTACAGTGTTGATACCTGAAGGTTTGATCGAATTCATTCCCGCAATGAAAAGATTGATCGCTGAATTGAATGACTTCCTGGCTGCTAACGCATCAGAGTTCGCATTGATCAAGAAATCTCACCAACGTGAATATATCATCTCCAAGCTTTCTAAGGAAAACTCGGAAATCTATGCTTCTCTGCCCGAAGGCGTTGCACGTCAGCTTACTTTGGACCGTGACCCGCACGGAAACGTACAGGTATCATTGATTGAAACAGAAAAGCTGTTGTCTGATATGGTAGCCGTTAAATTGGCTCAGTGGAAGGAAGAAGGCAAGTATGTAGGTAAATTTGCCGCTCAGCATCACTTCTTCGGTTACGAAGGACGTTGCGCTGCTCCGTCAAACTTCGATGCTGACTATTGCTACTCGTTGGGTTACACCGCTTCTATGTTGATTGCCAATGGTAAGACCGGCTATATGTCTTCTGTACGTAACACTACTGCTCCTGCCGAAGAATGGATTGCAGGTGGTGTGCCTATCACAATGATGATGAACATGGAACGTCGTCACGGTGAAATGAAACCGGTTATCCAGAAAGCGTTGGTAAAATTGGATGGTGCTCCTTTCAAGGCGTTTGCCGCACAGCGTGAACGTTGGGCTATTGAAACAGACTATGTATATCCGGGTCCTATCCAGTACTTCGGTCCTACAGAAGTTTGTGACCAGGCAACCAAGACATTGCAGTTGGAACAAGGAAAATAATTCTTTCTTATTTCTATAAAGCATAAAGGAAACCCATCGGGGCTGATTGTAAAACCATTCTCCCGATGGGTTTTATTACATAGTATGTGGGAATAGGTAAAGGTAAAAACAGCTAAATAGGATAAAATGGTAAGAGCGAAAAGCACACGTCCTGCTCCCGTTAAAAAGAAGGCAGCCGCGAAACCTGTCCGTCGGGCTACACAGCGGAAGGCGAAAAAGAAACCACAAAGACAGATGCCGTCATGGCTTCGGTATGTCATTGCGGGGCTTATTGCTTTTTTATTTCTTGCCGCTTTCTTTTATTTCTTTATCCGTCCTTACTCTTATCGCTGGAAGCCTTGCTATGGCTTTAAAGCATACGGTGTATGTATGCCTTCGGGTTTTCAGGTGCATGGCATTGATGTTTCCCATTATCAAGGAAACATAGACTGGAAAATGCTGACTCAGACCCGACAGGGGAAATTTCCTATTCATTTTGTCTTTATGAAAGCTTCGGAAGGAGGAGATTATGGGGACAAGGCTTTTATCACCAATTTTGATTCGGCGAAAACACATGGGTTTATCCGTGGGGCTTATCATTTTTACAATCCGAAAACAGATCCCATCCGTCAGGCCGATTTCTTTATTAATTCCGTAAAGCTGGATTCAGGTGACCTTCCTCCCGTACTCGATATCGAGAAGAGAGGCAAGGACGAAAATCAGCTCCGTCGTGACCTTAAACTGTGGCTTGACAAAATAGAACAGCACTACAAAGTGAAGCCTATTCTTTATACTTCTTATAAGTTTAAAACTCGTTATCTGAATGATTCGGTCTTCAATTCTTATCCTTACTGGATAGCCCATTATTATGTAGACTCGGTGGAATACAGGGGAGAATGGAAATTCTGGCAGCATACGGATGTGGGTACGTTGCCGGGCATTCGTGAGAAGGTGGACTTGAATATTTTCAACGGTTCGTTGGAGGAATTGCAATTAATGACTATAAAGAAATAAAGGATACTGTGCCTGCGGTTTCGAAAACTTTCTCTATATTTGCTTTATGAACTTACTGCTCAATATTATTTGGCTGATTTGCGGCGGATTTCTGATCTGCGTGGAATATATTGTTTCCAGCCTGTTGCTGATGATCACTATCGTCGGCATTCCTTTCGGTTTCCAGACTTTGAAGTTGTCTATGCTGGCTCTTTGCCCTTTTGGGCGGGAAATACGCAGTTGTCCCGGTGATGGCGGATGTCTCAGTGTGTTGATGAATATCATCTGGATACTTGTAGGTGGAATCTGGATCAGCCTCTCTCATTTGGCATTCGGGGTGTTGCTTTGCATCACTGTTATCGGTATTCCATTCGGACTGCAACATTTCAAGCTGGCGGGCTTGGCACTTACTCCTTTCGGAAAGGAGATTGTATAAATATTGTATACCGATATGATCGTGTTGTCACTTTGGATAAAATGCAGCGTCCTACGTGCGTTTGTCACCACTTGATTCCGGTTCTAATTTTCAGGTAAGAAGAACAAAAGGACAAAAGAGAGAAAATCCGTTCTTTTGTCCTCGAATAAATCAATGTAAATCCTGTGTGATTGGTGGTAATCCTGTCTTTATCAAGTCCTTTTCATACTTAAAAATGGTATTATTTCATGATGAACTTCACAGCTGCCCAGTTGTTCTTTTCCCGATGGTGTACGAACTCCATTCCCAGACTTTCCGCTTTTTCGCGGATAAAAGGAATATCCTGCATATAAAATCCACTCATAAATATTTCTGAACCCGGATGCATACAGGCGGCATAATGAGGCAGGTCTGCCAGAAGAATATTCCGGTTGATATTGGCAATAATTACATCAAACGGCTTGCGGCCTTTCAACAAGTTGGCATCTCCCAGTTCCACTGTAATGTTATGGATATGGTTCAGTGCAATGTTGTCTTTTGAATTATTGACGCACCAGTCGTCAATGTCGATGGCTGTCACAGGATTGGCTCCGCGCATGGAGGCAAGGATGGCAAGAATAGAAGTGCCGCATCCCATATCCAAGACTGATTTTCCTTTCAGATCAGCTTCTAACAGCTCGCTGATTATAGAGCTGGTCGTTTCATGGTGCCCTGTGCCGAAAGCCATTTGCGGGTTAATCAGAATTTCATACTCAGTCTTCGGGGTGTCTTTATGGAACGTGCTGTGAATGCAGCAACGGTCACCGATGACGATGGGTTGAAAGAAGTTCTTCTCCCATTCCTCGTTCCAATTCTTGTCTTCGGCTTCTTTAATGGTATATTTCACAGTAGTGTCGGGCAGGGGGAAGCTCGCAATCATTTCTTTTAATGCTTCCTCATCGAATAAAGTCTGCTGGATATAAGCCTGTACTCCTGCTTCACATTCTACAAAACTTTCAAATCCTATTTCTCCGGCCAGTGCAGATACTACATCATTCACTGTTTCATTACAGGGATGTGTTGTAAAGGTTACTTCTAAATATTTCATACGTTTTCGTTTATTCTATCACTTTACGGAGCAATGCCTCCATCTCATTTTTGAAAATACCCGCTTCATGTACTTTCACACCGTCCACATAAAACGTGGGAACGTAATAATAGTCGTATTGGTCGGCTATATCAGGATGTTGGGTTTCTTCTATCATTTCTATTTCTATAGGTTGGAATTCAGGGTGTTCTTCTTTTAGTTCTTCAATATAGCGCAGTGCTTTTTTGCAGAACGGGCATCTTTCCTGATAAAATAATTTCACTGGTTTCATGTGGCTGTTTATTTTAGGTTTATATACTCTTAAAAAGGGTAGTGGCAAAGATAGGGAGAAAAAATGAGAATAAGAGCAGAATCGGTATTAATTGCTTCTCTCTTTATACCCGTTCAGCATCTATTTATTTTCTTCATTCCGGTAGGATATCAACAGGAAGTTACTCTCAATAATGCTCTCATACTCTCATTAGTGGTATAATTCGCTTATAATGAGTGTGCTATTGATGATGGTAACATAAATGAGTATGAGGGCATTGACCTCATACTCATTTCTTGAAAAATAAATTATTCCAACTTGACCACGTGGTATAAAGTACCTCTGATACTGGCTCTTTTGGGTACATTCAGTTTATGTAGAATACGTCCGAACCAATTTATTTTATTGACGGATAGCTTATCACGTGTGTTTTCTTGGAGATAATTGAAAATCTCCATGGCAGTCAGCCATTCTCCCTCTTCATCAGTGGTTGCAGAAGAAAAGTTACAATGGAATAAATGCTCCAAAGGCGAAATTTGCTCAAATTCTCTGTTGCTTTGCCGCAAAACAGCCTCATCTTCATCATTCAGCCAGTAACGTTCCTGCTGATAAAGCAATGTCATGGCTTGTGCATAGAGCTGGCGGTAGTCTATGGTGACATGGGTATCAATGGGAGCGGTCACCTCGATACAGATAAAGCGACGGCTTCCCGTGGGGTCGGTGAGCAAATCCTTCTGATTGCTGGTGCCGATGAATGAGGCATAGCGGCGTAATTCGCGTACGCTGGTTCCATAGGGCTTTCGCAGGTTGGCCACCGGTTTTTGTAACAGATGTTTCAGAAAACCTTGCTGGTTCATCGTAATCTGGTCGAATTCGTCCAGGTTGATAAGGAAAAATCGTCCCAAGGCACGCTCCGCTTCCTGTTTGCTGCTGAAGTCCAGGCTGTCGGCATAGCCGAAACGCAGTTCGGGCGGTAGCAGGATGCGGCAGTAAGTGGATTTCCGGAATCCTTGTGAACCCACCAGCAAAGGCGAAGTACTGTTGCCATGCTGACGGTCCATCCCCCTCCAATGCGCCACCATGCCCAGAAACCAACGGTAAAAGAGTTCTTCCCAATGCGGATTGTCACAGGGAACGAGCCGGGCCAATGCGCGGATGCGGTCAGTACCGTCCCATCGGGGAAGGTCACACAAGTATTCTTCTACGGGATTGTAAAGAGGGACGAAATCGGAAGTGAGAAAGCGGTCGATATCGCGGTCCCACACTTGCAGTCCCTCTTTCAAGGCGTAAAGGGCGATGCTGTTTCGGGTACGTTTTTCCAAGGGTTTGAAATAGAAATGAACAGAGTCCCGCTGGCGGTATTCCACCTCGTCCAGTACGGTGTTGAAACGGAATTCGTACCGTCGTTTCAAAAACTCCTCCAGCCGGAAGGTGGCTTCCTGCTCTTTGTTGAGGCCACCTTTCTCGCCAAAGCCTTTCATCTCCCGATATCCGTTGCCGAAAGCCATGCGGATGGCTTCCGTGTTCGTTTCGTGGAAATAGTGCATCAGTGTACGCCGCACGGCTTCTTCTTCGGGGATGCCTGCTTTGAAGCATTGTTCTACCAGATGGGGCAGCAAGGGCTCCAGTCCGTCATCACGTTTCCAGTTTTCCATTTCGGCCAATGCTCTTTTTCGTGCCGATTGGTACATCAGTGCCAAAGTCTGTAAACTTTCACATCCGGGCGTCATTCGTTCCAGTGCGGTTTCGCTGTTTTGTTTGCGTTGGCGGAAAGACTCTTCATCGGGCAGGGCAAGCGGTTGCTCTATGCAGAAGGGGACGGACGAAGGGTTATAGTAAGGTTGTTCATCCACGGTCATGCGGCAGCTTTGCATCAGGTCCGGTTCCTTCAGTGTGATGCCGAAAGGAAGCATGGGCTGGTAGCAGGTCACCGCCAGCCGATAGGCGTGAGCATGAAACAGGAGAGCCTCCTGTATGGTGGGCAGAGTGCCGTCGGGGCGTGCGAAGCGTACCCATATCTTTACGCTCCGTCCGCTTGAACCGCAGAAAGCGGCAAAGGTTTGCGGCAGTTGTGCCACTTGGCGTTTTACGTATTCCACTTCATACAGGTCGGCCAGCCGGTTCACTTCCAGCTGCACTAGTCCGTTGTAATGTTTCATGCGTTTCTCGCCATTTTGCTTACGGGTATATTCTACAGCAGGATAGACACGCGGCAGTTTGTCGATATGGGCGTAGTGGGCGGACGATCCTGTCAGCCGGGGCAGTATTTCACGCAGTTCCGATATGTGTCCTGCTTTGTTCTCTGTCTTTATTTTCTCGAGGAATGCGTCCGAATCGCATAGTGACAAGGCTTCTGTCCCCTGTTCTTCATCTTTCCTGATGAGTGTAATTTTCATATTTGTCTTTCGTTTAAATGTTTTTTGGCTTTATGTACCTCCCATGGAAAAAGATGATGTTCTGTCGTGTGGAGAAGACCGCGTTTGGCGAGTGTCTATGTGTGCATATTTTTAGTAAAGGTAAGGTTTCTTTCCGGATTCTGCAAGTGCTTTCCGGATTAAATGCCGTTTTTTCTTTTTCCTTTCTTTCCTGTGTTTTTATTCTTAGTCTCAGTGCGTATTTCCCTGTTCCTTATTTGTTTTCTACCTTTTCTTTTCTTATTTTTGTATGTTTATAATTAGTTAGCCACCCTTGTGATTAAGTCTAGTCACAAGGGTGATTAAAGTTAACCACAAAGGTAGTTAAACTTAATCACGTCCGTGATTAACAGATATTGAAAGTTCATTAATAAAAGAAGAACAGTATGGCAATACTATTTGATTGGTACGAGAATCCCAAATCCCCTGAGCAACAAGGGGAAGAGAATACGTTGCACCCGCGTCTCCGGCTGAACGGAAAGGTGAGCACGGCCCAGCTCCGTGTCCGTATTCAGAAACATTGTACGTTGACTGAAACGGATGTGGTAGCCGTGCTCGATGCGCTGTCACGTGCCATGGGCGAGGAGTTGGCGGAAGGCAAACAGGTGCATCTGGACGGCATCGGTTTCTTCCGTCCCAACCTGGTGAGTACCGGGCCGGTAACGGAAAAGACGAAACGTAAGAATACGAAGGTGAGGCTCAAGGGGATTGTTTACCGCCCCGACCAACTATTGATGGATGAGGTGGGAAAGGTAAAGGTGCAGCGTACCCGGTTCTCGTTTCATTCAAGTAAACTGACCGATGAGGAAATTGACACATTGCTGACGGAGTACTTCACAACCTGTGATTTTGTGCAGCGGAAAAGTTTCCAGCTTCTTTGCGGTATGACACAAAGCACGGCCAGCCGCCATTTACGCCGCTTGTGCGAGGAAGGAAAGCTGAAAAATGTGGGACTTCCCAAACAACCGGTTTATAAGCCTGTGGATGGGCATTATATTGTGAATGAATGATTTAAGTGCGTAATGTGGGGGATAAGGAGTGAGGGCATATTAAAAAGTGAGGGTAATGCCCTCACTATGGGTAATGGTTTTATAATGAGTGGGTTATGGCTGATAGTGAGGGCATGAGGGCATAAGTGGGTGCAACTTATTATAGGAAAAGTTGTTTTTACCACCAGATTTGTTTACCGTCAACGTACGTGAACGGACGTTCTTCCGCTCCCCGTGTATAGTCTTTTAGATAAAGCAAAGCATGGTCGGGGACATTTATTTCTTCTATTTCTGTATATGAAAAAATACGATTTTTCTTTTTTATGTAACTGGTAATAGCTTCATCCATGTTTTTTTCCTCCTGCAAACAGAGGAGAAGTTCAACTACGGGTGCGCTGGCTTCATAGTACAGTCCGTTGTAAATCAGCAGATAGCGATCTTTTACAGTGGATGTTTCTAATTTTTGAATGTATATTTGTTCGTAAATTTCCATTTGTTTTATCAGTTTGTTTTCATGATAGCACTATTGATGTTTCTATCCATATCGCTCTTTTCGCGTGAGGTCTTTTGACCGAAGTCAAAGGTATACGCTATTTTGATATATCCGGTACGTTGATTGATTCGACTGGTCTGTATCTGGCTGTAGTTATATATACTAAAATTGGCATATTCCCTATAACGGTTATGCTTGGTGAACGGGTTTTCTGTACCGGTTTCTACGTGCCAGCCTTTGTGACTCCAACTGATGGAAGTTCCATAAATGGCGGGATTTTTTTCTATCGCAAGAGAGAAACGGTTTATACGGCTTGTCGCTGTACTTCCATATACATTTATTGCAAGATTTTTCCAGTAATAGTTTATGTCCAATGATGCTATCACACTATTGTCTGTAATGTTGTATTCTCCGGGAATGATTGTATGATAGTATCTGGCATTGAACTTGGCGCGTAAATTGTCGGAGAAGCGATAGGAAAGATCCAAAGCTGCGTTCCAATGTTCCACATCCATGTCCGACCGGAAGCTGGAGACAAGTTTGTCATTCTCTAGGTAGTAATCGGTGGATATATTATTCTGAATCTTCTGATAAACACCTAAAATTTGAAAATTCAGTCGATTTAGTTGTGCTTTATAGGCGATGCCGACAACATATAATTTGGTATTATCCAGATGGGGATTACCACGTTTGATTTGTAGAAAGTCTACTGTTTGATCCATGCTGTTGATATAGCTGATGTCCGGTTGGTCGTTACCGATATCGACAGAGGCCATTAACTGCTGTGATTTATTGATAGTATAAATAAAAGTGGAATTCATTCTAAGTGACCAATGCTGCTGCCGGGCATCTGTATGAAGTTTGTAATTCAACCATGAAAAACCCGGTAAGAAATTCATAGAGAACTTTTTGGCTATACGCTGGTTATAGTTTAAGAAGAACATCGTTTCTCCCATCCATAGATGTTGCCAAGAGTCGTAATCACCCGTATAGGAGGAAGACGTGACTTTATGATGGTGCTGCAGGTTTGCTCCAAGTGAATTGTTGTGCTCCAATTTTATATTATATCTGGTAGAAAAGTCGAATGCATATAATTCTTCATCAACATCCGTCAGGGATATATTTTCTCCTTCTGTATAGGTTCTGGTGTAATCGTTTTGTGTATAAGCGGTTTTGGCCGTTACCTCCAGTGTCTGTTTAGGGGTTATGTTGAAATTGCCATATAGTTTGACAGAGGGACTTAGTCCGTCTTCTTTTTTTTGGTTGGCTGAAGATATGCTGTATGTATGATGACCGGAATAATCCAGTAATTCGCTATTGTTATTTTTGGGAGTTTCATTGTGGACTAATGAAAGTTGTGCCGAGATATTATGTTTCTCTGTACGATTGTTGGCTTTCAATTGTAGATATTGCTGGTTGTTTTGATAATCAGCTTGGGTCGTTTGTGTGTTTCGATGGGTGGTATATTCCGGGAATAATATCTCTTCGTTTTTTGAGGTTTTTACTCCGTCATATTTTTGGGTAATATAGCCTCCTAACACTGAATAGCTGTTGTTTCCATGCATCAGTTTAGTCCCTATATTATAATTACCCATCAGATAACCGATGGTTTGTTTGCCGTCTAATGATACATATCCACCTGATGTTCGTTCCTTGGTTATATAATTGATGGAAGCTACATCACCGGCATATTTTCCTGTCGGGGTGTCATAATATTCTATATTCTTGATATCGCGTGGGCGTAGGTTTTGCACTTCCTCATATTCAGCTTTTTCTCCGTTTATATATAGTGCCACTTCACCACCAAAAGTGCTTACTTTCCCTGTCCGTTTGTTCACTTCCAAGCTGGGAATCATCAAGTTGTACAAAAGGTCATAGCCTGTACCGGCATGTTTCACCTGTTGCTTGTCGGGAATGACCAATACATGATCAGTCTTTCTGACATAGGAACTTCCTTTTACCACGACTTCATTCAGTATTACATTGTCACTTTCCAAGGTAATTACAGGTAGTTGTGTATCTTGGTTTGAAACACTTGCCGGTATTATTTGCGGTTTGTATCCTATTGTACTGAATGCTAACAAATACTTGTCCGGCTGTACATTTGTGAACTGGTAATATCCTAATGTGTCTGTTGTTGTACCCGAGATGAAGGCTGAGTCTGTTTTTAATAACCGAACTGTGCTATAAGCTAAAGGCTGATTGTCTAAGTCGGTTACTTTACCATGTATGCGAACTTGAGCGTAAAGTGAAAAACCGGGCATCAGGCATACGCATAAAAATAATTTTAAAGTATTCATAGTAATCATACTGTTGGGTAATAAAGGAATGTGTTTGTACATATTATATATTGTTTAATCATAAATTTAGACGGAGGTATGATTCTAAAAGTTGTAATCAATATTACGTTATACTATAACACAAGTTTGTAGTCAACGTATTATTTTTACGATAGTAAAGGTATAGCTATTGGAGAAAAGAAATGAAAAAATACATTTTACTTTTTCTATACTTTTATATAACAGGCTGATATACAAGTAATATATGCTTGTGCATTCTTGAGAAAATACCAATTTTTACCCATTGGCAGATGAATTTTTCCATATGGGTCGTTACAATTCTTGGATAATTCCTTCCATTTGTTGTGCCGTTCCCTTCTCGCTATAGATTTTTTGGTAGAGGCGGGAAAGAGAATTTGTAATGGCAGAGACAGAACGGTTGAGTAATTCTGCGATAATGCTTCTCTTGAGTTCGATCTTAATTAAATAGCAGATATGTAGTTCGTGTTCGGATAATTGAGGATAGAGTGCATACAGCTGTCGCAGAAAGTTAGGAAAAGTGCTATTTATAGCTTCACTTAATTGTTTCCAATCCCTTTCCGTTATTTCGGAACTTTGGGTGGCATGGTGGAAATGAAGATAGATGTCCGAATGTCGGAAGGCGAGTAAACGCATTTCCTGTTCGTTCCGGATGGCACGTATTTGTTCGTTGGTTGCTCCCAGTCTTTTTGTTTGAGCTTCCAGCAGGGAATGTTTGAATGTGTCATTTTCCAACATGGCCGATTGCAGTTGTTCATTCAATAGGGTTATCTGTTGCTCGTTTTCTAGAATGCGCCGGCTGCTTTAGGCTTCCTGTTCTGCAAAAATCTGTTGTAGTTGTTGTTCTCTGATTGTATATTTGCGGCGGCGTTCGCGTAAACGGTGAAGCAGGTAAATTACAATACCAATCAGGAGACTTGCTACAAACAATAACTGGAACAGTAAAAGTTTCTGTCGTTCTGTTTCCGATTGCAGCCGCTGATTTTCTTGTTCAGATAGATTATAATTATATAAGGAATGGATTTTATTTACCTCTTCGGTTTTTGTGATCTGAAAAAGAGAATCGAATGCATTGATGCAAAGAGAGGCGTATTGATGGGCTTCCGGATATTGCTTTTTTTCCCTTGTAATCAGATGTAACAGACGATATGCAGTACGTTGGTGATAAAGGTCGTTTCCAGAAATTACCTTTTGAAGATAAATTGATGCGGAATCGAACATTTGCCTTTGATAATACACTTCGCCGAGTACTAAATAACTAAGTGAACTGGGGTGGTGGACTTGTACTTGCTTTGCTATAATTTCAGCAGAGTCTGTTTTCCCTTGGTTGTAATAAAAACCGGCCATTTCATCGCCGATGCTGCAAGCTTTAACCAGAGAAACTTTTTCTTTCATCAATGTGTATGCTTTCCGGTAATAGATTTCCGCACTGTCTTTTTGGTTGTTTGTATCGTATATGCGTGCCATGTCCCTCAGACCGAAAGCCATGCCTTTATAATTATGGCAAGCTAAATTATATTTATAAGCTTGTTGAGTAGCTTCCATACTTTCATGATACAATCTTTGAAAGGCAAAAAGGCTGGCAAGCTGCCCGTATATGCGTCCATTCAGCGTATCATTAGAACATCTTTTCCCTATTTCGGCTGCACGCAAGAAAGCATCAACGGCTCGTGGCGCATCTTTCATATCCCGATAGGTACTACCTTTATAATAATAAGCTTCCATCAGGTGTGGGTCATCCTGTTTGTCTTCATAAAAACTAATTATACGGTTAATCAAAGTATCGGAAGTAACCGGAATATAGAGCTTGTCTTTGGCTTTGACAGTGAGCAATAAGTAATATATATGAAGCTCTTCAGGCCATTCGGTGGTGGATATACTGAGAGAATCCAAACAAGCTAGTGCACTGTCAGGATGAGTTTCCATTAGTTGAACTGCCCGCTCCATCAGTGGCGGGTAACTTTGCTGTTCATAGCGGCAAGAGATGCAAAGCAATAGAGACAGCAGCAGTATATGTATCCTCCCACTTTTCATAGCAATTGCAAAAATAGATAAAATCTTTGAACTTTGCTACTAAAATAGGGGAATCCCTACTAACTAATAGGGATTTTCTCTGTTATGAAGTAAAACCTCTGACTATCTTTGCACTAGAAAAAGTAGATAGAATAACAAATAAAACAGGTACGAGTATGAAAAAGATTGTATTAGCTTCGCTTATGATGGTGTGCTTGCCTTACTTGGCAATGTCACAAAGCGTTGATGACGACCTTTATTTCATCCCTAAGAAAAAAGCTGAAAAGAAAGAGGAGGTTAAGCAAGAGGTGAAAGTGGTGGTTCCGCAGAAGCAGAACACGACTACTGTTTACGCAGCCCCCGGTTCTACAGTGGTGGTGAAGGATGTGAAAGGAAAGGTTCGCGATGTGGATGAGTATAATCGTCGTTATACTTCACGTGATAATAATTTCTCGATGGAGAATGATACCTTGTATATTGAGGAGAAACCTTTGAATGAGAGAGGAGAATGGGTTAATGGTTTTGAGGGTTCTCAAGACGATTATGAATACGCGATGCGTATCGTCCGTTTCCGCAATCCCCGTTACGCCATTCCGGTAAGCAGTCCGCTCTATTGGGATGTAGTTTACGGTTTGCCTTCATGGGATTGGAATGTATATGATGACGGATTGTATGCATACGTCTTTCCCACTTACACGAACCGCTTATGGTGGGATTGGCGTTGGAATTATCCATATGGCGCCAGTTGGGGATTCAGTTGGGGATGGAGTTCGCCATGGTACTACAATAGTTGGTACTATCCCGGTTATTGGGGTGGCGGCTACTGGGGTGGCTATTGGGGCTACCATTATCACCATCACCATTATTATCCGCATTACTTTGGTCACGGTTGGGGTGGTGGCTACTGGGGAGGTAGTCATGGATGGTATGGCTCAAGCAGACGTAACCCGGGGATACATGCCGGAAGATATACCAATAGCTATAGTTCTTCACGCCCAAGCCGGAATAATTACGTGAATAGTTATGATAGGAATAGTCGTAATTCATACGTAGGAAATTCCAGACAAAATGTCCGTAATAGTGCTAATAGTTATCGTACCGCAACACGTAACGGTTCTTCATCAGGAAGAGTGGTTTCGGGATCTAACAGTGTAAATTCGGTTCGTCCTAATAGAAGTGCTATCAGAACCCGTACCGGAGAAACTCTTTCACCAAGTCAGGCAGCAGGAGTTCGTCCGGGTAATTCGTATTCACGTCCGACAGAAGGAAGGGGTTCTTCCTATACCAGACCAAGCAGTACTCGGAGCAGTGTGGGAAATGCAGCAGGATCTGCTTATCAGAGAACAGGGGCTGCAAGTCGTGGCGCTTATCGTAACAATAGTGGCGTTTCGAATTCTCGTAGCAGTTCATACTCTCGTAGCAGTAGTCCTTCTCGTAATAGTTCGTCTAACTCTTACCGTAGTAGTGGAACTTCTTCTTCCCGTAGTAGTTTTTCTAGTGGCGGTGGTGCTTCTCGCAGTTCCGGTGGCGGTGTTTCCCGTTCAAGTGGTGGCGGCAGATCGCGTACCAGATAAGTGGTAGATTAAACTAGACAGTTGAATTTAATAGAATTGATGTATGAAAAATAAAGTAATAGTAACCGCTTGTGCGTTGTTGGCAATGACAACGGCAAGCGCACAAAATGCTTATGATGCGGAAAAGTTGCTGGGGAATGACTTGAATGGAACAGCACGATTTGTTGGTATGGGTGGTGCCATGGGAGCTTTGGGCGGTGATATATCTGTCATAAGCTCCAACCCTGCGGGTATCGGCATTTTTCGTAGTAATGACGTGTCTATTTCTTTTGGTTTTAATAATACTTCGACAAAGAGTAACTTTAGTGGTGTGTCAATGAATGAAAACAAAACGCGCGCTTCATTTGACCAGATTGGATTTGTTTATAGCAATAAGATAGGCAATAATACTTCTTTGCGTTTTGTGAATTTCGGATTCAATTACCATAAAAGTAAAAACTTCAATCGCCTTTTCTCTATGGGAGGGGCGTTGGATAATTTGTCACAAAGCTTCCAGCTGGCTCAGGAGATGGAACGATATGGATTGACGGAAAGCGAGTTTAATGACATACTGGATGTGAAGAATCCTTATACCAAATATTGGAATCAGTTACCTGTTTTAGGAGTAATGGGGGTGAGAACCGGTGTGGTTGACTGGGTTAATGATTCTGAAAAGAATATTCATGCTCCATGGGGGTGGAATGGTTTTAACAATAACTTCTTTAGTAAGGAAACAGGAGGTATCAGTCAATATGATTTTAATGTTTCATTCAATATTGAAGATAGGGTCTATTTAGGAGCTACCCTGGGGGTCTATGATGTGAATTATGATCGTTATACTTCTTATACGGAAAATTTGAATGATGATAACGGTGCGGATAATGGGGGGTATACATTGGATAATTATTATAGGCTGGAAGGGACTGGTATGGATTTAAAATTGGGTGTTATTATACGGCCTATAGAAAGTTCCCCTTTCCGTTTGGGATTTGCTGTGCACACGCCTACATGGTATGATTTAAGAGAAAGCTATAATGCCGCTTTATCTTCTAATATTTTAGCTTGTGAGGCACCCTATAACCAGACATTGAGTGATTTTCTGGTAACTCCGGAATATGATTATTTGACCTATGATTATAATCTTACCACTCCGTGGAAATTTAATGTCAGCGCAGGTACTACTTTTGCGGGTGCAGTGGCAGTAGGTGCGGAATATGAATATCAGGATTATTCTTCCAGTAAGCTCAAGGATGTGGATGGTTATGAATTGGGAGATCAGCCCAGCGTTGAGAATTATTTGAAAGGTGTCCATACTTTCCGTATCGGAATGGAAACGAGGATTATACCTGAGTTTAGCATTCGTGCAGGATATAATTACTCTTCGGCTGCTTTTTCTAAAGATGCTTATAGTGCCTTGTCTTTATATAGCACGCGTACTGATTTTAATAATACGGAGTCTAAGAATACATTTACGTTTGGTCTTGGATACCGTGGCAGTGTAATTTATGCGGATTTGGCATATAAATATGATATGTATAAATCAAACTTTTATGCTTTTGATGATATAGATCTTCCGGCAACTAAAGTGGACAATGAACGGCATCAGTTGCTTTTGACTGTCGGTGCTCGTTTCTAAGAATTAATTGTGAGTCTAATATAATTAACTTGTGATATACCGGGAATGCTTTATTGCTTTCCGGTATATTTTTTGCTAATGTTTCATCCTGGTTTTCAAACAAAAGGGTTATCTTTGTAAAAAGAGGTTTTTATGGAACAGAAAGATAAATACATACGGTTTGATTGGGCAATCAAGCGTCTTTTACGCAACAAAGCCAATTTTGGTGTCCTGGAAGGTTTTCTTACCGTACTTTTGGGTGAGAAGATTCAAATCATGGAAATCCTTGAGAGCGAAGGTAACCAGCAACGGGAGGATGATAAGTTCAACCGGGTAGATATTAAAGCCCGTAATAGCAAGGATGAAATAATACTAGTGGAAGTGCAGAATACGCGGGAGTTATATTATCTTGAACGAATACTTTATGGAGTAGCAAAAGCAATAACCGAACATATAGATTTAGGTGGAATTTATGCAAATGTCAAGAAAGTGTATTCTATCAGTATTCTTTATTTTGATATTGGCCAAGGAAATGATTACCTCTACCATGGTCAGAATACATTCCTCGGTGTCCATACTGGTGACTGTTTGAAAGTAACCACTAAAGAACAAGGGGCTATTATCCGCAAATTGCCTGCCGAAATATTTCCTGAATATTTTCTTATTCGTGTGAATGAGTTTAATAAAGTGGCGGTTACTCCTTTGGAAGAATGGATAGAATATCTTAAGACTGGAACTATCCGTCCGGATACAACGACTCCCGGATTGGAGGAGGCGAGACAGAAACTTATTTATTATAATATGAATAAGGCTGATAAACTGGCTTATGATCGGCATCTGGATGCATTGATGATACAAAATGATGTATTGAGTACCGCTAAATTAGAAGGATTAGAGGAAGGTCGTGTAGAAGGACGTGAGGAAGGTATCATGGTAGGTCGCCAAGAAGAAAAAATAGCTACAGCCCGTAACTTGAAATCTTTGAATATTCCTATTGCTGTTATTGTTCAAGCTACAGGCTTGTCTATAGATGAAATAGATAGACTTTAATGAATGAAGGTATGTCAGGATTCTGTTGTGTAATCATGGATTCTGTCATTTTGAGTCATGGTGAGGGATCTTGTGAGAACAAATGGATGTGATTGGATTCTTCATCTCTCTTTTTTCACTTTCCGTTTTTTGTCATCCTCCTCCTATTTATCACGGAACTCTTTCTTTTTCCAAAAGTTGAATCCTGCATATATACGGACAGTTCCGAAAGTATTAGTGAGGGAGAAGTCCTTTTTTCGATAGTCGTATGTATGCATCACCAACGAAGCTCCTATAAAATATTTGTTGGTGTTATAGACCACGGCAGCACGTGTTATCAGGTCAAAATTGATATCCTTTATCCAATGATTGTCAGTATTAGGTGTATCGTCTATTTTTGATTTTTTATAGGCAATGGCCGGTAAGAGTGAAAGATTGGAAACCCAGTTTTTTGCAAATACCCAGTTATAGCCATAACCCACGTTGATGCTGTAATCAGAATATTTCACTTTCTTGAAAAGTAAAGCATCATGTAGTTGGACTCTCACTTCACCGGGAAGCTTTTCGTAATCAAAAGATATGTTGTGCTGGGAATAAGAAAAGCCCGCCATCAGGGAACCCGCGCTTTTACGCTGGTTGGTGGACTGGCTATAGGCTGCCGGATAAGAGAATTTTTTATAATTGAAAATCCAATAGGCGTTCAGTCCTTTGATTTTACTTTGCAATCCGTTGAAATTCAAATTTTTAATGGGAGTATTCAGATCAAAACCGCTGGAAGAACGTATCTTGAAATCGCTTCCTGTCTTTCTGTAATATAAATCCACACCAAATTTGGAACTATAAAGATTCAGTGCCATTTCGGTTTTCTTTGCCTTGTTTTTATGTCCGCCGAAAATATCTTTTACATCGAAAGAATATCCTAGAAATATCCAGCGCCATCCGAAATAGACTCCCAGCTTGAAACTGGCATTGGGGGAGAATCCCAAACTTTGTTCGCCGTTGTTTCCTTTACTACCTAACCGATAGTATTCGTACCAACTGCTGGATTCCAGCATGAAAGCCAGATTGTAAAGGTTGGGCGAGATATAGGTAGTGTCAATCGCATTGAATTCTTTTCCTACTTTCCTTATTTTTCTTCCGGTATGGCGGACAGTCGTTGCTATTCCGTCAGTCAATGTAATGAGAACACCCTTGTTGTCCTGTACTGTCGAGTCTTTCTTTTCCGCTTGTGCATATACATTAAAGGCAGAAAGAAAAGACAGACAGAGCAGGCATAATTTACGGATGTCCATAGGCGGAAATCAGAGTTTATTAAGTATACGGTCCATTACCCAGTTGGTGGGTGTCGCACTGATGCCGTCGCAGGTACAGACAGCTTTTCCCTGCAGGTGTTCTACTACGGCTTTTATGAGCGGAAGTTGTACATGAGGGGGATTTTCGGGAAGAAATTCCTCGCGTCCTCTTTCAGTATGCAGGGCGATGGGATCGTAAGTGAAAACGGAAAAACAGATCATCCCCTTGTCTCCGATGATTTCTATACGGTCTTCCTTGGCCGATTCATGGGCGACAAAACACCATGATCCTGATCCCGGCAGACCGGAATCAAATTTGAAGCAGGCACTTATCGTATCTTCTGCCGGATATAACCCGCCACGGTTGCTCTTGTATCCTTGGGCTTCGAGAATGCAGCCGAACATATCTTGTAATAAATCCAGCTGGTGAGGAGCCAGATCATAGAAATAACCGCCGCCGGCAATATCAGGTTGTACACGCCAGGGCAGGTTGGTGCTGTTGTAATCCAAATCACGGGGAGGCTGGGCGAAACGTATCTGTATATTGATGACATTACCTATTTCACCATCCTCTACCATTTGGCGTACTTTTTGGAAATAGGGAAGATAACGTCTGTAGTAAGCGACGAAACAAGGGATACCAGTCTCTTGTGATATGCGGTTGATGCGTGCGCAGTCCTCATAGCTGGCTGCCATTGGTTTTTCAATATACACGGGCTTTCCTGCCTTCATAGCCATAATGGCGAAAGTGGCATGAGAGGAAGGGGGAGTGGCTATATAAATAGCATTGACATCTTCATCTCCTATTAACTGCTGCGGATCGGAGTACCAGCGGGGAATGTTGTGTCTTTTGGCGTATGATTGAGCTTTTTCTTTGTCACGGCTCATTACAGCCACTACCTCTGAACCTTCGATCAGGGCAAAGGCTGGTCCGCTTTTCTTCTCGGTCACTTCTCCGCAACCGATGAAGCCCCATTTTACTTTGTCTAATTTAACCATGGTAATAACTTTTTTGTCATTCCGCTTAAAATAATAACAATTTATATTGCAAAGATAGGACTATTTTGCAATTTCAGCCGGATAAAAATCAGTTATTGTAATATTTCTTGCGCAACAGTTTGAATGCAGGAGTCTTGACGTAATCATTTAACCAGGAATTCAGGCTGTCAAGCAATATTGGAGAATGTTTGCTTACTCCCCATGAATAGAATTGTGAGAAGCTGATGGCTGTTTCTATATCCAATTGTGGAAAATCATTGATGGAAGCTTTGGCAATGCTCTCGTCGCATACGGCATAGTCTATGTCACCATGTGCTACCATGGCCAGTAATTGTTCTTGTCCGTATTTCTCCACTTCTTTGATATAGATGGTATCACCTATTTCGTTACTTAAATTATGTATGCGCAGAATGGCAGGTGAGTTTTTGACTAGATGAAGGGTCTTGCGGGCTAGTTCCAACTGGCTGTGAATGTACAGACTATCGTTTTCTTTTTCGGGTTTACGCTGTACCAGTACTTGTTTGTTCAGTATAATGGGGCGGGTAAACAACAGGGAGTCTTTGTATTCTGTGGTAACTACCGTGCTGTTGGCCAATATATCGTATGTTCCTTTTTGTACGCCTTCCAGTCTTTTGGAAAAGCTCATTTCGGGAGTGATTTCCGGTTTCAGTCCTTTGCTGTGTGCAAAAGCATGGAGCAGTTCGTAGTGGAAACCGGAAACGGTGTCGCCGTCGGCATAAAAACTGATTGAGTTGTACTCGGTAACAGCACGCAGGATTCCCGATGCCGCTATTTCTGCATAATCGCGGGGCAGACTGGTTTCAGCCTCCGTTTTCTTTTTGAAGAAGATGGAGGATAGGGTTGCTGCAAGGATACCCATCAGAACGTATTTCAGATATTTTTTCATATAGACCGTCAATCAAAGAAATTCCATGAAAGGCCGAACTTTATCATTCGCGGATTGATTGGGTAGTGTGGCGCCAGGAAGTAATTGGATTTTCCCGAACCGGCATTGACATGATACATCATAATAAAGAAGCGGGTACGTTTTAAATGCAGGTTGGCATAGACGTTGACTATCGGAAAAGCTCCTATCTCGATTTTGTCATCAGGATTCTGGTTATAGAATTGTCCGATGACGGGGGAGTAGTCTGGCGCGTAATATTTACTGAAATAACGCACATCTGCTCCCATTTCTATCTGGAGTACTTTTTTGGCGAGACCGAATTTCATGTACAAGTTGCCGTAAGCCGACAATTCCGGTAAGGGTAGAATGTCTTGCTCACTTGATTTTTGATAGGCTACTTCACCGTCGAGATGAAAAATTCCTACTTTTAATTTTTGTTGCAACATTGCAGTGAATATTTGTATGTTGCCGGAGTGTTGTCTTACGGCTGCATTGTTCTTGAAACCGGTGACATTTCCTTCACTGTCTTTTACCGGTATGCTGGTATTGGCCAGATAAGTGTAATTCTTTATATTTTCCACTCCGGCACGCAGCTGGGTTCCCCATCTGTCCAGACTTAGTTTTCCTTCCAGGCGGGTTCTCATTATTTTGGATAAATCGTTGTTGTCCCACCAGTAATGTTTGGACTGGAAATGCCTGAAATAGAATACGGGGTTCTGGTTCTTGATGAATGCATTTACATCCAGTCTCACCGTATCTCCGAATAAACGGAGATTCAGATCCCCTCTGCCTTCTACGCTGAATTGTCCTGCGTCTTCACCGGCTATGGCTAATTCTCCTAGGATATTGTAATGTAATAGTTTTCCTTGTTTTTTGGATAGTTCGCCGCCAATGGAGAGTGAACTTTCCTTATAGTTGTTGATAATGCGTTGTCCCGGTATGTTTGTTGTGTCGGTCAAGGCGAAGTTTCGGTATTCATAACTTAAAAAGGCGGTAAGTCCGGCTTTTGCCCATTTGTTGAATCCTTCTTGTAAAGCAATGCCAATGGTGTTTTTGATGGATGTACGCTTCGTCTTGTCTATAGAGTCGGTCCCCAGATAGTTATGTTCAAAATACTTCTGATTCTGTGCGTCATCGTATGAGATGTATTTGCGATTGTTCAAGTCTACTTGTAGTGTATGTATGAAGCTTGTGACAGGAACAAATACCTGCGTTATTTTTACAGAGTCCGTATCCACACTGTCCTGTTTTTCTTTATAGAACCCTAGGTTGTAACGATGTGTCAGGAAGGCATGGTAGCTGGTGTTGTGATTCCATATCTGACTCAGTCGGGTTGGGATTTCGTTGGCGGAATATTCTTTTTTGCCTTCTGCCATATCCAGCGGGTTGGTGATATACCGGTCGTCCGTGATACCTCCGTTTTCTGCCATCTTCAAGTTATCGTTGTTGAATATGAAATGCATGTCATATTTATCTCCCCGGTAGCTGGAGAACAGGCCACCGTTGAAGAAGGCTGTGGACTGATCTTGATAAAGCCCCCGGCCATACAGATAATCTATGTAGAATCCGAACCCTAGCCTTTTGTTTGCATTGATGGCAAAATAGGATTTGAAACGTTCTTCTCCGTCACGGCTGCCTCCTCCTTTGTAATAGGTCAGGTTTGTGAATGGAGAAAGTGTATTGGTGAATATGACATCTTCCGGACGTTGTACGCAAAAGTCGTATGGGTCGGTGAAAAAGTATTGGCTGGGGTCCCGACGGTCAAAAAAGATGCGTGAGAGGCGGGGGGAGCCCAAATTTCCCAGGTAATTGTATTGTCCGGTATAGCCGCCCATGTCATTTGAGTTTTGGAAAGCGTGCTGCAAGGTATCTACGGGGATATAAGTGACATTGCCAAAACGACTGTCCACTTTCCATGAGTACAGTCCGATGGGGATTGTGCTGGCATCTACTACGGCTGTCGTGTCTATGGGGTTTCCGTTACGGTCATATTGATCTCTGTTCAGTCCGCTTGCTGAGGAACCGAACTGGTTGTTCAGGGTATTCATTGTCCGCTGTGCCATCAAGGAAGTATGGAAGCACAGGAATAATAAAAAAATAATAGAGAATATTCTTTTCATAACGGCGGCAAAGATACAATATAAAAATAAAAGGAAGAGCTTTTCCGCTATGGAAAGTTCTTCCTTTTATTATTCGTTTAGAGTTATTTTAACTTACTGAGGTTTAATAATCTCCATTCCGATTCGGATGGCTTCTTCATTCATCGGTATCAGATGATGGTGACGTTCGGGTAATGTTTTGCGTAAAGCTTTTATTACACTTTCAATGGATACTACGGGACGTAGTTTTAGCAAGCCTCCTAAGACAATCATGTTGAAGGTCTTTGCCATTCCTTTTTCGTTGGCGGCATCCATTGCGTCAATACGATAGATTTGTATGTCCCTACGTGTCGGAGGCTCGATGATTCCGTATCCGTCATAAATGAGAATACCACCTGGTTTAATTTTGCCTTCAAACTTTTCCAATGAGGGTTGGTTCAGTATGATGGCTGTGTCATATTGGCTGAGAATGGGTGAAGAGATGCGTTCATCACTGACAATCACCGTTACGTTAGCGGTTCCTCCCCGTTGTTCGGGGCCGTATGCCGGCATCCAGGTTACTTCCTTGTCTTCCATCAGTCCGGAATAGGCAAGTATCTTACCCATGGATAGCACACCCTGACCGCCGAATCCTGCTATAATGATTTCCTGTTTCATGGTTTCTGTCTTTTTATTCTTTATTTTTCAAATCACCCAGCGGATAGAAAGGGAACATGTGTTCCACCATCCAGTCATTGGATGCTTGCGGAGTCATTTTCCAACCGGAATTACAAGTCGATACAATTTCCACCAAATTAGAACCTTTGCCATTCATTGAATTTTCAAATGCCTTGCGGATAGCCTTTTTGGCTTTGCGGATGGCGGGAACTGTATGTACGGACTGGCGGGTAACGTAGGCGGTGCCTTCCAAAGTGGCGGCAATTTCTGTCATTTTCAGCGGATAGCCGTGAATGGCTACATCACGACCATAGGGGCAGGTGGCTGTTTTCATGCCAACCAGAGTGGTAGGAGCCATTTGCCCACCGGTCATTCCATAAATGGCATTGTTGATAAAGATGATAGTAATGTTTTCACCACGATTTAAAGCATGGATAGTTTCGGCAGTACCGATACATGCCAAGTCACCATCTCCTTGGTAGGTAAATACCAGACGTCCGGGCCATAAACGCTTAATGGCGGTAGCTACGGCTGGTGCGCGTCCGTGGGCGGCTTCTTGCCAATCGATGTCTAGATAATTGTATGCAAATACGGCACATCCTACTGGTGACACACCGATTGTCTTATCTTCCATGCCCATTTCTTCAATAACTTCGGCTATTAACTTGTGAACCACACCGTGGCTGCATCCGGGGCAATAATGCATCGGATTGTCATTCATCAGTGTCGGTTTCTTATAAACCAGGTTTTCGGGTTTTATGATTTCTTCTTTTGTCATAGTTTCTCCTCCTATTGTTTATAACATGAACCGCATAAAGAATTCCACCAGCTTGAGAAAAATAGCTGCTGCACAGACATAGATGAATACTTTGAAGTCACTTGCCACGAAGTAAGTGATGACAGCTGCTAATGCCAGTGCCATGAAAAGTATGTTCAATATATTTCTGATCAGATCGATATTCATACGGTCTTATTTTATTAGTTTCTCTTTCAGTGCAGTGATTACTTCATCCGGATCGGGGACAATACCACCCAGACGTCCGAAGTGTTCTACAGGCACTTTACATTTTACAGCCAGACGGACATCTTCTACCATTTGTCCGGCGTTCAATTCTACAGTGAGGATACCTTTTACCTGTGCGGCGCGTGCTGCAATAGCTTTCGACGGGAACGGCCATAGGGTAATAGGACGGAGCAAACCAACTTTGATGCCTTCTTCCCGAGCCATTTCCATTGCCTTTTGGGCAATGCGGGCGCAAGAGCCGAAAGCTACGATCAAATATTCTGCATCTTCGCAGTGAAGTTCTTCGAAGCGTACTTCATTCTCTTCTATTTCTGCATATTTTTTCTGAAGATGAATATTGCGCTTTTCCATTTCGGCGGGATCGAGTTCTAATGAGGTAATGATGTTGGGGGTACGGTGGTGGGTTCTGCCGGTAGTGGCCCACGGACAACGGGCAATGACTTCTTCATCTGTCAGGCGTGTGCGCTGTTCGGGTAATACTACTTTTTCCATCATCTGCCCGATAACGCCATCTGCCAGAATAATGGCGGGATTGCGGTATTTGAAAGCCAAATCAAAAGCTATACCTACGAAATCTGCCATTTCCTGTACTGATGCAGGTGCCAGGGCTATGAGACGATAGTCTCCGTGACCGCCACCTTTCACTGTTTGGAAATAGTCGGCCTGACTAGGTTGGATGGTTCCTAATCCGGGACCTCCGCGCATGACATTGACAATCAGGCAGGGGAGTTCGGCACCGGCAATGTACGAGATGCCTTCCTGCTTTAAACTAACGCCGGGACTGGAGGATGAGGTCATTACCATTTTACCGCTTGCTGCACCGCCATATACCATGTTGATTGCTGCGACTTCACTTTCTGCCTGTAACACCACCATACCGGTAGTTTCCCAAGGTTTCTCTTCGGCCAGCGTTTCCAATATTTCCGATTGGGGAGTGATGGGATAGCCAAAGTAACCGTCTACTCCGATACGGATGGCGGCGTGGGCTATGGCTTCATTTCCCTTCATTAAAACGACTTCTTCTGCCATATTTGTTACATTTATTGTTGTTTTACTTTATACACAGTAATGCATCCGTCCGGACAGACTGTGGCACATGATGCGCAACCATTGCAGGTATCCTCTAATACCTGGTGGGCGAATGTGTATCCTTTTTTATTCACTTGTTTGGCATTGAGCGCGATTACATGTAGCGGACATGCCACTACACATAGATTGCAACCTTTGCAACGCTCTGTGTCTACTACAATAGCACCTTTAATCTTTGCCATGGGTTAGTTATTATTGATTATACATGTCTTTGTTATAGAAATTCAGAATATTCATAATCATGTCACGGGCGGAAACGGCGGGACTTTCCGGATTACGCTCGATGGCTTCCAAATAATTGTTCAAAGCTTGTTGCCAGTTTCCCATTTTGCGGTAGGCGTTACCCAGTAAGTAATAGGGTTCATCGTTGACGTGCGCATCGTTTCGGATGAAATTAGTTAGCGCATGAATAGCTCTCTCCGTATCACCCTGTTCGATAAGTGTCTTTATGTCCTGTAATTCTTCCGTCATAAGGCATGATTGTCTCATTGTTGTTTACAAAGATACTCTTTATTTGTTATGAAAGGGAAGATTGGAGCAGAAAAAACGACTTTCTTGCTAAAAACATTTAAAAAAAGGAGAGAAAGATAGGGAAAAAATGGAAGAATGATTTCTTCTAATGGTTTGATTATTATAGAAATGGTTTCAAGTGAAACGGTTGATAGAGGAACGGTGTTATTTATTCTTAAAGGGGGGATATGTTTGAATTGTATTTGTCATGATATTTTTGGGGGGGGAAGTATATGGTAAATCGTTTGTATGTTTTTTAGGGGGAGTTGTCAGGTTATCTCCCCCCCCTAAATATTTTATGTATTATCGTATAGAATTAACTGTCACGGCATAAATATATAGAAGAAAAGATTATTTTATTACTTCACCTACATACATATTATATGCCTTCTGGCCGTTGTTACTGGGGTTCATCTTTTTTGCTTCCTCACCGGTAACTGTCTGTTTCATCAGTTTCTTACAGTTTACTATCAACCACGGCTCACTACTACCTTGCTTGTAGAACGAAATTTTATAATTGTCGCTTTGATCCATTAGCATATTGCCCATTGATTTGGATTGGTCAATTATGCAGAATGCTACTTCTTTGCCGAATAACTGACCGAAACCTCCCCAACATTCTTTACCAATTTCGAATTGTTCATCGTTTCCGGCAGTAATTGTCATACGTGAAGATGCCTTGATTTGGTCATCTATGCTTTGTTCTTTGCTAGGAGTTACATTATTGGCTACTTTTATTTCGGTATTACCCTCAGAACCACCGATGATAGCCGGTTGGGCAGGGGGAGTTACCGGAGTGGCGGTAATGATTGTGGTTGTATTTGATATCGGAGTGGCTGTTACACCCGAAGTAGGAGCAACTGCAATTTGTGAGTTGTTCAAGACTTTGTTGCCCAATGTATCTTGGATGGATTTGAACAGTGTGTCTTTCAAGTCAATTGTTTCTCTTCTGAATTTGCCGCAGATGGGAGCCAGTTTGGTTTTCGATTTGTTTAAAGCCATATCGTCTACAATCCATTCCTCTGCGCTGTATTTTTCTCCTCCGTCACGAGCTTCATCATACCAATAGCGGATACGGGTCATTTCGATATCACATTTTCCGTTTCCGCAGGTGATAAACATCTGATAATAAATTCTGGTTCTGTCCAATGACAATGCAGAGGATGAGAATACCAGATATTCTTCGCCACCTGCTGCAATGGTTCCTTCATCTTCATTGGTGTAAAGAACACGTGCATTGAACTTGCCTTCGGGCTTGAAACGTTCTGTAGCCCATTTCAGCATTGTCTCATATAGCTGGTCTTTCGTTAAAGACGGTGCCTGTATTTCTGTTTTGAAAGAAACTTTACCGTCATCCAAAGTTATTGCTCCCGCCAGATATTTGGGATCTGTCTGTGCCATAGCGATGAATGGCAGGCATAAGAGCATTAAAAAAAGAATTTTCTTCATAGTAATATATCTTATTTTATATTTTAATCTAAGCAAAGATAGGAATAAAAAAAAAGAGAAGCTATAAAGCCTCTCTTTTTTTACTTTTATTATTATTGCGTGAATTTTACTTTACAGGTATCTTTTCAATGCGTTTTTGGTGACGTCCGCCTTCAAAGCCGCTGTTAAAGAATTCATCTAATATTTTTTCAGCCATTTCATGGTCTATGAATCGTCCTGGCATTACCAGAACATTGGCATCATTGTGTTGACGTGACAAATGGGCTATCTCGGGAATCCAGCATAGTGCCGCACGGATACCCTGATGTTTGTTCAATGTCATGCTGATCCCTTCACCGCTTCCGCAAATAGCTACTCCGGGTCCGCATTCTCCGGCTTCTATAGCCAGTGCAAGCGGATGGGCGTAATCTGCATAGTCACAGCTTTCTGTACTGTATGTACCGAAATCTTTGCATGGATAACCTTTTTCAGTCAACCATGTTTTTACAAACTCTTTCAGTTCAAATCCTGCATGATCGGATGCCAGTCCTACTTTTTTCATGCCAGCATTTCTTTTACTTGGTTATACACGTTCTGTGCGGTAAAGCCCAGCTTTTCATCCAATACTTTGTAAGGAGCGGAGAATCCGAATGATTCCAGACCGAATACTTTACCGTTGGCACCTACCAAACCTTCAAGGTTTACAGGAAGACCGGCAGTCAGACCGAATACTTTAGCCTCTGTGGGAATGACACTGTTTTGGTATTCCTTGCTTTGGCTGCGGAACAATCCCTCAGAAGGAGCGGATACGATACGTATTTTTATGCCATCCTTGCGGAGAAGTTCTGCACCTGCTTCCAAAGTGGAAACTTCGGAACCTGAAGCGACTAGGATTATATCCGGATTTTCGTCGGAACCTGCAACAATATAAGCGCCTTTTGCAGCCTGTGAGTAGTCGTTTCCTGCAGGCAGATTCGCGATATTCTGGCGGGAGAAGATTAGTGCGGTGGGGGTGCTGGTATTTTCCATGGCCAATTTCCACGCTACAGTGGTCTCTTCCGCATCTGCCGGACGGAGTACCAACATAGAATTGTGCCCTTTGTGGTTTTTCAGTTTTTCCATCAGGCGGATTTGTGCTTCTTGTTCTACCGGTTCGTGAGTAGGACCGTCTTCACCTACACGGAATGCGTCGTGTGTCCAGATGAACTTGACGGGAAGTTCCATCAAGGCAGCCATACGTACGGCGGGTTTCATATAGTCTGAGAATACGAAGAAAGTAGCACATGCAGCAATCACGCCTCCGTGAAGTGCCATACCTAGGCAGCAGCAAGCCATGGTTAATTCGGAAACACCTGCTTGCAGAAACGCGCCGGTGAAGTCATCTTTAGTGAATGCATGTGTTTTCTTCAAGAAACCGTCGGTCTTGTCTGAGTTTGACAGGTCGGCCGAAGAAACAATCATGTTTTCTACTTCTGTAGCTAGTACACCGAGAACTTTGGCAGAAGCACTGCGTGTAGCATCTCCGGCTTTTTGTTCAATAGCATTCCAATTTACTTTCGGAGCTTTGCCTGAGAACCACAGTTCCAATTTAGCTGCCAGTTCGGGATTAGCTTTAGTCCATTCAGCTTTAGCTGCATATTTTTCTGCAACAATTTTTTTCAGTTCTTCTGCACGTTTGGCATATAACTCTTTTACTTCAGGGAAGATTTGGAAAGGATTGGTTGGATCGCCACCTAAGTTTTTGATTGTATTGATGTAAGCATCACCTCCCAAAGGGGCACCGTGGGTGGCACAGTTACGTTCATAACTGGAATCATCCGCTTTGCGTGCACCTTTACCCATAATGGTCTTACCGATAATTAATGTGGGCTGACCGGTTACGGCTTTCGCTTCTGTCAGAGCTGTGCGGATTGCATCGGGATCATTACCATTGATAATAATTACTTTCCAGTGCCATGCTTCGTATTTCTTGGCAACATCTTCGCTGGTAACAGCATCGGTAGCGGTAGACAGCTGGATGTCGTTTGAATCATAAAACATGATCAGATTGTCCAGTCCCAAATGACCTGCCAAACGTCCTGCACCCTGAGAAATTTCTTCTTGAATGCCACCATCGGATATATAGGCATAGATAGTCTGGTCCATGACATTACCCAGACGGGCTTTCAGAAATTTGGCAGCGATAGCAGCACCTACTGCAAAAGTGTGTCCTTGTCCTAACGGACCGGAAGTATTTTCAATACCGCGCATGATGTCCACTTCAGGGTGTCCCGGAGTCGGACTTCCCCATTGACGGAACTGTGCCAGTTCTTCCATGGTGAACTTGCCGGTCAGTGCCAAAGTGGAATACAACATCGGTGACATGTGGCCTGGATCAAGGAAGAAACGGTCACGTCCTTCCCAACGCGGATTTTCAGGATCGTAAACTAAAAACTCAGAGAAAAGTACATTCACAAAATCAGCGCCACCCATAGCTCCACCCGGATGTCCTGAATTAGCTTTCTCTACCATCGAAGCAGCCAGAATACGGATGTTGTCCGCTGCACGGTTCATAAGTTTCTTTTCGTTCATATTAAAATAATATTATAATTTGAATGCTATTAGTGAGTCGGTTTATCCTTGCTATTTTATTTAATATCTGCAAAGATAACTCTTTATGTGTAAACCACAACATGTAAAGAGGCTCTTTTTTAAACCTGTTTGACTCACTTCTTAAATTGGGTCGCTGCTTCTTCAACAGGCAGTCCTGCCTTATAGTTTTCGATATATGTGTTGAATCCGGCTACATCTTCGGCTGTTGGCGATATTTCAATACCGGCATCACCGGCGAATACTTTGTCTTCCAGAAAATCTGCCAGGGATTGTTTCTTTTCATTGTTGACAAGGTAAGAACCTAGCAGGGCGATTCCCCATGCGCCACCTTCACCGGCAGTTTCCATTACGGAAATAGGGGAGTTTATAGCTGCTGCAAGTATTCTCTGGCCTACACCTTTCGTCTTGAATAATCCGCCGTGTCCTGTGATTCTGTCTACTTTGATTTTCTCTTCATTGAAAAGAATGTCATTACCTATCTTAAGAACTCCGACTGAAGCGTATAAATGGGTACGCATGAAGTTGGCGAGGCTGAATTTGTCATTTGCAGAACGTACAAACAATGGCCTTCCGTCGGCAAGTCCTGTCACGGGTTCACCTGAAATATAATTATATGAAATAAGACCACCGCAATCTGCATCACCTGCGAGCGCATGATTGTAAAGTTTTCCATATAATTCATTCATATCTACAGGTATACCCAGCAGTTCTTGGTATTCCTTAAACAGATTGATCCAGGCATTGAGGTCGGAGGTGCAGTTGTTGCAATGTACCATAGCTACAAGGCTTCCGTCGGGAGTGGTGACCATGTCAATCATTTCGTATGGCTTGGACAACTCTTTTTCCAACACAATCATGGAAAATGAGGAAGTGCCTGCTGATACATTCCCGGTACGTTGCTTGACAGCGTTGGTTGCTACCATGCCAGTTCCGGCATCTCCTTCCGGAGGACAGACAGGTATACCTGCTTTTAAATGGCCCGACACGTCCAGCCTCTTGGCACCTTCTGGTGTAAGGAACCCTGCATTCTCGCCGGCGGGTAAGACTTTGGGCAGGATATCTGTCAGTTTCCAGGGGTATCCTTTAGGAGCTACCAACTTGTCGAACTTGGCTATCATTCCGGCAGAATAATTCTTGGTAGCCGGGTCTATGGGAAGCATTCCTGATGCATCACCTATGCCCAGAACTTTTTGACCTGTAATTTGCCAATGAATGAAACCTGCAAGGGTGGTCAGATAGTCAATGTTACTTACGTGCTCTTCATTGTCTAAAATAGCTTGGTATAAATGAGAAATGCTCCATCTCAGAGGAATATTATATACGAATAATTCAGATAAAGCGGCTGCTGCCGGACCGGTATTGGTGTTTCTCCATGTACGGAAAGGTACAAGGATTTCTTCTTCTTTATTGAATGCCATATAACCATGCATCATGGCACTGACACCGATTGCTGCCAAGGTTTCTATTTCTGTGTCATATAGCTTTTTTACGTTGGAACGGAGATCTGCATAGCAGTCTTGCAGGCCATGCCAGATAGCTTCCACACTGTAAGTCCACAGTCCGTCTACCAATTGATTTTCCCAGCTATGGCTTCCTTGGGCAATGGGCTTGTTTTCCTGGTCAATCAAAACAGCTTTGATTCGCGTTGATCCGAATTCTATGCCTAGAATAGCTTTTCCTGCTTCGATGGTTGATTTTGCATCTGATTTCATATTAAAACCTATAATTTAAGGTACAACAATAATGATGATAAAATAAGGTGGGATGTGCCAAGAATCTTATTAGCCTTGACACATCCCCTCTTCATGGATGAATTAGCAAAGTGCTTTGTTCAGCATATAGTAGACTTCGTTCATGCGAAGCTCTTTCTTGAAGTTGCTGATGGTAGTATCTTTGTCAATACGGATCATTTCGATACCTGCAATTTCAGCATAGTCTTCCCAATATTCTGCTGTCAGATCATAAGAGAAGCAAGAATGATGTGTTCCACCTGCCAGGATCCATGCGCCTGCACCTACTTCGAAATTAGGCATCGGAATCCACAGGGCGGAAGCAACCGGTAATTTGGGCAACGGTTTCGGTTCGATGCATTCTACGTCGTTCACGATCAGACGGAAACGGTTACCCAAGTCTACTACAGTGGCGGTACAACCTGAACCTACTTTTGAAGTGAATACAAGACGGGCTGTCTGGCTCTTGCGAATACCTATACCTAGGAAGTGTACTTCCAGACGTGGTTTGGAAGCGGCGATAAGAGGACAAACTTCCAGCATATGTGATTGCAGGATAGCACTGTTTGCACCATCGAAGTTCAATGTGTAATCTTCCAAGAAAGAACAACCTTGGGAAAGTCCTTGGTTCATCACCCATACAGTGCGGTAGAGAGCTGCTGATTTCCAGTCACCTTCCGCACCGAATCCGTAGCCTTCAGCCATCAGACGCTGGGAAGCCAGTCCCGGAATCTGATCGAAGTAGCTGCCGTCTGTTTGGCCCAAATCATCAAAATTAGTAGTGAATCCTTTAGCGCCTTTGGCTTTGAGGATGGCACGAAGAGCTAATTCGGCTTTTGCAGCATTCCATACTTTCTGATAAGCTTCGGTTGATTTATCTTCTAATGAAGCATCGTGGTCGTATTCGTTAAAGTAAGTTGCTACAAGTGCTTCTACATCTGTATCCTTGATATTTTTATGGTATTCCATCAGTTCGCTTGCCGGACAGTAATCTACGTGGTACCCCATACGTTGTTCTGCTTCCACTTTATCACCGTCAGTTACAGCTACATTATTCATCTGATCGCCGAAACGGATGATCAGCATATCCTGAGAGTCTGCCCAACCTGCACAAACGCGCATCCAAACGGCAATCTTGTGCTGGGTGTCTTCGTCTTTCCAGTAACCTACCACTACTTTGCGGCGGATGCGCATACGGGTACAGATATGTCCGAATTCGCGGTCACCATGGGCGGATTGATTCAGATTCATGAAGTCCATATCCATGGTATCCCAAGGAATTTCCTTATTGAATTGAGTGTGTAGATGTAACAGTGGTTTCTTTAACTGCTGCAGACCGTGAATCCACATTTTAGCAGGGGAGAAAGTGTGCATCCAAGTGATGACACCGATACATTTTTCATCGTTGTTGGCTGCTTTGAACACTGCTTCCACTTCTTTAGAAGAATTGGCTGTTCCTTTATATACTACTTTTACAGGAAGTTTCCCTGATTCGTTCAATCCGTTTACCATTTCATTGGAGTGAGCGTCTACTGCTACAACTGCGTCACCTCCGTACAGAAGCTGTGCTCCTGTTACAAACCATACTTCATACTGATCAAATGCTTTTTCCATAATGTTATATTTTAAAAGGGTTATTAATTTCTTTGTTTCTTATTTCTGTCCATAATAGGCATTGGGACCGTGTTTGCGGCTGAAATGCTTTTCTATTAATAAAGAATTCATCGTTAAATGAGGGTTGGCGGCAAAAGCGATACTTGCCATTTTGGCTACCTGTTCCATGACTACTGCATTATGCACAGCATCATTGGCATCTTTTCCCCATGCAAAAGGACCATGATTTTTTACTAGTACTCCCGGAGTATGTACAGGGTTCAGTTTCTTGAAACGTTTCACAATCACATTGCCTGTTTCCTGTTCATAGGCACCTTTTACTTCCTCTTCTGTCATATCTGCGGTACAAGGAATGGCGTCATGGAAATAATCGGCATGAGTCGTTCCGATATTGGGAATATCCATTCCGGCTTGTGCCCAGGCGGTGGCATAGGTGGAGTGGGTATGTACCACTCCACCTATTTCGGGGAATGCTTTATATAGAACTACATGGGTGGGAGTATCTGAAGACGGACGAAGAGAACCTTCTACCACGTTGCCGTCCAGATTTACTACAACCATGTCTTCAGCTTTCATATCATCGTATGATACACCACTGGGTTTGATTACTACCAAGCCTGTTTCACGATCAATGGCAGAAACATTTCCCCATGTAAAAATAACTAGTCCGTGTTTCACCAAATCCAGATTGGCACGGAATACTTTTTCTTTTAATTTTTCTAACATAATGAATAATTGGGTAATGTGGCAATATGCTAATTTGTCAATTGGCAAATTATTGCATCGGCACATTATTTTAAAGTTTAAATTTCGGATCCTTTCTGTAGGCCTTATCATTAAATTTATAAAGATAAGCACCTCGTCGGGAACCTGATTTGTCTATCAAATCTGTTTTTTCAATGAAATCCATTTCGGCTACCCGCTTGCGGAAATTCCGCTTGTCCATCGGTTCGCCATAGATTGCTTCATATAGATTTTGCAACTGTGTCAGGGTAAACAATTCGGGCAGCAGGTTAAAACCAATTGGATTGTATGATGCTTTGTGCTTCATTAGTTCACGTGCTTTGGAAATCATGATCGGATGATCGAAAATGAGCTGTGGCAGTTCGTCTATTTTTGTCCAATGGGCATTGTGCTGCTGCACTAGTTCCCTGTCATATTCATTTACATTGACTAAAGCATAATAGGCTACTGATATAACTCGTTCTCCTGGATCGCGCTCTAAGTCGCCAAATGTGCCTACTTGTTCCATATATACATTTTCCAATCCGGTCAGTTCTGCCAATACCCGTTTGGCGGCAGCGTCTACACTTTCGTCTTCTTGTACGAATCCTCCCATCAAAGACCATTTTCCCATAGCTGGTTCAAAATTTCGTTTTAGTAGAAGCAGTTTTAATTCTCCTTCGTCAAAACCGAAAATGATACAGTCTACAGATACATAGAATTTAGGATTTATGTTATAATAGGTGGTCATGGTTTAGTGTCGGTTTAAAATTAACAGGCTGTATTCTTCAAGATAATTCAAAGCATACAGCCTTTAATTTATGGTTTACCAGAAATAAGCATAGAATAGTGCGCAAAGCAGAACTACACCTAAAGAGGTTATAACATCCCATTTGTTCCAACTCTTTCTGATAAGTTCCTTGTAACTGCCGGTAAAGGTGATGGCTTCCACTTGTTTGGCGGTTGGAGCCGGAGTGAAGCATGATACAACAACCATTAACAACAAAAGGAATACAAGTAACCATATTTCAAAAATAAGCCAGTTTGTCTGCCAAAACCAAGTTGTATTTTCCCAAAACCAGCCGGTCATCACATCTTTTCCGGTGTTGGTGAGGATATTAGTCAGCAAACGGATCATACCAATTAGGAAACCGACAATCATGGCAGTTTCACCGGCTTTCGGAGTGATTTTCTTGGAGAATATACCAAGTGCAAATACGGCTACCATTGCAGGTGCAAGGAGAGACTGTATACCTTGCAGATAGTCGTAAAGGCTGCCGAGACTCATCATTACAGGAATCCATGCCATGCCGAGGATAACTACAACTACGGTAGCGATACGTCCTACCATAACATAAGTAGCTTCACTTTTGTTCTTAAACATGGGTTTGTAAAAGTCTTCTGTAAAAAGTGTGGCACATGAATTAAAGAAAGCAGCCAGTGAAGCAACCAATGCACAGATGAATCCAATAGTTACAATACCTTTTACACCGGCAGGCAGAACATCCTTTACCATTACAGCAAAAGCTGCATCTGTATTTGACATATCAAATTCACCTTTTGCAGCCAAGGCGGCAGCTACCATCCCCGGAATAAGAAACATGAAGACAGGCAGGATTTTAAAATAACCGGCTGCAATAGTACCTCTACGGGCACGCTTCATTACTACATCATTATCTTCGCCTTTACGTTGTCCAAGTACACGCTGTACGATATGCTGGTCGGTACACCAATACCAGAAACCGATGATAGAAGCTCCGATAAATACCCAGAATCCAGGATAATCTTGATACATCGGGTCTGCTTCAGTCCAGTGAAACATATGGTTGGCACCATAAGCGTGTCCGTCTGCTCCTATATTCATGGCGCTACGCGCATGATCCATCATTTCTGTCCATCCTGTAGCAATATTACCGTCTCCCAAGGCTGACAGTCCCAGGAAAAGAACCAAGAAAGAACCAATGATTAAAATAGGGGTTTGAATAGCTGAGAGGGTCATTACTCCTTTCATTCCACTCAGTACGGTGAAGATGCCGGTCAGGACAATAAGTCCGATTGCCCCATACCAAAAAGGAAGTCCAAGTAAAAATTCCAAAAAGATACCTCCGGTATAGGCGGTTACACTAACTTTAGTAAGAATGTAGGCTATCAATGTGATGATAGAAAGCCATGAACCGGTACGTGGGGTATAACGGTATTTAAGGAAATCGGGCATGGTAATGATTTTGCCCATTTTATTGTTTAATAGTTGGTAGAATGGAACAAAAAGCCATCCTAGAAGAAGAATCATCCAACCTTGCATTTCCCAGTGTGCCATACCTACTCCGGATTTGGCACCGGTTCCTGCCAAACCTACCAGATGTTCCGAACCGATATTGGCTGCAAAGATAGCAGCACCAATGATGTACCATGGCTCACCTTTACCAAATAGATAATTTTCACTGCTTGCTCCTTGTTGCGAGCGTTTGTCTTTTTGTACAGAGCGCCATACCGCCCATATCACAGCTACAATGCCGACTGCCAGTATTGTCCAGTCCAGCCAGATGAATTCATGTGAATTCCAATTCATGATATTAAATATTTAAAGTTTAACAATTATTTTTCAACACCGAATTTAAAGATACATTGGCTGTGATAGGTCTGTCCCGGTTCCAGGATTACAGAAGGCCATTGTGATTTGTTGGGGCTGTCGGGATAGTGCTGTGTTTCCAGACAAACAGACGCGCGTTGCGGATAAGTAATTCCCTTTTTCCCTTTTACAGTTCCATCCAAAAAGTTGCCTGTATAGACTTGTATTCCCGGTTCATTAGTATATATTTCCAAAGTGATACCACTAGTGGGGCTGGTCAGTTTGGCAGCCAGTTGGTTGATATCACCTTTCGTGTTAAGTACCCAATTGTGGTCGAACCCGTTGCCGAATTTTATTTGTTCGTTTTCAAAATTAGTCACATCGGGGGCAATAGTTTTAGGAGTATTGAAATCAAATGGAGTTTCTGTTACTGCTATCATTTCTCCAGTGGTCATGAATGTGCTGTCAACGGGAGTGATGCTGTCTGCATTTACATAAAGAATATGGTCGGTGGCTGGATTGGCAGGGTTTCCACTCAAGTTGAAATAAGAGTGGTTAGTCATATTGATAACAGTCTTTTTGTCAGTTGTCGCTTTGTAGTTTATGTCGATGGCATTGTCTCTTGTCAGTGCATAAGTAACAGTAGCGGTTACATTTCCCGGAAAATTGGCATCTCCATCTGGTGACTTCATAGTTAGTGTCATAGTACTGTCGTTTAATTGGTTTGCTTCATAAACTTGGTATTGCCATCCTTTAGGACCTCCATGCAGGCAGTGGCCAAAATTATTTTGGGGCAGTTGAATGGTTTCTCCATCTATTACGATGACTCCTTTATTAATACGGTTGGCATAGCGTCCGATAGAAGCACCGAAGTCGCTGGGAATATTTTGGTAGTCAGCAATGCTGTCAAAACCCAGCACTACGTCTTTTAGATTTCCGTTTTTGTCAGGGACCATGATAGATACAATACGTCCGCCAAAATTGGTTACGCATACTTCCATTCCGGCTGCATTTTTTAGCGTATACAGTTTAACAGGTTTTACGCCATCCACTATTGTTTCATAATTAGTGGGGGCTAATCCGGACTTTGTAAGTGCTTCTTGAGATTGTTTGGGAGCGCAAGCACTTAACAATGTCAGTGCGATACCGGTTCCCAGAAAGGTTTTTTTCATGCTTTTCATGATATAAAAGTACTAATTAGTAATAGAGTATATGATTTTGGGTGTAAAAGTAACACTATTACTAATACATTGGATATGAAAAGAGTATGTTGTGCAACATAAAAGTGTATTTCCTACACTTTTATAGCATAAAGAAGAAAAAAACCGCTTTGGATTCAAAGCGGTTTTTTCATATGTTAGCGAATTTGAGATATTTTTTATACCAGCTTGCGAGAACCGTCACTGATGACTACATCGTAAACTTTTGGACTTCTTCCGAATTTTTCTTTGAATCTTTCTTTGGCAGTGGTGATGAATGTTTCGTATAGTTCATTTTTAACTAGGTTGATTGTACATCCACCGAAACCTCCACCCATTACACGTGAACCGGTAACACCGCAGTCGAAAGCAACATCATTCAAGAAATCAAGTTCCTCACAGCTTACTTCATACAATTTACTCATGCCATAGTGAGTTTCATACATCTTCTGTCCTACGGTTTCGTAATCACCTCTTTCCAAAGCGTCGCAAACATCGAGTACACGTTGGATTTCTTCAATGACGTATTCTGCACGCATATAGTCTTCTTCACTGATCTCGGCTTTTGCTTCCTGCAACATTTCCATTGTACAATCACGTAAAAATTCTACATGAGGATGTTTTTTCTGAATGGCAGATACGGCAGCTTCACAACTTTGACGACGCTTATTGTATGCAGAAGAAGCCAATTCGTGTTTGACTACTGAGTCAACTAATACTAAACGGTAACCTTCCGGTTTGAAAGGGAAATATTGATATTCTAATGAACGACAATCCAAACGGATCAAACTACCTTCTTTTCCAAATACAGATGCAAATTGATCCATAATACCGCAATTTACACCACAATAATTATGTTCTGTTGCCTGACCTACCTTGGCTAATTCAAATTTATCTATTTTGTTGTCGCCGAAAAGTTCGTTGATAGCGAAAGCGTATGTACTTTCCAATGCAGCAGATGAAGACATACCTGCACCCAAAGGTACGTCACCCGCAAAAGCAGTGTCAAAACCTTTCACATCTACACCACGTTTGATCATTTCACGGCAAACGCCGAAAATATATCTTGCCCAACTGGCTTTAGGAGCATCTTCTTCGTTCAAACCGAACTCTACATAGTCTTTTAAATCAATAGAATAAGCACGTACCTTATTGGTACCATTAGGTTTGATTTCAGCAATCATACCTTTATCTACTGCTCCGGGAAATACAAAACCACCGTTATAGTCGGTATGTTCTCCAATAAGGTTAATACGTCCGGGTGATGCATATACTGAACCTGTTGTACCATCAAAATGTTTGATGAAGCGACTTCTTACGTATTCTATATCCATGATATTAATAGTTTAAAGTTAATACTATATGTTTTTATAATTATTCTACAGGAATGTCTTTGTTTACGTTCTTGCATCCTATCAAACCATAGAACAACAGATAAGCAAGCAAAGCGATAATTAACCAATAGCTGGCCATATATCCCACAGCGTCAGAAATGAATTGCTGCAATAATGGGAAAATACCGCCACCGACAACCATCATCATAAAAATACCTGAAGCTTGTGCGGTATATTTGCCTAAACCCTCTACAGCGAGGTTGAAGATACCTCCCCACATAATGGACGTACATAAACCACAAAGTACCAAAAATAGGGCACTGACAGGTACAGAGGCCATTTCGAATCCATTTTCTACACTATATCCCGGCATAGAGACAGTGATTTCTTTTGGAGTGAAGATTGCGATTAATATAAAACAGATAGCTGTTGCGGAAACAACAATCAATTGTGTGCGTGTAGCTACTTTACCGCTGATGACACTACTTGCAGAACGTCCCACTAACATGAGCAACCAATAGATGGCAGCAATAGCACCACCGATAGCGGCACCGTTGGCAAGCAGGCCCGCACCTTTTTCCGTTGGGTCGGCAAGGTAGAAATTTAATGTGCCTGGAATACCGATTTCAATGCCTACATATACAAAGATACCGATTACACCTAATACAGTATGGCGAAAATTCCAAGGACTATGAGAGAATTTCTCTTTTTCATGACCTGCTTTTCTTAGATGGGGCTCTGGAATAGCGATGAATGAAAGAGCGATAAACGCTGATACGAATACACCCATTGCGATGAAAAGCAGAGGAGCTACATCTGACATAGCTGTTTGAGGGGTGACAGAACCAATCAAGGCACCTACGAAAAGCGGAGTCAAAGTACCCGACAATGAGTTTAGAGCACCACCGGCTTGGATTAATTGGTTACCTTTGTTACCACCACCACCTAAAAGATTTAGCATCGGGTTAACTACTGTGTTCAGCATACATACACAAAAACCACAGACGAAGGCACCAAGCAGGTAGATAATAAAATTCATTTTAATGGCATATTCTCCTAAATTGAATACGTCTATATCTGCACCGAACAAACTGGAAATATATTGGATAAACAAACCGATGAAACCTACTGCCATGGCAATGAGGGCTGTTTTTTTATATCCGATTTTTACAAGCATATTACCTGAAGGAATCCCCATAAACAGATATGCAAGGAAATTCATCATATTTCCCATCATACCCAAGGTATTGGCACCTGCATATTGGTTTTTCCATATTGTGCCGAAAGGCGCAGCAAGATTAGTAACGAAGGAAATCATCGCGAAAAGGAAGAACATTGTAATGATAGCGATGATATTACCGTTCTGTTTTTGTTGATTCATGGTCTTGAAAAAATTATAAGTTTATAAATTAGGTTATTTCATAAAATTATTTTTCTACACCGAATTTGTAGATGGTTACTTGACTGTAAGTTTCCCCCGGATGTAGAACACAAGAAGGGAAATGGCCTTTATTGGGTGTATCAGGAAAATGTTGTGCTTCAAAACAGATGGCACTTCTTGCTGGGAAAGTTGCTCCATGAGCACCTTCGAAACCATTATGCCAGTTTGAAGTATAAACTTGTACGCCGGGCTCTGTAGTGTATACTTCCATGCTACGACCGCTTTCGGGCTCCACACATTTTGCTGCAAAACTCAGTGTGCCTGCTTCACGTTTGTTTAATACATAGCAGTGGTCATAGCCGGCACCGAATTTTAGCTGTTCGAATGGGTCATTGATTCTACTGTCTACTCTTTGAGGAGTACGAAAATCCATAGGAGTACCTTCTACTTTGGCAATTTCGCCTGTAGGGATTGATACATTATCTATCGGAGTATAAAAATCAGCATTAATGGTTACGATGTTGTTATCAACGGTTGCCGTAGGATTGGCAATGCCTGATAGGCTGAAAAAACCATGGTGAGTGAGGTTTACCAATGTTGTTTTGTCTGTTGTAGCGTGGTAAGTAATGATGAATTCATTTTGATTACTTAAAGTGTACGTTACGTGAATATCCAAATTTCCCGGAAATCCTTCTTCGCCATCAGCAGATAAATAATGCAATTTCAAACTTTGTGGAGTTTCCTGTTCTGCATCCCAAATGCGGGTATGAAATCCGGTAGGACCGCCATGCAGCGAGTTGGGACCATTGTTGATAGTCAGTGAATATTCTTTCCCTTCTAAAATGAATTTGCCTCCTGCTATACGGTTTCCGTAACGACCGATAAGAGTACTGAGGAAAGGTTCGTGGCTATTGATTACATGGGTTATACTATCATGTCCTTGAATGACATTGGCATATTTACCGTTTTTGTCCGGAACCATAATAGCTAATACTGCTCCACCATAGTTGGTAACAGCTATTTCAGCTCCGTTTTCATTTTTCAGAATGAAGAGGTCTGTTTGTTTCCCGTTCACTGTTGTCTGAAAATCGGCCCGTTTCAGGCCACATAAATTCTCATCGGAAGTAGATGTGTTTATCATGTTATTGAAAATCTTTTTATTGTATGTATAAAACTAATGCAAATAAAAAGATTTTCTTCGGTATTCCCAAACTTTTTCTATAAAAGTGAACGGACTAAACGTGAAATTTTAATAAATCCGCAACGATAAAGCTGCTTCCTCCAACAAAAATAAAGTCATTTTTGTTAGCTTTTTCTTTAGCGGCTGCTACAGCGGTTTCTACATCAGGATAAGCATCTCCGTGCAGCCTGGATTGCATCGCTAAGCTTTGTAATTCTTTTTCGGATAAAGCGCGTTTTACACTGGCTTTGGTAAAATAATATGTGGCATTTTTAGGAAGCATGGACAATACTCCACTGATATCCTTGTCGTTTACCATACCTATTACAATGTGTAATCGTTCATATTTCTGATGTTTTAATTGTTCTATGATATACGAAATTCCTCCTACATTATGTCCTGTATCACATATTAAAGTCGGTTCACTTTCTAATTTTTGCCATCTTCCCATCAGGCCGGTGAGTTCACATACTTGTGAGAACCCTTTACGTATATTACTTTCGGTAAGCTGATAACCTGCTTGTTTTAATAGGCGGATGGCAGATAAAAGCGTATTGGTGTTTTTAAGTTGGCAAAGTCCTTCCAGCTCGCCTTCCAGATTGAGGTAGTCGGTTGTTTGATATATTCGTTTACCTTTTTCATTTATACTGGAGGAGTGTAATAACTGTTCTTCTTCTGCAAAGTAGATAGGAGCGTTTACTTCTTTAGCACGAGTTGTAAATATAGGTTTGGTTTCAGGTGTGGTTTCACCAATAACTACCGGAGTCTTTTCTTTGATGATTCCGGCCTTCTCTGTGGCTATTTTGGCTAATGTATTACCTAAAAATTGTATATGGTCGAAACTGATATTAGTTATGACACATAGATCCGGACGGATGATATTTGTACAATCTATTCGTCCTCCCAGGCCGACTTCTATAATGGCTACATCTATTTGGCTCTGGGAAAAATAGTGGAAAGCCATTGCGGTAGTCAGTTCAAAGAAAGAAGGATGCAGAGGTTCAAAAAAGACACGGTGTTTTTCTACAAAGTCTATGACATATTCTTTGGATACAGGAATTCCGTTGACACGTATTCGTTCACGAAAATCTATCAGATGTGGAGAAGTGTAAAGTCCTGTCTTGTATCCGGCTGATTGTAAAATGGCGGCTAAAGTATGTGAACAAGAGCCTTTTCCATTGGTCCCGGCTATATGAATGGTTCGGAATTGGCGATGAGGATGGTTGAAATACTCGTCTAAAAGATAAGTATTCTCTAATCCTGCTTTGTATGCATCTTTTCCTATATGTTGGAATAATGGGGCACTATTATATAAATAATCCAATGTTTCTTCGTAATTCATGGCAAATGTTTTTATTTACCGCAAAGTGTCACAAAAGAATGCCAGGCAGATATAAAACCTAGTATTCTTTCTGTGACACTTTGTAGTATAAAAATTAATCGAAGAAGTTTTTGAACTTCTTGAATATTTTTTCTTTAATGCTTGTATTCGGTTTGAAGTTATCCGATTCTTGCATTTTCTCTAGTGCTTGTTTTTCATCTTTATTCAATGTTTCTGGAATATATACGCTTACATTGACTAATAAATCACCTGTACCGTTACTGTAACCATAACTATTGACGTTGGGCAATCCTTTACCTCTTAGGCGTAAGACCTTACCTGGTTGGGTGCCTGGTTCAATTTTTACTTTTACTTTGCTATCAATAGTTGGTATTTCTACAGTGCCTCCTAAAGCAGCAGTCGGAACGCTTAGTAACAGATTGTAAATCAAATCATTTTCATCGCGTATTAGGTCTGGATGGGATTCTTCTTCTATGACAACAAGTAAATCACCGGGAACACCGTTATGTTTGCCCGCATTTCCTTTTCCATTGACAGAAAGTTGCATTCCTTCAGCCACACCGGCAGGAATTTTCACTTCCACGACTTCTTCTCCGTATACAATACCTTCTCCTGCACAAGCTTTACATTTGTTCTTAATGATTTTCCCTTCTCCGTTACATTGTGGACATACGCTTTGTGATTGTACCATTCCAAAAATGCTTTGTTGGGTGCGGGTGATACTTCCTGTTCCATGACAAGTGGGACACGTTTCCGTTCCTCCTTCTCCTTCGGCTCCTGAACCATGGCAATGGTCACATGTTACGTACTTTTTCAGTTTGAATTTCTTTTCTACTCCCGTAGAAATTTCTTTTAAGTTCAGTTTTACTTTTACACGGAGGTCTGAACCACGGAACTTGCGTTGTGCGGAACGTCCGCCACCGCCGAAACCTCCAAAGCCTCCGAAACCTCCTCCATGTCCACCGAAGATGTCACCGAACATAGAGAAAATGTCATCCATGGACATACCTTGTCCGAATCCTTCAAAACCGCCACCGGCGGCTCCACTCATTCCTGCATGTCCAAATTGATCGTAACGGGCGCGTTTATCCGGGTTGCTCAACACATCATAAGCTTCGGCTGCTTCCTTGAATTTTTCTTCCGCTTCTTTATCCCCCGGATTCTTGTCCGGATGATATTGTATTGCTTTTTTGCGGTATGCTTTTTTTATAACATCAAGGGTGGCTGTTTTGTCCACCTCCAGAACTTCGTAATAGTCTCTTTTTGCCATGTCGTTTTATGATACTGTTTTATTGAGCCACAACTACTTTGGCGTGGCGTATTACTTTGTCATTCAGCTTATAACCGGTTTGTACACAGTCCAATATTTTCCCTTTCTTCTCTTCAGAAGGAGCTGGAACTAATGCAATTGCTTCGTGATAATCGGTATCAAAGTTCTCACCGTCAGTCTCTATTTTCTGAAGTCCTTCCTGGTTCAATACTTTCAGGAATTTGTTGTAGATCAACTCAATTCCTTCACGCATTGCTTTTACATCATCCGAAGTTTCTGAAGTTTTTACAGCACGCTCCAAGTCGTCCAAAATAGGGAGAATGGCAGTAATGGCCTTTTCTCCACCATTCTTAATCAATTCGGCCTTCTCTTTCATGGTGCGTTTACGGTAATTGTCAAATTCGGCTGAAAGACGCAGGTATTTGTCATGCTGCTCTTCTATTGTTTTCTGAGCTTCCGCCAATTCCTTATTCACCTTCTCTTCAGCGTTCAGTTCTTCTGTTGCTTCTTTCTGAGTTTCTTCATCAATGGCAGCTTCTGCCGCTTCCTGATTTTTCAAAACTTCCTCGTCTTGAGGTTGGTTCTTCTCTGTTGGGTTCATATTCTTATTAAACTTTTTGTTTTTCTTATTTTTACTCATAACAGTCAGGTCTTTTAGGTTAATTTACTGCTAACAAATTTCGTGCCTAGTTGTTTCCTTAGAGTGATAATTTTGCAAAAGTACGGAATTTCTGCCACACTGGCATACTTTTCTGAATTAAAATACCTACCTTTGCAATTTCAAAATAGAATAATTATATAAATAAGGTATATTAGGATGATTACAGTTTCGAACTTGGCCATTCAATTTGGTAAAAGAGTGTTGTATAATGACGTAAATATGAAGTTCACCAATGGTAATATTTACGGGGTTATCGGTGCGAACGGCGCCGGAAAATCTACTTTCTTGAAAGCAATTTCAGGTGAGCTGGAACCGACTAAGGGTTCAGTGGTATTAGGACCGGGCGAACGTCTGTCTGTATTGAGCCAGGATCACTTTAAGTGGGATGAATATACAGTCATGGATACGGTTATGATGGGACATACTGTGTTGTGGAACATTATGAAACAGCGTGAAGAACTGTATGCGAAAACTGATTTTACAGATGAAGATGGCTTGAAAGTTTCTGAACTGGAAGAGAAGTTTGCCGAACTGGATGGTTGGAATGCCGAGAGTGATGCAGCTTCTTTGTTGAGTGGGTTGGGCATAAAGGAAGACAAGCATTATATGTTGATGGGGGAACTGAGCGGTAAGGAAAAGGTGCGTGTCATGTTGGCACAGGCACTTTACGGTAATCCTGATAACTTGTTGTTGGATGAACCTACCAATGATTTGGATATGGATACGGTGACTTGGCTGGAGGAATATCTTTCTAATTTCGAACACACGGTGTTGGTGGTAAGTCATGACCGTCACTTTTTGGATTCTGTTTGTACTCATACTGTAGATATTGATTTCGGTAAAGTGAATATGTTTGCCGGTAACTATAGCTTCTGGTATGAATCAAGTCAGTTGGCACTTCGCCAGCAGCAGAACCAGAAGGCTAAAGCTGAAGAGAAGAAGAAAGAGTTGGAAGAATTTATCCGTCGTTTTAGTGCCAATGTGGCTAAGAGCAAGCAGACAACCAGCCGAAAGAAGATGTTGGAGAAACTGAATGTAGATGAAATTAAGCCGTCGTCCCGTAAATATCCCGGTATCATCTTTACTCCGGATCGTGAACCGGGTAATCAGATTTTGGAAGTATCCGGCTTGCGTGCGGAAACTGAAGACGGTATGGTATTGTTCAATGATGTGAATTTTAATGTAGAAAAAGGAGATAAGATTGTCTTTTTGAGCCGTGATCCGCGTGCCATGACTGCTTTTTTTGAAATAATCAATGGAAATCGTACTCCGCAGGCTGGTAAATTCGCGTGGGGCGTTACTATTACTACGGCTTATTTGCCTTTGGATAATACGGATTTCTTTGAAAGTGATTTGAATTTGGTAGATTGGCTGAGCCAGTTTGGCGAAGGTAACGAAGTCTATATGAAAGGTTTCTTGGGGCGTATGTTGTTTTCCGGAGAGGAAGTATTGAAGAAAGTGAATGTGCTTTCCGGAGGTGAGAAGATGCGTTGTATGATTGCCCGTATGCAGTTGCGTAATGCGAACTGTCTGATTTTGGATACTCCAACTAACCATTTGGACTTGGAATCAATTCAGGCTTTCAATAATAATCTGAAGACTTATAAGGGAAATGTGCTGTTCTCTTCCCACGACCACGAATTTATTGAAACGGTGGCGAACCGTATTATTGAATTGACCCCGAATGGTATCATTGACAAGATGATGGAATATGATGAATACATCACTTCTGATCATATTAAAGAAATGCGTGCGCGTATGTATGGAGATAATTAAATTATAAATATGAGCTGAAAAAGAAAGAGTCATTGGGAGCCATTGTTCCTGTGGCTCTTTTTTTATGGTTTAGCCGCAATTCTCATTCTGTATGAATCATAATGAGTTCAAAAATCTATGATAATGGACGATAATCCATGTCGTTATATTAGAATTAGGATTATTTTTGTGTCCATTAAAAACATGAAATGATACTTATGAAAAACTTAATTTTGATTTTGATTTTTGCAGCTGTTAGCTTGAATACGATGGCTTCCAATCCTGTACATGTGATTATAACTGCCGGACAGTCTAATACCGATGGACGAACTCCTAATGAAGATTTGCCGGCATATATTAAAGCATTGGCTACGGACACACTGACGTATACCGAAGGTGCCTACCGTTATTGTCAGATAGCTCAGAATGACGGGAAAGGAGAATTTATTCCTTTCTGGCCTCGTGCCAAACGTAGCGGAAAAAATAATATGTGGGCTTTTGATGCAGTGACATATTATTGGTTGGAGCAGTTGTTGCAGGAGAAATTTTATGTGGTGAAATGGGCTGTTGGCGGAACTTCCATTGCACCTGATTATAATGCTTCCAAGGGACGTTTTTGGTCTGCGGCTCCTGAATGGCTGGCACAGGCTAAGCCAACTTCTGATGGAGGAAATTCTTTGTTGCTTTCTTTCATTCAAGAGATAGACATGTGTATAGACAAAACTCTTTCCCGGCTGAAGGATGGCTATCAGATAGATGCATTTCTTTGGCATCAGGGGGAAAGTGATTATGCTAAAAGTAAAGATTATTACCGTAACTTGAAGACAATGGTGGCTTATGTGCGTATGCATCTGACAGAAAAAACCGGAAAGGATTATTCTCGTTTGCCTTTTATTTTTGGTACTGTTGCCCGAAGTAATAAATATTTCAGCAGAGAAGTGGAGAATGCGATGAAGCAATTGGCTGCTGAAGATCCGAACATGCACCTGATAGATATGTCAGGCGCAGAATTGCTAAATGACAGACTTCATTTTACGGCTCATTCGGCAGAGTATTTGGGACAACAGGTATATAAGCAGTTGGAACAAATTATTAAAGGAGTTATCGTCAGGACTGATGAATTGAAAGGAAAACGTTTGGGAATTATTGGAGATAGTTATGTGAAGAATCATAAGGAACCTGTTAAGAATACCTGGCATTATAAATTTGCCGAGAAGCATGGTATGGAATATTTAAATTATGGCAAGAACGGCAGCAGCATTGCTTATAGTAGCCCGCGTTGGGGGGAAGCGATGTATGTAAGATATAAGGAAATGCCGGATGATTTGGATTATGTTATTGTTGTGGGTGGGCACAATGATGGTTTTAAATTGGATTCAATTGGCGGTATTGATGTATCTAAAGAGAGGCTGGCAATGCTGTGTGAAGGGCTTATTGAAAAGTATCCCACAGCTAAGATTTTTTTCTTTACCCGATGGAACTGTAAAAATTTTGCAGGAAGTGATTCTGAGAAAGTGGTGGATGCTATGATTGAGGTTTGTGGAAATTATAGTATTCCTATTTTTGACAGCGCCCGAAAAGGAGGAATTTATGCAAATAATGATCATTTTAGAAAAATATATTTTCAGAACAGCAAAAATAATACAGATACTGCACATTTGAATGAAAAAGGTCATGAACGTTTCTTGAAAGTGGCTGAGAGTTTTATATTGCAATACTGAATAATGTAAATGTAATGAATTATTTTTGAAATGTGATGACGCAGAAATAATCCATTTACAAATTACTTACTGTTCGGAGGAAAAAGTGAGGTATTCTTTCTCCGCTAGGGAAAGTAATTCTCTTTTGATTTTCTAATAGTCGGTTTGCTTTGTTGTAAATGTCAACTGAAATGTCTTGCTCTCTGGACTTGGCAAAAGAGTGATTGGCAGTAATGATGCGTCGGGATGAAAGTTTCAGTGTCCAGCGTATATCTTCAGCAGCTACATAATGCCGAGTAGGACGCATGACGTGAATGCGCAATATATATCCTTTTGCCAGTGCCTCATTGACTGTTTGCAGATTTCCTGCCTCTAGCCGGATACCAATAGCTCATTTGGACATAGTGTAATCTTGCGCTTGAATGCTTCCCATCCATGATACGAGGTCTTTCGGATTATTTAAAACTGGATTTATTAACTGTTGGCTGTGCAGACGGATGGTAGGTATCATTTCAGATAATTTCCATCAAACGATAAAGGTAAAAGTCCACTTACGTTTTCTAATATATAAATATCAGTCTTACTATAAAGCAGTATCCGCATGGGTTTTCCATATCGTTTTTCAGTTTCTAATAATACTTGCCGACAGGCACCGCAAGGAGGAATAGGTGTGTCAAGAAAATCATTTTCTGTGCGGGCAGCAATGGCAAGTGTTTTTACTGCTTGATCCGGATATTGAGAATTGGCGTAAAACAAAGTGGTACGTTCTGCACAAAGACCAGATGGGTAGGCTGCATTTTCTTGATTGGTTCCGGTAATAACGATATCATTTTCCAACAGTGCGGCGGCTCCAACAGCAAAATGTGAGTAAGGAGCATAGCTTCTTTTCGTTGCTTCACACGCAGCGTCTATCAGTTTGCGGTCCTTCTCTGTTAGTTCGTTATAATGGCAAGCCTCTATGTTTATTTCCAGTTTGATTTGTTTCATGATACGTTCCTCTTTGTTTTCCTGCAAATGTAATGTTTTGTTTTTAATCTCCCAATGTTTCTTTTCTAAAATCTGGTTTTTAATTTATTTACTTTCTTATTGCTTGTCAGAGTTGAATGTGAAAAGAATAATATGGTTACCGATAAAAAAGGAGAAAGTTGCAACTTTTTCTTTTATTTGTGCGTCTAATGAATATATAATTAAAAAAGAGAAAGATTATGTTAGCAACAACAACACCTACTATCGAAGGAAAACGTATAACCAAATATTATGGCATTGTAACAGGTGAAACTATTATCGGCGCTAATCTGTTTCGTGATTTTTTTGCTAGTATTCGTGACATTGTAGGCGGTCGTTCCGGTTCTTATGAAGAAGTACTTCGACAGGCTAAAGATACCGCGTTACGAGAAATGCAGGATCAGGCTGCTTTATTGGGAGCTAATGCTGTAGTTGGGGTGGATTTGGATTATGAAACTGTGGGGGACAGTGGTAGTATGCTGATGGTAACCGCAAGCGGCACAGCTGTCAGAATAGAAGATTGAGGTAAAGCAGATGTGCCTGTTGCAATATTTTTTAGGTTTATTGCAACAGGTACGTTTGCTTTTACTGTATTAGGGTATTCTTAATATCTCTTTGGCCTTGTTTTTACTTGAAATGAAATCTAGTGAGTTGACAATATTATCGTAATTTGTTGTGTCAGCTATATGGTCTTTCAATACTTGTAACATTTTTAACTTGTCATTATCAAAAGTATAAAGTGACATAAGTTTAAGGCATTGTGCGCAACTTAATTTTTTATTTATAATGGCCTTTTCCAGAGTTGAATCTTTGAACACGGAATTTTTTGTTTCATTGTATATCTTTTCAAATTCGTTATCGTCTATTGAACCAACGGTATGGAGGGATATTTTGCTGGAATATAGGTCTCCTACTGAAGTTTCTTTAGCTATTTCATTGTAGGAATCCATGCCTGTTACCTTTCCGTTTCTAAATTCGATAATTAGAAATTTGCAAGACGTTGCAATTCCTCCGCTCTGATATTCCCATTGTTCCAAAGAACCATCGAAACGTCGGAAATCGGGTTTTCCAAGAAGTTGGCCTATTTCTTCTGTTGTCATTCCCTGCTGTACCTTCCATGCTTTCTGCTTGATACTTCCTGTGGTATGACAGCCGACAAGTGTTATACTGATAACAAGCAATAATAATTGTTTAAATTTTCTCATATATTTATGTTTTTGTGTGTTGTTTAGGTTGAATTACCATCGGTCAGTGATTCCCAATATTTTACGTGCATCATCTTGTTTAAATAAAGAATCCAGTGTCTTGATGATTTCTTTTCCATTTTCACGGTCTACAATGCGGTTGGAAACCATTCTTAATACTTTCATTTTTTCATCGTCCCATGTAAATATGGACATGAGTCGGGCAGTTTGTTTACAGGTGAAGTAGTTGTTTACAACTCCTACAGATAATAATTCCATTTGGTCGTCCTTAAATGCTTTGTTTTTTACTTTTTTATAGAGGTTTTCAAAATCATGTGGATTTATAGCTTTGTGTTTTGGTCTGTGCGGGCCAAAATGATCAGGGTGGCTGGGTGGAACTACCGTAATTATTTCATTTGGCGGACACACTGCAACTGGAGGCGGAGTAATGTTGGGCTCAAAAGAATCCATGTTTGTTACCATTCCGTCTACAAAATCGATAATAATTACCGTGTTTGCAGCTGTGGACATATTGGTCTTGGTGTATTCCCATTGTTCCGAGCCGTTGTCGAATCTACGGAAATCGGGTTTTCCAAGTAAATGGCTGACTTCTTCTTGGGACATCCCTCTCTGTACTTTCATAATAGTGCTACTAGTAGTCAAACCGCAACTGATGACTAAAGTACAAATGGTTAACGCTAATAATGTTTGTTTCAATCTTCTCATTTTTTTGTTTTTTTGTTTGTAACAAAGATAAGTTGGGAAAAGGTATATTCTTCTATCTTTTTCCCTATTTATTTTTAGGGATTTCCCTACTGTTTATATGGTAATTCTTCTAAGAACTGAAATTTATTGTTAGGAAGATTGAGTTTGAAATCTTTAAATTCATATTCTGGAAGATTGGTTGTATTTTTCTCTTGTTGGAAATGTGATTGATTATTTTAACTTCATCTATAATTAATGTAAAAACTTTATTTTCACTTTTAACTTCTTGTTCTCGGGTGGTTCTAACCTATAAACTTTTGACGAATAGATGATAAACGAAGATAAAATTAGGGAAGTATGGGCTTCCGACCCGGAACGGGGATTTAAATTGTTGATAGATTTTTTTCAACAGCCCATATATTGGCATATCCGGAGATTGGTTGTATCACATGAGGATGCAGAGGATATTTTGCAGGAAGTCTTTATTCGCGTCTTTCGCCATCTTCCTCAGTTTAGGGAGGAAAGTTCATTGGGAACATGGATTTATCGGATAGCGACCAATGAGTGTCTCCGTTTTCTGAATATGCGTAAAGAACAAGCTGTTTCGGCGGAAGAAGTTCAGGAAGAGTTAATGAATAAGTTGATGGCGTCAGATTATGTGGATTATGAGAACGAAATGGCGGTGAAATTTCAGCAGGCTATTTTGATGCTTCCTGAAAAACAGCGGGTAGTTTTCAATCTTCGTTATTATGATGAACTGGAATATGAAGAAATTAGCAGGATTACGGACACGAAGGTGGATACGTTGAAAGTGAATTATCATTATGCAAAAGAGAAGATAAAAGAGTACATGATAAATAATTAAAGATAGGATGGAAAAGGAGTTTGATTTTAAGAATATTGGGAAGCGGATGCCTTATCGTACCCCTGATGGCTTTTTCGGAAAAATGCAAAAACAAGTATTGGAGCGTACCCAGGCTGAGAGGTTTAATAGGCAGAATAGAATAAAATTGATTATTGGGGCTACTTTAGCTATTGCGGCTGTCATGTTGGGAGTTCTTTTCTTTCCGATATCTCAACCTGTGGCAGAGGAGTTGCCTTCTCATTCACTTATTGTTTCTACGAATTTAGACTTTTCTTATTCAGATACTTTGGATCGTTATATAGAATCTATGTCTGATGAGGAATTAGCAGAATGGGTGGAATTGTCTGAAAATGATATATTTATAAATTGATTAATCACTAAAAACAAAAAAATGATGAGAACAAAATTTTTTTTAATGGTGTTGGCAGCCATTGTTATGGGAAGTCAGGTAACACTTTTTGCCCAAGAAAAGAAAGAAACTAAATCTGAAAGAAGGCAGTTTAATAAAGAACAGATGCTGGAAATACAGTGCAATCAAATTATAAAAGGATTGGCATTGGATGACGCAACGGCTACTAAATTTATTCCGGTGTATAAACAATACATGGAAGAAATGCAGGCTACTCGTCATATGGGAGTTTGTCGAAATGTTGCAAATAGAACGGCCGCCGATAAACAGATCCCCAAACCGGTCCCTACAGATGCTGAAGTGGAGCAGGCTATTAAGGCACGTTTCGCGCAGAGTAGAAAGATACTGGATATTCGTGAGGAATATTATAATGAGTTTCGGAAATTTCTTTCTCCTAAACAAATTCAGAAAATGTATAATATGGAGAAACACAATGGTGATAAATTTCGTAAAGAGATGAAAAAAAGACAAGGAATGAAAAAGCAGCATGATGGAAGAAGACATATGTCACAGGGCGATGTGAAGAAGTAAATATGGGTGAAATGGGGAAAAAATAGTACTTTCATTGTCTTTATGGCTTTATTCTTTTAGTGGCTGCTGTTTATGGTAGCCACTATTTTGTTTTCTCATTGGAAGTATATATTTTTGTGAAGCTAACAGTAGCTATTTAATTAATAAAAATAATATGATGAAAGTAAAGAAATTAAGTGGCAAAGTTCAGGATGCACAACAAATACCGACCTTATTTGATCATGAGAACATAATGTATTATCCTATTAATATAGTGAACTGGAAAGAATATCCTTATCAACCTCAAGTCTCTTTTCGTATAGCCTATACAAATGATGCTATATTAGTTCATTATAAAGTAGTAGAAGATAGTGTTCGTGCCAAATACGGTGAAGATAACGGTAGTGTCTGGACAGATTCCTGTGTGGAATTTTTCTCTATTCCTGCGAGAGATGGCGTTTATTACAATTTGGAATGTAACTGTATCGCTACGATTCTTTTAGCAGCAGGTTCGGAGCGTAGTAATCGAGAAATGGCTCCTCTTGAAATAACAGATCAGGTGAAGCGTTGGGCTAGTTTGGGCAGAGAAACTTTTGAAGAAAAGATAGGAGAATGTACTTGGGAGGTTGCTTTGCAGATTCCGTATAAGGTATTTTTTAAGCATACCATTACCAAGTTGGATGGAATGGTTGTACGAGCTAATTTTTATAAATGTGGAGATGAATTGCAAAAGCCTCATTTCTTATCATGGAGTCCTATAAAAATAGAGAAGCCGGATTTTCATCGTCCGGATTTCTTTGGACTTTTGGAATTCGAATGAAATTCGTAATTAATTTAAAAAGATTGCATACAGCTGGATAAAAATGGTAAGTTTGCAACTATATATAACGGATAAAGTATAGTAGCGATTTTGAAACAGTTTTATATGATGAAACATACGTTGAAATTTATATTAATCGGGTTGCTTTGTTGTCTATGTAATTTTACAGTGCAAGCGCAAACCCGTAACCGGCAGTATGAGGAATATATTCATAAGTATAAAGATCTTGCTGTCGATGAGATGAAACGGTATCGTATTCCTGCCAGCATCACTTTGGCTCAAGGATTATTGGAATCAGGGGCGGGAAAAAGTACGCTGGCTCGTAAATCCAATAATCATTTTGGTATAAAATGTGGTGGTGACTGGACTGGTCGTACTGTACGGCATGATGATGATGCCCGTAATGAATGTTTTCGTGCCTATAAGCACCCTCGTGAGTCATATGAAGATCATTCTAAATTTTTAAAAGGACGTTCACGTTATGCATCTCTTTTTAAATTAAAAATCACCGATTATAAAGGATGGGCACATGGGCTGAAGAAGGCGGGATATGCTACTGACCCTCGCTATGCGTATCGTTTAATTGATATCATTGAATTATATGAATTACATAAGTATGATACCAAGGATGGTATAAAGTGGATGAAGGAATTCCCAAACCCGCATCAGCCTTATTTAGCTAATGATTTACTTTATATTGTGGTACGCCCGGGGGATACATTTAAAAAACTTTCTAAAGAATTTGATATCAGTCAACGTAAGTTGAGGAAATACAATGATCTTTATAAAGGATATGTATTGAAACCAGGTGATATTATTTATTTGGATAAAAAGCATCGTCGTGCGGATAAGGAACACATAGTTCATGTTGTCCGTGAGGGAGAATCTATGTATTCCATTTCCCAAAAGTATGGTATTCGTCTGAAGAATTTATATAAGATGAATAAGATGAAACCGGAAGATTCTTCTCCTAAAGTAGGTGATATATTGCGTTTGCGTTAGTCATTATAGTACGGTAACTGATGTTTAAAAACGTACAGGGTGTCCGATTTCGGACACCCTGTACGTTTTGTTTGTTATTGATTATCAATAAGTTGCTTTCTTGGCACGGATGTTGTTTATTCTTTAGTACAAAAATGACAATAATAAAATTACAATAAGTTATGGACAGAGAAATCCCTAAAGAAGTGCGTGATAAGGAACGCAAAAAGAAGTTCATTAAATATGGTGCAATAGGTGTGGCGGCAGTGGTATGTATAGCTGTATTGATTTCGTTTATGCGAAGTAGCGTCAATAAGAAAGATTTGGTGTTTTCAGAAGTAGACAATGGAACTATTGAAGTAAGTGTCAGTGCTTCCGGTAAGGTTGTCCCGGCTTTTGAAGAGATTATCAATTCACCTATTAATACTCGTATCGTGGAAGTTTACCGTAAGGGAGGAGACAGCGTGGATGTAGGTACGCCGATTTTGAAACTTGATTTGCAGAGTACGGAAACCGAATACAAGAAATTGCTGGATGAAGAACAGATGAAACGTTATCAGTTAGAGCAGTTGAAAGTGAATAATAATACGTATCTGAGCGATTTATCAATGCAAGTGAAAATTTCTGCCATGAAATTGAACCGTATGGAGGTAGAACTTCGCAACGAACGTTATTTGGATAGCTTGGGTTCTGGAACAACGGACAAGGTTCGTCAGGCTGAATTGAACTTCAATACAGGAAAACTGGAATTGGAACAGCTCCGTCAGCAATACGCAAATGAATCGAAAGTAAAAGAGGCTGATTTGAAAGTGAAGGAATTGGAATTCAATATTTTCTCAAAGAGTCTTGCTGAAATGAAACGTACATTGGATGACGCTCAAATTCGTTCACCGCGTAAAGCGATTCTTACCTATATTAATAATCAGGTAGGTGCGCAGGTGGCGGAAGGTAGTCAAGTAGCTATCATTTCTGATTTGAGCCACTTTAAAGTGGAAGGTGAAATAGCTGATACATACGGTGACCGTGTGGCAGCAGGTGGACGTGCCATAGTCAAGATTGGCAATGAGAAACTGGAAGGAACGGTAAGTAGTGTGACACCGTTGAGTAAGAATGGGGTGATTTCGTTCATTGTACAACTGAATGAAGATAATAACAAGCGATTGCGTTCCGGCTTGAAGACGGATGTATATGTAATGAATGCCGTGAAAGAAGGGGTTTTAAGATTGGCGAATGCTTCTTATTATGTCGGTCGCGGTGAATATGAATTATTTGTTCAGGATAGTAAGGATGAAGTAGTGAAGCGTAAAGTTCAATTGGGTGACAGTAATTTTGAATATGTGGAAGTCATATCGGGATTGAAACCGGGTGACAAGGTGGTTGTCAGCGATATGAGCAGTTACAAAAACAAGAATAAGTTGAAGTTGAAATAAGAAGCAGCTATGACATAAACAACAAGATAAAACTCTCTCTTAATTAATACATTGATTGTTACGGGAAATGAAGTGTCTTTTCTTCCTTTTCACTCATTTCCCGAACATAATTTAATTTGTTCTTAGGCTATGTCGTTTTTTTGATTGTTTACTTTTTTATATTATTCATAATGCTTGTTGGCATTCTTATTCCGGTATACAGCATCAGTTGTATTAGTCCGGTAGATGTGTTGTGGGATGAATACGACTGACAAAAACGATCATACTGTCCGTTATCGGACAATATATTAAATAATAATCTGTTGAAAATTAAATGTTTATTGCTTTGGTATATCTTTTGATTCATAAAAATAAAAAGTGTATAAGATTAACAATTTAAATAAGAAAAATTATGGCAATGATTAAATTAACCGGTATCAATAAAATCTACCGTACCAATGAGATTGAAACATTAGCACTGGAAAATGTAAATTTGGATGTGATTAAAGGCGAATTTGTTAGTATCATGGGGCCTTCCGGTTGCGGTAAGTCTACCTTGTTGAATATTATGGGGTTATTGGATGCTCCCAGCAGTGGAAAGATTGAAATAAACGGTACTTCTGTAGAAAGTATGAAAGATAAAGAACTGGCTGCTTTTCGTAATAAGACTTTGGGATTTGTGTTCCAGTCATTCCACCTGATTAATTCGCTGAATGTGATTGACAATGTAGAATTGCCTTTGCTCTATAGAAAGATGGCTGCCAAGGAGCGTACCCGTTTGGCAAAAGAAGTGTTGGAGCGTGTCGGTTTAAGTCATCGTATGCGCCACATGCCCACACAGCTTTCCGGTGGTCAGTGTCAGCGTGTGGCGATAGCCCGTGCTATTGTGGGCAATCCCGAAATTATCCTTGCCGATGAGCCTACCGGAAATTTGGACTCAAAAATGGGTGCTGAAGTAATGGAGTTGTTGCATAAATTGAATAAAGAAGATGGACGTACCATTGTGATGGTAACCCATAATGAAGAACAAGCCAAACAGACTTCAAGAACTATCCGTTTCTTTGATGGCCGTCAGGTGCAATAACTGGAGGCTACTTCATTTTTCTACGGACCATTAATGAAAAGGTACTATAATGATAAAAAAAACAATAGGACAAGTAATTTATCAATTGCGTAACCAACCGTTACTAAGTGCAATTACTATATTGGGAACTGCCCTCGCTATTGCTTTGATAATGGTTATTCTAATTGTCTATCAAGCGAAAACGGCGGACTATGCTCCTGAAGTAAATCGTTCACGCTCGCTTTACGTCAAATGGGAGCGTACGGTATATGACAAGAAAGAACCTAACAGCGCAGGTCATTCCCGACCTTCATTGTGGATGGCTAAAGAAGTCTTTTATCCGTTGAAAACTCCCGAAGCTGTATGCGTTACTTATGAAGCCGGTGAAGTATTAGTCAGTACTCCAGGAGCTGATGAAGAGGTCAATACACCGTTGTTACTGACAGATGCTGATTTTTGGAAGATATACCAATTTCATTACTTGTCGGGAAAACCTTTTACCCAGGCTGACTTTCAGTCGGGAATAAAGAAAGCTGTTATTGTTGAAAGTGTGGCGAGGCGTCTTTATGGAGATGTGGACGCTGCTATTGGGAAACCTGTACAGATTAATTTTACTGATTATACTGTTTGTGGTGTAGTAGAGAATGTAAATCGTTTTTGTGAGTTTGCATGGAGTGAGGTTTATGCACCTTATTCTTCGAATGCGATAGCCAATAAGGTGGAAGCAGGAGAAACTCAGGGAAATCATATCATTACTATCTTGGCGCATAGTTCAGATGATTTTGAGAAAATCCGTAATGAGGTGGCCCGTGGAGTGGCACAGATTAATACGACACTGGGTGAGAGAGAATTGCAACTGATGGGGCAACCGGATAACTTCCGTACTCAGTTGAATCGTAAATTTGCCAACTCGTATGAAAATCTGGATGCGGCATATTGGAAATATGGCATTATGATTATTGTTATTTTATTGGTTCCCGCCATTAATCTAAGCGGATTGACACATACCCGTATGCGTCGTCGGCTGGAAGAATTAGGTATTCGTAAATCTTTTGGCGCTACACAGGGAGAGTTGGTGTGGCAGGTTTTGAACGAGAACTTTGTATTGACATTAATCGGTGGGATGCTGGGACTTGGACTTTCTTATCTGTGTCTGTGGCTGATGAGTGATTGGTTGCTTCAGACTGCTTGGGGAGCAACAGCTACCATGAATGTTTCTATGGTCAGTCCTGTTGTATTTTTTGTGGCGCTTTGTTTTTGTCTGGTGCTTAATTTGCTTTCGGCATACATTCCTGCCTGGCGTGTTGCCCATACTCCGATTGTCGATTCGTTAAATCAAAAACTCTAAGGCTATGCTGATTCATTTATTAATTATTATAAAGAATAATCTTCGTGCCAATCTGTTGCTGATGGCTGGAATGTTCGTCATTGCTACTTCACTGTGGTATGCTGTGGATTATGTGTATGCTGTGGTAGTGAACCAACAGAAATCATTAGGGTTTGATTGGGAGCATGTATATTATGTACAAGCGGCCGTCTTACCCAATGAAAGCGTGGAGTGTGACACAGCAAGTCGGTCTGATGATGAAGTGACAGCTGAATATTTGGAATTTTATAATCGGCTGCAACATCATCCGGCAGTAGAAAGTGCATGTTATACTTTGATGCATTTCCATTATATATGGAAAAACGGTAGTGGAACCATGTCTTATGATACATTGAAGACCAGTGCGATGTATCGGGAAGTCACTCCTTCTTATTTTACCGTGTTTCGTGTCAGAGGGGCTGATGAATGTTCGCCTGAAGAGTTGTCCCGGCGGGCATCACATACCAATGATTTTGTGGTGACGGAAAATACAGCTTGTCGGCTGTTGAATCCGGACATAAATAATATGACTGTAAAAGGAGTGGAGCTAGCCGGTCGGTTTATTCATAGTGGGGTTTCCATGCGCGAGGATGAACCAGATTCGGTGCGTGTGGCCGCCGTATGCGAGAATCAGAAATATAATGAATATTCCAATTGGAGTAAAGCCGTTTATCGCATTGTACAGTTGGGACAGGGAGATTTTAAGATAAGCTATGGCAGTATTCCTTATCATGATATATTTATTCGTGTGAAGGCAGATGCCGACCGTCCTGGCTTTGTGGAATCATTCCGGAAAGAGATGAAGAAACAGCTGCGTGTGGGTAATCTGTATCTGGCGGATATACGTCCTATGAGTTATTACCGGAATGAACATCTGGCTGATTATCGTAGCGATCTTTATACTTATTTGGCCATTGCTGGATTCTTTTTAGCTAATGCGTTTTTGGCCATATTGGGTACTTTCTGGTTCCGTACGCAGCAGCGTCGTGAAGAACTGGCCGTCCGTCTGGTTGCTGGGGCTACGCCGCACAGTCTTCAGACTCTTTTAATGGGAGAAGGCTTTCTACTGATAACCATCGCTTATATTCCTGCTTTGGTTGTAGCTTATAATTTAGGTATTTCTGATTTAGTAGAGACATGGCCTGTAGAATGGAGTTTCACACGTTTCCTGATAGGAGGGCTCGTTACTTTTCTGTTACTTTGGGCTATTGCCGCTATCAGCATTTGGTTTCCGGCACGGCAGGCCATGAGTATCCAGCCAGCTGAGGCATTGCATGGTGAGTAAATCAGATATTCATTTTATTAAAAGATGGAATTAATGAAAAACGGAGATACATTTGGGATCTATTTGGAAATATAGAACATTGTATCTCTGCTTTAATTTATATATCAGGAAATGAAATCGTGTGCGAAAATGAAGTTGGTGTTCATTTTCGGACAGTGTATAATAAAGATAATATGTTTATATTCAGTTTTTTGTGTCTTTGGCATGACTTTGGCTAGTATAGATATAAAGTGTATAAGAAAATAATAAAATAGAATTCGAAAATGATAAAACAGTATTACAAGCAAGCTTTGGCACAACTACGCCAACATCCGCTTATCAGTATTATCGGTATTGTGGGGACTGCGCTGAGTATTTTCCTTATTATGTTGGTAGTGATGATGCAACAAGTAAAGGTCGCTCCTTTTTCTCCCGAGTCCAATCGTAACCGTTTTTTACATGTACATTATATGAGTATCAGTCATAAAGATTGGGGAAATGGGACAAGTAATGGTCCGATGAGTGTACAGACTGCACGTGAAGTATACAAATCGTTGAAGACTCCTGAGGCTGTTACTGTTTATTGTTGCATGACGGTGTCCACTCCTGTTTCCCTACCTGGTGCGCCTGCGATTGGAGCTGATGTGCGTGAGACAGATGATACATTTTTTCATGTGTTCGATTTTCAGTTTACAGATGGAAAGCCGTATGATGAAGCTACTTTTACAGCTGGGCGCCCTGTAGCTGTTATAACAGAGAGCATATCACGTGCCTTGTTTGGTTCTATTCAGTCTGTAGGTAAAGAATTTCTGCTGAGTCATGCTCCTTATCGTGTAGTAGGAGTAGTGAAAGATGTTTCAACTCTTGCCGATATGGCTTACGGGCAAGTATGGATTCCTTTCACTTCGACCAACCTGTCTAATGACACATGGAGTGATAACCACATGGGAATGATGAGTGTAACTCTGTTGGCGCATGACCGTGAGGATTTTGATGAGATTCGTGCTGAGGCTAAGCGCCGTATGAATGAGTATAATTCAATACTTGCTGATCAAGGGTATACATTGATAGATCGCAACCGTCCTTATGACCAGGAAACCCAATCGATTTCTTTTGCTGCCAATTTGGAACCGGATTTAAAAGCGGCTCGTCGTGAGCGTGTCATTATCTTTATTATTCTATTATTGGTTCCTGCCATAAATTTGAGCAGCATGACGCAAAGCCGTTTGCGTCAGCGTGTAGCCGAGATAGGTGTGCGTCGTGCATTTGGAAGTACCCGCATAGAGATGGTGGGGCAGATTGTGATGGAAAATCTCGTAATCACTTTGTTGGCAGGGGCTATCGGATTGCTCATTAGTATATTATTCGCTTATTGGGGCACTGATATATTGTTTGCACAACCTTATAGTGTTACTCTGAATGCGCCTACTGTTGATTCCAGAATTTTATTGCAACCATCTACTTTCCTCTATGCATTGTTGTTCTGTTTTGTATTGAATTTGCTTAGTAGCGGTATTCCCGCATGGCGGGCATCGCGTACTAACATAGTCAATGCTTTGGGAGGAAAGATACATTAATAGATGAAAAATTAAGAATTTAAAAGAAGAGTTAGAATGAATAAGAAACTATTGACACAGATAAAGAATGAGTGGCGTTCCAATCTTTGGCTTGTTACCGAATTGTTGTTGGTGAGCGTTGTTATGTGGTATATTGTCGATTATATGTATGTTAAGGCAGCTGTTTACTATGAGCCACGTGGTTTTGATATCTCCCATTGTTATTTGATACAAATGGGACGCCTTACTGATAAAAGTCCTGATTTTATTCCTAATCAGACAAAAGAGCAGCAGCGGGAAGATGTGAAAGGACTTGCCGAGCGTCTTAAATATCGTCCGGATATAGAGGCGGTTGGTTTTGGTCAGAATTCTTATCCTTATAATGGGAGTAACAGCGGTACGGAGGTTAGATATGACACACTTCAGTCGCCGGGATGGACTATTCGACGTTTAGTAAGTCCTGATTTTGTCCGGGTTTTCCAGTATCATGGTACTCGTGGGGAAACTCCTGAACAATTGGCGGAGTTGCTTAGCCATCCCAAGAATTTTTTGGCTTCCGATAATTTATACAAGAAACGTTACGGAAGAGATTTGACTCCATTGGTAGGAAAACAGTTTTATTTGTTTGGAGATACGACGGAAACCTATACGCTGGGAGCATCGTTGGAGGTAGTCCGGTATTCAGATTATGAGCAGGCATGGAACAGCTACAGTATGGTGAAACTTTTGCCGGAGAATTGGTATGATGTGGGACTTGAATTGTGTGTACGGGTAAAAGAAGATCAGGATAAAGATTTTATAACCCGTTTGAAAGCTGATAGTGAGAAGCTATATCGGGTGGGGAATGTGTTTATAGCCGAAGTGCGTTCGTTTGATGATATCCGTCGTAACTATCAACAGTCACAAACCAATTCCATGCGCAGCTATATTTTGGGTATGGTTTTTTTATTGTTGAATATTTTTTTAGGATTGCTGGGCACGTTCTGGTTTCGTACTCAGCAACGACGTGGTGAGATTGCTTTGATGAAATCTTTGGGAGGAACAGACCACAGTGTCTTTGTACGCCAGTTGGTGGAAGGATTACTGCTATTGGTTATAGCCACTATTCCGGCTGTTTTTATCAATTGGAATCTGGCAAATAGTGAATTGAATGCTTGGATGAATGGTACTACTATTGAAGGTGGACGCTTCATAATAACAGTTCTTATCTCCTTTATTTTGATTGCATTGATGATTGTAGTAGGCATTTGGATTCCTGCACGTAAGGCTATGAAAGTTCAGCCGGCGGAAGCATTGCATAATGAGTAATTTCTTTTTTTGTTAAAAGATTTTAGAGCATAGCACAAACATGATAAAACTATATTTCAAACAGGCTTTTTTCCAACTACGTGAGAATAGGCTCATCAGCTTGGTCTCTATTATAGGAACGGCATTGGCTATTTGTATGATCATGGTCATCGTTTTGGTGTTGGAAGTGCGCATTACGGATTGTGTGCCTGAGGTGAACCGTTCACGTTCTCTTTATATGAAAGCGATGTCTATTCATCAGAAAGGAGATACTAGTGATAATTCATCAAACGGCTGTATGTCACTTACGGTGGCTAAAGAGTGTTTTAAGGCGCTTACTGTTCCTGAGACGGTAACTATAGTGTCTACAGGAGGCAGGATGCGTATTTCTGTACCTGCGGGAAAAACGATGACAGTGGATAATCTTGAAACTGACGATACTTTTTGGAAAGTGTTCTCTTTTGATTTTATTGCCGGAAAGCCGTTTACGGCTGCCGATAGTGAAAGCGGACTTCCTAAGGTTGTAATTAGCGCTTCTGTGGCCCGGAATTTATTTGGTACGGTAGAAGCAGTGGGGCGTACAGTCCAACTTAACTTGGCCGATTATACGGTAGTGGGTGTTGTGAAAGATGTATCCAAACTGGCTGTTTCTTCGTATGCGCAGATTTGGATACCTTTCAATTCAACTGAAATAGCCAGGAAGTGTTGGTATGACAATGCGATGGGAACTTTTCGTGTGGTCATTCTGGCACATTCGGAGAAAGATTTTCCTGCTATCAGAGAAGAGGTGGAACGTCTGCGTCAGAAATTTAATGACGGATTGCAGGATTCTGAAATCTTTTATCGTGGACAACCCGATGATCGTTTCTCTTTTATCTTTCGTCACTGGGGAAGAGAGTTACAGGCGAAGGAAGCTTATTTGCACTACCTGTTGGTGATTGTTATTTTATTGCTGGTACCGGCTATAAATTTGAGTAGCATGACTTTGTCCCGTATGCGGAAGCGCATGTCGGAAATAGGAGTGAGGAAGGCATTTGGTGCTACTGCCAATGTCTTGTTGAGGCAAGTGTTTTATGAAAACTTATTATTGACGCTCATAGCCGGAGCAGTAGGAATGCTTTTCAGTTATGCATGTACTTTTTTATTGAATGATTTCTTATTTTCCAATAGCGAGAACCGTGCCCAAATAGGAGAAACCAGTCTTTCGGCAGATATGTTGTTCAGTCCCTGGATATTTTTGGCCGCATTCATTTTCTGCCTGCTCTTGAATTTGCTGTCAGCGTGCATTCCTGCCTGGAGGGCATTGCGCATGAATATTACGGACGCTTTAAACCAACGTTAGATCATGAACAGGAATTTATTGAAACAGATATGGAACGAGCGCCGCAGCAATGCGTTTCTGTGGATGGAACTTTTTGTGGTGTTTGTCATATTATGGTATATTGTGGATGTGGTATATGTCACATTGAGCATCTATAATTTGCCGATGGGCTTTGATATAGAAAATACGTATGTTCTTCGTTTTGAGCGGATGACTTCGAAGGCGGCTGCTTATCAGCCTGGCCGTACTATGAAAGAAGATGTTGCCGATTTGCATGAAATTGTAAACAGGCTTGCGCATCGTCCGGATGTGGAAGCAGTCAGCCTCTCGCAAAACTGTATACCTTATAATGACGGTGCAAACAGTTTTTCATTTTATCTGGATACAGTCCCGGTACGTAGTTTGAAACGATGGATAACTCCGGAGTATTTTAATGTATTCCGTTATCGCAATATAGACGGTTCGGATAGTGAAAGCCTTGCTGAGGCACTGACACCGTCCGGCATGGTCTTATCTGTGAATATTGCCGATGTTTATCAGGATGCACCTTGGCATGGTAAGGAACTTTTAGGGCGTAGGGTGCCTGTTTGGCGGAATGAGCCGGAGGCGGAGCACCTTTCTATAGCTGCTCTTACCGAACCGGTCCGTTATGATCATTTTACAGCTCCGGATGATTACGGCTCCCGTTATGCTGCTGTGTACCTGACAGATGAGGTAATGGAATCCTTGGGCGAAACGGTTTATATAGAAGTTTGCCTACGTGTTCGTGAGGGACAGAATGATGGATTCATAGACCGTTTGATAGTGGATGCCGACCGTCAATATCAGGTGGGCAATCTATATCTTTTGGATATAACTCCTTTGAGTGATGTACGCACTGCTTATGAAACGGATTCGGTGAATGAGTTGAATACGCAATTTTGTATCATATTTTTCTTATTGCTGAATATCTTTCTAGGCATTATCGGAACTTTCTGGTTCCGGACACAGCATCGGCGTGTCGAAATTGCGTTGCGTATAGCTTTAGGTTCTACCCGTTGGGGAATCTGCGGTCGTCTGATGGGGGAAGGAGTCTTTTTATTGTTGGTATCTGCTATTCCTGCATTGGTCGTAGCGTGGAATTTGGGATATGCCGAACTGGTGGAAGTTACACGTATGCCTTTTACGGAAGGTCGTTTTGCGATTACAATTCTGGGCACTTTCATTCTGATTGCTGGAATGATTGTCATTGGAATAGGATACCCTGCCCGTCGTGCCATGAGTATCGAACCGGCTGAGGCATTACATGAAGAATAAATAAAATGAAGAGATAAAACGAATGAAACAGCTATTATTACAAGCATTTAATCTGATACGGCAGAATCCTTTTTATGCTACAATCAGTATTATAGGAACGGCTGTCACTATCGCTTTTGTTATGGTGGTAGTGATGATTTATGACTTCCGTACAATGGATATGGCTCCGGAAAGTGATCGGAGCGATATGATGTATACAGGTTCGGGAATGACCTATCGTAAGCAGGATCATACCAACCAGAACAGCGGTATGGGACGCAAGGCTTTTGAAGCATTGTTTTCAGAGCTCCCTGGTGTAAAAGAGGTTACTTGGTATCGTGGCGTTTCCAAGACCCCTTGTAACTTGTCCGCTTCGAATGAGATATTCAACTATTTTGTGCGGCCTGTGGCTGATAACTGGTTTAAGTTCTTTGATTATGAATTTATAGCGGGACGTCCTTTCACACAAGAGGAGTATGATGCCCGTCGGTGTGTCAGTGTGGTAACCGAGCGTATGGCCTTGCAGCTTTTCGGCACGACGGATGTGGTAGGAAAAGAATATCAAAGTAATTTTTTTCCGACTAAAGTGGTAGGCGTGGTGAAAGATGTCAATGCTATTTTCCAGACAGCATACGCTGATGCTTTTGTTCCTTTCTCATTGGAAAATGAAGACTATTATGCTACTTGGACAGGGGGCTTGGGAGGAATCCGTCTGGGATTGCTCAAACTGCTGCCGGACACTCGTCCTGCAGAGGTACGGACTGAAGTACAGCATCGGCAGGATCGTTTGAATAGTTCAACGGCAGAATATGCTTTCGAGATGAACGAACTCTATACTCATACGGAATATACCTTTTTTCGTGGAAAAGATATTAGTGCACCGTTGGTTTACAGTATGTTATTGATGGTCTTGCTGATTGTTCCTGCTATTAATATCTCAGGTATGACCAATGCCCGAATGCAGGAGCGTGTGACAGAGATTGCAGTTCGCAAGGCGTATGGTGCATCACGTATTTCCATTATGGTGAGGTTGTTTTTAGAGAATCTGTTTACGGTCTTTTTGGGTGGAATTTTAGGATATCTGTTTTCGTGTGTGTTGGTTTGGCTGGGACGTGTATGGTTGTTTGGTAGCGGCGAGGTAGAATTATCAGATATCAGTCTGGATGGAGGTTTGTTGTTGCATCCTGCTTTATTTGTGTTGGTTTTCGGCGTATGTGTTGTTTTTAATTTATTGTCGGTATTGATTCCGGTATGGATGGTCACACATCGTAATATTGCGACTACCATCAAAGGAGAATAGGAGGAAAGAAAAATGATAAAGAGTTTATTCAGACAAATGTGGAACCAGAGGCACGCCAATGTATGGGTGTGGGTTGAATTGATTGTTGTTCTTATCTTGCTATGGTACAGCATCGATCTGGTTTATAATTATGAGGCTGCTGCCCGTCAGTCTAAAGGATATGACACGGAGAATGTTTTTGATATTCAATTGAATATTAAGCCGGCTTTGCAAAATGATTCTGTATTAATGAGTCATTCTGCTGAATATTTGGAACAAATCTATCATTTAATCCAACAATATCAAGGGGTGGAGGAAACTTGTTTTTATTATGGGACAATACCTTATACGGGAAATAATATGTATGAGGGATATGCTCCGCATTCGGATTCGACCCATGTGGTAGGCTGTTTCATCCGTTATGTCAGCCCTACTTATTTCAAGGTATTTCGTTTGCAGCCATTATCAGGCTCATTTGAGGCGGAGCGTTGGGACAAGAATGAATACCCCATGCCGGTGTTGATGAGTGAAACGTTAAGTGATTCCTTGTTTAGCGGACGCAATGGAGTAGGGGAGACTTGTTTCAATCCTTATTTTCTGAATAGTGTGCAACCGGAAACTAATTATAAGGTAATGGCGGTACTTCCTGCTCATAAGACCGATGAGTACGAGCGTTACGAACCTTTTATTTATCTTCCCAGTCCGCCGCTGACTCATTGGCATCACATTGCGGTGCGTGTGGCTTCCAATTCCATACCGGGATTTACCGAACATTTTATGCAGGATATGCAAGGGAAATTATCTATCGGCCCTTATTACTTATACGATATAAATTCGTATGGCGATATGAAGGAAGCTTTCGATATAGAGCAAGGAACGGTGAATTATCTGAATACTACCTATGCCGTTATCCTTTTCTTTGTTTTCAATATATTTTTAGGGATGCTGGGTACTTTCTGGTTTCGGACTCGTAAAAACCGAAGTGAGATAGCTTTGCGTATGGCACTAGGTTGCAGTAGGATGAATGTATTTGGTTATTATGTACTTGAGGGCATCCTTCTCTTGGTTTCGGCTGCCATTCCCGCTGTTTTTGTTTGTGCGAATATGCAGATGGCGGATCTTACTGTGCATACATTAATGGAACCTGCTTGGGGACGTTTTTTGCTTTGTTTTGTGTCGGCCATGCTGTTGTTGGGGATAATAATTTTGCTCGGCATTTATTTCCCCGCCCGGAAAGCGATGGGGATTGAGCCGGCAGACGCGTTGCATAATGAATAATCTTATTTCATTGTCACATGATCAGCAGTGTTCGTATATGAATGGAGTGTCCGATTTCGGACACTCCATTTTTGTCGTAAGGTGTTATAAAACAGTGAAATAGTTTTTTGGCATACCATTTGCCTTACCTTTGATAAAAAGAATAATAACGCAATGAAAAAACAAGTAATATCTCTATTTTTAGTCTTTGGCATATCGTTGGTTGCCGGAGCGCAGCCACAAGAAAAGCGACGTGCCATCACTTTGGAGGAAGCCATTACTATTGCCCGTGTGCAAAGTGTAGATGCGGCCGTAGCTTTAAACGAGCTGAAAACCGCTTATTGGGAATATCGTACTTTCCGTGCGGATTTGCTTCCGGAAATGAATTTTGAAGCCACTATTCCCAGCTATAATAAGAAGTATAATTCTTATCAGCAGGATAACGGTGCTTATACATTTGTACGTAATAATTATATGGAAATGAATGGTGAAGTTTCTATCGATCAGAATATTTGGTTGACCGGTGGTAAACTCTCATTGAATACCTCTCTTGATTTCTTGAAACAACTGGATGGAGATAAATCAAAACGATATATGTCTGTTCCTGTGGCATTGACTTTGGAACAACCTATTTTCGGAGTGAATACAATTAAATGGAACCGCCGCATCGAACCGGTGAGATACGCTGAAGCTAAAGCCGCATTTCTTACTGCAACCGAAGAGGTAACCATGACTACTATCAACTATTTTTTCAATTTGTTGTTGGCTAAGGAAAATGTAGGCATCGCCCGACAGAATCTGAAGAATGCAGATAAACTGTATGAAGTGGCTAAGGCAAAGCGTAGTATGGGGCAGATCAGTGAAAATGATTTGTTGCAATTGGAACTGAATGTATTGAATGCCCGTTCTACGTTGACTGAAAATGAAAGCAACTTGAAAAGTAATATGTTCAAACTCCGTTCATTTCTAGCATTAGGAGAAGATGAGGAATTGGAACCGGTTGTTCCCGAGACGATTCCGACTGTATTGCTGAACTATCCGGATGTTTTGGACAAAGCACTTGCCAATAATTCATTTGCGCACAATATTCGTCGCCGCCAGTTGGAAGCAGATTTTGAAGTGGCTAAGGCGAAAGGTAATTTACGTGAAATCAAGCTCTATGCACAGGTAGGTTTTACAGGAACAGACAATGAATTTAATAGTGCATACCGCCGTTTGAAAGATAACCAGATTGTAGAAGTTGGTTTTAAAATTCCTATTCTTGACTGGGGAAAACGTCGTGGTCAGGTAAAGATTGCTCAAAGTAACCGCGATGTGACTGAAAGCAAGCTACGTCAGGAGACCATGAATTTCAATCAGAATCTGTTTATCCTTGTAGAACAGTTCAATAACCAGCAGGCCCAGTTGCAGATAGCAGACGATGCGGACAAGATTGCCCAGAAACGTTACAGCACCAATGTGGAAACCTTCATGGTCGGTAAAATCTCGACATTGGATTTGAATGATTCCCAGTCAAAGAAAGATGAGGCTCGTCAGAAGCATATCAATGAGTTGTTCTATTATTGGTACTATTATTACCAGTTGCGCAGCTTGACATTGTGGGATTTCAATACCAATACTAATATTGATGCCGATTTCGAGAAGATTATCAAACAATAGGATTTTCACTATTCAATTCTGTTTGAATATAAAATGGGGTTGTCTTTGTACTTATTAAAATAATAATTTCTACATTTGCAGCATTATGATATTAATTATAGACGATGACAGTGCCATTCGTTCTTCTCTGAGCTTTATGCTGAAAAGGGCGAAATATGATGTGCAGGCCGTACCGGGTCCCAAAGAGGCTATTGAAATAGTCCGTTCGGTTGCGCCCCAGTTAATCTTGATGGATATGAACTTCACCCTGTCCACCAGTGGTGAAGAAGGATTGACTCTTTTGAAACAGGTCAAAGTGTTCCGGCCCGATGTTCCCGTTATATTGATGACAGCATGGGGAAGTATCCAGCTTGCCGTGCAAGGGATGCAGGCAGGTGCATTTGACTTTATTACCAAGCCTTGGAACAACGTGGCGTTGATGCAACGGATAGAAACGGCTTTGGAACTGACTTCACAAGATAAGAAAGCAGAGGTTCCGGTGGAAGATAATGACGGCTTCGACCGTAGCCATATCATTGGAAAGAGTAAAGCACTGATGGATGTGCTGGCCACGATCAAGCGGATAGCGCGTACCAACGCATCGGTCTTGATTACCGGTGAAAGTGGTACAGGCAAGGAGTTGATAGCCGAAGCGGTACATTTGAACAGTCCCCGTAGCAAGAAACCTTTTGTGAAAGTGAACTTGGGAGGAATTTCTCATACTTTGTTCGAGAGTGAAATGTTCGGTCATAAGAAAGGTGCGTTTACGGATGCCACAGCCGACAGGGTAGGACGTTTTGAACTGGCTGATAAAGGTACGATTTTCTTGGATGAGATTGGCGATTTGGATTTAAGCTGTCAGGTGAAACTGCTTCGCGTGTTACAAGAACAGACTTTTGAAGTCTTGGGCGACAGTCGTCCCCGTAAAGTCGATATCCGTGTGGTCAGTGCGACGAATGCCGATTTACGACAGATGGTGCAGGAACACACCTTCCGCGAGGATTTGTTCTATCGTATTAATTTAATTACGGTGCATCTTCCGGCATTACGCGAACGCCGTGAGGATATTCCGTTATTGGTCCGTCATTTTGCCGACAAACAATGTGAATCGAACGGTCTTTCCAAAGTGGAATTTACTTCTGAAGCGATGGATTATTTAAGCCGTTTGCCTTATCCGGGTAATATCCGTGAATTAAAGAATTTGGTGGAACGTACCTTGCTGGTCAGTGGAAAGGAAATATTGACTGCGGATGATTTTAAATCACAATACCAGCATCCTATAGAACAGAAGGTGACAACGAATCTGCAAGGCATGACCTTGGAGGAGATAGAAAAGCAGACTATTCTACAAACGCTTGAGAAGTATAACAATAATATGTCACAGGTTGCCGTAGCCTTAGGAATCAGTCGGGCTGCTCTTTATCGCCGTTTGGAGAAATACAATATACAAGTGAATGATTAGCAAAAACGGAACCGGATAAAATATGAAACTGAAATTCTTGTTCTTCTTTTTAGCATTACTGTTGACAGCAGTATGGACTATCCTGCTCGTTCTTACATTGAAGGAACGCGGTGCGTTGTTTTATATAGGAGAGGGAGTTATTACATTCAGTCTTGTGTTTCTGGTTTATTTCTATCGCAAAGTCGTGAAACCGCTTGATATCATCGGCAACGGTATGGAGCTTCTTCGTGAGCAGGATTTCAGCAGTAGACTGACTCCTGTCGGACAAAAGGAAGCCGACCGCATTGTGTTGGTTTTCAACCGCATGATGGAGCAGTTGAAAGACGAGCGGCTTCGGTTGCGTGAGCAGAATCATTTTCTTGACCTGCTGGTCAGCGCTTCTCCCATGGGAGTTGTCATACTGACTTTGGACGGACATATTTCCATGCTAAATGCTGCAGCTCTTCGTTTTTTGGATTATTCTTCGGCAGAGGAAGTCAGAGGCCGATTGCTGTGCGAGTTGGCTTCCCCTTTGGCCGAAGAAATAGAACGTATTCCCAAAGATACTACTGAAACAATTCGTCTGAGCGACTCCATGATTTACCGCTGTTCCCGGCTTTCTTTTGTTGACAGAGGATTCTCTCATCCGTTTATTCTGGTGGAAAGTCTGACTTCCGAGGTGGTGAAAGCAGAGAAAAAGGCATACGAAAAAGTGATCCGTATGATAGCACATGAGGTGAATAATACGACTGCGGGCATTACCTCTACTCTTGATACGGTGGATGGCGCTTTGGAATGTATGGAGGATACGGAAGACTTGCGCGAAGTGATGAAAGTCTGCATAGAGCGTTGCTACAGCATGAGCCGTTTTATCACAAATTTTGCCAATGTGGTGAAGATTCCCGAGCCTCAATTACAATCAGTGGACTTGAATGACCGCGTAGCCGCTTGCAAGACATTTATGGAAACGGTTTGCCGTAACCGTAAGATTACGCTGCATCTTGATTTATGTAAAGAGAATCCTGAAGTGATGATGGATACTTCTCTGTTTGAGCAAGTACTAGTCAACATTATCAAGAATGCGGCTGAAAGTATCGGGGAAACAGGAGATATCTTTATCCGTACTTCCGTATCACCTACGATGTTGGAAATTGCTGATACCGGTGCCGGTATCAGTAAAGAGGTGGAAACCAAACTGTTCAGTCCTTTCTTCTCCACCAAGCCTAACGGACAGGGTATCGGTCTTATTTTTATTCGTGAAGTTTTGATAAAACATGGGTGTACTTTCTCTCTTCGTACCTATCCGGATAAACTGACCCGTTTCCGTATCCGTTTCTGATGATTTTCTACCACTTTACCACGCTGATGCTTCCGCAAGGAAGTGAAAAGGGAGGGAGGGTTTATAGTAAATGTCTTTCGGGTGTTTCTTTGTGTGCTGTTGGTTCTTTCGAAATCTCAGTTCAAAATGAAAACTCTTTTTATTATGCTAAGTCGTCCGCGATGAAAAATGTTTAATCAGGATTGAATGAAATCGGTTTGTTTAGTTTATCTTCACAATATTATGTGCTAAATAATTAAATTATGAAATACCCTATCGGCATACAGACTTTTAGTCAAATCCGTGAAAACGGATATGTTTATGTGGATAAGACCGACCTTATCTACCAGTCGGTGAGTAGAGGAAGTATTTATTTTTTCAGCCGTCCGCGCCGTTTCGGCAAAAGTATTATGAAGGGCGGAAAGAGGTGAGGTAATATCCGGACAAGCCTGAAAATATCCTGTAGTTTGGAATAAGTAAGTAACGTTATAAAATAGCTTGATACATTATTTTATTCATCGTTATCAGTCCAAATCCACAAAAAAGTTGGGAGCGTTTATGCCCTCATGCTCTCACTGTATATGTAACATGTTGATCATGAATAATTTGTGTAGTTGTGGTAAAAATAGTTGCTCTCCCTTATGCCCTCACTAATCTCTCATGCCCTCACTACGTTTTGAAGCATATTTCTGTATAACATGCTTGTTGTCAGCTATATATTCTTTTTTTGTAGGATATTCCGGCTTGATATAAAGTAGGGCGTTTTCTGGCTTTTTATCGTAAAAAGTGTGTGTAAAGGGTTTGTACTTCTATGGAGTGTGATCGCAAAGTTCCCGGTATTTCCGGCAGTGGTAAAAAGATCAAGACGTTTTTAAAAAAGCTCTTGTTCTTTTTTAAAAAGGCCGTTATCTTTTTTTGAAAGTTCTTGATCTTTTTAAAAAACGTCCTTATCTTTTGAGATGAAATTCCGGATCTTACGCGAAAACCTCCACCACAGAGTTTTGCAAAACTGCTGCCACTGCTATCACTCTTTCCACTGAAAGCACCATGAGCAGGACGTTTCATAGGGTGGTGGCAGCACTTTTTTTATATGGTAAAAAGGGCTGCTGCCACCACTTTTACCTCTTTTCTACCCCAAAAAGTCCGTAGGAGGGGGAAGAAACAGGAGGCGGAGGATGATCAAACGCTGGGAAAAGGCGGGAATACAGGCACACAGCACCCGGAAACCGGACCGGCAGAATATCGTCCACCAACGAACAAGATACTGACTACAGCCTGATGGGAATCTGATTGCGGATCGCCAGAACTATGGTTGCATCCCGACAAAGCCATAGTTACAATCTGGTGAAACCTTAGTTCCAGCCTGATGGAACTGAAGTTTCAACCCTACGGAACCGGTTGGAACTGAACCTTATGGCTGAATATGACGCCCGTACAATTAATATAGGTGCTGAATACAGCTTTTGGAAAGATTATATCAATGCGGTAATAGAGTTCAACCGCTGCCGTTACTTTTCCGGCGGAGTGGTTTTTAAAGTCCACCTGAAATAATAAAAGGAGTGGCTGTCAGTCTTTGATTTTCTTTTTATACACTTCCCCTCTGCTCATTACTTCCTTAACGAAATTGTAAGTCTCTACCCCTCGGAAGTATCCATTCTTACAAACCGGATCATTGAAATATTCTTCATTACTTTTAAGCAGGATATAGTCATCTACGCTATTATCCCATACATATTTATTCTTGCCATATTTTTCAGCCAGTGCCATGGCATCCAGTACGTGTCCTATTCCGGCGTTATAAGCCGCCAAGACAAATTTCATCCGTTCGTTTTCATTTTTTATTGCGTTGAAAGAACGGGAAGTGGCAGCGATATATTTCACAGCGGCCTTTATACTCTCTTCCGGATTCTGTTCTTTACCGGGAGGAACTCCCATAGCACGCGCCGTCCGGGGCATGAGCTGCATTAATCCTTTCGCGCCTGCCCATGATACGGCTGTCGTATCAAAATTAGATTCTGTATAGGCTAGGGAAGCTAAAATACGCCAGTCCCAATCTATTTCTTTGGCATATTTCTTGAATAGAGTGTCGAAGTGTGAAATCTTTCCGTCTTTGACGGACAAGATGGAACCGTGAGGTGTCCGTTTGCTTATTTCAAAATAACGCTTGCTACTGGCCTGATAGGCAGGAGAAGTTATATTTTCCTGATGCCATTTAGTAGCAGCTTCACCTAGTAGCGGTGAGGTCTTACGTACGGCCCATGAGGCACGTTGGTCAAAACTGACAGCCAGGTCAATATTCAGATTGGGGTAATAAGTCTTGTTTAATTTGGCAAGGTCGTTATCACAGATGGCATAATCTATCTCACCATTGGAAACCTGCATGATTAAATCCTCGGTGGTGATGCTGTCATTATTGACTTCGTGTATCAATATACCGCCACCCAGTTCTTTATCCAGATTGATGAGACGTTCCAGATACTTTCCTGGTTTTACATAGACCTCTTTCCCTATTAATTCTGTCACATTATTCAGTGCTTTCTTCTTTTTTTGAGTATTGCGTTGTACCAATACCTGATGGGTGATAATATCTTCCCCGCAAAATTCTACACTATCTTTAAACTCTTTGGTGACAGGTAGATTATAGGCTATCAGGTCTCCTTCTCCTTGTAATAGTTTATGGACCAGATCACGGGCATTCTGTGCTACTTTTATTTTCAGCTTTACGCCCAATGAGCGGGTAAACTGATCGGCCAGCTCATACTGGAATCCCATAGGCTCGCCCCGATAGTCGAAATAAGAGGTAGAACTGTTCAAGGTCAGGGCTACTAATTCTCCGCTGTCTTTTATTTGCGGCAAATCATAATTTGTCACTTCGGCAGATTGTTGCCGGTTGCGGCACGCTGTCATGCATATACAGGCAAGGACTAATAGCCAGACATTTTTCATCTTCCTAAAATCTTTTCAATATATAGTTTAAGGATTTCAATGGCCTTTTGGTTGTTGCCTCCATTGGGGATAATAATGTCGGCATATTGTTTGGTAGGCTCTATGAATTCGTCATGCATCGGTTTCAGAATGTTCCGGTATTTGTCTATCAGCATTTCCAAGGGATGGCCGCGTTCCACCATGTCGCGGGTAATCACACGCAGCAAACGTTCATCGGGTTCGGCATCCACGAAAATTTTTAAATCCATCAGATCGCGTAACTCTTTATCATAGAGGCTCATGATACCTTCTACGATGATGACTTCCTTAGGCTCTACATGGACGGTTTCGGGCAGGCGTGTACATATTATATAAGAATAGGTAGGTTGTTCAATGGGATGTCCTTTACGTAATTCGGCTATCTGTTGTTCAAAGAGCGGCCAGTCAAAAGCGTCGGGATGGTCGAAATTGGTTTGTTTACGTATTTCCAAGGGAATGGATGACTGATCATTATAATATGAATCTTGTGGAATGACTGCAACGGAACCTAGGGGCAGGCTCTCTATGATTTTTCTAACTACAGTGGTCTTTCCTGAACCGGTTCCGCCGGCTATGCCAATAATTATCATAATAATAGAATGTATTTTAAAACAAAACTGTTACTTTTGCATCAGGCTAAATACTTTAAGCCCTGTGTCAATTACAAAAGTAGGATAATTAATTAAAATATCAAGTATGGTTAAGCACATTGTTTTATTTAAATTGAAAGAAACTCTTTCACAAGAAGAAAAATTGAAAGTGATGAATGATTTTAAAGCGGCTATTGAAGCTTTGCCGGTCAAGATAGGTTTTATCCGTCATATATTTGTGGGGCTGAATACCAATTCTGCTGAAAAATGGGATATTTGTTTGGATAGTGAATTCGATACGCTGGCAGATGTCAATGCCTATGCCGTTCATCCGGATCATGTAGCTGCTGCCGGCCTCTTGAAAGAGGTTAAGGCTGATCGTGCTTGTGTGGATTACGAATTATAAAAGATAGCTTATGAAAAAGATAATCAATCCCTGGAAGGGGATGAAAGGATATAATTGCTTTGGCTGTGCTCCTAATAATGACGCCGGAGTGAAGATGGAATTTTATGAAGACGGGAATGAGGTAATCAGTATCTGGAAACCTCAGCCACAGTTTCAGGGGTGGATTGATACGTTGCATGGAGGTATTCAGGCGGTGCTGTTGGATGAGATTTGTGCATGGGTAGTTTTGCGTAAACTACAGACTACCGGTGTTACGTCCAAAATGGAAACTCGTTATATGAAGCCTGTTAATACTAACGATTCGTATATTGTATTGAAAGCCTCCATAAAGGAGAGGAAGCGCAATATCGTATTTGTAGAAGCGGCTATTTATAATAATAAAGAGGAACTTTGCACCAAGGCTCTATGCACTTATTTCACTTTTCCGCAAGAGAAGGCGAAGGAAGAAATGCATTTTTTGAGCTGCGAGGTGGAGCAAGATGAGATAATACCTTTAATTTGAAAGAAAAAATAAAGTTTTTGCGATAATTATTTGCTGATATCAAATATAAACTTTATTTTTGTCGCAAATAAAAAGAAAAGACTATGGTTAGAACAGCTACACATCATCATCATTTTCCTAACGAATAACTCGGTGGGCTAAGATGATATTGTAGTATGATGATATAGGGCTTGCCGAAAACGGTAAGCCCTTTTTATTGCCGGTTAATAATTAAAAAACAGATAGAATCATGCTTAGAATTGCAGTACAGTCAAAAGGCCGTTTGTTTGAAGAGACAATGGCATTATTACAAGAGGCGGATATTAAAATCTCCGCTTCTAAAAGAATTCTTTTAGTACAGTCATCTAATTTTCCTATCGAAGTTCTTTTTCTTCGCGATGATGATATTCCTCAGTCGGTGGCTGGTGGAGTGGCTGATTTAGGGATTGTAGGCGAGAATGAGTTTGTAGAGAGAAAAGAAGACGCTGAGGTGATTAAACGTTTGGGATTCAGCAAGTGCCGTTTGTCATTGGCTATACCTAAAGATGTGGACTATCCGGGTTTGTCTTGGTTTGAAGGACGCAAGATTGCGACTTCTTATCCCGGCATTTTGAAAGATTTCATGGAACGGAATGGTATTCATTCTGATATTCATGTCATTACCGGTTCGGTAGAGATTGCTCCGGGAATCAGTTTGGCAGATGCTATTTTTGATATTGTAAGTTCGGGATCGACTTTGGTAAGCAATAGCTTGAAGGAAGTGGAAGTGGTTATGAAAAGTGAGGCATTGCTGATAGGCAATAAGAATATGTCTGAGGAGAAGAAAGAGATTTTGAATGAACTCTTGTTCCGTATTGAAGCGGTGAAAGCTGCCGAAGACAAGAAATATGTCTTGATGAATGCTCCGACAGAGCGTTTGGAAGAAATTATCGAAGTGCTGCCGGGTATGAAGAGTCCTACTGTGATGCCATTGGCACAAGAAGGATGGAGTTCGGTACATACAGTGCTTGACGAGAAACGTTTTTGGGAGATCATCGGAAAACTGAAGGCATTGGGCGCGGAAGGTATTTTGGTATTGCCCATTGAGAAAATGATATTATAGCCGGTCCATACGTCAGGCGAGATTTGTAAACTTATAAAAGAATACATGTATGAAGAAAATAATATATCCTGAAAAGAAAGACTGGGTGGAAATTCTCCGTCGTCCGGCATTAAATACAGACACGCTGCGCGATACGGTTAAAGAAGTGCTGGATAAAGTGAAGACGGAAGGAGATAAAGCGGTGAGGGAATATGAAGAACGTTTTGATAAGGTGAAACTGGACTTACTGGGGGTTACTGAAACGGAAATTGCTGAAGCGGAAAAGGAGGTACCTATTGAATTGAAGGCAGCTATTATGCTGGCACAGAAAAATATTCATACTTTTCATAATTCTCAGCGATTTGAAGGGAAAAAGGTGCAGACTGTATCTGGTGTAACTTGTTGGCAGAAGGCTGTTGCTATTGAAAAGGTGGGCTTGTATATTCCCGGAGGCACGGCGCCTTTATTTTCTACCGTATTGATGTTGGCTACTCCGGCACAGATTGCAGGTTGCAAGGAAATCGTACTTTGTACTCCTCCTGATAAAGAAGGAAAGGTTCATCCTGCTATCTTGTATGCGGCAAAATTGGCCGGAGTAAATAAAATATTCAAAGCAGGAGGGGTGCAGGCCATCGCTGCTATGGCATACGGAACGGAAAGTGTGCCTAAGGTTTATAAAATTTTCGGTCCGGGTAACCAATATGTAACGGCTGCCAAGCAGCAGGTTTCTTTGCGGGATGTTGCGATAGATATGCCTGCCGGCCCTTCTGAAGTCGAAGTGCTGGCCGACGAGACGGCTAATCCTGTATTTGTGGCAGCCGATTTGCTTTCACAGGCGGAACATGGAGTTGATAGTCAGGCCATGCTGATAACTACTTCTGAGAAATTAATGAAGGAGGTGGAGTATGAGGTACAACGCCAGTTGGCTTTGCTTACCAGATGGAAAATAGCCGAAAAGTCGTTGGCAAACAGCAAATTGATTTTGGTGAGGGATATGGATGAGGCAATTGCTCTGACGAATGAATATGCTCCCGAGCATTTGATTATCGAGACCAAGGATTATATGGAACTGGCAGAGCGTATTGTCAATGCCGGATCTGTATTTCTAGGTTCACTTACTCCGGAGAGTGCCGGTGATTATGCATCCGGAACCAATCATACTTTACCTACCAATGGTTACGCCAAAGCGTATAGTGGGGTGAGCCTGGATAGTTTTATCCGTAAAATCACTTTTCAGGAGATTAATGGTGAGGGTATTCAGAATATCGGTCCTGCTATTGAGGTGATGGCGGCTAATGAACAACTGGGTGCGCATAAGAATGCAGTAACCGTAAGATTAAAAACAGTATAAAGATGAAAGATTTGAAAGAATTGACGCGCCCGAATATTTGGGCTTTGAAACCCTATTCATCGGCACGTGACGAATATAATGGAGCGGAGGCATCTGTTTTTCTGGATGCCAATGAGAATCCGTACAATACACCTAATAACCGTTATCCTGATCCTATGCAGCGGGAACTGAAGAATATGATAGCTCCTATTAAAAAGGTAGACCCCGATACGATCTTTCTGGGAAACGGCAGTGATGAGGCTATTGACTTGGTATATCGCGCGTTCTGTATTCCGGGGGTGGATAATGTAGCGGCTATTGACCCTACTTATGGTATGTATCAGGTGTGTGCCGATGTCAACGATGTAGAATATCGCAAGGTGTTGTTGGATGAAAACTATCAGTTCAGTGCCGACAAACTATTGGCGGCAACAGACGATCACACCAAACTGGTTTTTCTTTGCTCGCCCAATAATCCAACCGGTAATAACCTGGATCGTAGGGAAATGGAAAAATTGCTGGATACTTTTCAGGGATTGGTGATTATAGACGAGGCCTATTCCGATTTTTCTGATGCGCCGTCTTTCCTTGCCGATTTAGATAAATATCCTAATTTGATTGTCTTCCAGACTTTTTCTAAGGCATGGGGATGTGCTGCCATTCGTTTGGGCATGGCCTTTGCGTCTAAAGAAATCATCTCTATTTTCAGTAAGATTAAATATCCGTATAATGTGAATCTGCTGACACAGAAAGAGGCTGTTATGATGTTGCATCGGCATTATGAGGTAGAACGTTGGGTAAAGTCGTTATTGGAAGAACGGACGCGTTTGGTCAATGAATTTGTAGAACTGCCTTGTTGTGAGAAAATCTATCCTACGGATGCTAATTTTTTTCTAGCTAAAGTGACAGATGCCAAGAAAATATATAATTATTTGGTAGGTAAAGGTATCATAGTGCGTAACCGTACCAATATTTCTTTATGTCGTGATTGTTTGCGTGTAACTATTGGTACACGTCCGGAGAATGATATGTTGTTGGAAGCATTGAAGAATTATGAATGTTGAAATATGAAGAAAGCGTTGTTTATAGATCGTGACGGTACGTTGGTTATCGAGCCACCGGTTGATTACCAATTGGATTCTTTCCATAAATTGGAGTTTTATCCTAAGGTATTTCGTAATTTGGGATTTATCCACAGTAAGCTCGACTTTGAATTTGTGATGGTTACCAATCAAGATGGCCTCGGTACTTCTTCTTTTCCTGAGGATGCCTTTTGGCCGGTGCACAACCTAGTGTTGAAGACATTGGAGGGGGAAGGTATCACTTTTGATGATATCTTGATAGACCGCAGTTTTCCGGAAGACCATGTGCCTACCCGCAAGCCTGGAACAGGAATGATGGGAAAATATCTTACCGGTGATTATGATTTGGCTAACAGTTTTGTTATTGGTGACCGTGTTACAGATGTGGAACTGGCTAAAAATATGGGATGTAAGGCTATCTTGCTGCAAGATAATATGGATATTCTGAAAGAAAAAGAACTGGAATCCTATTGTGTACTGGTTACTACAGATTGGGATAAGGTCGCTGAATTTCTTTTTGCCGGAGAACGTATAGCGGAGGTCCGTCGTACTACGAAGGAAACGGATATTTATATCAGCTTAAATTTAGATGGCAGCGGAAAGTGTGATATTTCTACAGGTATTGGTTTTTTTGATCACATGTTGGAACAGATTGGAAAACATGGTGGTATTGATCTTACCATTAAAGTAAAAGGTGATTTGGAAGTGGACGAACATCATACTATTGAAGATACTGCCATTGTTTTGGGTGAATGTATTTATCGGGCATTGGGCAGCAAGCGTGGCATTGAGCGTTACGGATATTGCTTGCCCATGGATGATTGTCTTTGTCGGGTAGCTTTGGATTTTGGCGGTAGAGCATGGTTAGTATGGGATGCTGAGTTTCATCGAGAGAAAATAGGGGAGATGCCTACCGAGATGTTTCCTCATTTTTTTAAATCATTGAGTGATGCAGCTCGTATGAATTTAAATATCAAAGCCGAGGGGCAGAATGAGCATCATAAAATAGAAGGTATTTTCAAGGCTTTGGCTCGTGCCATAAAGATGGCTGTGCGAAGAGATATTTACTATTTTGAAGTACCCTCAAGCAAGGGATGTATTTAAGTTAGCTTCAAAGACAAAGTAACTTAACTTATTTGCCCAACTAAGTTAAGTTACTTTGTCTTTGAAGCTAACTTACTTTTTTATATGGTTTATAGCTCTTCGCATTCTTTCAGCCATGAAGCTGCACTTGCATCGCTTGGCATACGCCAGTCACCTCGGGGACTGAGTGATACGGATCCCACTTTGGGACCATCGGGCAGGCAGGAACGTTTGAATTGTTGTTGAAAGAAACGGCGGCAGAATATAGTAAGCCATTTTTTGATTGTTGCCTCATCGTATGTATCACGAAAAGCGATACTTGCCAGGAAGAATATCTTGGCGGGACGAAAACCGAAACGTAGGAATTGATAAAGGAAGAAGTCATGCAGTTCGTATGGCCCTACCAAATCTTCTGTCTTTTGTTTGATATTGCCGTTTTCATCAGCAGGAATCAGTTCGGGGCTGATAGGAGTGTCTACAATATCGAGCAGAGTAATACGTGATTCATTATCCATGTCATTCAAAGCCACCCAATTTACCAGGTATTTGACCAATGTTTTGGGAATACTTCCATTGACTCCATACATAGACATGTGGTCGCCATTGTAGGTGGCCCAGCCTAGGGCAAGTTCTGAAAGGTCTCCTGTACCAATGACAAGACCGCTCAGTTGGTTGGCAACATCCATCAGAATTTGAGTCCGTTCGCGTGCCTGACTGTTTTCGTAAGTCACATCGTGTATGGTCATATCGTGGTCTATGTCATTAAAATGCTGGATGCAGGATTCCTTAATGCTGATTTCTTTAATAGTAACGCCTAATGAAGCCATCAGATGGAGAGCATTATTATAAGTGCGGTCGGTAGTGCCAAAACCAGGCATGGTGATGCCGATGATGCCTTTTCGTGGCAAATTCAATTTGTCGAAAGTTTTGGCACAGACCAAAAGTGCCAAGGTGGAATCCAAACCACCGGAAATACCGACTACTACAGTCTTGCAGTGAGTGTGTACCAAACGTTTGGCAAGCCCTGCTATTTGGATGGCAAAAATTTCTTCACAACGCTCATCCAATTCTTTGCCCTGAGGAACAAAAGGATGGGCTTCTATACTGCGTGTAAGACTAAGATCGCGTGTGTTAACAAATTCTGTACTGATGTGGATGGCGGGACGTCCCGGGCAGTTGCCGATATTGGCGGCAAAAGTGGTATTGGTCAACCGTTCGCCACGAAGACGCTCTACGTCTATTTCACTGATGACTAACTGTTCTTTGAATGAGAAACGTTCAGATTCGGTAAGTAATGTGCCGTTTTCATATATCAGTCCGTTGCCTGCAAAAACAACGTCTGTAGTCGATTCGCCGAAACCGGATGAACTGAATACATATCCTGCCAGGCAGCGTGCTGATTGTTGACTGACTAATGAACGGACATAATTATGCTTGCCTATCCCTTCATTATCGGCAGACATATTGAAAATGATTTCCGCTCCTTTCAATGCTAATGCGGAACTGGGGGGAATGGGGGCCCACATATCTTCGCAGATTTCAATGCCAAAGCAAGTTTCCGGAGTGTCGAAAAGCAGGTTGGCGCTGACCGGTACATTTTGTCCGCAGAGACGTACATTACCATCTGGGTGGTTTAGAGCAGAGGTAAACCAGCGTTGTTCATAGAACTCTTTATAATTAGGTAAATATGTTTTGGGAACAATACCCAGTATTTTTCCTTTTTGGAAAACAACAGCACTATTCAGCAGCGTGGAATTCATAACCACAGGCATCCCTACAATGGAGACGATATCCATTTGTCGGGTATTATTCATAATCTGCATTAAAGCCATTTCTGCTTCTTCCAACAGTAAAGACTGACCGAACAAGTCGGCGCAAGTATACCCTGTAATACTTAGTTCGGGAAAAATGATAATTTGTACTCCTTTCCCGTCTGCTATGGCAATTTGAGTTTCAATCTGTTGTGCATTAAATTTGCAGTCAGCCACTTTCACTATCGGAATGGCAGCCGCCACTCTTACAAAACCGTATTTCATATTATACCTAATTATTATATATACTTGCAAAATTAATCATTCTTTCCCGATTTATACCCCTAAATAAAAAAAATAAAAAAAAGTACGTGATTTATTTGTTTGTTGCGAATAACTATCTATCTTTGCACATGAAATAAAATTGTAATAGTTACAAAAAGGGAATATATGAAGAGTTACGATTATCTTATCAGTTATAACATTAAGCCGTCCGTACAGCGCATAGCTATTATGGATTATTTGTTGGCCCATAAAACTCATCCTTCTATCGATGAGATTTATTTGGCGCTATGCAAGGACATTCCAACCTTGTCCAAGACTACAGTGTATAATACACTGAAACTCTTTGTCGAGCATGGAGCAGCTTTAATGCTTACAATTGATGAAAAGAATGCGTGTTTTGACGGTGATACTTCCCTGCATGCTCATTTCCTTTGTAAGAAATGTGGTAAAATATTTGATTTGCCCTACAGTAATGAAGTGAAGCAAGTAGAGCAAATTGATATGAATGGATTCAAGGTGGATGAAATTCACCAATATTATAAAGGTATATGCCCCGTTTGTTCTAAAGAAGACAAAGAAAGAAGTTAGAAAGATAGAGAGTAGATGACTAACTAATAAATAAAATATTGACTAACTAATAAAAAAAGAAATTATGAAAAAGTTTATTTGTACAGTTTGTGGTTATATTCATGAAGGTGATGCAGCTCCTGAAAAATGTCCGTTGTGTAAAGCGCCTGCTTCTAAGTTTAACGAAATGGTAGAAACAGAAGGTGGCTTGGAATTTGCAGACCAACACGTTATCGGCGTAGCAAAAGGTTGTGATGAAGAAATGATTAAGGATTTGAACAACCACTTCATGGGTGAATGTACGGAAGTTGGTATGTATTTGGCAATGAGCCGTCAGGCAGACCGCGAAGGTTATCCTGAAGTTGCTGAAGCTTTCAAACGTTATGCTTGGGAAGAAGCAGAACATGCTGCTAAGTTTGCTGAGTTGCTGGGTGACTGTGTATGGGATACAAAGACTAACTTGGAAAAGAGAATGAATGCTGAGTCAGGTGCTTGTGCTGACAAGAAACGTATTGCTACTCGTGCAAAAGCTTTGAACTTGGATGCTATTCACGATACAGTTCACGAAATGGCTAAAGACGAAGCTCGTCACGGTAAAGGTTTTGAAGGTTTGTACAACAGATATTTCAAGAAATAATATACGATTTTTTATAGTATAAATGGAGAGAGGGGGAGTAATTATTATTGTCCCCTCTCTTTTTATTGGCTATATTTAGATTAGAGATGTATAGGCCTTGTTTCTCATTCTTTCAGTAATACTTCTTCAATAGCTTTCCTGAAAGTAGTTTTATTGGCCGCTCCTATAATGATTTGCGGCTGTCCCGTTTTGGGGATAAAGATGATGGTGGGCAGTGACTGTATCCCCATGGCAGCAGATAATTCTTTTTGTTTGTCTGTATCTACTTTGTAAACTACGATTTGATCTTTGTATTCTTTGGCCAGACTTTTTAGCAGAGGGGCAACCATACGGCAAGGACCGCACCATGTGGCGTAGAAATCAATAACTGCCGGTTTCTCTCCTTTGTATTTCCAGTCAGTGGAACCGGAGGTGTAGTCAAATATATTATCCAAGAACATTTGTTTGTCCATATGTATGACTTTTCCTTCATTTTTATCTGACTTATCTCGGAAAGGAGTCTGGGCACTGAGATATCCTGTTAATCCGGTAGTTAATAAAAGACACGTGATTGTTTTTTTCATATTTTATTCATATTGGGCTAGAATTATGCTTAAATCATTGGCACGCATTACACCGCTTTGTCGCCACAATTGCTTACCGTCTTTAAAAATCATTAGTGTGGGAACTGACTGAATCTGATAGTATGCAGCAATTTCTTTATGTTTGTCTACATCTACTTTGACAATTCTTACTTTTTCCCCTTTTATTCCTTTTAATTCTTCTAAAATAGGTTTCATGGCTTTGCAAGGTCCGCACCATTCAGCAAAAAAATCAACTAATACAGGGATGTTTGAGGTGATTAAATCTTCAAATCTTTCCATAATGTTCTCCTTTCGTTATTTTTATTATAATAAAAACGTTTATAGTGTGTTTTTTGTTTAAAAGTAAGTGGGTGTGTCCAAATTAGTTTTTGGAAATATGAACTTATAATCTGAAATTTGAGCATCCTAAAAGACTAAAGAAAGGGTCGTATCATTACTCCATACAGAGCTTGATACGACCCTTTTAAGTGTTATAATTACTATCTGTAACTTTTAGGAGCAGTCATTTTTGTTTTGACACCGCTTCCTTGTATTATAAGGTTGATGAACTATTATTTTTTTACAGAAGAGGGAGTATAACGTGCATTCAGTCCATCAATGATTTCTTGTGTGATGTTGTATGCCGGATTAGCGTATAGCAAATTGTCAAATCCTGTATTGCTGATAATTAGATCATATCCTTTGTTTTGATTATAAATTTTCAAGAATGAATTGATAGAATCACGTAACTGCAAGCTGTTCTTTTGATTTTCAGAAGCTAGTTCGTCGCTTAGTTTCTGTTGCAGTGCCTGCAGTTCTTGTTGTTGCTTCATCAGTCTCATCTGTTCTTGTTCAGCACGTTCACGTGTAGCGAAGCCATTATTTTCCAGTTTGCGTTGGAATTCTTTAGCATCAGCATCCAGCTTCTTTGCTTTTTCATTTAAAGTAGTGCGGATATTTTCTTCTTTCTGTATCATCACTTCATTTAAGTCATTCCAGAAATTGTACTTAGTCAACAGTGAATCGATTTCCACATAAGCTATTTTCATGTTTGAAGAACCAGCAACGCCGACAGCCGGAGCAGTGGAAGAAGTTGCAGCGTTGTTGTTGTCGCTACATTGTGCAAACACTAACACGATGGCTAGTGCTAGAAATCCATTCAGGATGAAATTTGTTCTTTTCATAATCTTTTTCACGTATTGTTTATTAATTATTATCCGTTTTGTTTTGCTTTTCAATTTCGGCTATGGCATTTTTATTAGGCTTGCGTGCTTCACGATCTTGTGATTGTACACATCCTACTCCTTTTTTACGGAGTGCCTTATTACCGCTTACATGTGTGTTTGGAAACTTTCCTTTTAGAAAGATTCCGATAGACAATAATGCTATACAGATAGCAACTATTAACACAGTTATAAGGATAGTATCAAGCATTTCTATTATTTTTGTGGTGCAAAGTTAGTGTAAGGCAAGGGAAATGCCAAATTTATTGAAGCATTTCGTATCTGCGGACTAAATTTGCGGAACAAATATAGAATTTTGCAATGATTTAGCTTTCTCTTTTCTCATTAAAAAAGAGGAAGTGTCCTATTTAAGAGAATTATTTAACTATTTTTTGCAAATTTGGAAACTGAATTTGCCTAAACAACATGATTATGAATAAAAAGGATTTAAAGCCGGCATCTGTCTTTTATTATTTTGAAGAGATATGTCAGGTACCCCGTCCCTCGAAAAGAGAGGAGAAAATAATTGCTTATTTGAAAGCCTTCGGTAGAAAACATGGTTTAGAAACTAAGACAGACGAAGTTGGCAATGTATTAATTAAAAAACCTGCCACTCCGGGTAAGGAGAATTTGAAAACTGTGATTTTGCAGTCTCATATAGATATGGTTTGTGAAAAAAACAGTGATGTGGAGCATGATTTTCTAATTGATCCCATTGACACAGTAGTGGACGGTGAATGGTTGAAAGCCAAAGGTACTACATTGGGGGCAGATAATGGTATCGGTGTGGCGACAGAATTAGCTATATTGGCTGCTACTGATATAGAGCATGGTCCGTTAGAGTGTCTTTTCACAGTGGATGAAGAAACTGGATTGACGGGTGCTTTTGCATTGAAACCAGGGTTTATGACTGGTGATATTCTGATTAATTTGGACTCGGAAGATGAAGGAGAATTATTCATCGGCTGTGCCGGTGGTGCAAATACTACAGCGGAATTTACTTATCAGCCTGTTTCTGCTCCACAGGATTATTTCTATTTCCGTGTAACGGTCAAGGGATTGACAGGTGGACACTCCGGTGATGATATTAATAAAGGTAGAGCGAATGCTAATAAGCTGCTGAATCGTTTTCTGACTCAGTTGGCTTCTAAATATATTTTATATTTATGTGAGATTGATGGTGGAAACCTGCATAATGCCATACCTCGTGAGGCACAGGCATTATGTGCGGTACCTATGAAGGATAAGGAATCGGTTCGTGTAGATTTGAATATCTATACTGCAGAACTGGAGAATGAATATGCTGCGACGGAACCGAACTTGAGAACCGAACTCTCTTCTGAATCCCCTTGTAAGGAAGCGATAGATATGACTACTGCCGGACATCTTCTGAGAGCTGTTTACGCTGTGCACAATGGGGTGTATGCCATGAGTCAGGATATTCCAGGATTAGTAGAAACTTCGTCTAATCTTGCTTCCATCAAACAGGTAGAGGGAAACAAGATTAAAATAGTGACTAGCCAGCGCAGCTCCATTCTTTCATCACGCAAGAATATGTCCGAGATGATCCGTTCTGCTTTTCTTTTGGGAGGTGCTGAAGTAATAACTGGTGACGGATATCCAGGATGGAAACCGAATACGGATTCTCCTGTTTTGAAAATTGCGATAGATAGCTATAAAAAACTTTTTGGTGTGGAACCTAAAGTAAAGGCAATTCATGCCGGATTGGAGTGTGGGTTGTTCCTTGAGAAATATCCGTCACTGGATATGGTTTCCTTTGGACCTACTTTGCGTGGTGTTCATTCACCTGATGAACGTATGCTGATACCTACTGTAGATAAATTCTGGCGTCATTTGCTGGATGTATTGGTTAATATACCGACAAAATAATTTATATGAAGAAAACAATTCTATTCCTTTGTTTGTGCTACCTGGTAGGGGTGACGTATGCACAGGAACCGTTCCGGGTAATGTTCTATAATGTAGAGAATTTGTTCGATTGTCAGCACGACACGTTGAAAAATGATTATGAATTTTTGCCGGATGCTCCGAAAGGATGGACGCAAGCGCGCTATCATGATAAATTGGCTAGGATAGCTAAAGTTATTATTGCCACGGGTGAGGAAAATGTCCCCGATTTGGTGGGACTTTGTGAAGTGGAAAATGATCATTGCTTGAAAGATCTGACAGAAAACTCGCCATTACGCGAGGCGGGTTATCGCTATGTCATGACTGATTCTCCTGATGAGCGTGGTATTGACGTGGCGTTGCTTTATCAACGTGGTACCTTTAAATTAGTAGGGAAAAACTGTATTTCTGTTCCTTATAAGGAAATAGAGCGTCGGCCTACACGTGATATACTTCATGTGACAGGGCAGGTAGCTTCCGGAGATACATTGGATGTGTTTGTGTGTCACATGCCTTCTCGTGCAGGCGGTGAGGAGAAGAGTGAACCCTACCGCCTTTTTACGGCGCAGATATTGAAGATAGCGGCAGATTCTGTTATGAATATCCGTCAGCATCCTAATGTAATGATTATGGGTGATTTTAATGATTATCCCACTAATAATTCTATTGCAAAAGTATTGGGGGCTGTGGCTCCGAAAAGTGGAGTGCAGGCCAAGAAATTATATAATCTGATGGACGGGCGTAAGGAGGGAACCTATCGTTATCGAGGTGAGTGGGGAGTACTTGATCAGCTGATTGTTTCCGGTTTTTTGTTACAAGGGCATGATAGTATGCGCACTTCATATGATAAGGCACAGATTTTAAAATATCCGTTCCTGCTGGAAGAGGATGAAAAATATGGTGGTAATATTCCATCACGTACCTATTGGGGAAAGAAATATCATGGTGGTTATAGCGACCATTTGCCAGTGTGTGTGGACTTTGAAATTGGAAAATAGGGAGAGATTGGTGGTTAGTGATGAATGGACTGCGCTATTATGCCGCAGGTGTTAATCACTAACCGCTATATATTTCTATTCATGATGATAAGGACCGTTGTTCAATATAGTCATCGCCCGGTATAGCTGTTCTACGAAAATAAGGCGTATCATTTGATGTGAGAAGGTCATCTTGGATAATGAGATCTTTTCTTGGGTTACATCATATATTTTGGGTGCAAATCCGTATGGCCCCCCAATGATGAATACTAACCGTTTGTTTACAGTGTGCATTTTGCGTTCTATCCAGTTGGCAAATTCTACGGAACGGAATTCTTTTCCATGTTCATCCAATAAAACCACTGCATCGCCCGGCAACAAAGCTTTCAGAATTAATTCTCCTTCCTTCTCTTTTTGTTGCTCCATACTCAGGTTTTTGGTATTCTTGAGCTCGGGGATGACTTCCATATCGAAAGAAATGAAGTGCTTGGTACGTTCCACATAATCATTGATAGCGGTGATATAATGTTTTTCGATAGTGCGTCCTACTACTAATAATGTAAATTTCATACGTTCTTTTCTGGTTTACTTTGCAAAAATACGGAAAATCTCTACCTTTGCCTATCAATTCATAAAAAAACGATAACATTATGGACGAATTAGTAGTAAAAGACTTAATAGACAGACTGATAGACCTGTCTTTTGCTGAAGATATAGGTGATGGGGACCATACTACCTTGTCATGTATTCCCGCAGATGCAATGGGAAAATCAAAGTTGTTGATTAAGGAAGAAGGTATCTTAGCTGGCATTGAAGTGGCTAAAGAAGTATTTCGCCGTTTTGATCCCACAATGAAGGTGGAGGTGTTCATTCAAGATGGAACTCACGTGAAACCGGGTGATGTGGCTATGATGGTGGAAGGTAAAGTTCAGTCACTTCTTCAGACAGAACGCTTGATGCTGAATATCATGCAACGCATGAGTGGCATTGCTACTATGACCAATAAATATGTGAAGAAACTGGAAGGTACGAAAACTCGTGTACTGGATACCCGTAAGACAACTCCGGGTATGCGTATCATGGAGAAGATGGCTGTAAAGATAGGAGGAGGATGCAATCACCGTATCGGTTTGTTTGATATGATTCTGCTGAAAGACAACCATGTGGATTTTGCAGGCGGCATACACAATGCGGTGTCCCGTGCTAAAGAATATTGTAAGGCAAAGGGTAAGAGCTTGAAGATTGAATTGGAAGTGCGTAATTTTGACGAATTGAATCAGGCGTTGGCAGAAGGTGTGGATCGTATTATGTTTGATAACTTTACACCTGAAGATACTCGTAAAGCTGTAGAGATAGTAGGAGGACGTTGCGAAACCGAGTCTTCTGGTGGTATTACTTACGATACTATGTTACCCTATGCGCAGGCAGGAGTGGATTTCATTTCTTTTGGTGCGTTGACCCATTCTGTAAAAGGATTGGATATGAGCTTCAAGGCTTGTTAAGGAAATGTTTTATGATAAGAGAGAACTTCAAATTTTGGATCTTTTTTTGAAATATGAATGACGTAAGTGGTACGAATAAAATTAAAATAAATTCGTACATTTGCGTCATTGATATTAGTTTCTTTTATTTTCTTCTTTAAATCGGGTAGGTGTCATTCCTTTTACTTGTTTAAAGGAGGTACTGAAATACCTCGGATAGGAAAAGCCTACCTCGTAAGATATTTCGTTGATATTCATGTTGGTATTTGTAAGCAAGTAAACAGATTTTTCTATGCGTAGTTTATTGATATAGTCATTAACGCCCAACCCGGTTAGAAGTTTTACCTTATTATATAAGGATGCTCTGCTCATAGCCATTTTATCTGTGAGAAACTTAATGGAAAGTTCCTCTCCAGCCATATTTTCATTAATAAGTATATTGAGTTTGGCGATGAATTCCTCATCTTCTTTACTGTTTTTCTTTTGAGACTGTTCTGTTTCTATCCTTTTTTCGTTTTTTTCTTTTACTAGCCTATTAGATGATAATTCCGTTGCAGGAATGTTTTCTTCGACTGGTATTTTTTCTTCTTTGTTTTTTAAGATGTCGTTCAATATAGCTTGTAGGAAGTGGTTCATATTGCCTTTCATATATTTCTCTTTCCGTCGGAAATAAATGTAGCCTATACCGGCTGTGGTAATAATAAACAAGATGGCGGCTATGCCGATGAACCAGCTGGTCTTATACCAAGGAGGAGTAACGATTATGTTTATCAATTTTTGGGGTGTGGTATGATTCCCGTCTTTAGTATTGCAAGAAACCCGTATTGTGTAGTTGCCTGCGGATAGAGAGGATAAATTTAAAGTTGGATCGTAAGTTTCAATCAATTGTTTGCTTCTACTTTCAATTATGTATCGGAGCAGGTATTTTTGGAATATGTCTCTGTTCTTTATTCGAAGGTGGATGGAAAGAGAATTGTAGTTCCAAGGTATGTTTATTGTATTCTCTTTGATTTTTTTTAAATAAGGACTACCGTTAAGGAGAATGTCGGACAGGTATATTTCTGGTATCTGAGTTTCAGTTTCGGGAATGTTTGTGTTGATTTTTACCAATCCTTCGGATCCACCTAGATAGATGTAATTCTTATTAGATTGTTTTTGGTATGCGAATAAAATTTCGTTAGATGGGAAACCATCAGAACTATTCCAGATAGTAAATTTATTTTCTTTGATAATATAAGAATATAGTTGATTTTGAGCACAGATCCATAGACGTCCTTTTCTATCGGCAATGAGGAAGGATATGTTATTAAATAGTTTGGTGTGTATGCGATGGTATTTTCGACTTTTCAAGTCGAAGAATCCAAGTCCTTTGTCGGTTCCGGTCCATATTATATCGTTGTTGTCATAAGACATGGAAGTGATGGTTTCATTTTTTTCCAACTCGAATAGTAATCGGATACTGTCATTTTGTTGATCTACCCAAAAAGCTTGGTGAGCGTATTTTAAAAGAGAGAATTTATCGTTGGAGTATGATAGACAAAGTGCATTATTAGAGAAGTCGTAGTGACGATCTGTTTGCATCTTTGAGAATGTGTGGTTATGTGTATTATATGCATATGCATTACGACTGATTATATATATTTTGTTGTTTGCCACTTGATTGGCCAAAGGAAGGTAACCATAAAAACATTCTTTATAGTTGGTCTCTTTATCTATAATGGTGAAAGGACGATATTGCTGCGTCTTTTTATTGAACAGGAAAATGCCTTTGGTATACAAAGAAACCATTAATTCAGATTCAGATATTTCAGCAATGGAAATAACTTTATCTCCGTAGGTTGAGGGGAAATGGGTAAATTTGTCAGTAGAAGGGTCGTATAGGTTGATACCTCCTCCATCAGTTCCAATCCAAACTTTTCCATTCTTTTCTTCGTAAAGGCTGATGATTGATTTTTCACTGAGTCCGTTGGGATTGTTTAAAACGGCATCTTTATATGTCTTAATGTACGTTTCTTTAATACAGAATATGCCTCCGCGTACGCTTCCTGCCCATAAGTTTTTTTCTTGGTCTTTATAGAGCAAGGTGATGGAGTTTACTGGTAGGGAAGAATAGTCTCCTACTATATGTTGAAGTTGTGAGAATTGTTGAGTATGGGGAGCAAATTGGTTGATGCCACTTCCGTCTGTAGCCAACCATAGTTTGCCATTGTGTTCTGTTATGTCTAAAATATAATTGTTGTTTAATCCGGAATTTGTTTGAGTATAGTGTTCTTGGATTTTTCCTGTTTGGTCATAGCAATATAGTCCAGATCCATAAAAGGATGTGTAAATATGCTGGTCAAGAGTTATGTATAACGATGTCAGCAGGTTAGGACTGCTTGGAATAAAAAGACTAAATTGTTGAGTTTGACAGTTGTACGAGTAGATTCCTTTTCTTCGGGTACCTACTAAAATTTTGTTTTTATCGAGATAAACCATTTTTTGGATTCTATAATCTACCATGTTGATATTTTTTTTCTTTTCTTGTTTTTTAATGTGAATGATCTTTGTTTTTTTACTATGATAGTCGTAGCAATATATGGTATTCTCGCTGCCAAACCATATTCCACCTTTTACTTTGATAGAAGAATAGATCGCTTGGGAAATGATAGTATTAAATCGGTCCTGTTCGGCATCATAAAGGGCTAACCCTTTGGGAGTTGCTATCCAAAGATTTCCTAATGAGTCTTCTGTCAGATGATTGATATAATTACTAGGTAGAGAGTGGGGATCGTCTGAATGGTGCAGATAGGTTTTGATTCCCTCTTGAGTATAACTGTTCAATCCATTTTGGGTACCTATCCATAAAGTACCTTTATGGTCTAGCAGGATGGATTGGACAGTAGCTTGGGAAAGTCCTTGCTCTATAGAGAGCTGGGTGAACGAATAATTGACACTGTGTTCGGAAGAGAACAATTTTGTGTCTGCCCATAAGAATAAAATGATAATTAAGGTCCGATACATTGTATTTTTTATTTTTTGCAAAAATACATTTTTTTTCTTTTGATAAGAATTTAAGGATTATTTTTCAGTATGAAGTAATAAGAATACTAAGATATTTTAGAAATAAAAATTGAGAAATATCCCCTTATTAGACAGAAATGGACTTGATTTATACAATTTCTGATCTTTTTAGTTGATAAATAGACTAAGTTTGCACAGTTAAATTTTTAAAATAAGTTTTGTGAACCAAAATTAATGTAGTATGAAAAATGTTATACTTTTATTATTGTCGGTATGTGGTATGCTTGCTTGTACTCATACACCGAAATGGGAATTAGTGTGGGAAGATAATTTTGATGGTGCGGAACCTGATACCACAATATGGAGCCGCATACCTCGCGGAAGACCTGATTGGCAAAATACTCAGTCATTTGATAATCGTTGTTATGAAATGCGTGATGGTTGTTTAATATTAAAGGGAATTGTGAATGATAATATGGATGTAGATACGGCGAAGTATCTGACTGGGGGATTGTGGACAAAAGACAAGCATGCTTTTCATCGGGGACGCATCGAAGTAAGAGCTAGATTGCATGGGGCGAGAGGAGCATGGCCGGCTATATGGACTTTGCCTTATGAAATTGATAAATATGTTTGGCCTATGGGAGGAGAGGTAGATATTATGGAACGTTTGAATTATGATTCTATTGTTTATCAAACCGTGCATTCGCACTATACTTATACATTGGGGATAGAGAATAATCCGAAACATGGAGGCACTGCATCCATTAATCCTGAGGACTTTAATGTATATGGGGTAGATTTTTGGCCGGACAGTTTGGTGTTTCATGTGAATGGAAAACGACATTTTGTTTATCCTCGTATCGAAACGGAACAAGAAGGTCAATTTTCTTTTGATATTCCCCAATATTTGTTGATTGATATGCAATTAGGAGGTACTTGGGTAGGACCAGTGGACTCTACGGATTTACCAGTGGAGATGGAAGTGGACTGGGTACGTCATTATCAATGGAAATAAAGCTATTCTGATATTTGTTGTTGTAATACAAATTATAAATAACCTATTAACTTAATTAAATTGAAATTATGAAAAGACAAAGGCAAAAATTATTTCGCGTGGTTTTGGCAGGCGTCCTGATGATATTTTCATTTATGGTATACGCACAGGAACGTATAGTGACAGGTAAGGTGTATGATTCATCCGGTGAGTCTATTATAGGAGCTAGTGTAATGGTACAGGGTACTATGCAGGGAGTGGTGACTGATATAGACGGTGCTTTTCAGTTGAAGGTGCAACCTTCCCAGTCTTTAGTGATTAGCTTTTTGGGATATCAGGATGTGATCCTGCCGGTAGGAAGTAAAAATAATTTTAAAATTATTTTGGAAGAAGACTCCAAAAAGCTGGACGAAGTGGTGGTGGTAGGATACGCTACTCAGAAGAAAGTGAATTTGACAGGATCTGTTGCTTCCGTATCAGCAAAAGATATTCAAGATATTCCGGTGGCTAATACAACTACTTTGCTGCAGGGACGTTTGCCAGGTTTAGTACTAACTCAGAACGGTGCACAAGCTGGTAATGATAATCCAGAAATCAGGATTCGTGGTATTGGTACCTTTGGGAATAATAATCCGATGGTGTTGATTGACGGGGTGGAAGGTAGTATTTCACAAATTGCAGAAATCCCTTCTGCCGATATTGAGAGCATTTCTGTATTGAAGGATGCGGCATCGGCAGCTATTTATGGTGTGCGTGCTGCTAATGGCGTTATTTTGATCACTACTAAGCGGGGACAGGCATCAAGCAAAGTGAAGATTTCGTATTCAGGTAGTTATACTTTGCAGACACCAGGTATTGTTCCCGATTATGTGGATGGTTATAATTGGGCTTTGATGAAAAACGAAGTGAGCACTGGAACTTTTTCACCGGAAGCTTTGCAAAAGTTGCAAGACGGATCAGATCCGGATCATTATGCAAATACCAATTGGCTGGATGCTGTATTGCGTAATGCTAGTATGCACCAGCATCATCTGTCTGTATCAGGAGGTAATGAGAATACCCGTTTTATGACTTCGGTGGCCTATTCCAATCAAGATGGTATCATGATGAAGACAGGAGTAGAACGCTTTTCTTTTCGTTCGAATATTGATACTCGTTACAAACGTTTTACTTTTGGATTGAACTTATCCGGTAATAAGAATAATGTGACTACTCCTGCTGTCGCACCTTCCGGCGAAGGTGGAATCATGCGTTATGTATCCTGGTTTACTCGTCCTACTGTGCCGGTGATGTATTCTAACGGACACTACGGCTATGTAGATGGTTCGTCATTGAGTGCCGAACTGATGAAGAATCCTGTAGAGTCAATGTCTTTAGGGCACCGCAGCAATGAGTATTGGCGTTTTAACGGTAAGGTTTTTGCAGGTATTGATTTATGGGACGGATTGAAGTTCCAGACCAGTTTTGCTTATGCTTTTGATTTAAATGCAACGAAATCTTATTCTCCCAAATCTCCTGCCCGTTATGATGCAGAAGGAAATATTAGAAAAGCGGCAGGGGAAACGAATAAGGAGGAGGATTATTGGTATCGCAATGCAACATGGACGAGTGAGAACCTGTTGACTTATAACAAACAATTTGATAAACATAATGTTAATGTGTTGTTAGGGCACTCTGTTATTGGCTCGCGCTTTTATAAAACGACTGCTTCCATACAGGGCTTTCCTACAGAAAATATTTATGAACTTGATGGAGGAACAATTAATCCGGGTGCAAAAGGCAATTCGGAAGAATATAAACTCCAGTCATTTTTTGGTCGTGTGAATTACGGTTATGATGACCGTTATTTGTTTGAGTTCAATATTCGCCACGATGGTTCATCACGTATGCCTAAAGCCAATCGTTACGCTACATTTCCTTCCGTATCAGGAGGATGGGTATTTTCGAATGAAGAATTAATGAAAGACTATAAAAACTTCTCCCTTGGAAAGTTGCGTTTATCATGGGGTAAGTTGGGTAACCAGGAAATCGGTAATTATGCTTATGCGGCTACTTTGGGCGCAAGCGGAAATTATTTCTTTGACCAAGGTGGGGACAAACAGGCTGGTATGGTACAGACTTCTGTTCCAAATGAAGACATCAAATGGGAAACGACCCGCTCCATCAATGTGGCCCTTGATCTTGGATTCTTTAATAATAGGATACAGACTACTTTTGAATGGTTTGATAAGAAAACTTCTGATATCTTGATGCAATTAGCTATGCCAGGCATATTCTTAGGTTCTCTTAATGCTCCTTATCAGAATGTGGGTGCTGTCCGCAATCGTGGTTGGGAATGGAATGTGAATTACTCGGATAGTAAAGGCGATTGGGTTTGGAATGTAGGTTTCAACTTGTCACACGTGAAGAACGAAATTCTGGAAATGGGCGGTTTGGAAGAAACAATAAGTGGGCAAACAATCAATCGTATTGGCAATCCTATTGGCGCTTATTTTGGATATAAAGCGATTGGTATGTACCGTACAGAAGCTGATTTACAGCGTACTAATTCAAAAGGGGAAGTCATTAAACAAAATGGTGTGGCTCCTAAATTGGGCGATATTATGTATGCTGATTTGAATGATGATGGTAATATTACTGCTGATGATCGTGATATTATTGGCAATCCTTTTCCTAAATATTCTTATAGCTTCAATTTAGGAGCTTCTTGGAAGAATTTTGACTTGTCTACTTTTTGGCAAGGAGTGGGAGGTATTTACCGTTACAGTTGGGAAACTTCTACCGATATTCGCGGTAACTTAACCGAACGTTGGTTGGATCGTTATTCTGCCGGCAACGTAAATGCTTCTATGCCGGCATTGGGTAATACTATGAATGATTCTTATTCTTCATTCTGGTTAGAAAATTCCAGTTACTTACGTTTGAAGAACTTGGAATTCGGCTATACATTCCGTCAGCCTGGACTTGCTAAGATGGGTGTTTCCAGTGTCCGTGTTTATTTTGCCGGAAGCAACCTTTTGACATTTACGTCTTTGAAAAACTGGGATCCGGAAAAAACATCGGGTGATGCTAGAAATGACGTACATCCCAATATGCGCACTTATTCATTTGGGCTAAATATTCAATTCTAACTTATAAGGAGGATATACATTATGGTAAAAAGTACAAAAAATATATGCAGAGTTTTATTTTTTTCTGGAGTGTTATTGGTTACCAGTGCATGTTCAGATAGTTTTTTGCAGACGGATTCTCCGAATCAGCCTTCTCAAACCACTTATTGGCAGACCGAATCGGATGCATTGATGGCTTTGACAGCTTGCTATGATGCCATGCAGAGCCAGAATTTATATGATGACAATATTGATGGCTGGAAGTTTGGATTTCTAGGACGTGAAACCAGTACGGATAATGGAGACCACACATGGGGTGATTGGATGCTGGGAAGTTCTATCTCGAAATGTGCTTCTTCCACTACCGATGAATGCTTTTCTATGTACTGGAATGCTAATTATGAAGTGATTAAGCGTTGTAATATGTTGGTAGAGAATGTGGAACGTATTCCGATGGAGGCTGAAAAGATAGATGCATACAAGGCGGAAGCAATAGCATTACGAGCTTTGATGTATTGCAATCTGACCTCCGTATTCCGTGATGTCCCTTATCTGACGAAACCTTTAACTTTGGCTGAAGCACAGGCTCCCAAGGCGGAACGTAGCCAGATTATTTCGTCCTTGCTGGAAGATTTGAAGACTTGGATTCCTAAAATACCAGTTATAGGGAAAGCGCAAAAAGGACGTATGTCCCAAGAAGCAGGTTATGCCATTATGGGACGAATTGCTCTTTTTAATCAACGTTGGGACGAGGCAATAACGGCTTATAAAAATGTAGTAGGAAAAGTGCAGCTTTTTAAGTCGGGTGACGGAACTGATTATGCTGCCAATTATGCTGATTTGTTTAAAGAGCAAAATGAAACGGCAGCAGAAGTATTGTTGAGTGTCCATTTTAAAGGTCCGGGATTAGGTGAAGGAAGTTGCTTTGGGGTTTGTTGGTCTGCTCCAATGAATGCTATTGAAGGTTCTATGAACTTGTGTGATGATTTTTATTGTATAGATGGGTTGCCCATCGATAAGTCACCTTTATTTAAAGGAAGTCTTGTTCAAGGAGCCCATACGAAGGCTAATCCGGATATGGGACGTTATGAGAATCGTGATCCTCGTATGAAAGGTACATTGATGTTACCTGGTATGGAATGGAACGGAAAACTGTTTACTAATAATTTGCCGGCAAGTTCTACCTGTTGTATTCGTAAATGGTACACTCCAGAAGATACAGTTAATGAATATGACGGTAGTCTTGACTTCTATGTTATCCGTTATGCAGAGGTACTTTTGTCACTTGCTGAAGCTATGATTGAGAAAGGTGGTTATCCACAAGCCGAAATAACAGGATATATTAATGAAGTTCGTGCTCGTGTTGGTATGCCAGCGGTAGAAGTAGTGGAAGGAACTAATTTGAATAAAGAAGAATTGCGCGCCATTGTACGTCACGAACGCCGTGTGGAATTGGCTTTTGAAGATTTGCGTTTTGCAGATCTTTACCGTTGGGGAGAATTTGAAAATGCTCAAAAGCGTATGCAGAAAGACCAGTCATTCTATGGCTTTGGAGTAGTTTCGCGGGGTAATCTTCGTGGTGCGCAAGATTTGGTTTGGCCTATTCCGCAAGGTGAGATTGATACGAATCCGATGTTGGAACAACATAGTGAATGGAAATAAGAATGATTGAATTATCTATTGTAATATAACTGTGATGAGGTAAGAGATTGTTAAAAGGTATTTTCTTGAAATAAAGGACAAGTATGTGGTGATAAGGCTGCAACTTGTCCTTTATCGTTTGTTTCCTATTATATATGTTCTATTTCATAACGTAGCATATTTTGTTAAATTACAATGTGATGTTATTTATCTTTTCGTCTCTTTGTTTTATCTTTGTCGTTGAATATTATAAGTAATTAAGTATATGAAGAAAAAGAATGTTTTTAAATGGTGGGGAGTTGTTTTGTTATTATGTATGTGTTCTGTTCATGCTGAGGCGCAGGATTTGAAATCTATATTGACAGGAGTGGCAAAGGCGGCAATTGGTAACAAGGCTACTACGGCTCATTCTATTGTGGGGACTTGGTCTTATCAGACTCCTGAATGTCAGTTCGAGAGTGATCAGTTACTGGCAAAGGCTGGTGGAGAGGTAGCGGCCAAAGAAGTGGAAGAAAAATTACAGACTATATATGATAAGATTGGTTTGACTAGTATTAAGTATATTTTCAAGGAGGATGGTACTTATTCATATATATTGAAAAGACGTACGGTAAGCGGCACTTATGTTTTTGATGAGGAAGCTAAGACGATTATTATGAAAAGTAAGTTGGGCATACAGACGGTAGCTTATGTGACAGTGACAGGCAATAGTATGAGTCTTGTGTTTAATGCCGATAAGTTGATGTCTATTCTAAAGGTGATTACTGGAGCGGCTTCCAAAGTAAATTCTACAGCTGCCACTCTTAACAGTGTAGCTGAAGCTTATGACGGGCTGATGTTAGGATTTGAATTGAAAAAGTAGATGCTTTTTGTAAAATATGGGATACAAGTCTTTTATAAAAGTTGAAAAATTGTGATTGGAAATAATGTTTAAGGATAAAACCGTTTTAACCTTATTATTATGGTTAAAACGGTTTTTTTATTAACATGTATTGTTTTTGTATATACTGGTCATGAATGTAATATATTGCATATATGTGAGAACGGTTTATTCTTGCTCTTTCAGTGCTGCGAAAATCAAACCTTCCAGTTCTTCCGCCAGTTCGGGGTTATCCTGAATCACTTGTTTGGAAGCGTCACGTCCTTGTCCCAGTTTGGTTTCGTTGTAGCTGTACCATGAACCGCTTTTCTTGATGATGCCTAAATCAGCACCCAAATCAATGATTTCACCAGCTCTTGAGATACCTTCACCAAACATGATATCGAATTCGGCTTTACGGAAAGGAGGTGCCACTTTGTTTTTCACTACTTTTACTTTAGTCTGGTTGCCGATTACTTCTTCACCATCTTTCAGTTGAGTGGAGCGACGGATATCCAAACGTACGGAAGCATAGAATTTCAGAGCATTACCACCGGTAGTTGTTTCTGGATTACCAAACATGACACCGATTTTTTCACGCAACTGGTTGATAAAAATACAAGTTGTATTGGTTTTGCTGATGGCTGACGTAAGCTTACGCAAAGCCTGAGACATCAAACGCGCTTGTAAACCTACTTTGTTATCACCCATATCTCCTTCAATCTCAGCTTTTGGAGTCAATGCCGCGACAGAGTCGATAACAATGATATCAATAGCGGATGATCGTATTAGCTGCTCAGCAATTTCAAGTGCCTGCTCACCGTTATCGGGTTGTGATATCCATAAGTTATCTACATCCACTCCCAGTTTGGCCGCATAGAAACGGTCGAAAGCATGTTCGGCATCAATGAAAGCTGCAATGCCGCCTGCCTTCTGAGCTTCGGCAATGGCATGGATAGCCAATGTAGTCTTACCGGATGATTCGGGACCATAAATTTCTATGATTCTACCTTTGGGATAGCCGCCTACCCCTAATGCGGCGTTCAAGGCGATAGACCCGGTAGGAATCACTTCCACTTCCTGTACGTTGTCATCACCCATTTTCATGATAGAGCCTTTACCAAAAGTTTTCTCTATCTTATCCATTGCAGCTTGCAGTGCTTTCAGTTTTTCACTATTTCCGGCACCTGGAGCTGCTGAGAATGGAATTTCTTCGTTATCTTTTTTTGCCATAAATCTGTTGGTTTATAAAATTTGTTGTGCGTGTTCTTTTGTTTTCACCTCTTTGGGAGAGATGATACGTTCAATCACGCCTTCTTCGTTGATGATGAAAGTCGTACGGAATATACCCATATATTTACGTCCGTACATACTTTTTTCTCCCCATACTCCGAATTGTTCTACCAACTTCTTGTCGGTATCGGCAATAAGAGTAAAGGGCAGCTCGTTCTTTTCAATGAATTTCTGATGCGATTTGGCATCATTCACACTGACACCGATTACTTCATAACCATGGGCGCGCAGTTCCGCATAATTATCACGCAAGTTACATGCCTGGGCAGTACAACCCGATGTCATATCTTTAGGATAAAAATAGAGTACTATCTTTTTTCCTTTGTAATCACTTAAACGAATTTCTTCTCCTTTTTCGTTCAAGCCTAATATTTCTGGGACTTTATCTCCTATGTTCATTTTTTTAGTGGTTAATGATTTATGGTTATTGTGGCCGCAGGTATGAATTACTTACCATGGGCCGTTAATCACTTTTTAAAGTTCTAAATCACCATCAAATACTTCATGCCAAGGCAGCCCTTGTTTGTTCAGTTGTTCCATAAATGGATCGGGATCAAACTCTTCTACATTCCATACTCCTGGACGTTTCCACAATCCTTGCAGGAACATCATGGCTCCAATCATGGCAGGAACTCCTGTTGTATAGCTCACTCCCTGCATTCCAGTTTCTTTGTAAGCTTCTTGATGGCTACAGTTGTTGTAAACATAGTAAGTACGTTCTTTGCCATCCTTTACGCCTCGGATGCGGCATCCGATAGAAGTTTCGCCTTCATAATTTTCTCCTAGATCCTGTGGATTGGGGAGTACGGCTTTTAGGAATTGTAACGGAACAATTTTCACTCCGTTATAATCTATTTCGTCAATACGGGCCATACCGATATTCTGGATGACACGCAGATGAGTCAGATATTCCTGACCGAAAGTCATCCAAAAGCGAGCACGTTTGATAGTCGGGAAATTCTTAACTAATGATTCCAGCTCTTCATGATACAGCAAGTAGGAATCACGAGGACCGATATTGGGATAAGTCAGATCCTTGTGGTATTCCAATGGTTTGGTGGTCACCCATTTGCCTTCTTCATAATAACGTCCGTTCTGAGTAATTTCGCGGATATTGATTTCAGGATTAAAATTGGTAGCAAACGCTTTGTGATGGTTACCGGCATTACAGTCCACAATATCCAAGTAGTGCATCTCGTCAAAATGATGTTTTGCAGCGTAGGCTGTATAAATACCACTTACTCCCGGGTCGAACCCACAACCCAGTATAGCTGTCAGTCCTGCGTTTTCAAAACGTTTCTTATAAGCCCACTGCCAACTGTATTCGAAATGAGCTTCATCTTTCGGTTCATAGTTTGCTGTATCCAGATAATTCACTCCAGCCTTCAGACAAGCTTCCATGATGGTCAGATCTTGATAAGGCAGAGCTACATTGATGACGATTTCGGGTTTGAAACTATTAAACAGGGCTACCAGTTCGTCTACATTGTCCGCATCTACCTGTGCAGTCTTAATAGCTGGATTGCCGATAGCTTTTACGATTGCATCACATTTTGATTTTGTACGGCTGGCGATCATGATGTCAGTGAATACATCCGGATTCTGAGCCACTTTGTGTGCTACGACAGTACCTACACCGCCTGCACCGATAATTAATACTTTACCCATTTGCTGTTTTTTATTCTTGTTAAAATAAAATGCCCGGCAAACATTACCGTTCACAGGGCAAAGATAACAAAATATTTTGGGTATTAGTTGATACGATCTAGTTTCTTATTGGTGAAATCTAATGTTTTTCTTTCGTAGGACCATGTTTCATGGCTACCCGTGACTATATGAATGCGTATGGGATTACCCAAAGCCAAACGACATTCGTCGGTTGTCATTCCTTTCCGTACCTTACCGCGGCTTATCATGTTCCAAACTTCTTCTGTGATATTCGGATACTTGGCTCGTAAGTTACCTATGCCGAATAGAACCGTAAAATAATTGTCTGATTGTAAAATCACATCAACTACACTCGTATGGGTGAATGTAGCTTTTATCTTATAATTCTTTCCATCTATGTCTTCCAGCTCTAAAAAGATGTAAGGGGAGTTGTTTTGTGAGATTATATTTTTGATGGTGAATTGTGTATATCGGGGAAGTCTCACCGGAGTGTCTGTTTCATCCAGACATTCCGTTTCCGCTTTCAGATAGACAGGTTTTTTCCCATATTTGCTCATCAGGTTCTTTGATTTTTTTGTATTTGCATCACTGAAGCTAAATGAATTTGGAAAATATTTATTTTTATTTTCCATAATAAAATCACTGTCTGCCATGCCGCAATTAGTCTTTGATATAGCTACCGGCTGATAGTAGGTGTTTCCTTTCTTGTCTTGGAATACGATTTTTACAGGGTATGCGCGGCTGCCCACTCTGACAGCTGTTACAGTTACTTCTTCATTCATACCAATCGGGACTTCTTTATAGCCCGATGTGCTGTTGGGGTCATCTATACGTACTTTGTTGGTACGCATATATAAGGTTTGTCTTTCCAGCAACTCTTTGGCTATGTCCACATCACCCAGGTAGGCAAGGGTAGGGATACCAGCTTTGGGCTTTAGGCAATATTGTTCCAAAGTGGTGTTTTTAAGTTCGTGATAATATTGTTGCCCTTCACATTCAAAGTTAAAATGTACAAAACCCCGTTCGGTAATTTCCGAACCTAGATATTCAAAAATTTTATGTTTTAAAATCTCCTGTATCCACCTCCTTATTAGTCTCCGTCGATTTAAAAGGAGGAATAATGATGTCTTTACGTTCCGGTATCACCATGAATTTCATGCCTGGTGTCCAGTCACACAGGTTGTAATGCTTGAAATGATCGTTTATAAACTGTTTTTCCAAAGACTCTACGGAAATACTTGTTTGTTGTGAAGTAGTCGTGACTATATATCCGTTTTGTGCATAAGTGCATAAGCTACAGCTTGTTGCCCCAATTAAAATGGTTAAAAACTTTTTCATCGCTTTAAGTGTTAGTATATATAAATTGATACAAAGGTATAAAATTTTTGTGTATAATTGCTATAGTGAAAAATAAAATGGTTAGTTTTGCACACTAAACTAACAGATTTAACAAAAAAATAATATGAAAAAACTAGTATTAGAAATGATGGCTATTTGTGCCGGAGCATTGATTGTATCTTGTGGTAGTGGAAAGAATATGTTGTCTGTTTCTTCTCTGGATGGGGAATGGAATATTACAGAGGTGGATGGACAAAAGATATCTACAGAGAGAATGCCTTTCATTGGTTTTGATGTAGCTCAGAAACGTATTTATGGAAATAGCGGATGTAACCGTATGATGGGAAGTTTTGAAGCCGACTCTCTGAAGCCAGGTACATTGAAGTTTGGACAGATAGGAAGTACCCGCATGATGTGCCCTGATATGAAGACTGAGCAGATGGTATTGGGTGCATTGGATAAAGTGACTTCTTTCCAGACGGTTTCTGACAAGCCTAGTGTGATAACTCTATGTAATCAAGATGGTCAGCCGTTGATGACTTTGGAAAAGAAGGCGGCTCCGGAAGTGTCACTGTCTGATCTTTCAGGAGAATGGGTTATTGAATTGGTGAATGGAAAGAAGATTGTAGGTACGGCTGAGGTAACTCCTTTTATCGGTTTTAATTTGGATGAAAGCCGCATTTACGGTAATATGGGCTGTAATACTATTAATGGTGCATTAACGCAGGAAGATGGAAAACCCAATTCTTTGAGATTTGACAATGTTGCTACTACCATGATGATGTGTCCTGATATGGAAACTGAAACTATTGTGCTGAATGCTTTGAATGAAACAAAAAGTTTCAGCATGAAAGATAATAAAGTATACTTATTAGGTGAAAATGGAAATGAATTGCTGGTGTTGAAGAAACGATAATCCATATACATTCAAATAGATATGGTCGGCCTATTTTCTCATAAACGAGAAAATAGGCCGATTGCATTTATGGCATTATGGTAGGATGCTGACAAGTATTCTGTTTGGTGGAATTCTGACATTCTTGCCTTATATAAATCCATCTAAAAGTATCATATAACAAATAAATCAGTCATTTTGTCAGCCTTTGTCACATTCTTATTTTTGGCATACCGTTTGTTTTATGAAGGACGTGCGGTTGGTGCACCAAAGAAAAAAAGAAATCCTTCGTGAACCATTCGCCAAGAAATCAGTTTAATTGAAAACAAATAAATAAAGATATATAATTATGGGAAAGATTATTGGTATTGACTTAGGAACCACAAACTCATGTGTTTCAGTATTTGAAGGTAATGAACCGGTAGTAATCGCAAACAGTGAAGGTAAACGTACTACTCCATCTATCGTTGCATTTGTCGACGGTGGCGAACGTAAAGTAGGTGATCCTGCAAAACGTCAGGCAATCACTAACCCGCAACGTACTATTTTTTCTATCAAGCGTTTCATGGGTGAAACTTGGGATCAGGTACAGAAGGAAATAGCCCGTGTCCCTTATAAAGTAGTGAAAGGTGACAATAATACCCCACGTGTAGATATCGACGGACGTCTTTATACTCCGCAAGAAATTTCAGCTATGATTCTGCAGAAGATGAAGAAAACAGCTGAGGATTATCTGGGACAAGAAGTTACAGAAGCCGTTATCACCGTTCCGGCATACTTCTCGGACTCACAACGTCAGGCTACTAAAGAGGCTGGTCAGATTGCAGGTTTGGAGGTTAAACGTATTGTGAACGAACCGACAGCCGCTGCCTTGGCTTATGGGCTTGATAAGGCTCACAAAGATATGAAGATTGCTGTGTTCGACCTTGGTGGTGGTACATTTGATATCTCTATCCTTGAATTTGGTGGTGGTGTGTTCGAAGTACTTTCTACTAATGGTGATACTCATTTGGGTGGTGACGATTTCGACCAAGTGATCATTGATTGGTTGGTGCAGGAATTCAAGAATGACGAAGGCGCGGATTTGACAAAAGACCCGATGGCAATGCAGCGTTTGAAAGAGGCTGCAGAAAAGGCAAAAATTGAATTGTCTTCTTCTACTTCAACTGAAATCAACCTGCCATACATCATGCCCGTAGACGGTATGCCTAAGCACTTGGTTAAGACTTTGACCCGTGCTAAATTTGAAGCTTTAGCTCACAATTTGATTCAGGCTTGTCTTGAACCTTGTAAGAAAGCTATGAGCGATGCAGGTCTGAGCAACTCTGATATCGATGAAGTAATCCTTGTAGGTGGTTCTTCTCGTATTCCGGCTGTTCAGGAATTAGTAGAGAAATTCTTCGGCAAGACTCCTTCTAAGGGCGTGAATCCTGATGAAGTTGTTGCTGTAGGTGCTGCTGTTCAGGGTGCTGTTTTGACAGATGAAATCAAGGGCGTTGTATTGCTGGATGTTACTCCGTTGTCAATGGGTATCGAAACATTGGGTGGTGTAATGACTAAGTTGATTGATGCAAACACTACTATCCCGGCTCGTAAGAGTGAGACCTTCTCTACAGCTGCCGATAACCAGACTGAAGTGACTATCCATGTACTTCAGGGTGAACGTCCGATGGCTTCACAGAATAAATCAATCGGTCAGTTCAATTTGACTGGTATTGCTCCAGCTCGTCGTGGTGTTCCTCAGATTGAAGTAACGTTTGATATTGACGCTAACGGTATTTTGAAAGTATCTGCAAAGGATAAGGCTACCGGTAAGGAACAAGCTATCCGTATCGAAGCCTCCTCTGGTTTGAGTAAGGAAGAAATCGAAAAGATGAAAGCCGAAGCTGAAGCTAATGCAGAAGCAGACAAGAAGGAACGTGAAAAGATTGACAAATTGAATCAAGCTGATTCTATGATTTTCTCTACTGAAAATCAGTTGAAGGAATTAGGTGACAAGTTGTCGGCTGATAAGAAAGCCCCGATTGAAACTGCTCTTCAGAAACTGAAAGATGCTCATAAGGCACAGGATTTGGCTGCTATTGATACTGCCATGGCTGAACTGAATACAGCATTCCAGGCTGCCAGCGCTGAAATGTATGCTCAGAGTGGTGCACAAGGTGGCGCTCAGGCTGGTCCGGGTGCAGGTACAGGACAACAGGCTAATCAAGGTTCTTCTTCTAATAACAAAGAAGATATTCAGGATGCAGATTTTGAGGAAGTCAAATGATTCCGATAAGGATACAGATAATAAACAATAAGCAAAAGCGTGTAGCTCAATGAGTTGCACGCTTTTTGCGTTTATGGGGTTCATGGTTGCTATGTGTTTTCTATGGGCTTTTTTATCTCTTATTTGCGACATGTTTGCGACAAGACAAAAAAGTAGATAATGTGGTACTTAATCACACTTATACATACTAATACATACTTAAAAGTAGATAACATGCCAACAATCGGATTTGAAATCAAACGGAAGTGCAAGGTCTGCGGCAAAGTGTTTGTCGCAAAAACACTTGACAGTCACTATTGTTCCCCTAAATGTGGTAAAGTGGCTTGGAAACGCAAAAAGGATGCAAAGGATAGAAACGCGAAGTTAGAAGCCATTGCCCAACAAGTATCAGACATCAGAGAGTACATTTCTGTAAAGGAAGCCGTCGCTATGTTCGGGGTGGAACGTAGCACTCTGTATCGCCTGATTAAATTGGGACGTATTCCAACTATCAATATGGGTACAAGGCTCACACGTATCAAACGCTCTGAAATGGAACGGCTTTTTCTAAACAGATCGGAAAGTATTGCGGAGAAAGAAAAGCCTGCTCCTAAAATATACAGCTTAGAGCTAGAGGATTGCTATACCATTACTGAGATTTGTGAGAAGTATCATATTAATGATAGTTCAGTATGGGCGCACGTTAGAAAATACTCTATTCCCTCAAGACAAATAGGAAACTGTGTGTATGTACCCAAGCAAGAAATTGATAATCTATATAAATCAGAAGTAGAATGAAGAAAGCATTACCTAATACCAAAGTGACCGTCAAGCTCAGAAGGTCGAATTACAAGGAAGAATGGTATCTGATCATAGAATCATCCCCAGTTTATAAGCGAGGTTCTAAACGGGCGAGCCGTGTGGTCGAAGGTGTATCGTTTATTACGACACACCTTCTTTGTGCGTAAAAAGAAGAAGATGTGCATTTGGATACACTTTCGAGTCGAATTTATTATCTAATTATTTTCAGCAATTAGTACCTTTAATGAAAATGGCAATTGGGAACTCCATAAAACGCGTCTTCTCATCTTCGGGAAATTGTTGGATTATAAATTGAGCCACATCTATTTTGCCTAAAAGTAGGAATGCTCCAGCTCTTACCATATCAGAATTGTTTTGAGAAAGTTGAAGTAATAAGTTGATTTCATCTTCTGTAAATGCTCGCTGACGTTTTGTTATTTGCAAGCTATTCAATTGATGTAGTGCAATCATTGAGTTCTCACGTTCATTTTCCAAAAGCCATTTCGATAATGACTGAGCTGCTTTTATAGTATGCTTACTTTTCTCTAAGTGTCCTAATTGTTTTAACTCATCATATGCTTTCAATATTTGAAGTAGATCCAAATTTGCCTGGATAATTACGCGGGAATCTTTTAAATTACACTCATTATATATTTCAATAATTCTATTATATGGAATATTATCAAAGAGTACATAACCCTTTTGTCCTAGAAAAGAAAATATTGGTACTTGGAATGGAGACACATCGCTATTTTGCATTACTTTAATAAGAGGTGATGCAAAAGCGTTGTCTAAATAAAATTTTTTATTATTGTCACTTTGGCATACTAAAAGCACATTTATATTTGCAATCCTGATCTTAAATATGTCTTGTGGGTTTGTAAGCCCAATCGCTTTGTGTTCAATAAGAGCTTTATACAATTGACGCATAGAAAAATCGTCTTCTTCCGTAAACGTCTTATAATTTATCGGAGTCTTTATATTTAAAATATTAAGAACAGATTTGTGGATACTTAGATTTGATAACCGCTTGTTTATCATTGACAAAATAACTTTTTTATTAGAAGCTTTAATCGTGATTTCCGTTTCTCCAAACTTTATACTACCAAATTTGATTAGTCGCTTATAAACTTCATAGGCTTTTATTTGCCCATCTGTAGTATTAGCTAATATTTCCAATGTGCTGCTACGTTCAGTAGATGATAACCCTTGTTCGGATTTAAGAAGAAATAAACCTTCTAATTTATAAGATACATTCTCCTTTGTATAGGTTAGGATATAATTTGAGGCAACAATATCTTTCCCGATATAAACGTTCTCATCTTTTTTGATAGTTAATTCAGGCATGACAATATTCATCAAGCCATTTCCTATAGGTATTTCAACGCCTTCCTTTGTCTTTAGATACAGGAAGGATTTAAATCCTCCAAGAAAGTCATTCAGAAGATTATCTTTCTTCCCTTGAAAAGTAAATTCCCACTGATAGTTATAGATATTTTTAATATCTTCAATACAAACCTGACCTTTTGAAGCGAAACTTTTTTGTTTAATGCAATCTAGCAAGAAGGCTTTCAATTCGACTTCAATCCATGGCTTGTCCATGCTTAGTGGTTCAAATTGTATATTTTTGGTCTTTTGCTGTTGCTCTATAGATGCTAGTTCTCCACGTATTTCTATAGGAGCCATTTTTTTATAGAATATCTTGGATTTCCCATCTGTCATTACCTCGACTACAAAGAAAACAAATCCTTCGTTCCGAGCGTTTTTAAGGAAGACCGTTTCGACAGGGAATGTTTCTTTGTCCTTGAATTTAGGAACTTCTTTTCCTTTCACCTGAATTCGAAGACTTCCAATATAATTTTTTCTAATATCTTTTTTATTTTCGTATAGATTGAGTTCCCCATCCCAATCAGGAGTTTTATCATTTTCTTGAATTTGGGGTGAAACTAAGTTACAAGTGTTAAAATAGCGTTTCACTGCACCTGTAGCCAATTCTTCTATATCTTTTTTACTTAGCATAAACCTTCTATCAGTTATCAAATTCAATTTTTTTTCCAAACTTCCAACACAAGACGTTTGGTGCGGAATTCACCTAGCTCACGAATTTCATGGTCTTTTTGTTCTTGATAAGACGAGTTTACGGCTGGCAGTAGTAGCCAACATCTGTAAACACGTTCCTTACGCATCGCTTTGTATGTGGCTTCTACATTGTGAAGACATTTGTACACGTTGAAAGCCACCTTGTATGTATTATGTTCAATAATAACATCTGCATTCCATGTGGTAGACTTTACTTTGGTTATATAGTCTAGTCTCATGTCTTTGCAAACGTTAAGTACCGCTGATATGATTGTTTTTTTTCATGATCATTATTTTACTTATTTTTCTTTCTCCCTTCTCTCCTTAACTTGATCCAATCCTGACTCTTTTTAGCTAATACACTTTCTCCTGCAGGAAAATAGAGAGGAAAAATTTTATATAAGAAACTTATAATATCATTGCACTTCTTGCCCATATTGAAAAAAGCAGAGCAGACAGGATACATAAGTTCTTGTTGACTACATGTGTCTTTGGGGTGAATGGTTATTGAGTGAGTGACTATAAAACCGTGTTCTGTAAATGCGCAAGCACTGGCAAGAATAGCTTTCTGTTCTTCCTCTGTGAACATTTTGATTTTATCTGCTAACCATTCAAGTTCTCTTTGCTGAAGTGCTTGTTGCTTTTCATTCTGATGTTCCAATAGGATTGCTACACTTTCTTGTTGCTTTTCGGTCAAGGCATTTTCCAATGCTTGATTCTTTCGTTTAAGGACATTGAATTTCAGTAATGCGGCAATGTACATACAGAAATAACCTACTGCAATATCGAACATCAGAACAAGCAGATAATTGTTGCTTGAATTTGGGGCATGTCCCGCCATATACTCACTGATAGGAATAACAGCTAATAGCATGATGATGGCTATTGCATAAAGCACTCTGTATTGCGTTTTATGGTTTACCTGCGGTAAGGAGGCAAACAAAAAGGCAATAATCAAAACGGCAATTATTACACAAAGTGGAATGAAAGATGTTCCCATAGGTTTATTGCTAGGTTTGAGGATTAATTACAATGCGCCAATAGCCACCATGGTCTGCTCCTTCACGGGACAAAATTCCCATAGAACGAAGCTTTGAAATATGTTTTTCTACGGCTCGGGAGCTTATTCCTATTTTATAGGCCATTGCTTCTGCAGACATTGATGGGTCGGAAATGACGAAATCAATAATCTTTTGTGCGGTTTTCCCAATGCTTTTAGATTTGTTTTTCGAATCTCCGAACTTTTTCTCCGAACCTTTTTGCATTATCTCCGAACCTTTCTCCGAACCTTCTGGTGTATCACCAAAGGTTTTCACCGAACTTTTGCTGTTTACACCGAACTTTTCGACCGAACTTTTTTCGTTTACAGGGTACTTTTCGAGGGTGCTATTTACCCTGTTAGCCACTTCCTCAATTGGTATTCTTCCGCTTTCGTTCCAATTCAGATTATAGAAAGTGGTGTAGAATGAAGTTGCTTCCGTTTGATATTGTGGCTCTTTTCTTTGCAGGAAATTAGGCAGCTTCTCCGTAAGTTCCCGCATTTTCCGTAAACCCGATCCACGTTTCTCCATATAGTCCAACTGTGTAAACATATCCGCAATGACAGGGTTACGGCGCATGGACGGCACTTTGTATATATCTCGGTCTTGAATCTGTGTACCGTCAAGCATAGCGCCTGGTGATACCAGTTCTACACGGTCATCGTAAATATCTATATGCACTTCGCCACCCATTACAGTATAATCTCTATGGATAAGGTGATTTACCAACCCTTCAAAGATAGCACGGTCGGAATAGTCGGGGAGGTTAAGGCGATAGTTTGGCATCTTCACCCAGCCGCTCATGGTATAGTTTTTGATGAAATCCATACCATATTTTAAGAGCAGCACAAGGTTAGCCCGATGTTCTACGGAACTGATGGCATCATCCTTATAGAGTCCAGTCCAACGGGTGCAGAAAATACGCGATTGAAATACCGTGCAATTATCCACAAACAGCAATCCTGCATTGGTCAGTTTGCCGTCAGGAGTTACCAGCCCGAATGATTCCAGATACTTATCGTTCCATTCCTGATGGGTTTGCTCACGGAAAGTATTGGCAAGGATGATGAAAGAATGTTTGCTGGCATCCACTTGGGTAGGCAGTGAATCCCAAGTCATGTGCGTGCCTTTTAATACCAACGAAAGTAATTGTTGGGAGTTGCATTCTACACTTTCATTGCCAACTCGTACATATGCGGTACGTGTCCCATCCTGATAATAGTAATAAGGTGTAAGCGTTCCTGCCTTTACTTTCACTTCAAGCAGGGTATGTCTTTCATGTTCTATCGGAATAAGTTGAACTTCCGGCACAGGGTCAAGTCGTGCCTTTATCATTTCACTGATAAAATCAGCATCGGCTTGTGGATTCTCCAACCCTACAATTACGCCGTCATCATTCACTCCATAGAACAAACTGCCACCGTCCGTATTGGCAAATGCCGACACGGATTTAAGCCATGACTTTACTTTCTTACGCTCCAACATTTCCTTGAAATCGTAAGCCGAGCATTCCGCTATCAATGTATTGTTATGTATCTGCATCGTTTTCTTATTGTTGTTTGGGTATAACATCCCAATATCATACACAAAGGTAAGGATAAAACCGAAGAATCTGTTAAAAACATCGCTTTCTTTTGATTTTTATGCGTTTACATCTCTTTATTTATGAATAAAAATCGTAATTTTGCAAGCAAGAGCTGTGGTTGCTTATGGATGCTTATTTTCGGGTTTGCGTTATATTTGCAACACATGTACGCAAGTCGCTGATAGATATATCACGTTGATTTTGAGGAAGTGAAGTAATTCAGACAAGGACATAAATAATAAGCAAAAGCGTGCAGTTTATCAGAACTGCGCGCTTTTGTGTTTTTTATTGTTATATACTTGTTGATATAAGGACACTGAGTTCTTTCTCTTTAATTCTTAAGAATCTATTTGCCATTACAAGTATTTAAGTCCTCATTAAAATATAAATCATGATATTATATTTTTCTTTGATGATTTATTTAATTAACCTAGGTAATGGCAAATATGAGATTAGTAAAATTAAAGTATCGTCCGAGTAAGGGCGTTTTCGTTTTTGAATACATGCAGGAGCAGATAGAGCGTCTTAGAGGGCAAGGAAAAGAACGGACAGTCGAAACATATCAGTCCGCATTGAACAGCTTCATGAAGTTCCGTGACGGCATAGACTTATGTTTTGATGAGATGGATGCAGATTTGATGGAACATTATGAAACGGAGATGCGCTCCACTCACCATTTAAGTCGTAATACCACTTCTTTTTATATGCGTATTTTGCGTTGTGTGTATCGCAAGGCAGTGGGTGAGGGACTGGCCCTTCCTGCAGATCCCTTTGAGAATGTATATACTGGTGTGGACAAGACCTCAAAGAGAGCTGCCACCCTGACAGATATCAAACACATCAAGCAGTTGGATCTTTCCGATCATAAATCGTTGGAATTTGCACGAGATATCTTTCTCTTTTCTTTCTATATGCGAGGAATGTCTTTTATAGATCTTGCCTATTTGCGCAAAAAAGATCTCAATAGTGGCTTTGTGAGTTATAGCCGTCGTAAAACAGGTAAGAAACTCATTATACGGTGGGAAAAACAGATGCAGGAGATTATTGACAGATACGGAGATTCGGAAACACAATATCTTTTACCTATTATAGAACGAGAAGATGGCACGGAGCGCAGACAATACCGGAATAAAATGTTGCTGGTGAACCGTAAATTGAAGAAGATTGCAGCCCGGGCAGGATTGACCACACCACTCTTACTATGTATGTAGCTCGGCATTCCTGGGCAAGTATAGCCAAGACGAAAAATATCTCGATTGGTATTATTAGCGAAGCGATGGGGCATGATTCAGAAACTACTACACAAATCTATCTTTCGTCTATACAGACTAATCAGATAGATAATGCAAATAGAAATATTTTAAAAGATCTATAAGAAGGGGAATATTTGAATTATTTTGAAATTAGGACGCACTCTTATATAGAGAGCGTCCGATTTCTTAAATTTCTGATTTCCATTAATGTAGTAAGTTGTATGAATTAAATCAGCCCATAAGTTTATGATATATATAGAGAGAAAAAAAACTTTTTTATCAGTTTACAGTTTGTAAATGCTAGAAAATGAAAATAAATCTATACCTTTGCAGCCGATAGACGCTCTCTATATAAGAGTGCGTCTGTTTTTAGTCGGATTATTCCACTATGAGTATTGTAAATAACAAGGGCAAAGACATGCCACAACAAATTTTGGGAACGATGGTTCAAAAGACCGACGACGCCGTAGGCATATTCCGAAATGATCAGGAAAAAAAGCATTGGTATGTGGCTGTTGTAAATAACAGAAGTGAAAAAGCCTGTCAGGATAGATTACGAAAACGTTTGAAGAACGAAACTGATAGTGAGAAAGCTTATGAAGTTTATGTCCCTATCCAACAGGAGATGAGTATTCGTCATGATGGTAAACGTAAAAAAGTGGACCGTATTGTTTTTCCTGCTCTTGTTTTCATTCGCTGCACAGATTCAGTAAGACGGAAAGAAATAGTCTGCCTTCCTTATATAAAACGTTTCATGGTTAACATAGCCGGTTCTTCCCGAAATACTTGCCGTCCCGTAGCTATTATTCCAGATCATCAGATGTACAGCTTGATGCGTATGGTCAATGATGCCGAAGAACACGTCACTATTGAGTCATGCCCTCTGCATTTGGGCGATCGTGTCCGTGTAAACGGTGGCAAACTGGTAGGATTGGAAGGGAATATATGTCGTGAGATAGATGGTTCTACTAGTCTGGTTGTAAAAATTGATATTCTTGGATGTGCTAAAGTTACCATTGCTAGAGAATTGCTGGAACCTATAGCGGAAAAAAACTCAGTTAACATATAAATTATATATTGACATACAATGACCATAGCAGTAGACTTTGACGGTACTATTGTTGAGCACAAGTATCCGGCAATCGGCAGGGAGTTGCCGTTTGCCATTGAGACATTGAAAAAATTGCGTGACGAACATCACAGGTTGATTCTATGGACAGTGCGTGAAGGGCGTCTGCTTGACGAAGCTCTTGCCTTTTGCCGTGATCGCGGTCTTGAATTTTATGCCGTGAACCGCGACTATCCGGAGGAGGAGAAAGGGCGTAACAATCATTACTCACGCAAGCTCAAAGCCGATCTTTTTATAGATGACCGCAACTTGGGAGGCCTTCCCGATTGGGGTACTATTTATGGAATGATTCATGACGGAACCACTTTTTCGGATTTGATACGTAATGCCGGTGAATCTCCTGTTTCGGAGAATCACGGCAGAGGTCTTTTCTCGCGCCTGTTTGGCAGATGATTGAATAATAAATGAAAAAACTGATATGAAGACTTTAAAGAAACTATTATTGTTTGTTGTGGCATCCGCCTTGTTGGCAGGCTGCACCTCCTATAAAAATGTACCTTACATGCAGAATCCCGAGGTCGTGAACAGTTACAGGGAAGATCTTCCCCTTTATGATGCAAAGATTATGCCGAAAGATTTGCTGAGTATAACTGTGAACACGAGTGATCCTCAGGCTGCCGCTCCTTTTAATCTGACGGTACAGACTCCTCTGAATGCAGCCCTGACCAATATTAATACTACCACACAACCCACTCTCCAGCAATACCTGGTAAATAACAAGGGTGAGATAGATTTCCCCGTTATCGGTCGTCTGAAGGTAGGCGGCCTTACGAAAAACGAGGCGGAAGATTTGATCCGTGAGCAATTGCAGCCCTATCTGAAAGAGAGTCCTATCGTTACAGTCCGTATGGCAAATTACAAAATTTCGGTATTGGGAGAGGTGAACCGTCCGGGTACTTTTACCGTAGGAAATGAAAAGGTAAATATCCTTGAAGCCCTTGCCATGGCGGGAGATATGACTGTTTATGGCGTCCGTGACAATGTGAAACTGATTCGTGAAGATGCAAAAGGCAAGCGTGAGATTATCAATTTGAATCTTAATAATGCAGAGCTGGTTGTATCTCCCTATTACTACCTGCGCCAGAACGATATCATCTATGTAACGCCCAATAAGACAAAAGCCAAGAACTCGGACATTGGCAGCAGCACCAGCATATGGATCAGTGCTACATCCATTTTGGTATCTCTTGCAAGCCTTCTGGCAACCATCTTGAAATAAAACTCATAAATATAATTGTTGATTACAAACTGTTGATATGACTGACGAACAGAAGAACACCCCTTCGGGTACCGAGCAACGTGAGGAGAACGTTGATCTTTATGCCTTGTTTTTTAAATACTTTGCCTATTGGCCGTGGTTTGTAGCCAGTGTGCTGGTTTGTATTATATCTGCTTTCATCTATCTCCGTTATCAAGCTCCTGTCTATAATGTTGATGCGGCCGTACTCATCAAAGAAGGTGACAAGAAAGGTGGAAGCAGCAATAATCCTATGGGAGCCCTTCAGGATCTGGGTATGTTCTCCATGACTAACAATTTTGACAATGAGGTGGAAATCCTGAAGTCAAGAACCTTGATTAAAAAGGTGGTGAATCATTTGAATTTGTATATTTCAGTGGCTGAGGAACGTATGTTCGGCTATAACACTCCTTTATATAAGTCCACTCCGGTAAAAGTTTATATGACTCCTGAAGAGGCAGACAATCTGGAAGAAGGAGCCAAGCTTCATCTAAAATACACCATGAATGGAAAATTGGATGTAAAAGTGGAATATATGTTTGACGAGGAGAAGCAGGAGACTGAGGTAAGTTTTGACAGTATTCCGGCTGTTTTCCCCACTCCAGTAGGAGTTTTCAGTTTTACAAAGAACGACTCGGTCCCACCTTTGGAAGAAGATATGAATCTGGTGGCATACGTTAATTCTCCTACAGATGTGACGGAAAGTTATGTAGAGAATTTGTCAGTGGAACCCACTTCGAAGACTACCACAATTGCTGCCATCAGCTTGCAGAATACGGTAAAGCAGCGCGGTATCGATTTTATCAATTGTTTGGTTGACTTTTATAATCTGGACGCGAATGACGAGAAGAATGAAGTGGCTCAAAAATCCGCAGAGTTTATAGACGAACGTATTGGCATTATCAATCGGGAGTTAGGTACTGCCGAAACGGAACTTGCCGATTTCAAGCAACGCTCCGGATTGACCGATTTGACCAGCGATGCCCGTCTGGCTTTGGAGGGGAGTTCGAAATATGAACAGCAGCTGACCGAGAATGCCATCCAGTTGAGACTGGTGGAGTCCTTGCGTAACTACGTGAACAACCCGAAGAATGCAAACGAGGTGATTCCCGCTAATGTAGGGTTGCAGGATCAGAATTTGGGTTCTATCATCAACCAATATAACACGATGCTGATCGAACGCAAGCGTTTGCTTCGTACCTCTTCCGAAAACAATCCTGCGGTAATCAATATCAATACGGGCATCGAGTCCATGCGGCACAATGTGCAGACTACCGTGAACAGTGTACTGAGAGGGTTGCAGATAGCGCAGTCCAACCTTGAACGTCAGGCACGGAAGTTTGAAGGCAGGATCAGCAGTGCGCCGCAGCAGGAGAAAGAATTTCTTACTATCTCCCGCCAGCAGGAAATCAAGGCGACCCTTTACATTATGTTGCTTCAGAAGCGTGAGGAAAACGCAATAACCTTGGCATCTACTGCTAATAACGGACGTATCATTAAAGCTGCTCTTCCTAGTAAAAAGCCGGTTTCTCCTAAGAAGAAGATAGTTCTGCTGGCTGCCTTTGTATTGGGTATGGGTATTCCTGTAGGTCTTATTTATTTGAAGGATTTATTAAAATATAAGATAGAGAATGCCGAGGATGTGGAGAAGATAACGGATGTTCCTATTTTGGGTGAGCTTCCTTTAAGTAAGAAACCCGAAAAAGGTTCCATTGTGGTTCAGGAGAATCAGAACGGTATGATGGAGGAGGCTTTTCGTGGTCTGCGTACCAATATGTTGTTCATGCTTGGTGCCAGTCAGAAAGTGGTGCTTTTTACATCCACACAGCCGGGTGAAGGTAAATCTTTTATTGCTGGCAATACGGCAGTCAGTCTGGCCTATATGGGTAAGAAAGTTGTTATTGTGGGTTTGGATATCCGCAAGCCTGGGCTGAACAAGGTTTTTAATCTGTCCCATCGCACGGAAGGTATTACCAATTATTTGGCTGATCCCGAGCATACCAATCTTTTTGATATGATACAACATTCGGATGTAAGTCCTAATCTTGATATTCTTCCGGGTGGTCCTATTCCTCCCAATCCTACAGAGTTGATGGCGCGTACGGTGCTGGAAGATGCAATAGAGAAATTGAAAGAGCGTTACGATTACATTATTCTTGATACGGCTCCTATTGCTATTGTGACCGATACTGCTATTGCCAGTCGTGTGGCTGATATGTGCGTGTATGTGTGTCGTGCAGATGTAACTCCGAAGTTGGGGTATCAGTATATTAATGTGCTGCGGGATCAGAAGAAATTTGATAAATTGGCTACAGTTATTAATAGCATTGATTTGAATTCAAGAAAGAGTGGCTATGGGTATGGTCATAAATATGGTTATGGATATGGACACAAGTATGGGTATGGTTATGGTATGGACAATAGCAAAAAAGATTGATAAAAATATAGGATATGAGAAGTTTTGAAAAACTTAAGATAGCGGTGGCTGGTACTGGTTATGTTGGGTTAAGCATTGCTATCTTGTTGGCACAGCATCATCAGGTGATTGCAGTGGATGTTATTCCTGAAAAGGTTGATTTGATAAACCAACGTAAATCCCCAATCCAGGATGATTATATTGAAAAGTATTTGGCGGAAAAGGAATTGAATCTTATTGCGACTTTAGATGCGACAAAAGCATATAGTGAGGTAGATTTTGTGGTTATTGCTGCACCTACAAATTATGATCCTTTGAAGAATTATTTTGATACTTCTCATGTGGAGGAAGTGATTAAGTTAGTAAGAAATGTCAACCCTAATGCCGTTATGGTGATTAAAAGTACTATTCCTGTAGGATATACCGAAAGTGTTCGTCAGAAGTTGGATACGGAGAATGTGATTTTCTCACCGGAATTCTTGCGCGAAAGCAAGGCTTTATATGATAATCTTTATCCCAGTCGCATTATTGTAGGCAGGCCGGAAGGTGATGCTCGCTTGGAAGAGGCTGCTCACATATTCGCAGAGTTGCTTCAAGAAGGGGCGATTCGGAAAAATATTGATACGTTGTTTATGGGGCTTACTGAAGCAGAAGCTGTAAAACTTTTTGCTAATGCTTATTTGGCTTTGCGTGTGTCTTATTTTAACGAATTGGACACATATGCCGAAATGAAAGGGTTGGATACTCAAGCTATCATCAATGGTGTTTGTTTAGATCCGCGTATCGGTACACATTATAACAATCCGAGTTTTGGCTATGGTGGCTATTGTTTACCAAAAGATACTAAACAGTTGCTTGTTAATTATACTAATGTACCTGAGAATTTAATACAAGCCATTGTGGAAAGCAACCGTACTCGCAAGGACTTCATTGCCGATCAGGTGCTTCATAAAGCTGGCTACTATGATTATTATAATCGGGATGACTATAATTCTGTAGAAGAGAAACGTTGCGTAGTGGGTGTTTATCGTTTAACGATGAAATCGAATTCAGATAACTTTCGTCAATCTAGCATCCAAGGTGTAATGAAGCGTATCAAAGCAAAAGGAGCAGAAGTGATAATCTATGAGCCGACCTTAGAGGATGGTAGCACATTTTTGAGTAGTAAGGTGGTGAATGACTTTACGAAGTTTATGGAACAAAGTCAGGTGATTATAGCGAATCGATATGATAGTTGTTTGGATGAAATGAAGGAGAAAGTTTATACAAGGGATATTTTTAGCAGAGATTAAATAAGTATTTTTTAGATTAAATATTGATTCTGATTTATAAACAAGATGGAGAATAATCCTTCTGGTAATAAACGTATTGCTAAAAATACATTGTTGCTTTATTTTCGAATGCTGTTGACCATTTTAGTAGGGCTTTATACTAGCCGTGTAGTGCTCAATACACTGGGAATAAGCGATTATGGTGTTTATAATATTGTTGGTGGCGTTGTGACCATGCTTGCTTTTTTGAATTCAGCAATGGTAGCAGCTTCCCAACGCTTTATTTCATTTGAATTGGGTACTGGTGATTTGGAAAAGCTGAAAAAGGTTTTTTGTACATCAGTATCCATACATATAACTTTAGCCATTCTTATATTAATTGTTGCAGAAACAATTGGCTTATGGTTTGTCAATGCTTATTTGAATATTCCTCTAGACAGGATGGAAGCGGCTAACTGGGTTTATCAATGTTCAGTCCTTACATTGATTTTGACAATAATAAGTGTACCTTATAATTCATGTATTGTTGCACATGAGCATATGAGAGCTTTTGCTTATGTTAGTATTGTTGAGGTAATTCTAAAACTAGCGATAGTCTATCTGTTATTAATTGGTGACTTTGATAAGTTGATATTATATGCTATATTGATAGCTGTAGTTGCTTTTATTATTCGAATAATATATGGTATTTATTGTAAACAGAATTTTGAAGAGTGTACTTATCATTTTCTATTTGATAGAAAACTATTTAAAGAAATGTTTGCTTTTGCAGGTTGGAGTGTTATTGGCAATTTAGGTTTTTCATTAAAAGACCAAGGCTCTAATATCATTCTAAATCTATTTGGAGGAACAACAGTTAATGCTGCACGTGGAATAGCAATGCAAGTTAATGGAATTATTAGTAACTTTTCTTATAATTTTACGATGGCTTTAAACCCTCAAATAACAAAACAATATGCGGCAGGTAATATGAATGAATCTGGAAGATTGGTATATACAGGATGTCGTTATTCATTTTATTTGCTACTATTGATTGCAATCCCAGTTATGATTAATATTGATTATTTGTTACAATTATGGTTGGGGACTATTCCTAAATATACATCTCAATTCTTATTGTTGGCTTTAATTACAGCATTAATAAATGTTATGTCTCCTCCATTAACAACGGCTTTACAAGCAACAGGGAATATTAAAGTTTTTCAAATAGTGATATGCATTATTATGTTATGTGAATTGCCTTTTAGTTATTTTATTTTGTATACAGGGGGCAAACCTTATATGGTAATGTATCCTAGTATTTTTGTGATATCAATCGGTTTGTTCGCTCGTTTTCTCATTTTAAAAAAAATAAGCCCATTTTATAAACTACGTCATTTTACGTTTAATGTTTTTTGTAGAAATATATTAATTGCTATTGTATGTTACTATATTTCTTTTAAAATTAAAACCAGCTTCTTCTTTTGCGATTTTATTTCATTTTTGTTGACGAGTTTTATTGCTTTTATTGTGTCATGCCTTATTATTTATGTTATAGGATTTTCACCTGAAGAGCGTAATGCTTTATTGAATTTTATTAAAAATAAAATTAGAAAAAGATGAATAGAATAGACTTTAAAATAAATTCTTTGATCTCTTATATATTGCAAATCCTTGTTATATGTTCTATTCTTTGTGTTCTACCTGTTTTCCAAGAAATTCTTTCTGTTAGACTTTCTGAACGAATCTTAGCATTAATAGGTTTTTGTACTTGTTCTATCTTTTTTTGTAGGTATCATTCTTTGTTGGATAAAGTAGGCTGGGTATATTGTATTTCATTATTGGTTATTTCAATTGTTCATATTGATATGGTGACAGTTGAAAATACATTTATGAGTTCCATAAGATGGCTTAATATTTTCTTGTTGATACTTCTGTATAAGAACTTAAACTTAAATACGAGGTGGCTGTTATATTTTGCGTTTGTATTTTACATAACCGAATGCGGAATATGTATTATTGAAAAACTAGGTAAGTTTTATGTTATAGATTATGCTATGGCAGATTCGATGCAAGCTACGAATGCAAAGGCATATCAGTATACTTTTATGGATTTCAGAAGCAGAGGATTATTGTTACATCCACTTTATAATGCGAATGTAATATCTATTTTTATGGGTTATATATTGGTTTCCAGTCGTTTAAAAAGATATTTTCAAATAATATTGCTGTTGTTGGGATTGTTTGCTGTATGGTCTTGTAATTCAAGAGGATGTATAGCTGTTTGGTTGTTGATATTGACTTATAGGCTATTCTTTTATAAACAGAATGTGTGGAAAGTCTTAATTGCACTGTTTTTTCTATATATGATAATTCCAAATGTTATTGTTCTTGTACAACAGTCAGGATTATTGGGAAGATTTAATTTTGATTTTAGCGATTCATCTTCCGAAACGCGACTAACAGCCTTTGAATTATTTTTTATATACCCATGGAAAACTGAGGATATTGTTTATGGATTAGGTGATTGGATTTATTATCCATTTACAGAAATACGATTGGAAAATGGTTTTCTTTTAAATTTATCTTATTGGGGATGGATTGTAGGTAGCATCAAGTCATTTGCGGAAATTTATTTGACTTATAAATGTTTGTCTTTTTACTCATTTAATGATAAAATTATCATTATGCTTGCCATTTGGGGTGTAGCAAGCTTAAATAATAACATGACATATATTATGCTGTTATCATTCTTTTTATTGGCAAATATATTCTTAAATACAGAAAATCATTGTGGCATGAAAATAAAAAATATTTTCTTCCTTTTTAAAAAATAGAAAAAGTCTTTCATCATATGAAAACAAAGATTATTTATGTGCTTGTTAGTAATGAAAATGATTGTTATTTAGAGCAGGCATTGGTTTCTATTTATTCATTGCGTTTATATAATCCAGATGCAAATTTGCTTTTACTTGTTGATGAAGAAACAAGTAGAACGTTGGAAAATGGCATTCGTAAATTGATACTTAATTATGTTTCAAAATTAGTCATCGTTGATGTTCCGTTTCATTATTCAAAACAACAAAAATCTAGGTACATAAAAACATCATTAAGAAGTCAGGTAATTGGGGATTTTTTATTTATTGATTGTGATACAATTATAAATGAAGAGTTGAAAGATATAGATAATTTGTCTTGCGAAATAGCAGCTGTGCCAGATTGTCATCTTTCAATTAAATATAGTTGGATGAAAACTAATATTAAGAAATGGTCTTCTGTATTGGGATGGAAATATTCAGAGAATGATTTTTATTTTAATAGTGGAGTGTTGTTTGTTAAAGATACAGATGATACTCATCAATTTTATGAGTATTGGCATTCTTTGTGGAGGAAAAATGTATTGAAAGGTATTAATTATGATCAACCTTCTTTGGCTAAAGCTAATGAATTAATGGGTTGTAAAATTTGTAAGTTAGATGATATTTGGAATTGCCAAATTAATGCTAACGGGTTACCATTCTTGTCTAAAGCAAAAATAATACATTATTTCGCATCAGGGATGGGAGCAAAAAGTTATGTACCTTATAAATTCCTTGATAAAAAAATATTCTGTCGTATTAAATACGAAGGGTTTCTGAGTGATGAAATAAAATTGATGATTAGAAATTCTAAATCAGCCTTCAATCCTTTTTGTACTGTAATAGGTTATGACGATGCTAGATTTTTATGTTCTAGCACTTATGGGTTATATATTAAATATCCCAATGTTTATAAAATAATCAATGTTATGTCTCGTATGTTTTTATTTCTGCTTCGTTTCTTTTAAAAAAAATAATTTAATAAAATTGATTCACTTGATATGATTCCTAAAATTATTCATTATTGCTGGTTAAGTAACGATCCCATTCCTTCCAATATCCAACATTATATGGATTCATGGAAGAAATATTTGCCTGATTATGAGTTTATTCATTGGAATTTTGATAAGTTTGATAAATCATCATCTCGTTGGGTGAGCGAAGCTTTTGATAACAAAAAATATGCTTTTGCTGCTGATTATATCAGGCTTTATGCTCTGTATCATTACGGGGGAATTTATTTGGATATGGATGTGGAGGTTTTAAAATCATTTAATCCTTTTTTGTCACTTCAAACGATGATGGGGTGGCAGTATGGTAAAGGAAAGGGGCTGGAAGTTGCAGCGTTTGGTGTTGAACGGCATTCTTCGTGGGTAAAACTTTGTTTGGACAGTTATGATAAACGTCCATTTGTTCTTCCGGATGGTAGTTTTGATATACTGCAACCATTGCCTTTGCAGGTTGAAAAAACATTATTAAATAATGGTTATGACTTGATTTCTGTTACTTCTCTTGAAGATGCGATGAAGATAGATGAAGCTTCCATGAAAATAGCAATTTTCCCTGCAACATTTTTTAGTCCGAAATCTTTTACTGATGGAGTAATAAGAACTACCACTAATACATATTCTATCCATCATTTTGCTGCATCTTGGCTCCCTTTTTATACGCGTTGGGAAATTAAATTTTGGCATCTGCTGCGGTTGCCTAATTTTAGAATATTGCATTTTATTGGACAGCTTTTGAAAAAAGTGCATCTGAAAAAATAAATAGTTGATACTTGTAATTCTAAAATTGTATTATTTTGTAAGGGGGAGCTATGTTTTGTAAGTATTCAAAATAGATTTTCATTTGTAATGAATTATAAAAAGTTTATTCTTTTAGTATTTGCCAATGTAACTATAGTTAAGTGAAATTTAAAATATTCAACTTTTTGCCTTATTGATTTTAAAGAGATGAAAAAGACTACTTACTAATTATAACTACAATAAAATATAATGGAAAACGATATTCCCAAAATAAGTGTGATTGTACCTGTTTATAACGTGGAAAGATATCTAGATAGGTGCATACAGTCGATATTGAATCAGACATTAAAGGAACTGGAAATCATATTGGTGGATGATGGGTCACCTGATAATTGTCCAGCTTTGTGTGATGAATATGCTCAAAAAGATGCGCGCATTAAAGTTATTCATAAAAAAAATGAAGGATTAGGTTTTGCTCGTAATGCAGGGTTAAATCTTGCATCTGGAAAATTTGTTTCATTTCTTGATTCTGATGATTGGGTTGCTCCTGCGATGTATGAGGCTCTTTATCGTGTAGCTGAAAAAATGAAATGTGATACTGTATATTGTAGTTTGCAATATTATTATTCAAAAGATAAGATAATACCTTTTGAAGAGGTAGGTCAGGAAGTCTTTTTTCGTGGACGAAAAAGTGTTGATTCATTTTTATTAGATATGTTAGCTCCTTTGCCTAGTTATCGTTCTGATGTGAAATATATGGTTTCAGTTTGTAAGGCTATTTATCTTAGAAAAATAATAGAAGATAATCAATTGCGATTTGTATCTGAAAAAGTGGTAGCTTCTGAAGATATGTTTTTTCATGTGAGATATTTGAAATTAGCAGAAAATGTAGGTTTTATACCGGAATATTTTTATAATTATTTTCAAAATGAGTGTTCAATTACCCATACTTATACAGAGGATAAAATAGAACGGTTAAAGAGGTTTATTCAAGAGATGCATTTAGTATTTGCAGAGTATTTTGCAGAAGAGGATTATTGGGTTAGGTTACAACGCAAAGCTCTGCATTATTTACGTAATTCTCTTTATATTAAATATCAAATTGTAAAGAAAAAATCTTTTTCAATTCAGAATTATGAATTAAAACAAATATGCAAAGATGCATTTTTTTATCATTACTTAAATAATTATCCGTATCAATTGTTGCCAATGAAGCATCGCCTTTTTTATTTATTGATAAAATATAGAGCTACTTTATTGCTGTTGTTGGTATATAAATTAAACAAAAAATGAAACCTATAGGCCTCGTAACTTGCTATTTTCATCATAACTATGGTAGTATGCTTCAGGCATATGCTACGGAAATGATTTTTCAGAAAATGAATTTACCTTATCAGACTATTTCGTGTAAATCTCCTATTGTTTATATGCAAGGGAATAAATTGCTTTATATTATCAAAAAGATTTTGATAGCTGATTGGAAAATGAGGATAGGTAAGATAAAAATAGAGTATTATAAAAAGAAATATCCAGATTCATTTGGCAGAAATGTAGATTTACGAAATGCTTGTTTTGATAGGTTTTCGCAAGAATACTTTCATTTATCACCTTATTGTAAAAATAGAGAAGAATTGAAAGCTATGGCTAACAATTATTCTGCTTTTGTGGTGGGAAGTGATCAATTGTGGCGTACCGACAGCGTAGAGCATGGGTATTATACTTTAGAATGGGTGCCAGACAATATCTGTAAAATAGCTTACTCTACTAGTCTTGGGATTAAAAAAGTACCTTGGTTTCAGAGGAAGAAGAACAGATGGTTTATGAAACGTTTTAATTATATGGCATTACGAGAAAAAAGCGCTTGTGATTTGGTTTATAAATTAATTGGGCGTGAGATTCAAGTCGTACTTGATCCTACTCTTTTGTTTACAGGTGAGCAATGGATGCATATACAGCAGGAAAAGCCTCTAACCAATGGTAAATATATTTTTTGTTACTTATTAGGGAATAATCCTCAACAAAGGTTATTTATAAGCGAAGTGCAAAAACGAACAGGCCTGAAGATAGTGGCGCTTCAGCATTTGGATGAATATATACCATCGGATGAAGGATTTGCTAATGAAACTCCTTATGATGTAGGTCCTGCCGAGTTTTTGAATTATGTGAGAAATTCGGAATATATCTTTACGGATTCTTTTCACTGCTCTGTGTTTTCTATTCTCTATAAAAAGAACTTTTTTGTATTTAGTAGATTTAGTGAAAATGCTATGCAAAACACTAACACGCGCATAGATAATTTATTGAGTTTGACTAATCTCTCTCAACGGAAAATAGATACAAAAAAGAATATCGATAATCTTCTTTCTATGCCGCTTGATTATGTGGATGTAGATGAGAGATTAGAAATATTGAGAAAGTCTTCTCTAGCTTATCTTGAGCAAGCTTTAAAAGGAATAGAATTATGATTGTAATTACTGATAAGGTCACGTGTTGTGGTTGTTGGGCATGTGAAAATATTTGTCCAAAGCATTGTGTGGTGATGAAAGAGGATAATGAGGGGTTTCGTTATCCTGAAGTAGATGTTGAAGTTTGTATAGAATGTGGTTTGTGTGAAGCAGTATGTCCCATTCTTCATAAACCGATTAAAGAACATGAAAAAACAATTGGTTATGTTATTCAGCATAAAGATAATAATATACGAAGAGATAGTACATCTGGGGGATTTTTTAGTGCTATCAGTGATTATGTTTTGAACCAAAATGGATATGTTTTTGGTGCTATTTATAATAAAAAGATGGAGGTGGTACATTATGGAACTAATAAGAAAGAAGAAATTCAATTATTTAGAGGCTCGAAGTATGTACAGAGTAAAATAGGACATACGTATCAAGAAGCAAAGAAACTTTTGCAAACTGGTTGTCTTGTATGTTTTAGTGGAACTCCTTGTCAAATAGCCGGATTGAAGAATTATCTTAAGAAAGACTATGCAAATCTTATCACAGTAGATTTGGTATGTCGTGGTAATCCTTCACCGCTTTTATTTAGAAAGTATCTTGAATACCAGCAAATAAAGTATAAAAATAAAGTAACAGGAGTTAAGTTTAGGGATAAGTATTATGGCTATAATTATTCTACTATGACTTTAGATTTTGAAGATGAGAGAATTCAATATCATTATGGGATGGAGGCAGATTTAATGTTAAAGTTCTTTTTTAAAGGGCTGTGTTCAAAACCAGCATGTCATCAGTGTGTATTTAAGAGTATTGAGCGGGTTAGTGATTTTACTATTTTTGATTGTTGGAATGCTAAATTTTACAATAAAATCATGGATAAAGCAGGCGCTACTCATGTTTTTATTCATTCTCAAAAAGGATTTGATTATTTTGAATATTTAAAATCTTATTTTGTATATCAGAAATCGAATGTTCAAAAGGTTGTAGAACAAGATGGTTGTATGATGTTACAATCGGCAATTCCCAGTACGAGAAGGGCAGACTTTTTTAGAGATTTGAATAACTTGCCTTTTGACAGATTACAAGCAAAGTATTTTCCTCTTACATTGACGAGAAAGATTATCATTAAAATGAAACCATTTTTTTATCATATAGGGATATTCAGTATTTATATGAAATTAAAAAAAATGCTATGATAAAGATTTTATTAAGCATATATTTATTATTGTCTTCTTTTGTATTGTTTGCTCAAGGTTTATTTGAAAATGATCCTATTTGGCGAGATGAATTTAACCGAGATAATGTTCCTAGTTCTATGTATTGGAGTTATATAGTGGGAATGAGAGGGCAGGAAAGTGAATATTATACAAATAGTTCAAATAATGTATGTGTAAATAATGGTAAATTAATCATTAGGACTTTAGATGAGAAAAAAGATAAGGCTTTATGCACTTCTGGTCGAATACATACCTTAGGTAAGGTTTCGTTTTTATATGGCAGGTTGGAAATTAAGGCAAAATGTCCTACAGGAAAAGGTGTTTGGCCTGCTTTTTGGATGTTGCCGGCAGAAGAAGGTTTACCTTTTGGTGAAATTGACATAATGGAATATATTGACTGTTGGAGTTCTAAGGAGTATCAGATCAATGTCCATGTGACGGATAAAAAAAATGGGAATCGTATAAAAAAAATGAATCCTCAATTAGTGAAAGCTGATGTTTCTAAATTTCATATTTATACATTAGAATGGTACAAGGATAAACTTGTATTTTTACTTGATGGTAATTTATGTTATCAATTTGATAAAAAGGAAGGAGAAGCTTGGCCTTTTGATAAGCCATATTACTTAATTTTAAATGTTGCTTACGGTGGATGGGGTGGATCTTGTGGAATGGATGATTCTGCTTTTCCTTGTGAAATGAAAGTTGATTGGATAAGATACTATAAACTCAAAGAATGATGAAATACATTTTAGTAATAGATCATATAGCTACTGGAGGCGCGGAACGTATTTTGATTGATTACTACCACTATTTGAAACAGAATGGACATGTGCCTTATGTTTTTGTGCTTTCAGGTTATAGTGGACAAAGCAAGTGGACAGAGAATGTAGATGTATTTTATGGGTCTTGTAATGACGAAAATAATTTGATAAAGAAAACGTTACAACAATTTAATCTATTTTTTAGACTAAAAAAAATTGTTGCAGATATAAAACCGGACGTCATTTTTTCTTTTCTTGAAAAAAGTAATCTACTGACGAGTCTTGTGCCTACTTCTGCTGTAAAGGTTGTTTCGGTGCATAATGTACTTTCTCTTCAATATACGAAAATTAAGTTGGGCATAGTACAGAAGTTAACTTATTGTATGATAAGGTGGATGTATAACAAGTGTAATAACGTAGTAGCTGTTTCAAAACAAGTGAAAGATGATTTGATCGTTTCTTTGGGGGTTCGGAGTGAAAATATAAATGTCATTAATAATTATGTTAATAGCAAAGATATTAAGATTAAATCTCAATGTGGAATTGATGATTTTGTTTTCTGCCCAGATAAAAAATATATAATGAATATAGGGAGGTTTTCAGAACAGAAAGCGCAATGGAAACTACTGAAGGCATTTTCGCTTTATTTGAATAAAGGTGGGTGGAATGTGTATCTTGTATTAATGGGGGAGGGAGAGTATATGGAAGAACTAAAACAATTAGCTAAAGATTTGGGAGTTTATTCACGAACTATATTCTTGCCTTTTAATTTGAATCCTTATAAATATATGGCTCACGCTGATTTGTTTGTTTTATCTAGTATATTTGAAGGATTTCCTATCGTTCTTGCAGAGGTGTCATCGTTGAGAATACCTTTTGTAGGTACAAGAAAAGCTATACCAGAAGAAATGTTTGACAACAGGTTGTTTTGGGAGGAATGTATTGTTGACAATTTAATACTAGAGAAAGATTTCACAACAATTATTCATGATGATGAGAAGCATTTAGCAAAGTTAATAGAGCGTGGTATAGATGATGATGATTTTAGGAAAAAAATATTGAATCATACCAAAATATGGGAAGAAAACAATGATAAAAGTATGCAATTCTTATTTTATGATGCAATGTGTAGGAAAGTAAGCACTAAAATATAGTGCTCTATTTTAAAAGTTACACTATTTATTCTTTACAGGAAAGTGTTATGATACCTATTTTAATTAGTCATATCTTACGAACAAATCTACGAGGTCTTGATAATCTTTTCATGGATAAAGGTAAAATATATACATTTCTAAATCCTGTTTCTTATTTGATGGCATTAGATCGTAAAGATTTGTTTGGACAGTTTGATGGTATTTTTGCCGATGGTTCCATCTTAGTGGCTGCCATAAGATTATTATATGGAATAACAGTGAAAAGACGAAGCTTTGATATGACTTCTATGGCACCGGAATTATTCCGTTTTGCCGAAAATAATGGAAAGATGTTATACATTGTTGCGTCAAAACAAGAACAGGTAGAAAAAGCTGTTGAAATATTTAAGGAACGGTATCCAAAGTTGAAGTTTATGGGTTGTCGTAATGGGTATTTTGTTTCGGAACAAGAAATGGATGCGGAAGCGAAACATATTACACAAGTTAATCCTGATTTTCTTATTGTAGGAATGGGGGCGTTGATGCAAGAACGTTTTTTGCTAAAGGTGCGTAATGCCGGATTCCAGGGTATTGGTTTTACCTGTGGTGGTTTTATTCACCAAACTGCTAATAATGAGATTGAATACTACCCTCTATGGATAGATCGTATGAATCTGCGTTTTGTCTATCGTATGTATAAAGAGAAGCATACCCGTAAACGTTATGTACAAGCTGCCTTACTTTTTCCTGCACGCTTTTTGTGGGAGAAACTAATCTTTTCATGGTACAAAGATAGCAAACCCTTATAATTTCGCAATGCATAATTCTTTTTTAGCTTTTCTATGTTTATGTTTCTGTACTGTATTGAAGGGACAGGCATTATATGGTACTAGTGGACTATTGCATATGCCTACTGCTGATATGCAGAAGGACAAAACTGTTATGCTGGGCGGTAATGTGCTGGATAAGCATCCGCTTTCTACTTATTGGAATAATAAAAATTACACCTACACATATAATTACTATATAAATGTGACTATTTTTCCTTGGCTGGAAGTAGCATATACCTGTACCTTGGTAAAGGGAGTTAAAGGTAATTATTGGCCTGAACAGACTTGGGGAAAATTTCGTAATCAGGACCGTAATTTTTCAGGAAGGCTCCGTTTATGGAAGGAAGGCTGGTGGAAAGAATGGACTCCTCAACTTGTATTGGGAGCCAATGATCCCGGAAGTTTTGATAATAATGGTGGTGGTAATATCAATTTTAATCAAGAAGCTGGTACTCATAATTATTTCAATCGTTTTTTTCTGGCTGCAACGAAACATTTGTATTTTCAGAATGTGGGGGAATTAGGGCTTCATATGGCTTATATTTATAGTAGGGCTACTGGCTTGAATTATGAAGGACCTGCATTAGGTGTTAATTTTCGGTGTTGTTTGCCTGATACTTCTTTGGGAAATAAGATATTGAATGGACTGAATTTGATGGCGGAATATGATGCACGAACCATTAATATAGGTTTTAACTATGCTGTTTGGAAAGATCGTTTTAATCTGATAGCAGAATTGAATGATGGTAAATATCTGAGTGCGGGACTTTATTTCAAAATCTGTTTGAAGTAAACAGGTATGAGAGTTGATAATGATAGCCACATATATGATCATAATTTTTTAAATCATACTACTATGACTATGAAAGACAAATTAGCATCCTACAACCACCTGATCGAGACCTTTGTGATTGTCACCGAGACCTTTCTTTGCGGTCTGCTATTCCTGCTTTTCAGCAAGCTGTCCAATGAGATGCAGTGGGATAGCCTGCAGGTTGGTGGAATCACCGTTCTGCAAATCATGCTTACACTAATGTTATGTTACGCCCTTTGCGCCATCCATTCAGGAGTAGTGCTTCACCGGAGGAAAGTGCATTCCCTTCAGATATGGAAACGTGTGCTCGAGAATATGTTCCTGTTTGTCCTCCTGGGCGGTCTGGTCCTTTCTGTAGGAAACTATGCGGATATAGCCTCCCTGTTCATGCTGGAGTACCTTTTCCTCCTGTTTCTGTGTCTTGTTTCGTTCCGTTTCACTCTTCGTCTTCTCATCAGGCTTTACCGTATGAGCAAGAAACATACGCGTTTTGTGGTACTGGTAGGAAGTACGGACAACAACTTGGAAATCTACCATGAGATGTCGGGCAGTGAAGATACAGGTTATTCGGTCGTGGGCTATTTTGACGGTCAGGCGAATCCTGCTTTTCCGGTAGAATGTCCGTATTTGGGCCAGCCGGCGCAGGTACAGGAATATCTGGAGAAACATGATTATGTACATTACCTGTTCTGCTGCCTGCCCTCAAAAGACAGAGAGGTCATTGTTTCTCTGATTGATTACTGCGAGAACCATCTGGTACATTTCTTCAGTGTGCCCAATGTGCGCAATTATCTCCACCACCGTATGTCGTTCAACATCATGGGGAACGTCCCTTACCTGGGCCTTCGCCCCGATCCCTTAAGTTGGCCGGGGAACCGCCTGCTGAAAAGAACCTTTGACATAGTAGTCTCATCGGTGTTCCTTTGTACGCTTTTTCCGGTTATTCTGATTGTGGTGGCGATAGTGACCGGATTGACCATGCCCGGCCCGCTGTTCTTCCGCCAGAAACGGAACGGGCTGAACGGCAGGGAGTTTTATTGTTACAAGTTCCGCAGTATGAAAGTAAATGCAGATGCCGACAGGATACAGGCCACAGAGCATGATCCCCGCAAGACGCGCTGGGGCAATATAATGCGTAAGACGAATATAGATGAGCTGCCCCAGTTTATCAATGTGCTGTTAGGAGATATGAGTATCGTGGGACCTCGTCCTCACATGCTTCTCCATACGCAGGAATATTCAAGGTTGATCAATAAATATATGGTGCGGCATTTTGTGAAACCGGGTATAACGGGGTGGAGCCAGGTTACGGGTTTCCGTGGGGAAACGAAGGAACTAAAAGACATGGAGGGCCGTATCCGTGGTGATATCTGGTATTTGGAGCACTGGAGCTTCGGTCTGGACCTTTACATCATGTACAGGACGGTGGCGAATGTCTTCCGTGGCGAGAAGAATGCCTATTAGTAAAACGGGCTGTTCTTAACGATCCTTCTCGATGAGGGTCCTTAGTAATTTAGCAGTTAAAAAACTTTGTTTTTGCAGCCTGTTATTTCCGTCTGCCGGCCGGAAATGGAACATAGCCGGCACTAATGTTAGATCAGAACCCTTGTCCTTTGTGAAAAGTGCAGGGGGAGCTCCGGGAACGAGAGCGCTTGTTCCCGGAGTTTTAATAATAAAGAAGATTATCCGATTAGGATTTATTCAGCTTTAAAAATAAACGCAGATTATATAATAACCCGTAACAGGAAGGATTTTTTATTTTCTGATATTACTATATTTACTCCTAAAGAATTTTTATCTATATGATAGTCTGTTTCGGTGTGTCGGTACCGACCGGATGATCTTAGTAAAGAACTTCCCTCTGCCAGTAGTATCACTCTCTACTTGAGAGCAGAAACGAACACTGGCAAAAGGAAACCTTAGGAAAAGAAATTACCTTTCCAAATATCCGAACACCCCTTCCGCGTCAAAACACGGACAAGCCTTCGGGATGCTTCCGCTCATATCCCTATGTCCCCTTATCCGGGCACCGGGAAAGAGCTTTGCCAGACGCATCAGCAACAAGATAAGCTGTTCTGTCTGCTCTGCGGTCCGGGTGTCTGCCGGATGTCCGTCTGCATCCAGACCGCCCTCGTAGCAGATGCCGATGCTGCAACGGTTCCAGGGACGGCAGTGTGCCCCCACTTCCAGCAGTTTGCGGTGCTGGGTGATGGTGCCGTCGCGACGGATATAGAAGTGGTAACCTACAGTCCGGAAACCACGGGTCTTATGGTCACGAAGTAATTGCTCGGCAGTATAGTCTTTGTCACAACGTGTGGCGCTACAGTGGAGGATGAGGTATCGCACTGATTCGCGTCCTTGCATCAGCGCTCCGTCCTCTACGGTGAGGAGTTGGCGTTCGTTCTTCATTTCTTCCTCACCGATTATCATTGGGAATGTTTCTTGTATCATAATAAATTGAGATTTGGAAAATGTTGTGTTTGTTCTTTAGATGAGGGATGCGCAACTGGTAATGCCCAAAGCGGTGAGTGCCGCGATGGCTGCCTGGATAACTGCCCGGAGAATTTGTGTCCAGGTGATTTTCTTGGATTCGTGGTTGGATTTATTCATGGAAATATCTGTTTTTTGTCAGTTTAAAATGCGAATGGAACAAAAGGAGGTTACGGAACTGGCGGACGGACACGGGGGAGTGAAAGAAGAATCCGTGTCGCCCGTGTTCCATAATCACATCATGCTATCTCTGTGGAGCGGAACAAGCCGGTCAGCTATTCTCGTCTGCCGGTTCACCGGAAGCGGCTGGAATGCGGGAGGCGTCAGCATCGTCAGCGGCAATGCCGGCGGCAGAAGAATTGCCTGTCAGGTCTACCGTAGTCTTTCCGGCCTTCAATGCCTTCACTACTTCGGCGGCTGCCTTGCGTGTGGGAACCAGTTGGAATTCGGCATCTTGGCGCAGGTTGTTGAAACGGACGCCCGGAGCCCACAGTACGTTCACCTCGGTGATGTTGTCCACAGTGAACTCTGCCATCGAATGGGCGCCGAGGCTTCGGATACTGTTCGAAAATACGCCCAGATCGCCCATCTGTATCTGCTGTCCGTTCAACAACTGCTCGCGCAGGCAGTCCACGGCAAGAATAAGGATGGCCTGGATATCGGCGCGCGAATATACACATCCGTGGCTGGCAATGTGGTAACAGAACTTGTCCAGTGTCATTACTTGTGAGTACTGGGCGTTGGCATACGCCTTCTTGGCCGCGTCTTTGTCGGTGGGGTTACCACGCATGCAGGTGCTGTAGTTAATCATGATAAATAGGGTTTTAAGAGATGAAAAATAAAAAATGAATTTCGTCAGTGAAGAAGGAGAATACTTTACTTTTCTTGCGGATTGCACGTAGGTAACGTGTAAGGCTGAAGGTTAGTAACGTATGGGGTTACATGTTAGTAACATGCTAGGCCGAAGGTTAGTAACGTATCGGCTCCCTCATTGTTGACATTGCAAAGATAGGTACTGTGAAATGCGTGCTGACGCTTTATGACACCTTGTGGCACTTTATGGCTTTCATCCTGTTCCAAAGAGCTTGCAGGGCTATCCGGGGCTGCCCAGATGCCGGTTGATCAGTGTCACCTGGCGGCTCGTGAAGACTTTTTGCGAGGTATAGTAACCCGTTGCGGATAACTCTTCCATCAGAGGGGGACAGCCGTTTATCCACCTCATCAGATGCCGGGTGGCTATCCGGGGATTTGAACCGGGAAAATAGAGCAGAGCCAGGCTACCCTTTGTCATGGATGGGAAATAAAGGAAATCTTTCATATTTATACATTTTAAATTCAGGAATCTTGCAAACTTGCAGAACTTGCACTCTCTCTCACACCCACACACGTACGTGTGTGCATGCGCGCGTTGAATTCGTATTCGCCACGCCCCACTTTGACCAGCTGTCCGCGTTCGGTCATACGTTTCAGCAGCGAGTCCACCGAGCCTGCCGGAACTCCTACCTGTTCTCCTTTGTCGATGGCTTCGTTGCGGGTGAAGCGCAGGGGAAGGCAGTCGAACAGGGTTTCGGGAGTCATGTTCGCCGATGGTGCGGTGGGGGTTCCTGCGGGCAGGAGCGAGAGAATGTGGCATGCATGGCGGTACAGAGGTTCCACCAAGGCCAGCACGGCATAAAAGTCGTCGGTGCGGATGGAGAGGTTGAATTGCGGCACGATTCCGTCTGCTATGTTTTCTTGTGGAATATGGGCCGACGGGGTCAGTCCGGGACAGTTCAGCAGGGTACGCACGATGTTTTCCTGTGGTTCGCCGCTCCTTTCGCCTCCCGGCAGCAGGGATTCCAGAGAGCGCAGCAGGGCGATAATGCTTATGATGCGGAAGATATTGATGGCAATACGGGTTACAGCGCTTTTCATCTGGTTACCGTGAATGGCGGAGGCTCGTCCGAATACACGGGCAAAGTGGAAGTTGAATATCTCTTTTTGCTCGTGGGTGAGCTTCATGTTGATGTTGCTCACCGAGGCGGTGATGGCGTTCAGCACTTCTTTCCATTGTGCCCCCCATTCCAGAAAACGGGAGTCATAGTCTGTATCCGCTTCGTTGAACTGGTCTTCCCATTCTTCAATGGCAGGCATATAGTAGAACAGCTGGCGCGAGAACAATCCGTTTTCGGCCGATGGGATAAGGGGCTTGATTTGTGCAGGCGTGCCGCTGAGAAGCACGCAGAGGAACGTGACGTTACATTCGCGGTATTCGTGATTGGTGCGCCGGTTGTAGGCCAGCCGGTCATGGTCGAAACATTTCCGGAGGAGGTCGCTCCAGTGTCCGTGATCGCCTCCAATGGCGGTGCTCACGGTGTCGGCCTCGGTTTCGCATATCAGTCCTACGCCTCCGGAGTCCATCAGGTTTTCCTGTATGCCTGTACCGGTATTGTCACCGGCTATGAGGAGCATTTTCAGCTGGGGCTGTTCGGGTTCAGGGGTATTTACCTTTTCCTTCCCCAAAGTGTCCCATTTTGTCTTTTCCATGCGGTAGGTCTTTATTTTTTCCCGGTAGGTGTCCAGCAGCGCGTTGTGTATGGGTTCTGCCAGACGGCGTACCCAGGTCAGTGCACCCTTGCCGGAAGCGGGAGGCGCGGTGACGAACACTTGCAGACAGGGATACTTGTGTTTTCGTCCGTACACAAAACTTACCAGTTTGTTGAGGGTGCTTCCCAGCACGGTTGCTGCACCCAGCAGCAGGATATCCCGTTGGGCGGGAGAGTTACCGCAGTCTATGATCCCTTGCAGGAAGGCGGGCCAGCGGTAGTCGGGGAAAGAGGGAAGTCGGGCAGGGAGGATGGCTTTGGGCACGCCGTCGGACAGGGGGGAGGCTGGGTCCGTGAAAACGGCATCGGGCGGAGTCCCGTCGGAGGCATCCGGATGGGCATTATAGGATACGCGTGCACGTGTGTGGGTGTGGAGAGACTGCAAGTTCTGCAAGTTTGCAAGTTTCGGGTCCATTTTCACCCCGGCCACCTCTGCCAGATGGAAGACGGTTCCCAGGGAATTTCTGCCTGTTCCTTTGGTCAGAGCATGTCCGTACAGTTTGTCTGCTTCATCGTGGTGGTACTTTTCGGATATGCGGCAGATGCGGTGGAACCGGGTGCGTCCTTCTTCTCCGCAACTGTTGGCTATGGCAAAGGCCAGCGGCATATATTCCTGATAGGTGGGGGCCACATTGACTCCCGCTTGTTCGATGGCTGTTACCAGCTGTTCCAAGATAGAAATAGAATCGTTCATTTTTTAATATTTATGGTTATTGATTTTCGCTTCTCCGTCGTGCGACAGAAAACAAGCTCTGGACAAGTCGGCATTGGCCCTGTCCACTTTCAGCTCGTATTTCCATTCCAGATACTCCCATGCGGTGTGCAGGGCATTGTCGAAGGATTCTTCTACGCTCAGGAAAGGGTTTATGCGATAAGGGATAAAAAGTTTTACTCCCTGATTTCCGGGGCTGACAAAGGAAAGTACGGGGTGCAGCACTTCATCGGCAAAGAGACGGTCGCGCCACATTGCCGCTTCTTCGGTGGAAGCCAGTTCGTCAATATCTATGACAAAGAGGCCCGAAGGAACTTGCATGCATTGCTCTTTGCAGTAAGAGAAGATACCTGCCGGAGTGACATACGGTAAAAGGGTCTGTTTATTCTTTCGGAACACTTGCTTGTCTCCGAGTCCGGCTCTGACTTTATGCGTCAGTTCTTCCAGTTGCGGATTGGTGCTGATGTAGGTATGAAGCCCTGCCACACTGCATATACATGTGGGTATTTTATTGGTGACGGGTGCATTGAAAAATGACATGATGTATTCTTTCATAAAAGAAATTGATTTTGATTTATCTGCACAAATATACGGGTAGGGAATGACGTATGGAAATCGATTCATAACCGTTTACTATCTGTTTACTATTAGTGCATGCTATTGATTATATATTGATGAAATATGGATTTTGATTAACGATCTGTTGATAATAATTAAAGAATAGAGAAAAGAAATAGTATATGAATGAAAAACCTGATATGATGATAAATATTTATGGCGGAAATAATCTGATTGCTCCTGTGGCATCTTCCGCCATTCAGAACTTTTATGGCGACCGGGGTGATGAGGCCGCCGACCAACCGGAAGATTCTGAGAAAACGGAGAGTACAGAAAGTGTGGCGGATGAGAAGCCGGCACAGGAACCGGCGGAACTGTCGGATGATGAATTTTACGTATCGGTCTATATACCCGATATAAAGGTGATGAGGGCTTACAAGATACTTTTGGGAGAGTGTACCACGGCACGCGAACTGGCGGTGGTGGTAGGAAAGATGCTGGCCGATGAGAACTGTAGGAATGTAGACAAACATACGGTGGTGAAAGCGGCTTTCATCAAGTCGTTGCTACCTTTTGCCAAACGGCTCGTGTCGGGCGGTACGATAGCCAATATACGGGCGCAGATTAATAATATGCTGGCTAGTAAATAATTTTTTCAATTATCCTCTTACTCCATTGGCACGTTAGCAAATCGGCAAATTATTTATGTTGCGGGATTATCAGATAGAGATGAAAACACGTCTGATGGAAGCGTGGAAAGCTCACCGGAGTGTGATGGTGCAGATGCCTACCGGTACGGGCAAGACACATCTGCTGGCATCTGTGGTCAGTGAGTTTGTGTCTTTTGCAGGCAGCGGAGTATGGCTTATTGCCCATCGTAGGGAACTGGTGGCGCAAATGGAGGAAACGCTGGTTAAATATGGTATCCGGAGGGAGGATACTCCGGTCAGGGTAATGTCTGTCCAATGGCTGTCCCGGCACTGGAATGAGGCGGGTGATGCTCCGGGACTGATTGTGATAGACGAGGCTCATCATGCCTTAGCCGCTTCTTACACGGAGATGTGGAAGCGTTATCCTGCCGCAAAGAAACTGGGTGTGACTGCCACACCTTGCCGCCTGAACCGTAGGGGGTTCACGGAACTGTTCGAGGTGCTGGTTACTTCGTGGAGTATTGCCGAGTTTATTGAAAAAGGCGTGTTGTCTGTGTTCGATTATGTATCCATCCGTCCCGGCAGCGAGGAGCAGCGGCTCATTGACGGTCTGGAGAAACGGGGGGCCGATGGGGATTATCAGGTGAAAGAGATGGATGCGGTACTGAACAGGCGTCCCGGTATCGAGCGCCTGTACCGCAGTGTCAGGCAGTTTGCTTCCGGCAAGAAGGGGATGGTGTATGCCATCAGCATTGAACATGCCCGGCGGATAGCGGAGTATTACAGCAGGCGGGGAGTGAATGCGGTGGCTGTGGACAGCAAGACTCCTGCTATGGAACGCAAGCGGATGGTGGAGGAGTTCAGACATGGAAAAATCGAGGTGCTGGTGAATGTGGATGTATTCAGCGAGGGGTTCGACTGTCCCGATGTGGAGTTTGTACAACTGGCCCGTCCTACTTTGTCACTGGCTAAATATTTGCAGCAGGTAGGGCGCGGATTGCGGAGATCGGAGGGCAAGGAGGCGTGTATGCTGATAGACAATGTGGGGCTGTACCGCATTTTCGGGCTTCCTACACAGCGATGGAACTGGGATGCTATGTTCCGGGGACGGATGGCGGGAAAGGGGAGTTTGCCCGGACGGATGAATTGTGATGCTTCCGTTACTGCTTTTCCGGTGGTGGAAAGGCCGGCTGAAGCCGGTGGGGACTTGGTGATGGTTATGGAGCACGGGCGTTTGCTTTCTTCCATCAGAGAGCAGGCTTTGCCGGATGAGAAGGAGCAGTCACCGTCATGCAGGCTGAGGGCATTTGTAGATAAGGAAACAGGTCTTTGGGGATTGGAAAAGGGAGATGAGATGCTGCCGGACGTTTCGTTTAAAGAGATTTTGAGTATCAAAGGACGTTTTGCCGTGGGGAGGCTTCGGAACGGGTGTGTCCGGGTACTGGATGATACGGGGGCTTTGGTGGCCGAACTGGGGCATTGCTGTGAGGTGAGGTTGCTGAAAGATGATTTGTTGCAAGTCCGTCATGCCGGGAATTCGGTGTCTTATGTGGATTTACGGAACGGCCGGTGTTATGCTGTCCGCCCGCGTGTCCTCAGATACGGGAGCATAGAATTGTTACAGGTGAACCGTACTTATTACAGCAGGACAAGGCAGGTGTATGCCAATACATGCGGGTTGCCTTCTTCGTCCATTGTGTGGATGGGGTTTTATGTGAAGATGTACGATGGCAGAGTGCCTTCCCGATGCCGCCGCATGGAAGATGGAGGCTTTTGTTGTGAACCGCAGGTTTGTCTGTTGGAAGGGGATGAGGAGCGTGCTTATTATCTGAGCGGACGGTTGCCGGATCAAAGTATTGTGGTGATGGATGAGGAGGGACGGTATTATCATGTGGAGAAAGGACATGGAAAGCGTTATGTGGCTTGTAACCGTCCGTCGGACCGGAGTGAGGATTTTGATGAGGCGGTGGCATTGCTCCGAAGGCAGGCGGACGAGCGTGTGGAGAAACATTTGCAGGAGGAAAAGTGCGAGACTGAACGGAAACGGCAGCGTATAATCAGCAGGAGTGTGGAGGCCGTACCTTTTCAGATAGGAGTGAAATGGGGGTTGAGGACAGCGGAGCAGATTTTGATTCCACCTGTCTATCGGAGAATATTGCGTCCGGTGGGTGGTTATTGCGCCTATCAGGACAGCTCCTGCCAGTGGGGGGTGCTGACTGTAGACGGAAGGATCATTATCCGGGCCCGGTATATGGAGGTGGAGATAGACAGGGATGGAACGGCGCGTCTTACTTTGGTTCCGGGGAAGATGGAAACGGTGAAGCTGACGGATTAATAGGATAAAAAGCAGGGGATAACTTTTTGTCAGACCGATATTTAGCGATGGAATACGGATCATTATGAAAAGTTTTGTAACTTTGCATCCGATTTTAAAAAAGGAGATATTGATATGGAATTACCTGATGACCCGATGATGCTTTTCAGCATGGTGAATATGAAACTTCGTGACTGCTATCATTCGCTGGACGAGCTTTGTGATGATATGAATGTAGACAAGGAGCTGTTGGTGAAAAAATTGAAGGCGGCCGGATTTGAGTATAGTAAGGAAAACAACAAGTTTTGGTAGATAGAGGGATCAGCCCGTTCCGGAAGAATGCTTGGGACGGGCTGATTTTTTTATTGAGATACCTATTGTTGATTATTTTTGTATAAGTCCTGTTTCCGGTATTGCAACAGGGATGTTCCGGTATGCCGCTTGAAGAAACGTCTTAAGGTGGCAAGATTGGCAAACCGGGTTCTTTGAACGATTTCCTGTATGCTGATGGATGGATTCTCCAATAATGCGTAAATCTCTTGCAGGGTATAATGTATAATCCATTCTTTGGGGGATTTTCCACTTACCAGAGTCAAGGCTTCAGTCAGGTATTTGGAGGAAACATGCAACTTTTCGGCATAGAACGCCACTTCTTTGTTTTCTTTGTAATGCTTTAACAGCAAATCCAGAAAAAAGTATCCGATTTCTTCTTTATGCAAGGTGGTGACTTTATGTTCTTTTACTGTGCTGTAATAGTCTGCATAAAGTTCCAGAAAAGGTAATTTCAGCAGATTGGTAATAGATTCTTTTGTAAATAAATAAGTTGGAGAAGTAGCTCTGTTGTATAGTAACCGGAAATAGAGGGAGAACTGTTCCGCTTTCTCTTGGGATAGCGAATAGATGCAGTGGGTTTGGGTGTAGGTATGAAAACCGGTCGGAAAACGTTTGATACTTCCATTGATCACGTCATAAAAAAGGGCATTTGAAAAAGTACAATAATCGATGGTGAAAGTCAGACTGGATTTTATAAATGAAACCAAGAATCCCGGCATGAAAATAAGAATGTCGTTTGCACAAATAACATATTTCCGGAGACCAATCTGGATCTCGGCATTCCCTTCAGTACACATACCCAAAACTCCTTCCGGCAGATAAGAGGGGTATTTGCTGAAAGGCACTGTGTGCGCATCCATATAAATACTGAAATCTTGATCGGACAGTCCTTCTTTGGTATCCTGTGGTTTTGGGGTATTATATAACATACTTTGTATCAGCTCTAGGTTCACAAAATTAGAATTTAATGATACATTCCGCCGGAAGTAGTGGACATAAGGGAAAATAAAACGGAAAAAAACTACGTGTATTTGATTTTTTTAATATAATGATAGGAGAACAATTTTAGCTTCCCGTAAGTTGTAGGAGAACACGGAAAATTATTCTTTTTTACAGAAAGAAGGGTGAATTCAAAAAGATCGTTTGATTTGTTTTTGAATTCACCCTTTATGAATGGAGCGGAGTTATTTTTGCGCCAGTAATTTGGCTATGGCACGGTCGGGTTTCCCGGTTTCTGTCAGGGGAAGTTTGAATACCGGAACAAAACGTTTGGGACGCCAGTAGGGAGGTAATTGATGTGTGCAGGTCTGTTCTATGTCGTCGGGCAGTTGCCCTTCGGCAAGCAGCACAATGATTTCTCCGAATTTTTCGTCGGGAGCGGAGGTGATCAAGAAAGGAACGGACAGGTGTTCTTTCAATACGGCCTCTACTTGTTCTATCTGCACTTTCACTCCTCCGGTATTGATCGTATTGTCTTTTCTGCCTAGAATGCGGAATTGGTTCTGTCCGTTTATCTCGGCTATGTCATTGGTCACCAGTTCTTTTCCGCAAATTTCGGGAGCGTATATCACCAAGGTGTTTTCTTTACTCAGACGGATCTGTATGCTCTCGAAAGGGGTGTACCAGTCTGAAGCTTCAGGACCGTTCAGTCTGCGTAGGGCAATGTGTGATAAGGTTTCGGTCATGCCGTAAGTAGACCATACGGCATGGGGGAAATCTTTTAACGCAGCGTTCAATTGGGAGTCGATAGGACCACCTCCGATAATGAGGTGCCTGATTTGTTGCAATATCGCTCTCTCTTCGGGAACTTGCAGTGAGTTATAGACTTGCATGGGGATCATGGCGGCAAAGACGGGGGCTTTTGTCAGGTCTTTTAAAGGATGCCCGGATGGAGTGACAGGCAGCAAGTCCAGTCCCGCTACTAAGGCACGTACTACCACCATTTTTCCGGCAATGTATTGCAAGGGCATACAGAGCAGGGCGGAATCTTCTTTTTGTAGTCCGAGGAAGGAACAGGTGAGGCAGGCGCTTTCCATCATGCGTTCTTTTTCTACATACAGTTCCTTGGGTTTGCCAGTGGAGCCTGAAGTATGTACCAGCAGGGTGTCTGCCGGGTCAAACCATTCGGAAAGAAAGGAGAAAAGTTCCTGCCGGAAACTTCGGTTGTCGGCAGGGATATTCATTCTTACCATTTCAATTTCCCAATTGGAGTAGGGGATGCTTTCTATCAGAATGGTTTGTTTGTTTCTATTGGTGCAGAATTTTGTCATTGTTTCAGCCAGTTTAGTAAATCGGGTTCTTGTTCTTCGGGGTGGAACCAAAGGCAGTCCCCTTCGATGTGAAGCGGATAGTCTATATTGTCGGTAAATAGCAAGCCGGTACCTAGTCCTTGGGGGAGGGCGGGCTGCAAGGTGGCACACCATTGTGCGATGGCATTCAGTCCGATATTGGACTCCAGAGCGGAAGTGACCCATGAGCCGATGCCTCTTTCAGCCGCCAGTTCCATCCATTCTTCGGAGCCGCTGATTCCTCCATGTAGAGAAGGTTTCAGGATAATGTACTGAGGACGGATGGTTTCCAGCAATTCTATTTTCCGGTCGCGCCGGTTAATGCCTATCAGCTCTTCATCCAGTGCAATGGGAAAGGGGGTGGCGGCACAGAGTCGGGCCATTTCATCCCATTGTCCCGCACGGATGGGCTGTTCGATGGAATGGAGCTGGAATTCGGAAAGACGATGTAACTTTTCGAGGGCATCGGTAGGAGAGAAAGCACCGTTGGCATCTACACGCAGTTCGATTTGGGTTGGGGTGAAATGCCGGCGGATGTGCGCCAGCAGCTCCAGTTCCTTTTCAAAGTCGATAGCGCCTATTTTGAGTTTGATGCAGCGGAAACCTTGCTGCATCTTTTCCCCGATGCGCCGGTACATCTCGTCAAAGTTTCCCATCCAGATGAGTCCGTTGATGGGGATACCCTCTTTGCCTTTGCTGAACGGGGTGTGCCAGAATTGCAGGCTGCGTGCCCGGAAATGCAGCAGGGCGGTTTCCATACCGAACAGGATGGACGGATAGGGAAGCAAGGCTTCCCGGTCTATTTCCCCGTTCTTTTCCAGGTTCTTGCAGGCAGTGGCCAACACCTCGTCGTATGAGGGGATATCATCACAGCTCAGGGCAGGGAGAGGGGCGCATTCACCCACGCCATAGTGGCGGCTGCCGGTGTCGGTGAGGAGGATGTACCATACATCCCGGGTAGTATATACTCCTCTGGAAGTACCGGCAGGTTGCTTGAAGTGTAATTGTTTTTTTATAATTTGGGTTTGGAACATTTTTTTTTATGTGTAGTTGGTTTGGTATATTTATCCCTGACAATCTCAAAGGCGCGTTGGACCCATGTGTATATGCTCGTGTCGGGAATATCACCATCAAAATTAAGTTGAAGCCAATGTTTCAGACTTTGGTTGATGGGATTGCCGACTGAAACATGTCTCTCTTTTATATACTCAATTTCGTCCGAAGTAGATTTGACATTGACAAAAGTGAAATTGTCAATGTCTATAAAACAGAACATGTGTCCATAAACATAAAAGGCAAGGATGGAATCATATCTTGCAGCAAATTTGCCAAATGGCATCTTTTCGGAAACGTCACCTAACGAAAGACAATATTTTCTGAATTCTTCAATGTCCATGCTTTGAATTTGTAGTTTGTTTATGGGAACTTCGGATAATCCTGGAACCGTGGCTTGCGTTTTTCCAAAAATGCCTTCCCTCCTTCCTGCGCTTCCTCTGTCATGTAATACAGCATGGTGGCATCTCCGGCAAGTTCTTGTATGCCGGCTTGTCCGTCCAGTTCGGCATTCAGTCCGGCTTTGATCATACGAAGAGCGAGCGGGCTGTGCTCCATCATCTTTTCTGCCCATGCCACGGTTTCGTCTTCCAGGCGGTCGAAAGGAACGACTGTATTGACTAATCCCATTTCCAGTGCTTCCTGTGCGGAGTATTGACGGCAAAGGAACCATATTTCACGGGCTTTCTTCTGCCCTACGATGCGTGCCAGATAGGAAGAGCCGAATCCGGCGTCGAAGCTGCCTACCTTGGGACCTGTCTGTCCGAAAATGGCATTTTCTGAGGCAATGGTCAGATCGCATACCACATGCAGCACATGGCCGCCTCCGATGGCGTAACCGTTTACCATGGCGATGACCGGTTTTGGCAGTGACCGGATTTGCTTTTGTACGTCCAGCACATTCAGACGGGGAACTCCATCTGTGCCGATATAACCGCCATGACCTTTTACGTGCATATCTCCCCCGCTGCAGAAGGCTTTGTCACCTGCTCCGGTCAGAACCACTACATTGATATCCTGGCACTCGCGGCAGTAATACAGGGCGTCGCTGATTTCCGAAGTAGTGGTGGGGGTGAACGCGTTGCGGTAACGCGGACGGTTGATGGTGATTTTCGCTATTCCGTTGTAAAAGTCAAACAGAATATCTTGATATTCTTTGATGGTTTTCCATTTTCTTGTTTCCATTATTCATTTTTATTTTTAAGTCCGTGATAATATTCTCTTAATAGGGTGGTGTCTTTTTCCTTGTCGGTAAACACCTCCAGCAGCATGGGTTGCATCCTTGTCTCGGGTGAGGTGAATGGCTGCATCGCTTCTTCCAGCTCTTCTTCTCCGGTCACTTTCATGTAAATAAAGCCACGTTCTTCCGCCCAGCCTTTGGCGGTGGTGTAATGCTCGGCTGTGATAAACTCCCGGGAACGGCTTGATTTGTCCATTCCAGGCAGGGTATGGAATATTTCTCCTCCTTCGTTATTCAGTAACAGGATGCGGATGTTGGCACCGTAATTTTGATTCCACAGTGCGTTCATATCATAGAAGAAGCTCAAGTCGCCTATGATGATGAAATTCAGCTTGCTGGAAGCGGCGGCATAACCGATGGCGGTGGACAGGGAGCCTTCTATGCCGTTCACGCCCCGGTTGCAACAGATTTCCACCCGGGGAGGAACTGTAAATAACTGTGCATAGCGCACGGTGGAGCTGTTTGCCAGATGCAGGGCACAGGGTTCGGGTAATGCCTGAATGAGTTTTCCGATAACGGAGATTTCGGAATAAGCAAGATCCGGCATCGGAATGGTTTTGCAATAGTTTTCCCACATCAGCGGATAATGGGTCGGTTTGTTGTCCAGCAGGAAAGCTATTTTTTCCAAGAACTCAAACGGATCCATCTCGATGACGGTGGTCAGGCAACCGTATAAATCGGCTATCTTCCCGTCGGCGGCAACATGCCAATGTTCGCGCGGGGGATGATTGCGCAGGTATTTCTTCAATTGCTTGGATACGATATGTCCGCCGTAGGTAATCAGTATTTCGGGGGCCATGTCTTCCTGGCGCTCCGGCGTCATGGAATAAACGGCGGCGTCGAAATTCTTGATAGGAATGCCGGGGATGGTCTGGTTGCCCAGATGTTCCGTCAACCAGGCGAAATGTTTATAAAGCGGTTTCACATATTTTTTCTCGAACAGGTAAATCAGATTCATCTGGCCTACCACGACCATGCGCTTGTTGTACTTGTTCAGCCGTTCGATCAGTTCCTTATAGTCACGGTCGTACACGCTCAGTCCCTGATAACGGGTGATGACACGTGCCTCGGGAAGTGTTTTGGCGGTGAAGCGGTAGATGGGTTCGGAAATGGGTACATTGATATGTACGGGTCCTTTGCCGTGGTGGGTGGTTTCCAGTATGGCTTCGTTGATGAGGCGGTTGCAAAACCATTCGTCTTCCTCTGTATGTACTTCGGGCAGGTTGACAGACATCTTGACTAACGTTCCGAACACATGGGGCTGGGGCAGGGTTTGTCCGTCCATTTGTCCTATCCAGGCGGCGGGGCGGTCGGCAGAAATGACAATCAGAGGTACTTGTTGGTAAAAAGCTTCGGCTACGGCAGGGTGCAGGTTCAGCAGGGCCGAACCGGAGGTGCAGCATACTGCGGCAGGACCTCCCCCTTGTAAAGATAGGCCGATAGCAAAAAAACCGGCACTGCGTTCATCGGTTACAGAATAACAAGTGAAGTCCTCTATATTGGCCAGAGTGTGTACGATGGCAGCATTACGGCTGCCGGGACAAAGCACTATTTTCCGCACACCGTGCGCTTTGAGAAGTGCCACCAACTGAAGTATGTTCTTTTTGTCTGAATACATTATTCTTCTACTTTAATTGTTTCCATTTGTTTACTTATAAAGTCAGGATGAAGGATGCTCCGCATCGTATTCATCTTGTCTCCCGTTTCCACCCATTCCGATTCTACTTCCGAGGAAGCCAGTATTCCTCCTCCTGCATACAGGATGGCTTCACCCGGCTTTATTTCCATGCAGCGCAGATTGACGTAGATATCGGTATGTCCCTCTGTGTCCAGCCATCCGGTGAATCCGGAATAATAACTGCGGTCGTACCCTTCGTTGTTCAGAATAAACCGGAAAGCCTCCTCTTTGGGCAGGCCGCAGACGGCGGGAGTGGGATGGAGTTCTTGCAATAAATCGCCTATATGGTCTGTATTTTTCAACAAGAAATAAAAATCAGTCTTGAGGTGTACCAATTGTCCGGCACGGGCGGTATAGGGACCTTTCTCCGTCATCTTGTTGCCGAATTTTTTGGCGATCCGGCGGATATAATCAGCCACATAGCCCTGTTCTTCTTGGTTCTTCTTGTCCCAGTTTGTCGGCATCACTTCGTCCTGCATCGGCATTGTACCAGCCAGGGCCACGGTGTGCCATTCTTTGCCTTGTCCGCTTAATAAGATTTCCGGTGTGCTGCCCAGCCAGGTTCCGGAAGCGGGGGTGTGGCATAGGTAAATCATCATGCGCGGATAATTGTTACAGGCCCGGACAAAAGCGCCAAGTGGTGAAAAATCATCTCCGATATGTCTGGCGGAAGAACGTGACAGAACCAATTTTTGAAACTGCTTCTCTTGTAAGGGAGTGATGAAACGCCCGAATGCGCGGGTATATTGTTCTTTATCCGTTTCTTCGGAAACAAAAGGAGAGAGTTCATTCTGCCGGCTTTTGCAGGTGAGCAGGGTATCCACACATTCCAGTGAAGACAGTGCTTCGCTGATTTCGTTCCAGTCGTATGCCGTGACATCCGGACGGATAAGTACCAAGGGATGTTCCTCCGATATCCGGAAAGGAGCCATGACAAATCCCTTTTTTTCATTCAGTTCTTGAATGTCCGCTAATTGTTCCACATCGCCCGAGGTTTGCAATACCAGGTAGCATTCGTCTGTCCAAGGTAACCGGTAGAGGGCGAAACCGAGGTGGCTATGTGTCAGGCAATCCAATAATTTTTGCGTATGTATATCTGGTAGATTCATTTCTTTTTCAGTATGAAATTAACGACACGAACAGTAGAAACCAGTTCTCCCTGTGGAGTGGTGATATCTATATTCCATATATGCGAGGATCTGCCGCGGTGAATCAGTTTGCCGGTGGCGAATACTTTGCCTCCGACGGGTACGGCCGACAGATGATTTCCACTTACTTGTACTCCGCAGGCATATTCGCCTTCCCGGCATAGCGACATGGAGCCATGTCCTGCCACAATCTCGGCCAGAGCCAGTGACGCGCCGCCGTTCAACATACCAAAGGGTTGTGAAGTACGATGGTCTACAGGCATTTCGGCATGTACCGCATTCTCGGTGGGGGGTAGAAACCGGATACCCAGATGTTCCGCCATCGAATTCGAATAATCAGGTTTGCAGGTTATTTCTTCCATCATTTGTATGTCTGTTCTTTTCTATAGGGCTACAAAAATACATAAATTTTAGATGAAAATGTCGCTAATGTTGTTCTTTTAAGAACAAAAACATTCGGGGTTTGTTTCTATTTTCGGAATATATTTTTTATTTTGCAAAAAGAATTCGTACAAATGCAACAACGAATGAATAAAACAATAATTTAATACCTATGCTCATTACGATTATTATCCTTGTACTGTCCGCAGTATTTTTTGTAAATGGCAAGATACGGTCGGATCTTGTGGCTCTTTGTGCTTTAGTGGCTTTGTTGATTTTTCAGATATTGACGCCTGACGAGGCTTTGTCCGGATTCTCCAATTCGGTCGTCATTATGATGGTGGGGCTGTTTGTGGTTGGCGGAGCGATTTTTCAGACGGGACTTGCCAAAATGATCAGTTCACACATTCTGAAATTAGCGGGTAAGAGTGAATTGAAATTATTCTTGCTTGTAATGTTGGTGACTTCTGCTATCGGGGCTTTTGTGAGCAACACAGGTACGGTGGCTCTGATGTTGCCTATCGTGGTCAGTCTGGCAGTCAGTGCCAACATGAATCCCAGTCGTTTGCTTATGCCGTTGGCGTTTGCCAGCAGTATGGGAGGTATGATGACACTGATTGGTACGCCGCCCAACCTTGTTATTCAAAATGCGTTGACTTCGGCCGGTTTTCCTCCGCTTTCGTTCTTCTCTTTTTTTCCGGTAGGGATTATTTGTGTGGCAGTGGGTACTTTGGTGTTGCTTCCGCTCAGTAAATGGTTTCTTTCGAAACGGGGGAAAAACGGAGACGACAATGTTCATTCGGGCAAATCCCTGAAACAGTTGGTGAAGGAATATGGGCTATCCAGTAATTTGTTCCGGTTGAGGGTGGTCGGTGACTCCCGGCTGCATGGAAAGACGATTATAGAGTTGGATATCCGGCGCAAGTATGGATTGAATATACTGGAGGTGCGTCGTGGGGATATGTCACAACACCGCTTCCTGAAAACAATTACTCAGAAGCTGGCCGATCCCGGTACGGTTCTTCAGAAAGAGGATATTCTGTATGTGACGGGGGATTTTGAGAAAATAAAGTTGTTTGCCGAAGATTATCTGCTGGAGATGCTGGACGAGCATACTACCGAAGAAGCGAAAAACTCAGCCAATTCATTGGATTTTTATGACATAGGTATTGCTGAAATCGTTTTGATGCCTTCCTCCAATCTGATAAACCAGACGATAAAGGGGGCGGGCTTTCGTGATAAGTTTAATGTGAATGTACTGGGTATCCGCCGGAAGAAGGAATATTTGTTGCAGGACTTGGGCAATGAGCGGATTCATAGCGGGGATGTGTTGCTGGTGCAGGGTACATGGAACAATATCGCCCGGCTGAGCAAGGAAGATGCCGACTGGGTGGTACTGGGACAACCGCTGGCCGAGGCTGCGAAGGTCACGCTGGATTACAAAGCACCGGTAGCTGCGGTTATCATGGTGCTGATGGTGGCAATGATGGTGTTCGACTTCATTCCGGTAGCTCCGGTGACGGCGGTGATGATTGCGGGTATCCTGATGGTACTGACAGGATGTTTCCGCAATGTGGAGGCGGCTTACAAAACCATTAACTGGGAAAGCATCGTACTCATTGCGGCCATGCTGCCTATGTCGCTGGCATTGGAAAAGACAGGGGCTTCCGAATACATTTCGAACAGTCTGGTCAGTGAACTGGGAACATACGGACCGTTGGCGCTGATGGCGGGTATTTATTTCACTACTTCCCTGATGACGATGTTTATCAGCAACACGGCTACCGCAGTGCTTCTGGCTCCTATCGCGATGCAAAGTGCAACGCAGATAGGGGTAAGTCCCGTACCTTTTCTCTTTGCGGTAACACTGGGGGCAAGTATGTGTTTCGCTTCGCCATTCTCCACTCCGCCCAATGCGCTGGTGATGCCCGCCGGACAATATACCTTTATGGATTATGTAAAGGTAGGGCTGCCGTTGCAGATTATTATGGGCATTGTCATGGTGCTGGTACTTCCTTTGCTGTTTCCTTTTTAAGTTGTTTATAATATATGATGCCGATGACGTCCGCTATAAACCATCCGATAGGAATAGACCACCAGATTCCGATGACCCCGATGGCAGGAATGCCGGCAAGCCAATAGGAAAGGGCTACACGGGTTCCCAACGATACCACTGTGAGCACTACGGACATTCCCGGCATACGGATGGCCCGATAATATCCGTATAACAGGAACAAAATCCCGATTCCGCAATAAAACGCTCCCTCGATGCGTAAATAACTGATACCGATGTTCAGAATTTCCGTTTCGTGGGGGCGGACAAAAATCAGCATCAATGGTTTGGCGAATAAAAAGACCAGAATGGAAATGACCAGAGAGAAGAGAACGGTGGTAATCAAGGCACTTTTCACTCCTTTGCGGATCCGTTCCTCTTTTCTCGCTCCGAAGTTCTGGGCAATAAAGGTGGAAAAGGCATTTCCGAATTCCTGTACCGGCATATAGGCAAACGAGTCTATTTTTATTGCTGCCGCAAAGGCGGCCATGACTACAGTGCCAAAACTATTGACCAATCCTTGTACCATCAGAATGCCCAGATTCATCACCGACTGTTGTACACAGGTCAGTGCGGAGAACGAAGTGATCTCTTTCAGGCAGTGACGGTCGAAATGCAGGTCGTTGCGGTGTAATCTCAGTTCGGGGTATTTCACGTAGGCATATCCCATAATTCCCAAAGCGGATACTCCCTGTGCGGCCACCGTGGCGATGGCTGCTCCCTTGATTCCCCAATCCAACTGCAAGATAAAGAATAAATCCAGCCCGATGTTCAGTACAACGGAAACCGCCAGAAACCAAAGAGGAGTAACGGCATCTCCTATGGCACGCAGTAATGCCGCATAGAAATTATAGATAAAGGTAAAGCCGATTCCCCAAAAGATAATCCACAAGTAATCATACATCATGCCATAAATATCTTTGGGAATCTGCAATAACCTGAGAATGGGATGAATCCAGACGAAAGCCGCTATATTTAGAATCAATGTTACTGTACCGATCAGCAGGGCGGATACATAGATGTTACGGCGTAGGGAATCCGTTCGTCCGGCTCCATATTGCAAGGAAAAAACGGTTCCGCTTCCCATGGACAATCCCAGCAGGATGGAAATGAGGAAAACCATCAGCGTATAGGCGGAACCGACGGCAGCCAATGCGCCGGAACCTATACATTGTCCTACAATCAGCGTGTCGGCTATATTGTAACACTGTTGTAGCAGTGAGCCTATAATCATAGGTAAGGTAAAACGTAGCAGAGTGCCGGTGATACCTCCCTGCGTCAAGTCTATTTTAGATAACATGATGCGTGTCTGTTCGATTCAATTTCTTATTTATTTTGAAATTTATTGCGAAGGTAGGGAATAAAATATCAAACAACAATAAAGATTGTCTATTTAATACCCGGAATGTTCTTTCTCCTTAAAAAGAGTTAACTTGATAATATTTTCCATAGGAAACTTTTTATTATAAGAAATATCATGTATGTTTGCATAAAGTTTCCATTGGAAAATATTAAATCAAATAAAATAGTTTAATTATGAAGTATATAGTAATAGGAGGCGTAGCAGGAGGTGCAACTGCTGCCGCACGTATCAGAAGAAACACGGAACAGGCGGAAATCATTTTGTTCGAGAAGGGAGAATACATTTCGTATGCCAATTGTGGTCTACCTTATTATATAGGAGGTGTGATTGCGGAGCGGGAAAAATTGTTTGTACAGACTCCGGAGGCTTTTGGGAAACGTTTTAACATAGATGTGCGTACCCGGTCCGAGGTAATAGCCATCCATTCTGCCGAGAAAACAGTGGATATTCGTACTTCCGACGGGAAAACTTATACGGAGAGTTATGACAAATTATTGCTTTCTCCGGGTGCGTCGCCTGTTCGTCCTCCCTTGCCGGGCATTGACAATGAAGGGATTTTTACCCTACGTAATGTGAATGATACCGATGCTATCAAGAGTTACTTGCAGCAGCATAAGGTGAAACGGGCGGTAATCATCGGGGCCGGATTCATCGGGTTGGAGATGGCGGAGAATCTGCAGGAAGCCGGTGCGGAAGTGGCGGTTGTAGAGATGGCAAATCAGGTCATGGCTCCTATTGATTTCTCTATGGCTTCTTTGGTGCACGAGCACTTGTTGCAGAAAGGAGTACATCTCTATCTGGAAAAGGCGGTGGCTTCTTTCGAACGCACGGTCAACGGACTGGAGGTTGTTTTCAAATCGGGCGAAAGGCTGCCTGCCGATATGGTGTTGTTATCCATCGGGGTACGTCCCAATACCTCATTGGCGATAGAGGCTGGACTGGAGATAGGGGAGATGCGCGGTATTAAGGTTAATGATTACTTGCAGACTTCCAACGAGCATATTTATGCGGTGGGCGATGCTATCGAGTTCCGTCATCCACTGACTGATAGACCGTGGTTGAATTATCTGGCAGGTCCGGCCAACCGTCAGGCGCGTATTGTGGCAGATAACATGGTCTTTGGAAATAAGGTTACATACGAAGGGGCTGTCGGTACTTCCATTGCCAAAGTTTTTGATATGACTGTCGCTGCTTCGGGCCTTCCGGCAAAACGGTTGAAACAGGCAGGCATTGATTATTTGTCGGCAACCATCCATTCCGGTTCCCATGCGGGATATTATCCTGATGCTTTACAGATGTCCATTAAAATAACTTTCTCTCCTGTGAATGGGAAATTACTGGGAGCACAGATTGTGGGGTATAACGGAGTGGACAAACGTATTGATGAATTTTCGCAAGTGATTAAGCATAACGGAACTGTTTATGACTTGATGGCTTTGGAGCAGGCATATGCTCCTCCTTTCTCTTCGGCTAAAGATCCTGTAGCAGTAGCCGGATATGTAGCTGGAAATATACTGAGCGGAAAGATGAAGCCTCTTTATTGGCGCGAGTTGCAGGCTGCCGATTTGAGTAAAGTTACGTTGGTTGATGTCCGTACTCCCGATGAATTTGCACTCGGTGCTTTGAAAGGGGCTGTCAATATTCCTTTGGATGATATGCGCGAAAGGATGAAAGAGATTCCTCAGGATAAGCCGGTCTATTTGTATTGTGGAGTAGGGTTGAGAGGGTATTTGGCTTCTAATATATTGTTACAGAATGGTTTTGGGGAAGTAAAGAATTTAATAGGAGGTTTGAAACTGTATAAAGCGGCAACGGCTCCTCTGCCCGAGCCGGAGGAGTTTTCAAATTCTGGCTCTTCAAGTTCTGATTCTTCAAAAGTTGATCATTCTGAACACAGTAAAGATTCTGCTGGAGCTTATACTATTGCCTCTTCCGTCATTCCTTCTATGAAAGCAATAAAAGTGGATGCTTGTGGCATATCTTGTCCCGGTCCTATCATGAAACTGAAGAAGAGTATGGAAGAACTGGCGGACGGCGAACGTTTGGAAATTGTCGCTACAGATGCCGGTTTTCCCCGCGATGCCGAGGCATGGTGTCAAACTACCGGAAACCGTTTTGTTTCAGTAAATTCAGGAGCAGGAAAGTATCAGGTAATTGTTGAGAAAAATACTTCGCAATCTTCTTCCTCGGAAGTTTGCCGGGAGGATAAAGGGAAAACTTTTATTCTGTTCAGTGATGACCTGGACAAAGTTTTAGCTACTTTTGTACTCGCAAACGGTGCGGCGGCTACGGGAAAGAAGGTAACCATCTTCTTTACTTTCTGGGGGCTGAATGCCATCAAGAAGCTGGACAAACCTGTGGTGAAGAAAGATATCTGGGGGAAGATGTTCGGCATGATGCTGCCTTCCAGTTCTTTAAAGTTGAAGTTGTCTAAAATGAATATGGGCGGAATGGGAGCTAGGATGATGCGATATATTATGAATAAGAAAAATATCGATTCATTGGAATCTCTGCGTACTCAAGCCATTCAGAACGGAGTGGAATTTATTGCTTGCCAGATGTCAATGGACGTAATGGGTGTGAAACGTGAGGAATTGCTGGATCATGTGACTATTGGTGGAGTGGCAACTTATATGAACCGTGCCGAACAGGCGAATGTAAACTTGTTTATTTAAATTTGCATGGAGAAAATAAAATCAATATGTGTCATGAGAGAGCTGTTCAAGGCTCTCTCTGAACTTGAAACCCGCTTAATGGAACAATATGAAGTGTCATTGAATGAGGCAATGGCACTTTGTTGCATTGGCGGAGATACGCTGACGGCTAGTGTGATATCGGAAAACACAGGTCTGTCTGCTTCGCATACCTCTAAGGTCATCCGTTCCATTGAAGAGAAAGAATTAATCGTCCGTAATTTGGGGGATAAGGATAAACGGCAGATGCATTTTACTTTATCCGATAAAGGGCATGAATGTTTGGAAGCGCTGAAAGCAAATGAAATAGAAATACCGGAACTATTAAAGCCATTGTTTAAATAAACCCTTCTCTTTTCCATTTGTTTATTCCGGATATGAAACTGGAGAAATGGAAAAACAAATGGAAGAAGTGGAGCAATCTGCGCAAATGGCAAATATGGAAACTGAAGCTGATTGATGCCCGTCTGTATTTCGTGAGCATATTCGTGGGGCTGCTTACGGGACTGGTTGCTGTGCCTTATCACTATCTTCTTTGGTATTTCTTTGATGTGCGGAAAACTTTTTTTACGGCACATTATCCGTGGTATTGGCATGTATTGTTGTTTTTTATCTTATGGGGGATTCTGATCTTTGTCGCTTCTTTGGTAAAACGTATGCCATTGATAGCCGGTGGTGGGATTCCTCAGACACGTGCGGCCAATAACGGTCGTATCCGTTATGAGCATCCTTTTAAAGAACTGGTAGCTAAATTCTGCGGAGGGGTGTTGGCTCTCAGTGCGGGGCTGTCTTTGGGACGCGAGGGGCCGTCTGTTCAGATAGGGTCTTATATAGGAACACTTATCTCTCGTTGGGGACATATTCTGAAAGGGGAACGGAAACAATTGCTGGCTGCCGGAGCTGGTGCGGGCTTGTCTGCCGCTTTTGCTGCTCCGTTGTCTTCTTCTTTGTTGGTGATAGAATCCATCGAGCGTTTTGATGCACCTAAAACCGCTATTACTACCTTGTTGGCCGGCGTGGTAGCCGGAGGAGTGGCTAGTTGGATGTTCCCCACGACTCCTTATCATCTGATTAGTGCGGTCGTTCCTGGTTTATCTTTTATCCGTCAGGCGGAGCTTTATATTATCTTTGCCGCCCTTATGGCTGTCATTGCAAAGTTTTATTCGCTCATCGTTCCTTTCTTTCAAGAAAGGATACCTGCCATGAAACTCTCCATTCCTGTCAAGATGTTGTATTTATTAACCATAGCTTATGCCATATCGTTAACAGAGACGAATCTGACAGGTGGCGGAGAGCAGTTTTTGATGATGCAGGGAATGAATGGAACTCATGATATCCAGTGGCTTACTATCATGATGCTTATTCATTTTGTTTTTACGCTGTTTTCTCTTTCTTCAGGTTTGCCGGGAGGAAGTTTCATTCCTACCTTGGTTACGGGAGGATTATTGGGACAAATCTTCGGGTTGGTATTGGTACAACGCGGATGGATAGGGTATGAGAATGTGAGTTATATGATGCTGATCGGGATGGTGGCTTTTTTGGTGGCTGTGGTGCGTACTCCTTTGACTGCTATTGTCCTGATAACGGAGATTACCGGTCATTTCGAGGTGTTCTATCCTTCCATTGTGGTAGGTGGATTGACTTATTATTTCACCGAATTGTTACAGATAAAACCTTACAATGTATTGCTGTATGACAGGATGTTCCGTAGCCATAATCCGGAGTCTTCCGAAGAGGCTGGTGCTCGCTATCATCTTTTTGTCGAGATAATGGATGGGTCTTATTTTGACGGAAAGGAAGTGGATACATTGGCTTTACCTAATCATTGTATCATTCGTAGTATACATCGGAATCGTAAAAACTTACTTCCTCAGGGGCAAACCCTGGTTCCCGGTGATCAAGTGGAGATAGAAATAGATGCGCAGGATATAGAAAAATTATACGAACCGTTAGTCAGTATGGCAAATATCTATTAAAAGATGAGTCTAAAAAAGCCCCCGTTAAAGGACGAGGGCAACCTAAATGTTTTCACAACGGAATAATCCTTATTGTGACTTGCTTCAAATTAGTATTGCAAAACTATGAAATAAATATGTAAAGGACAAGTGATTATTAGAATAATTTGATAACTTTGAAAAGTTTTGATAAAATAGTTGTCTTATGAAAAATATAGTGGGTCTTGATTTGGGTACCAATAGCATAGGTTGGGCAGTAGTAAATGGAAGTGTCAATGACGATGGAAGTGAACAATTGGTTAAGATACAAGCTTCAGGAAGTCGCATCATACCTATGGATGCAGCTATGATAGGAGATTTTAATAAAGGTAATTCCATATCTCAAACTGCTGAAAGAACCAGATTGCGTGGAGTTCGTCGTTTAAGCGAACGATATCTGCTTCGCAGAGAACGGTTGCATAGAATTCTTGATATTTTAGGATTTTTGCCTTTTCATTTTGCTCAAGATTTAGATAGGCATGGTAAGATAGTTAAGGGCAAGGAACCTAAATTGGCTTGGCGTAAGAATGAAGCTGGTCAGTTTGAATTTATATTCCAAGATTCATTTAAGGAAATGCTGGAGGATTTTAAGCTAAATTATCCGAATCTGATAACAGATGATAAAAAAGTACCTTATGATTGGACTATCTACTATCTCCGTAAAAAGGGATTGACTTCTAAAATTTCAAAAGAAGAATTGGCGTGGATATTATTGAATTTTAATCAAAAGCGTGGATATTATCAATTACGTGGTGAGGAAGAGGAGGAAAATAAGGATAAATTGGTTGAATTCTATGCTCTTAAAGTAGTTGCAGTAGAGGATTCCGGAGAAAAAAAGGGAAAGGATATTTGGTATAATGTGCATTTGGAAAATGGATGGGTGTATCGAAGAACAAGTAATATGTCTCTTGATTGGGTTGGAAAAACTAAAGAATTCATTGTAACTACGGATTTAGAGAAGGACGGAACGCCTAAAAAAGATAAGGAAGGGAATGTAAAACGCTCTTTTCGTGCTCCTAAGGAAGATGATTGGTCATTGGTCAAGAAGAAAACAGAAGCGGATATTGATCAAACTCATAAGACAGTAGGTGCCTATATTTATGATACGCTTTTAGGAAATCCTAGTCAGAAAATTCGTGGAAGACTGGTGAGAACCATTGAACGCAAATATTATAAGGAGGAGCTGAAACTGATTTTGGAGAAGCAGAAGGAGTTTCACCTGGAATTGCAAGACAGAGCATTGTATGCTGCTTGTATTGAAGAACTATATCCAATAAATGAAGCACATCGGAATAATGTTGGTAATCGGGATTTTACTTATTTGTTTTTAGAGGATATACTCTTTTATCAGCGTCCTCTTAAAAGCAAAAAATCATTAATAGACAATTGTCCTTATGAGGAGAATCAGGGTCTTGATAAGGAAACGGGAGAGATAAAATCTTTTCCTGTAAAATGTATTGCTAAATCACATCCGTTGTTTCAAGAATTCCGCTTGTGGCAATTTATAATAAATCTGCGTATTTATAGGAAAGACCTGGCACAAGATGTGGATGTTACAAATGAGTTATTGAAGACAGAAGAAGATTATGTTGCTTTATTTGACTGGTTGAATGGTAAAAAAGAAATTGATCAAAAGGCTTTTTTGAAATATCCGGTTTTTGGACTGAAAAAAGAGATAGAGAATTATCGTTGGAATTATGTGCAAGACAAACCTTATCCATGTAATGAAACCCGTTCATTGATGTTGGCGAGGCTGGAGAAATGTGATATTTCTATTGAATTCCTGACAAAAGAGAATGAGGAAGCTTTATGGCATATATTATATTCGGTTGAAGACAAGAATGAAATAGTAAAAGCTTTGCAGAAATTTGCGGATAAACACGACCTGAATGCTTCTTTTGTTGATGTGTTTCAGAAATTCCCACCTTTTAAGAAAGAATATGGTTCCTATTCGGCAAAAGCAATTAAAAAATTATTGCCTTTAATGCGTATGGGAAAATATTGGAGTGAGAATTCAATAGATAAAGGAACGCGTGAACGGATTGATAAGATAATAACAGGAGAATATGATGAGAAAATAGAAAATAGAGTGAGGGAGAAAGCAATTCATCTTGCTGATGTTTCTGATTTCAAAGGTTTGCCTCTTTGGTTAGTGTGTTACATTGTTTATGGTCGTCACTCTGAAGCAAAAGAAATAATCCAGTGGAAATCTCCTGCTGATATTGATTCGTATTTAAGATCTTTTAAGCAACATTCATTGCGTAATCCAATTGTTGAGCAGATTATTATTGAAACACTACGTGTTGTTCGTGATATTTGGAAACAAGTGGGAAATATTGATGAGATACATGTGGAGTTGGGGCGTGAGATGAAGAATCCGGCTGACAAGCGGAAGAAAATGACACAGCAAATGTCTGAAAATGAGAATACCAACTTGCGTATCAAATATTTGCTCACGGAATTTTTGAATCCTGAATATGAGGTTGAAAATGTTCGTCCTTATTCGCCAAGTCAGCAGGATATTTTGCGTATTTATGAAGAGGGTGTTTTAAATAGTGTTTCCGATTTACCGGAGGAAATATCGGATATATTGAAAAAGTTTACAGAAACAGACTTGAAGAAGCGTCCTTCAAGGTCAGAAGTTTTGCGTTACAAGCTTTGGCTGGAACAGAAGTATCGTTCTCCTTATACCGGTGAAGTGATTCCATTAGGTAAGTTGTTTACGCCTGCATACGAAATAGAGCATGTTATTCCCCAATCATGTTATTTTGATGATTCTTTTAGTAACAAGGTGATTTGTGAAGCGGAAGTCAATAAGCTTAAAAGCAATTTATTGGGACATGAGTTTATAGTGAAGCATCATGGGGAGATAGTGGAACTTCCTTTTGGAAAAAAAGTAAGGATCTTCACTGTGGATGAATATGAGCAATTTGTGAAAGATAACTATTCGCGTACTCGTAGTAAAATGAAAAAACTTTTGATGGATGATATTCCGGAGGAGTTTGTTACTCGTCAGCTGAATGATAGTAGGTACATCAGCAAAGTTGTAAAGTCCCTTCTTTCCAACATCGTTAGAGAAAAAGGAGAGGAAGAAGCAATTTCAAAGAATGTAATTCCTTGTACCGGAGGAGTTACGGATCGTTTGAAGAAAGATTGGGGAATAAATGAGGTTTGGAATAAAATTATACTTCCTCGTTTTCAACGACTCAATGAGTTGACCGGCACAAATAAATTTACAACTAAAAATGTTGGGATTCAAGAAATTCCGACAATGCCTTTGGAATTGCAAAAAGGTTTTAATAAGAAAAGAATAGATCATCGTCATCATGCAATGGATGCCATAATAATAGCGTGTGCAAATAGGAATATTATTAATTATTTAAATAATGAGTCGGCAACAGCTAAGGCTGAATTATCCCGATATGATTTGCAGAAAATGCTGTGTGATAAAGCTAAGACTGATAATAACGGTAACTATAAATGGGTGATCAGAAAACCGTGGGCATCGTTTACACAGGATACATATTTGGCTTTGGAAAATATAATAGTCAGTTTTAAGCAAAATTTGCGTGTTATAAATAAAGCTACCAATCGCTTCTTGCATTATAATGAAGAAGGCAAAAAGATCTTTGTGAAACAGGGAAAAGGGGACAATTGGGCTATACGTAAATCCATGCATAAAGATACGGTATTTGGAGAAGTTAATTTGCGTAGGATAAAGACTGTAGCTTTAAATGAAGCGATGAAAAATCCTCAAAGCATCGTTGTGAAAGACTTCAAGAGAAAATTATTGGAACTTTGGAATTTAGGATTTGACGCGAAGAGAATAAAGAAGTACTTTGAAGATAATAGAGAAACTTGGAGTGATATAAATCTGTCTAAAATAGAGGTTTACTATTTTAGTAAAGATACTAAAGATCGATTCTTTGCTACTAGAAAACCGCTGGATACTAGTTTTGATAGAAAGAAAATAGAAAATAATATTACTGATACGGGTATCCAAAAAATATTGTTACGTCATTTGGAACTGAAAGATAATAATCCGGATATTGCTTTTTCGCCGGATGGCATTGATGAAATGAATCGTAATATTATTCAGCTGAATAATGGAAAGTATCATCAGCCTATCATTAAAATTCGTTGGTATGAACAGGCTGATAAGTTTGCAGTAGGTCAAACAGGTAATAAATCTTCTAAATTTGTAGAGGCTGCGAAAGGAACAAATTTATTTTTTGCTGTATACGAGTCGAATATTCTAGATAAAAAGACGAATACTATAATAAAGAAAAGAAATTATGCTACCATTCCATTGAATGTTGCAATTGAACGGCAAAAACAAGGTTTACCTGTTGCACCGGAAGATGAGAATGGTAATGACCCTATTTTTGTATTGTCACCTAATGATTTGGTTTATCTTCCTACTGATGATGAATTAGCTAATGGTATTATTGCCCAGCCTTTGGATAGGGGAAGGATTTATAAGATGGTAAGTTCCTCAGGTGAACAATGCTTTTTCATAAAACATATTGTTGCGAATGTACTAGTTGACAAATTTGAATTTTCTCCTTTAAATAAGATGGAGCGGGCTTTAACTGGTGAAATGATAAAAATGATATGTATACCTATAAAAGTTGATCGTTTAGGAAATGTCTTAGAATCAAGTAGTTCATATAAAAAATAATATATTCTTATTTTATGGAAGAAAACAAAGGACAAATTCTTTTATATCAAACGGTAGATGGTGAGTCAAGAATTGAAGTAACACTATGCAATAATACAGTTTGGCTGACATTAGATCAAATGGCAGAATTATTTCAACGGAACAAATCAACGATTTCACGCCATATAAAGAATGTTTTTGAGAGTGGGGAATTACAGGAAAATTCAGTTGTTGCATTTTTTGCAACAACTGCTTCTGATGGTAAAATATATCAAGTGGCTTATTATAATTTGGATATGATTATAAGCATAGGCTATCGGGTTAAATCTTACCGTGGTGTGCAGTTTCGAATATGGGCAACACAAATACTAAAAGAGTATTTAGTAAAGGGATTTGTAATGAATGATGAGCTGTTGAAGCGTGCAGGTGGTGGAAATTATTTTGATGAGTTATTATCACGCATACGTGATATTCGTTCCTCAGAAAAGATATTCTATCGTAAAATTCTTGAAATTTATGCTTTGAGCATAGATTATGACCCAAGTACTGAGTCTACTCGATTGTTTTTTGCCACGGTTCAAAATAAAATGCATTTTTCAGTACATGGACATACGGCTGCTGAGGTTATTTACGGTCGTGCAGATGCAGGGAAAGATTTTATGGGATTAACTAATTGGACAGGAGCAGTGCCAAAGCGGAATGATATAGAATATGCTAAAAATTATTTGACAGATGATGAGTTGGATACATTAAATCGTATTGTAAGTTTGTATCTTGACTTTGCAGAATTGCAGGCTAAAAGTCATACTCCTATGTATATGAAAGACTGGATTCAAAAATTGGATGATTTTCTTAGATTGTCAGGAAAAGAATTGTTACAACATGCTGGTACTATTTCGGCTGAATTAGCAAAGAAAAAAGCAAATCTTGAATATGATGAATTTAAGAAACGCATTAGTAATCAGTTATCTCCTGTAGAAATAGATTTCATTGAAAATTTCGAAAAAGAGCAGAAGAAATTGCGAGGTAAGTAATATATTAACCTTTAAAATATGATACTATGATAAAGAAAACACTTTATTTTGGTAATCCGGCTTATTTGTCATTACGAAATAACCAATTAGTCATAAAACTTCCGGAAGTTGAGAAAAGTGATTCATTGCCGGATATCTTTAAAGAACAATCGGAAATAACGAAGCCGATTGAAGATATAGGTGTCGTAGTACTAGATCATAAGCAAATTACTATCACTTCCGGTGTATTAGAATCTCTATTAGAGAATAATTGTGCCGTTATCACTTGTGATAGTAAAAGTATGCCAGTGGGTTTAATGCTCCCTTTGTATGGAAATACAACTCAGAATGAGCGTTTCCGTCAACAGTTGGATGCATCATTGCCATTGAAAAAGCAACTTTGGCAGCAAACAATTAAGGCAAAAATAGATAACCAAGCATCTGTATTGAGAGTTTGTGTAGGTGAAGAAATGAAATGTATGCGAATTTGGGCGAATGAAGTGAAGAGTGGTGATCCAGAGAATTTGGAAGCACGTGCGGCTGCTTTTTTTTGGAAAAATTTATTTGCAGATATTATTGGCTTTACTCGTGACAGAGAAGGGATTTCTCCTAATAATTTATTGAATTATGGTTATGCTATACTTCGTGCTATCGTTGCTCGTGCTTTAGTGGCAAGTGGGTTGCTTCCTACTTTAGGGATCCATCATCATAATCGTTATAATGCATATTGTTTAGCTGACGATGTGATGGAGCCATATCGACCTTATGTTGATGAATTAGTATTTAGTTTAGTGAAATTGTATGGTGCAAATTTGGAATTAACAAAAGAAATAAAATCACGTTTGCTTGTTATTCCCACATTGGATGTACGTATTAATGGTAAACGTAGTCCGTTGATGGTGGCTGTCGCTCAGACTACAGCTTCTCTATATAAATGTTTTTGTGGAGAAATTCGTCGTATTAGTTATCCTGAACGATAATGGACCGTTTTAGTGAATATCGGATTATGTGGGTACTAGTATTATTTGATTTGCCAACGGAAACTAAGAAGGACAAGAAAGCTTATACTGATTTTAGAAAAAATCTACAAAAGGATGGCTTTACAATGTTTCAGTTTTCAATTTACGTCCGTCATTGTGCTAGTAGCGAGAATGCAACTGTTCATATAAATAGAGTTAAATCTTTTTTGCCTGAATATGGACAAGTGGGAATAATGTGTATCACTGATAAACAATTTGCTGCTATTGAACTTTTTTATGGAAAGAAACTACAAGGTGTAACTACTCCAGGACAGCAATTGGAATTATTTTAAAAATAAGAAATCCCGTCTGAAACGGGATTTCTTATTAGATAACAACTTTGTTTTTAATTCCTGAATATGTGTGTAACTAATTGGTAATTAGTTTGTAACATATATTCTGTTGTTTCCAATGGTTCAAAGATACTAATTTGAAAGCAAATCACAACACCTCGGAAGTTCATGGACAGGGCACTCGAGTTGTTTCCAATGGTTCAAAGATACTAATTTGAAAGCAAATCACAACTTTATTACTCAAATATACATTCCAATGAAGTTGTTTCCAATGGTTCAAAGATACTAATTTGAAAGCAAATCACAACCAATCAGTCAAGAGTAAGAGTTATGGCAGAGTTGTTTCCAATGGTTCAAAGATACTAATTTGAAAGCAAATCACAACTAAACAGATCAGCCTGCTGATTAGCATCCAGTTGTTTCCAATGGTTCAAAGATACTAATTTGAAAGCAAATCACAACTTATGTTCCTGAGGAGCTTATTCAAGATGAGTTGTTTCCAATGGTTCAAAGATACTAATTTGAAAGCAAATCACAACGGGATAGAACACCGGAGAGAACTCTTTCGAGTTGTTTCCAATGGTTCAAAGATACTAATTTGAAAGCAAATCACAACAACCGCTTATAGCAGTCGTCCACTACCGAAGTTGTTTCCAATGGTTCAAAGATACTAATTTGAAAGCAAATCACAACGAGTGTTTGCCAAGTACTTCACCGAAGTAGTTGTTTCCAATGGTTCAAAGATACTAATTTGAAAGCAAATCATAACATATTAGCTGAGAATCCCTAGTCGAGTAAGAAATCAAAAATTTCATCTGGGTTCTCATCTAGGTTTTCTGGGTCATCATAATAAGAATCTAGGTTATCAAGATAGAAATCATATTCTGATGATTGATTACCAAATCTCTGATCATACTGTTGTTGTGATAGCTTAGTAACTTTATCAGGATTCCTATCGGCATAAGCAGATGCCTCTTCTATTGACATTTGTTTGGTAGAAGTAAATACCAAGTAATATAATTGTGGCTTGGTATAATGAGTATCTAAAGTTATTTGTTGATAACCAGATTTCCTTGCAGTAACTATTACGTTTTCTGGTGTGATAGTAGTTTTCAAGATATAGGTATAGATTCTTTGATTTCTAAGTGAATCCCTTAGTAATTTAATTGAATCTACTTTAGCAAAGAATATAGAATCTCTTCTAAGTTCTTCTTTATATCGTTTTACCCTTTTGATAGAATCCTCTCTGCTCTCCTTTATATAAGGAGGAGTTACCCTCCTAGGTTCATTGTTTAATAGAACAAGACCCAGAAGAGAAACTCCAAATATAGAAAATGGAAGTAAAAGATGATTCGTTTTTGAGTTCATACCCACTAGTTTTGTATTGATCTTTAATATGAGAATTTAAGTACCTACCTCTTAGATTCACTTTTTAATAATCTTTTGAGTTGCTCTTTAGAACTTTATCATATCGGTATACTTTGTTATTTTTAAAAGATACCCATAGATGATGTTTCTTTACGTTGTAACCAATACCTTCTATATTAGAAGATTCTACTGATGTTATTTCTATTCCAGCATTCATTTTAACTAATTCAAGATATTCTTCTCTGTCCATTCTATTAAAATTTTAGAAGTCTTAACTCCGGATGTAATGCGTTGGTATATTTTTGAATAATTGCCCATGCTCTCAGATGTTATCCATTCTTCTTTCATTTTTCATAGGATATGAGAGCAAACATATAACTGATACTTTGTAAGAGTTTTATTATGTTATCTAATACCCCTCTTATTTCTCCCTCTTCAATCTGAAGAAGTTTTTTAAAAAGATAGTGATCTGTATCCTCTCAATTATGTTGTTTTCATTGATTCAAATATACCAATTTAGATATGAATTATCCTTAATTATTAATTCTTATTATATCAAAGAGTTTAAAGTGGGTTGGAGGTAAAACTTTGCAGCATATAATGTGTATATAGAAAAATTATACGAACCGTTGGTCAGTATGGCAAATATCTATTAAATTTGCCGTATGAAAAAGAAATTCCAGCTTGAAGTTCCGGGAGGAGCCGACAAGGTGTTGCTTCATACTTGTTGTGCTCCTTGTTCATCAGCCATCATAGAGTGCTTGATGCAGCATGGTGTCACTCCGGTTATCTATTATTGTAATCCCAATATTTATCCGTTGGAGGAATACATTATCCGCAAGGACGAATGTACGCGGTACGCCCAGTCCTTGGGATTGGAAATTATAGATGCCGATTATGATCATGATGCCTGGCGTTGTCGAATGGCAGGAATGGAGCAAGAGCCTGAAAGAGGAGGCCGTTGCTTGCGTTGTTTCAAGATGCGACTGCAGGAAACCGCACGTTATGCCCACGAACATGGATTCCCGGTTATCACTACTACGCTTGCTTCCAGCCGTTGGAAAAGTTTGGAGCAGATAGAGGAAGCGGGCCGATATGCTACGGCCCCTTATCCGGATGTCACTTATTGGGAACAGAACTGGCGTAAAGGTGGATTGAGCGAGCGTCGCATTGCTATCATTAAGGAATATAATTTTTATAATCAGCAATATTGTGGCTGTGAGTTCAGTATGCGGAAAGAAGAAAAGGAAGAATGACAGGAATGAGGATGCTTAAACTGTGGGTGGTTGTAATGTTATTGGGACTCTTGCCCGTTGTTTCAGAGGCGCAAGAAGAAATAAATAATGCCATTAATGTACAGTTGGAGTATCTGAAAAAGTATCCTAAAGATAAAGAAGCGCTTCGGAAAGTTAGTTTTCTCTATCTGAATAAAGCAGATTATGATCAGGCTATCTTTTATGGTCGACAATTGTTTGAGATAGGTTATAATGAACGGGATTACAATGGCGCTGTAATTTATTCTCATATTTGTCTGGGGCAGGCCCATATGATGAAGGGAAATGTAAAGGAGGCTTATAGTCATTTAGGGCAGGCCAGGCTGATAGGTGAAAGTAATAAAAATGATTCCGCCTTATGTTCCGTATATAATGGTCTGGGACTTTATGCATCGAATGTCCAAAAAGACTATTATCGTTCACTTACTTATTTCTTCAAAGGAGTTGAAGCTGCAAGACGTTGTCATTATGACAGACTCTATTCCATTTTACTTTCTAATATTGCCGGTATTTATTATTTAAAAAATGATAGCACAGGATTGAAATATGCCCTTGAATGTTATGAACTGGGACATGAACGGAAAGATCCTTATCTGATTTATAGTGGTTCAACCAATACCGCTTATATGTATTATTTGAAGAGTGACTATAATACAGCATTGAAATATATTCAGGAGGCGGAGTTCACCATGGTGCAGAATGACTTTTATGATCAATCAAACGTTTACAATCTTTATGGATATATTCTGCATAAATTGAATAAAGATGATGAAGCGCTGGGCTTTTTCCGGAAGGCTTTGGATTTGAAAGAACAGGGAAATATTTCTTCTGTGATGAATTCCTATTTGGGCTATGCCGAAATTTTAATGGAGCATCATCAGTATGACCGGGCTGTCTGGATGCTGAAAGCCGGAATAGAACTGTCTTACCAACAGGCTAATGCCATCTATCGAAGTGACCTGTTGCAGGCTTTATCCCGATGTTATGAAGAAGATGGTATGCTGGTAGAGGCGTTGAAGTATCATAAGCTCTATCAGCTGGAAACAGATAGCTTATATAATGCGGAAAAGGAACGTGCCGTGGGGGAGATACGTGCAAAATACGATATGGAACGGCAGGAAAACGAGATAAAACAAAACCGTCTGGAATTATTGGAAAAGGAAAATAAGATGCAATTGCTTATAGCCGGATTTATCTGTATCTTCATAGCTGCCTCTTTACTATATTACTTATATTACAGAAAAAATAAGCTGTACCTTACCATTGTGAAGCAAAATCAGGACGCTATCCGGCGTGAACAGCAATTGCAGAATAAAATAGACGAGCAGTTTGCAGAGATAGGCCGCCAGTCCGCTCTTTTACAAGAATATCTTACGGACTCGACGAAAACTTCTTTGCCGCAACCTGAGAAATATGCTTCATCCTCGTTGACAGATGAAAAGAAGCAGGATTTATTTCTGCGTTTGGAAACGCTGTTGCGGGAGGAGAAGGTATTTACAGACAATTTGCTGACCAAAGAGAAAGTAGCGGAAATGTTGGGAACTAATCGTACTTATCTCTCTCAAATTATTAATGAGCAGACCAAGCAGACTTTTACTCAATTTGTAAATGGTTTCCGCACAAAAGAGGCAGTCCGTTTACTTTCCGATCCTGATAACCAAACTCCGCTAAAGGCGATTTCAGCTGAATTGGGCTTTAATTCCATGACTACTTTTTATAGCCAGTTTCAGGCGGCTACTGGTATGACTCCCGCTCAGTATAGAAATAAAGTGCAGGAATTGCATAAAAATAGATAATCTATTAATTTGCTATCATAAATTTATCCAAATGCGGCAATTGCTGTATTTGGATAACCTATTTTTGCTATAATTTAAAACTTTATGCATTAATTTGCTATCGACGCGATATAAGCTGCAAAACTGTTTTAACAATAAAACGGGACTTAAAAAGTGATTATAAACAGTATTAATATTAAATCTATGAAGAGTATGAAACATTCAGATTACCACGGAAAGCTACTTCGACTGGCGATGTTTTTCGTTGCATTGTTTTTGTGTGGAACAATGGCATATGCACAAACAGACCGGATGATCAGCGGTATAGTTGTAGATGAGAATGGAGATCCCCTGCCTGCCGCTCACATCCGTCAGGTGAGCCAGACGAAAGGGGAGGAACTAGCTGCTGTCATAACCGATATGAACGGGCACTTCCGGCTGACCCTGCTCCGCACAGCGAAAGAGATAGAAATCTCTTACTTGGGCTATGAATCAAAGAAAGTAAGATTGACAAGTGCGAACAGTTACAGAATTGTCTTGGAGCCGGCCTCTGAACTGCTGGACGAGGTGGTGGTAACCGGATATCAGACTATCTCCAGGGAACGGGCTACCGGTTCATTTGCGAAAGTAGATTCGAAAAAGTTGGAAACTCAACGGTTAAGTAGTGTCAGCTCATTGATGGAGGGAAGAATAGCAGGTTATAGTGACGGTAAGATACGTGGTGTGACTTCGATGAACGGACTTACTACTCCTCTGTATGTGATTGATGGGTTTCCGGTAGAGAAAACTATTTCTGACGGACTGGGCAACTGGGTCGAAAATGTGCCTGATTTGAATATAGAGGATATAGAGAATATTACGGTATTAAAAGATGCCGCGGCTACGTCTATCTATGGTGCTCGTGCTGCTAATGGTGTAGTAGTCATCACTACTAAAAAAGCCGGAAAGAATCAGCTGAATGTATCATTTTCAGCGACATTGACAGTACGCCCTTATAATTTTTATACCGGTCACTTGGCCGGTACGGCTGACATGATAGAGATGGAAAAGGAGTGGGCGGCCATGAATCCTAATCTTCAAGGAGAGGGAGCATCCCAATATGCACAGAATTTGTTGGACAATGCATCCATGTATTCCTGTTTGGGGGTACAGGCTATTTTAAAACATCATACAGGTGCGATCAGCGAAGCACAAATGGAGCAGACGCTACATGAACTGGCTTCACAGGGATTCCGTTATTATGATGATGTGAAGAAATATGGTAAACGAAATCCGTTTTCGCAACAATATAACTTGAATATCGGGCGTGGAACGGAAAAAAATACATTTAATGCTTCGCTGTCTTACAGGAATAACCGGGAAGAAGATAAATATACTGACAGCGAGAGTTTCGGATTGAATTTGCAGAACACTACCCGGCTTACTTCATGGCTGAGTCTGGATTTGGGAACGTATCTGAATTATGGAGATGGTACAACGCAGAGTTATAATCTGACCTCACCCGGATATAATTATGTTCCTTATAGTTCGTTGTTGAATGGCGATGGAAGTTACTATACTAACACGGCTGCGGACCGGTACAGTAAGTCACAACAGGAAATTATTTCTTCTTACGGATTGTATAGTATGGATATTACCCCTTTGGACGAATTGGGAAGAAACTTGTCGAAGAGTAAGAATTTTAGTAATCGTACTTTTGCAAGACTTAATTTTAAATTCACAGACTGGTTGAGATACACTGCTTCGTTCCAATATGAAGTAGGGGAATATAAGACAAGCCAATTGCAAGATAAGGAAAGCTATGCTGTGCGTAATAAAGTAAATACATTTGCTACTGATGCAAGTGGGAGTGGCCAGGCTACTTATAATCTTCCTTATGGCAATATTTATACAACGGGGACTAATAGTATTCGTGCTTATAATTTCCGTCAGCAATTGGATTTTAACAAGACATTTGCAGAAAAACATGATGTGACCGCTTTGTTTGGTATGGAAGTACGTGAAAATAAGACGGAATACAATAATCGGAAATATTATAATTATGATCCGGCTTTACTAACTTATGATCTTATTGATGAACGGGTGCTGAGTAATACTTATACCGGAGTTTTGGGAAACTATGTATCATTCAATAAAAATGATATCTCCAACATCTATGAACTGGTAAATCGTTTTGTTTCTTTTTATGGGAATGCAGCTTACACGTATGATGGTAAATATATGGTGACAGGAAGCATTCGTTGGGATCGTACCAATTTGTTTGCTACTGGTTCCAAGTATCAGAAGAAACCTATCTGGTCGGTAGGTGCTGGTTGGAATCTGGACAAAGAATCTTTTTTTAAAGTTTCATTTATAAATATGATGAAACTGCGTTTCAGTTATGGTATCGGTGGTAACATCGCCAAGAATTCTGCTCCTTATATGACGGCTTATTATAATAATAATACCCATGTGGGCGGCATACAAGGGACTATCAGCAACCGTCCTAATCCTGATTTGCGGTGGGAAAAGACAACTACAGCTAATATTGGTGTAGATTTCTCTATGTTTAGAAATCGATTGAACGGTTCTATTGAATATTATAATAAGTCGGGCGTGGATTTGTTAGCCAATACCAATGGAGTACCTACTGAAGGTTTTGGTTTTTCTACTTATACCATGAATAATGGTAAAATGAGAAACCGTGGATTCGAGTTGACTCTTTCCGGTGATGTCATTATGGGAAAAGATTGGAATTGGAACGTAGGTGGTGTGCTGGGATACAATAAGAATAAAGTGACTTATGTCAATGTAAAAGCACCTGCTATTTTTCTTCAGTTCGATTATCCTGCCGCCTATCCCCGTGTTGGAGTGCCTTATAATGCCATTTATGGATATCTGTGGGCAGGGCTGGATAGTAAAGGGCAGCCTCAGGTGTATGACTCGGAAGGAAATATCCATGTAAGCAGTTCACCGCAAAAAGTGGAGGATGCTGTGTATTTAGGAACTTCTGTTCCGGTTTATAGTGGGGCTGTTAATACCAATCTCCGTTATAAGAATTGGGAACTGGCTGCTCAACTGCTTTTTGAAGGGGGGCACAAAATGCGGAATACCAATATAGCCTATCCGGGATTAGGAGTGACAAGTAAGGATGTGAGTAAACGTTGGCGTCAGCCTGGTGATGAGGCATATACCGATGTACCACGCTATGTTCCGTCAGAAAGCAAGGATTATAATTCTTACTCATCCGATCTTTATAGCAAGGCTTCCATTCATGTACTTGATGCCGATAACTGGCGCTTGAAGAATCTCTCTGTTACTTATCATGTTCCTGCAAGTGTATGTCAGAAGTTTTATGTAAAAAATGCACGTATCATGCTAGGTATGGAAAATGTGTTCACTTTGGCTAAAAGCCGTGATGTGAAATGGATGCTTGGGGGATATAGTAAACCAAATTATTTGTGTAATGTCAATTTGAACTTTTAAATGAGAGCAATATGAAAAAGATACTATTTATGATAATGACAGTGTTGGGGTGGATAAATCTGACTTCTTGTAATGATTATTTGGATATTGTTCCCAAAGGGAACAAAATTCCTACTACCTTGGCTGATTTTGAAGCATTGCTGCGAGATGAATATACCATTGGCTATATTCCTGTAACGAATAGTCTTTATCTGTTGAATGATAAATTTGTAGGACAAAGCAGTCTGACTAGCGTTACCCTTACGAGTGCCAATTATCTGTGGAATGAAACAGCGGACAGAATTGTACTGAACAATCAGGACGAAGGGACTTATTACCGTAGTTATATGGCTATTTCCACTTGTAATCTCTTGCTGGAGCATGTTCCCGTTGCAACCGAAGCGACTGATTCCGAACGCAATGAGGTAATGGCTTATGCCAAAGTGATTCGTGCTATGAGCTATTACATACTGGCCAATTATTATGCTGATACCTATGTGTCTGCAACTGCCGGTACTAAACTGAGTGTACCTTTGATAACCAGTGCCGATATCAATGCTCCTCACAAGCAGGTCACTATTCAAGAAATCTATGATTTCATGATTAAAGATGTGAAAGAAGCCATAGAACAAGGATTACCCGAACAGTCAAGGACTGTTATCCATCCCAATTTGGGAGCAGCCTATGCCTTCTTGGCACGGGTTTATCTGCAAATGGCGAATTATGAAGAAGCGCTGAAATACGCGGATATGGCTTTGGAACAGAATGATAATCTGTATGATTGGATATCTTATTACAACAGTCATAAGGAAGCTATTACAAAAGAAGACAGTTATCCGTCGTTACCGTCAGCGACAGGGTATGATTATGTGGAGAATTACTATTTCCGTTGTGGAGAGGGTAATCCTAACTATGCTACCAGCGAACTTAATATTCCGGTGGAACGTGCGGAGAGTTTCGAGGAAGGGGATGCACGTTTTCTCTCTCGCTGGAAACTACGCACGGTAAATCAGGATACTTACTATCAAGGTTTGGCCAAAGGATATTTCAACGGGGCTGGTCTGACCACTTGTGAGGTATATCTCATCAAGGCCGAATGTTTGGCACGTCAGGTCACAGGTAATGATTTCTCTGCTGCTATGGATGTGTTGAACAAGGTACGTAAGACCCGTATTCTGCCGGAGATATATCAACCCTTGCAGGCTTCAACTTTGACAGAAGCCATTGACTTGATCCGACGTACGAAAGACAATAAATTGATTTTCACTATTGTGCCATTCGCTGATGCCCGGAGGTTTAATGCCGAAGGTACTTTTGCACGTGCGCTATCCAAAACATGGGAAGGGCAGACTTATACATTAACCCCGGCTTCACATCTTTGGATTATGCCTTTCCCGGCAGGTGCCGTTCAGAATCCGGGTAATGGAACTATCACTCAAAATGTATCTAAATAACCTATAAAAACAGACTTTATGAAATTGATGTATTTATTAGCAACATCCGCCGTTGTTTTGGTGATGATGGCATCTTGTACCCGGCAGTCGGTAACGGGGTACACACTGACAGCTGCAATTGATGGAATTCCTGACGGATCCCATGTACAGTTATTTCCTGTAAGTCATGGTCATGAAAAACCGGTGGCGGACACTACTGTTGTAGATGGAAAATTTATATTTAAAGGGGTGGCGGATGAACCTCTGGCTGTACGGTTGATGGTGAAAGATGCATACGGTTCCATGCCTCTGATGTTGGAGAATGGCAGTATAAGCGTGGAGGGTAAGGTGACTTCTGAAAACCTTAATGGAACCGTGAATTATAATTTCTCACAGGTTTCAGTGACGGGATCTCCTTTGACGGACAAATATGTAAAATTATTGAGCACACGTGATGCCTTGGATTCTATTTATGTGACGAATAACGAGAAGTTTAAGGATATCCGTGCTGCCTATGGAAAAGCGAGAGTTGCCAAAGATAAGATCTTGATGGATTCTGTCGTTGCTACGGAAGCTTACAAAGCATCTGCTGTGGCCGATAGTTTGTTCTTTGCTACGGTAGATGCCACTTACTATAAATTAGTTATGGACAATAAAGATTCTTATTGGGGGCCTCTGATGATGATCAGTTTGTTTTCTTATCTTACCGAAGAGCAGAAACCGTGGTATGATGCCTTGTCAGAAGAGGCTAAACATTCCCGCTATGGAAAAATGGTGAAAGAGAGTGTGGCTCCTGATAGTCAGATCGGTTCTAAAGTGCCTGTCTTTACAGCCAAGTCACAAGATGGGAAATCGGTAACTTTAACCGATTTGTGCCAAGGTAAGAAGTATGTCCTTATTGATTTTTGGGCATCATGGTGTAATCCTTGCCGTAAGGAGATTCCTAATTTGAAAAAACTCTATACGCAATATGCAGACAGGGGTTTCCAGATTGTAAGTATCTCTATTGACAAAAAAGAGGCGGAATGGACAAAAGCGCTGAAAGAAGAACAACTTCAGTGGCCTAATTTTTTGGATACTGAAGGTATTGCTGATATATATAAAGTGAAATTTGTTCCTACTATGTATTTGATAGATGCCCAAGGGGTCATGGTAGGAGAAAATCTTCGTGGTGAGGCTTTGGCAAATAAACTGGCTGAGCTTTTTGGAGAGATTGAATAATCATATTCTTTTTATGGCATTCTGACATAGGACGGGGCGGAGTCGATGAATAAGTTGGATCTGTCCCGTTGTCTTATGTTTCGGACTGACCCTTCTGTTGATTCAGCCCCCCTGTACAAGACTATCCAGGTTTATTTTGATTCAAATCCTTCATAAGTGTCTAATCCGCTTGCCTACAGTCTTTTATTATGAAGAATTTAAAGCACAATCCTTCATGAATCCGTCATTTTCGGGTCAACGGTCTAAATTTTAAGGCTGAGCCGTTTTCTAACTGAGCCGTCGGCATACCCTGCACAAAGCAGGATAAAAATAAAGAAGCTATCGAATATTCGATAGCTTCTTTATTTGGTAGCCCGTGGGGGAATCGAACCCCCCTTTCAAGAATGAAAATCTTGCGTCCTAACCGATAGACGAACGGGCCATCCTTTTTATCGAGGATTTCTCTCTCGATTGCGGGTGCAAAGGTAGTGACTTTTTTTGAATTTGCAAACATTTCCCAAACTTTTTTCTAAACTTTTTGTTCATAGTCCATTGAATAGACTATTTACCTAAACTTAACTTTTATGAAAACTATCTTTAAATCAATGAGTTGCCTTATACTGGGCGCAATGATTGTTACGCCGATGTTTGCGCAACAAAAAGATCTTTATCCGGAGTTGGAAGGACCGGGACCTGTTGTTATTATCTCAAAAGATAAAAATGGCAAGGAGGAATTAATCAATGTATTTGAAGAAACGCAACGTCCGCATTTCCATGATCCCCGTGCCCCTCGTTTTTTACTTACTGACCAACAGGGAAAGTTTGCATTGGGTATCGGTGGTTATTTGAAAACTACAATGGAATATGATTTTAATGGGATAGTGGATGACGTTGACTTTATCCCTGCACTCATTCCGCAACCGGGATCCACTGCTGTCCGTAATCAGTTCCAGATGGATGCAAGCACTTCCACTATCTTTTTAAAATTGGTGGGGAGAACCAAGCATTTGGGCAACTTCATCGTTTATACAGCCGGAAACTTCCGTGGAAGTGGAAAGACTTTTGAATTACAGAATGCTTATTTATCTTTCTTGGGTTTTACCATGGGGTATGATACCGGATTGTTTATGGATCTTGCCGCAGCTCCTCCGACTATTGATTTTCAAGGGCCTGACGGGATGACTTTCTATCGGGCCACCCAGTTGCGTTATGAAGCTAATTTGATTAAAGGTTTGAAAGTGGGTGTCGGTGTGGAAATGCCTTCAGTAGACGGAACTCCGGCAAAAGATGTGAGAATCGGTAAGCAGCGGATGCCGGATATTCCTGCTTATGTGCAGTATTCCTGGGCGAAAGCGAGCCATATACGTGTGGGAGGAATCTTGAGAAGTATGACTTATGAGGATCAAGTGAATAATAAGGCAAAGTCATTGACCGGTTGGGGGATACAGGCATCGGGAACAGCAAGACTGGGTAATTTCCAGCTTTACGGACAATATACTTATGGTAAAGGTATTGCTCAATATTTGAATGATATCAGTAACTTGAATGTAGATATCGTTCCTTTGGCCGACGAGTCCGGGCGCATGCAGGTACTTCCCATGAAAGGATGGTATGTCGGATTACAGTATAATTTCTCGAAACGGGTATTCGCATCGGCTACGTATAGCCAGTCACGCCTGTTTACGGAAGATTGCTATGCTCACTTTAATGAAACCCAGTATAAAAAAGGTCAGTATCTGGTCGCTAATGTGTTTTGGAATATAAGCCATAACCTGCAGGTGGGTGTGGAATATCTGCATGGCTGGAGAGAGAATTTTAATGATGTGAACCGTGAGGCAAACCGTATAAACTTGAGTGCACAATATAATTTCTAACTTATTCTCTGTATCTTTGTGTCTGTCAATAATGGAAAGAGAATGAAAAAAATAGGTGCACATGTATCCGTAAGCGGGGGCGTAGAAATGGCCCCCGTTAATGCATTAGGGATAGGAGCGGACGCATTCGCTCTTTTTACAAAGAATCAGCGGCAATGGGTTGCAAAACCTTTGTCTGTCGAGAGTATTACTCTGTTTAAAGAAAACTGTGAGAAAGAAGGTTTTGATATCCGGTATATTCTTCCTCATGACAGTTATCTGATAAACTTGGGACATCCTGATAGGGAGGGGATGGAAAAGAGTCGTGCGGCATTCTTGGATGAAATGCGGCGTTGTGAGTTGTTAGGATTGAAAATGCTGAATTTTCATCCCGGAAGTCATTTGAACAAGATATCAATAGAGAAGTGCCTGGACAGGATTGCCGAGTCTGTCAATATGACTTTGGATAAGACGACCGGTGTGACTGCTGTGATTGAGAATACAGCCGGACAGGGAAGTAATGTGGGAAATGAATTCTGGCATTTGAGATATATTATAGATAAGGTGGAGGATAAATCTCGTGTGGGAGTCTGTCTGGATACTTGCCATACCTATACCGCCGGTTATGATATTGCGAATGAATATGACTGGGTCTTTACCGAGTTTGATGAAGTCGTGGGGGGAAACTATTTGTGTGCCATTCACTTGAATGACTCAAAGAAACCATTGGGCAGCCGGGTAGACCGTCATGACAGTATCGGAAAGGGGCTGATTGGTATTGATTTCTTTCGCCGTTTCATGCAGGATTCCCGTTTTAACGATATGCCTGTTATTCTTGAAACTCCCGATGATACCATTTGGAGGGATGAAATTAAAATGCTTCGCAGCTTTGAATTATAGCCTGTGCTTAGAGTGAGATGTGGTGATGCTTTTAATAGTAAACCTGTAGGTGGGAATGATTTGTGTTTTCATGTGTATGGTTAAGCCTTTTTTATTTTATGTCTAAACCTGATTGAACGCATTATTTCTATCTCCATAGTCTTTGGAGTTAACTCCCAAGCTTATGGAGATAACTCCAAAGGCTATGGAGTTAACTCCGCAAGCTTGGGAGATAGAAGTTATCAGTAAAAGAATCTTTAACCTGAAGGATACAACTGTTTAGTTTGCCGTAGTTTATAGGATAATATATCCTTTCCGTATCCTTCAGTTATTTTATACCCTGATTACATGTCTTTTATTTCATCCAGGTTCTTCTGGATATCTTCGTCTTTTAACTCATAATTCATCAAGTTACCTGCCAGATATTGGTCGTATGAGGCCATATCAATCAGTCCGTGACCTGAAAGGTTGAACAGGATCACTTTTTCTTCGCCGGATTCTTTGCATTGATTCGCTTCGCGTATGGCAGCAGCGATGGCATGGCACGATTCGGGAGCCGGAATGATTCCTTCTGCTTGTGCGAACAAACAACCAGCCTGGAAGGATTCTAATTGCTGGATATCAACAGCTTCCATCAAATTATCTTTCAATAATTGTGAAACGATGACACCTGCACCGTGATAACGGAGACCTCCCGCATGGATATTGGCCGGAGAGAAATTATGCCCCAGTGTAAACATGGGCAGCAGCGGGGTATATCCGGCTTCGTCGCCAAAGTCATACTGGAATTTACCACGGGTCAGTTTCGGACACGAAGCCGGTTCGGCAGCAATGTATCGGGTTTGTTTTCCATTCAGGATAGTGTGGCGCATAAAGGGGAAACAGATTCCTCCAAAATTGGAACCACCACCAAAGCAACCGATAATCATGTCGGGATATTCGCCTGCCATTTCCATTTGCTTTTCGGCTTCCAGACCGATAACCGTTTGATGCAGTGTGACATGGCTTAATACCGACCCTAGTGTATATTTACAGTTGGGAGTGCTCATTGCCAGTTCGATAGCTTCGGAGATGGCCGTTCCCAGTGAACCTTGATAATTGGGATTACGGGTAATGATATCCTTGCCGGCACGGGTAGACATGGATGGAGAGGCGGTGACCGTTGCTCCGAATGTCTGCATGATGCTGCGGCGATAGGGTTTTTGATTATAGCTGATTTTTACTTGATAAACGGCAGCTTCCAGTCCGAATACCTTTGCGGCATACGATAGAGCAGCGCCCCATTGTCCGGCACCGGTTTCTGTCGTGACATTGGTTACACCTTCTTCTTTGCAATAATATGCCTGGGCCAGAGCCGAGTTCAGTTTGTGAGAGCCGATGGGGCTGACACTTTCATTTTTGAAATAAATATGTGCGGGAGTCCCTAGTGCTTTTTCCAGTCCGTAGGCACGTACCAATGGTGTGCTGCGATAGTATTTGTACATTTCACGCACTGCTTCGGGGATTTCAATCCATGCGTCTGTCTGGTTTAATTCCTGTTTGCAAAGTTCTTTGGCAAAAATGGGGTAGAGGTCTTCCGGTTTCAGCGCTTCTTTGGTTTTGGGATTCAACGGCGGCATGGGTTTGGTCTTCATGTCTGCCTGTATGTTGTACCAGTATTTAGGAATTTCATCCTCTGGTAAGATAAAACGTTTCTGTTTTGTGCTCATAATCTTTCAATTTAATAGTTTTGCGGTCAAAATTAGGTAAAAAAAGTATTCCTTACTAATTTTCAACTACTTTTTTGTCGGGAACAATAAAAAAAGGGGCTGTCAGAGTAAAAATGCGAAGTTATTTGTTATTATAGACAGAGATGTGAATATTTTGATTAAGTTTGTTTTCTGTTAATGCAAGATAATATCGACATGGAACCTTTACACAAACTATTTATTTATCGTAAGAAGTTAGTAAAACCGTACATAGAGCGATTGCTGAAATGGATGGACGGGATAACTTATATGATGTCGGCTTTGTTAATCCTTACATTGGTTTATGAGCATGGATTTCTTATTTCTTTTGAAGAAATGGAGGTGATAAACATGCTGTATCATTTTGTCTGGATTGTTTTTCTGGTTGATATTTCCCTGCATCTTTTATTAAATTACTCGGACACGAAGCGGAAGTACCGGGGACTGGCGTGGATACTGAGTCTGATGCTTTATCTGACTTTGATTCCGGTTATTTTCCATGAACCGGAGGTGCAAGGGGGAATTCATGATTTCTGGTCTTTTTTCCACAGCCGTTTATATCATGTGGTGCTGCTCACTTTGCTTTCACTGTTGCAATTGTCTAATGGGATAGTCCGGCTGCTGGGCAGGCGCACCAATCCATCTTTGATCTTTGCATCTAGTTTTCTCATATTTATTCTGATAGGGGCGGCGTTACTGATGCTTCCGCGTGCCACTTATCATGGTATTTCTTTTATCGATGCTCTGTTTACCGCTACCAGTGCCACTTGTGTCACGGGGTTGGTTTCGGTCGATGTTTCTTCTACATTCACGCCCGAGGGGTTGTTCATCATTATCATGTTGATACAAATCGGCGGTTTGGGAGTCATGACTCTGACCAGTTTCTTTGCTATGTTTTTTATGGGGAATACTTCGCTCTACAATCAGCTGGTGGTCCGTGATATGGTAAGCTCGCAGTCACTCAGTTCGCTACTTTCCACCTTATTATATATATTAGGATTTACATTGGCGATAGAGGCTGCAGGGATGGGGGTTATTTTTTTAAGTATACATGGCACTATGGGTATGGATATTGAAGAGGAATTGGCTTTTTCTGCTTTCCATTCCATCTCTGCCTTTTGCAATGCTGGATTCTCTACTTTGTATGGAAACTTAGGTAACGAACTGGTACTTCATAATCATAACTTGCTATATATCACTATCTCTTTCCTGATTATTTTGGGAGGTATAGGTTTCCCGATACTGGTAAATCTGTATGAGACGGTTTCTTATGAAAGCAAGCGCTTGTATCACCGTTATGTCAAAAAGAATAAGAGGACAATCCGTAAAATACATTTATATAACCTGAATACTCGTATTGTATTGATTATGACGGCTATCTTGCTAGTGACGGGTACTGTGCCCATTGTTATTTTCGAATGGAATCATGCTTTTGCGGGAATGACGGTTACAGAGAAATGGGTGCAGGGCTTCTTTAATGCGACTTGTCCCCGTACGGCAGGATTTTCAAGTGTGGGCATGACTACTTTCAGTGTGCAGACGTTGCTGCTGATGGTGGTGCTGATGATGATTGGCGGCGGTACGCAGTCTACGGCCGGTGGTGTGAAGGTGAATGTGTTTGCTGTAGTCATGTTGAACTTGCGTGCTATTCTTATAGGTGCCGATAAAGTTAATATTTTCAACAGGGAGTTATCTCATGATTCCATCCGGCGTTCTAATGCCACATTGATTCTTTATCTGCTGATTGTTTTTGCGGGTATCTTTAGTTTAAGCATTCTAGAGCCGCAGGCTTCAGTGATGGCGTTGGTTTTTGAGTGTACTTCGGCACTCAGTACGGTAGGTTCAAGCCTGGATCTGACACCTACTTTGGGAAGTGACAGCAAACTGATTGTCATTGTTCTGATGTTTATCGGACGAGTAGGGGTGCTTACTTTGATATCCAGCCTTATTAAACAGAAAAAAATAACGAAATATAAATATCCGAGTGATAACATCATAATCAACTAGTTATGAAATACATTATTATTGGTTTAGGAAATTACGGCGGTGTGTTGGCCGAAGAGCTTTCCGTATTGGGACATGAGGTGATAGGAGTGGATACAAACGAGCATCGTGTGGATGTGTTGAAGGACAAAATCGCGACTTCTTTTATTATTGATGCTACGGACGAACAATCGCTCAGTGTGCTGCCACTGAAAGATGTGGATGTGGTTATTGTTGCTATCGGCGAGAATTTTGGTGCTTCTGTGCGTGTGGTGGCACTGCTGAAAAAGAAAGGAGTGAAACATATCTATGCCCGTGCGGTAGATGATGTGCATAAGACCGTGCTTGAGGCTTTTAATTTAGATAGTATTCTGACGCCGGAGAAAGAAGCGGCACGCAGTTTGGTCCGGTTATTGGATTTACACGTCAATGTGGAGTCTTTTCAGATTGACGAGGAACATTATGTGATGAAGTTCAAACTTCCTTCTTGTTTTGTAGGCTATAAGGTGAGTGATCTGTCATTAGAAACGGAATTCAATATGAAAATCATTGCATTGATAAAAGGGGAGCAAGTGCTGAATGGTTTGGGTATCTCGATATTGGAGCATCAGGTGGAGAATCATTTTGAGGAAAATTATGAGTTGGAAGAAGAAGATCAGTTGGTCTGCTATGGGCTTTATAAGAATTTTATGGATTTTTGGAAGGCGTTGTAGTAGGAATGCCTTTCAAAGAAAGAATATTTTTTTTCTAAGTGAGATTAAACCTTTTCTTTTGGGTTTAGTCTAACTTAATAAATAATTTAGTTTAGTTTTTAGTTTTCTCTGAAGGCCGGCCAATGTGATATTGCCCGGTTTTCGCTTTTTATAGAGGTTTTCTTGTGAGTGTCCGTTACTTTTTGTTACTTTGTCACCTAGAAATCGAGATTTAGATGAAACAGATATATTTTTTATTTGTCGTTTTACTGGTTGTAATGGCCGCTTGCGGAGGTAAGAAAGAGACTTCCGTTGATGCAGAACAATTGATGTTCCAGATAGACAGTGTGGATCATGTGACAGGTTTGCAGCGTATGCAGGTTTCACGTATTGACCAGTATATTGTCAGTGGCGGAAAAAAATATAATTTGTTTATAGAGCGTGCTCCCAGTGATTCCCTGCCTTCAGTCAAAAGTGATTTGGGGATTTTTGCCGATAATCGTATCGTCGTTAGAATTTCCCGTGAAAATGGGAGTCGGGTCTTTGCCAAAACTTTTACCAAGCAAAGTTTCTCAGGATTCGTAAGTGCTGATCATCTCCGTCATTTTATATTGGAGGGCGTGGTATTTGATGAAGAGAAGACCCGTGAGGGAAAAAATATCATATTGGCTGCCAGTGTGAGTTATCCTCAGACAGATTTGTATATTCCTTTCTCTATCACTATTACTCCTGAAGGAAAAATGAGCATATCTAAAAATGAGGATATGGAGGAGCTTCCTCCTATGTTGGGAGACAGCCTTAATTAAATCTAAAATACAGGAATAATTTTTCGCGTCATAATCTTTTTAGGCGGTTAGTTGTTGGTATGGCATTAACTAACTAAAGAATAAATTAGATTATGAGAAAGATTTTATTTTTAATGGCTATGCTGGTATGCTCTCTTCAGTTCGCCATGGCGGGCGATGTCGTGACCCGCGATGTGAATAAGCTTCCTGTTGCCGCACGTGAAATGATTGGCAAACATTTCTCTCAGACTAAAGTTGCGTATATCAAGATTGAAAAGGACTTGTTTCAGAGCACTTCCTATGATGTAAAATTGGCCGATGGCATTGAATTGGAGTTCAATTCAAAGGGAGAGTGGCTTGAGATAGATTGCAAGAACAAGGCGGTTCCTTCTACTTTTATCCCTCAGGCTATTTCTAAATATATGAAGGCTAATTATAACGGGCATAAAACGGTGAAGATAGAACGTAACCGCAAGGGATATGAACTGACATTGGAAAATGGGTTGGAAGTAGACTTTGATCAGTTTGGAGGATTCTTGAAGTTGAGCGATTAAAAAAGATTTTTTCTGTAATAGGGGAACTATCTCTCATTATAGTAATGATGCCATAAGAGGGTGTATCAGGAACAAATTGAACTATCTTTTTATTATCAGCATTGAAAATGATGGTCGCAACGAGTTCTGATTCACCCTTTTATGTATTATAAATACAGTTCTCGGTCTTTTCCCTGTTATTAATCCATCGGCTCGTAATCCTTTGCCAGACCACCTTCGCTGGTTTCTTTATATAAGGAAGGAAGATCATGGCCGGTCTGTTTCATTACTTCCACCACTTTGTCAAAGGATACACGGTGATTACCGTCTGTAAAGGCAGAATAGATATTGGCGTCAAGAGCTCGGGCTGCCGCATAGGCATTTCTTTCGATACAAGGGATTTGTACCAATCCGCATACCGGATCGCAAGTCATTCCCAAGTGATGCTCCAAGCCCATTTCGGCTGCATACTCTATCTGGGCCGGGCTACCTCCGAATAATTGGCTGGCAGCGGCGGATGCCATTGAACAGGCCACTCCTACTTCTGCCTGGCAACCGGCTTCGGCTCCGGAAATGGAGGCGTTGTGTTTTACTATATTTCCTATCAATCCGGCAGTAGCCAGTGCTCTTAAAATCCGCATATCGCTGAAGTCACGGCTTTTTTGCAAGTGATAAAGTACAGCCGGAACCACTCCGCATGATCCGCAAGTAGGGGCTGTGACGATTTTGCCACCTGAGGCGTTTTCTTCACTGACTGCCAGAGCGTATGAGAAGACTAACCCGCGGGAACGCAGATTGTCCTTATAACCTTTTGCCTTAATATAATAGGTGGAGGCTTTTCTGCGCAGATTAAGTGGGCCGGGTAATACGCCTTCTTGATCCAAACCACGCTCAATGGCTTCTCTCATGGTTTTCCATACTTCTGCCAGATAGTCCCAAATGTCTTTGTCTTCACATTGCTGGACGTATTCCCAGTAATTGCGCCCGGTACGTTCACACCAGTAGAGGATTTCACTCATACGGTTCATATCATAGATTTCCGGAGTTGAGCCTTTGTCGTGCCCTTCTTCGGCTAGAGCACCTCCGCCTACACTGAAAACAGTCCATTCATCTGTCACTTTTCCTTTTTCATTCAAAGATTTGAAAGTCATCCCATTGGGATGAAACGGATAGAAGACATGGGCTTTCCAGATAATTTCTGTAGGCGCATGTGGTTGCAATGTATCTAAAATGGCTACATCGGTCATGTGTCCTTTACCGGTAGCGGCGAGGCTTCCATAAAGAGTAACTTGAAAAGCTTTGGCTTCGGGATGTTTTCCTAAGAAGATTTCAGCAGCCTTGCGCGGTCCCATAGTATGACTGCTGGACGGACCGGTGCCGATGCGGTATAGTTCTCGGATAGATTTCATTTCGTTTTATAAGGTTAGTTATTATGAGGAACAAAGGTATAAAATAAAAGGAGGAAACTAGCAAAAAAGGAAAAGAAAAACTCTCTTGACAAATAGGAAAGTTGTCAGGAGAGTTTGGAAAACCACCGGTAGGATTTGGTGTATTGTCTTTATTCTAATTGTCTTTGTATACCTTTGTCACCAACGACAAAATACTGATTATTTTCAATCAGCATGGCACGTCCGCGCTTTTTTTCCCGGTTTTCTTTATTGTCTACATTTACTCCGATAACCTTTCCGTTATAGAAAGTGGAAATATCTTTGAAAATGGTATGTCCCACAATAATGTGTTTTGCCTTATAACGGTCCATAAGCATTTCTAGGGAGTCTTTTACCAGCGGATTGTATTTGACATCGGTGCGTACCAGTCCGCGATACCAGATGGGCCCGCTGTTTCCATATAGGAAGGCTGTGAGTGGAGAAAGCTCTTTACGTTCTTTTTTCGTCATAAATAGTCCTTTGCTCATTTCTTCATTGACAGTGGGGATGCTCAAGTTCTTGTCATAGAAGTCTTTGCCTAGTCCGGCATGCACATATAGGTCGTTACCTATCATTTGCATGGTGTTACGGGTTCCCAACCATCTGCCCAGTTCGGTATCAGGACCGAATAGCCGGGGGTACTTCATCTTTAGTTTTTCAGCCAATATTTTATATTTTTCTTTGGTGTATCGGAGGTCATTGGCCAGTACCATCGGTTCATGATTTCCCAGCATGAACGATACGTGTCCTCCGGCTTTGGCTGCTTCTTCTTCCAGTTTGTAGAATAGCCAGAAGATTTGCGGTACATCTTTTCCTCTGTCAAAAATATCACCGATAATCATCAGATGGTTTTTCCCGAAGCTCCATTTGTAGTCTTTATCAATGATATGGTTGCCTTGTAACAGGCTGATTACACAGTCCAGCCTTCCATGAGGGTCGGACATGACAAAAACTTTGTCTGCCTGAGGATAATTCCATCCGGGACGTTTTACCGGGTGTAGTTTTACATCAAATGGAAACCTGCCTTTGTGGTCTGTCACATGCAGGGTAAAGTTTTGAGGTAATGTGGTATAAGTGGTATCAATGATATTCCCTTTCTTATCTACATTGATTACTCTGGTTTGGCCGTCAGGCTGATACAGTACGTATGGACCATCGGCTGTTAACTCTTCTTTTTTCTCTTTGTCTTTCTTTTTGTCTTTGAAATCAAGAGTTCCGGCAGTAAGGTCGGAACTGATGAATGCGAGGGTAAATGCAAGAAGAAAGTAGTTGATAAAATTAGTCTTGCTTGTCATCGATTTGATTTAATATTAAAATTATAAATTTATTATAGGACATCTATTAATAATGTTCAGTAATGGGGCCTTCTCTATCATCTATTTCTTCTATATTGCTTGTTCCTTCTATAATATCTCCAGTTGCAAAATATTTTGAGAAGCTGAATTTTATATCTGGATTATTTTTATTTATTAGTTCTACATAAAGATGGATAAGTAAATCATCCTTTTTTATTGGGTAATGTGCATGAAAATGTTTATCACTGGAATCCCCTTCTAGAATATCAGTGCTAAAGCTGGAACCTCCCCCATAATACTTCATTTCATTTATATAGCCAAAAGGAGGGGCAGATGCATAACTGTTTGATTTGAAAAGTAAATTAGCTTTGGAATACACCCTATATTCTTGAGAAACAACAGGATTAACAAGAATTTCGTAATCTCCTACTTCATATTCATAAGTAAAATATCCGGCATCATAATACATTCCGATTTCTCCTTCGACATTTCTGATTATTTGAGGAGATTTTTTTAGATTCCACACACCAAGGGGAAAGTTATAAATGGGTACATCATTATTGTTGTTTGTGGTTCCTGCTACTGGAAATGACGAAATACTTCCCCAACCAGTTGTTGTTTGTTCACTTTCAAATTGCATTTGTGTATTTGTATTGATTTTTAGATCAATTTGTCCAATTGAAGGCTTACTTTTGTTGATGCCAATAATGGAACCTGCTAGACCTTTTAAAGCACTTACAGCTGCAGAGCCTCCTGACGTAACTAATGCTTTTAACCCGTTTTTAATGCCACTAACAGTTGCACCTTTAATACTGTTTCCAATACTTTTCCAAAAAGAATCTTTCTTAGTTATTCCGTTTTCAATTTCTTTACTGACTGTATTAATAAACCCTTCTTGATTAACTGCAATAGAAGTTTTTGAATTATTGAATGTATTGGCAAGATTGAAATTGAAGTTAGAAATATTAGTGGTGTTCATTACGATAGTACCTGTGATATCTCCACTTGTTTGAGCCATACCTGTAGTTTTTATTTTATTAACAGCCCAACCTCTAATTTCGAAATTAGCTAAGCTTTGTGTATTAAGACTAGGATCATAAGCACACTCTATTTCTAATCCATACCAATTGTTTGCTTTATATCCAGAGCTAACAAACTCGTTTCCTAAAAATGTACCTTCTGTACTTGCTATATATGAAGATTTTTCTGAACGATTTATGGGTATAGAAATTTCTTCCATAAAGTTGAATAGACTGGTAGTTTTGTCTGTACGGATTCCCCAAAAGGCCTCTGAACTACCTAAGCCTGCTGATGAAGCTATTTCATAAAAGAAAAAACGGAGTAATCCTGTATATTTGTGGTATAAAGCAAAATATTTTGTAGGAGTACTTTCGGTTATATTGCTATAAATGAGTTCCCAGCCATTTTCTCTAGAATAATATCGATTTGCATATATTGGATCAGAAGCATTCTCGTCTAACCATGTTGAAGGAATTCCTAGATTATTGCTGCTACCTTTTTTCCATGGAATTCCCATGGTAGTTATGGTATGTGTAAATGGGTTTATAGTTTCAATGTCATTTATACGGTCCCAATCAAAGTAATTATCAAAAGCAGAACGATTACTTGGTGGATTATTGGGGTGGGTGGTTATTATGTCATTGGTAAAGGTGTCATCACAACTATTAAATAAACATGAAGCAAAGATGAATAATAATAAGGATTTTCTCATATCTTTATGTATTTTATATAGTTAATTTCTCTTTAAGTTAGGGAGTGATAATACTCCCTAACTTAAAGAGAAGGATTTATTGATTTGGATTTTATCAATTTATGTTGACTATTATTTCAGATATTCTGGTGTTTGTACAATATTAGAATTAGCATTAATTTCTTTTTGAGGAATAGGTAATATTGTACGATAATAGTTTCTGTCGAAATCCATAGATGTTTTTTCGTCAGCGAAATGCACTACCTCTTTCATCATATCGTCTGTTTCGTTAATACGAGTTACTCGTAAGTTATTACGTAATAAGTCAAACATGCGGTGCCCTTCACCAATGAGTTCTTTCCTGCGTTCTTCTAGAACATCATCAAGGGTAACCTTTGCGGGCATCGTATAGTCCGGATTTCCTCGGAGTGCGATGGCTTTCAGGTATTTTGCAGCTTTTGTTGCATCTCCGTTTTTCACGGCTGCTTCGGCTGCATTTAAGTAAGTTTCGGAAAGACGTACTATAGGAATATTGGCATCCATAATATTTTCTCCAGGTTGTGGTTGATACTTATTCAAATACATTACTTTTTTGTCTTGATTAACTAATAACTTAATGCGTACATCATTAGGCGTTTCTAACAGATGGTGATAAAAACTGACTGTAATGCACATATCTTGATATCCTTTTGGAGAAGTTAGATATCCCATACTTTCATTGCCGGGGCTTTCGGTAGTAGTATTGACTATTTCGAAGAGAATTTCTCCCGGATTTGCTTCGGAGGCTTCCGTACCCCATACAGTGGGATATTCTTCGGTATTCCATAATTGGTATTTATTGGCTTCCGATCCTTTTATTGCTTCTTCTGCAGCTTGTAAAGCTTCACTGTTCTTCCCCATATACAGATATGCCCGACTTAACAAAGTTAATGTGCCCCATTTACTGATTTTACCTTTCTTATTTAAGGATAAATCTTTTTGATTCAAACTAGTACCTGACCATGAATATGTGGGTATCATTAAACTAGCCGCATTCTTTAAGTCTTTGATTATTTGATCATAACATTCAGCTACAGTGTTACGTGAAGGCTTACTGTCGGCAGTGGCTGATGCTGAAGTGATGATAGGTACTCCTAAAGAGGCTCCGTTATCTTTTAAATAAGTATATCCGAAGAAGCGCGTAAGGTCAAAAAGGGCCAGACCACGTATTGCTAATGCTTGTCCTTCCAAATCATTGCGGAAGATATGCTCATCTTCATCGTTTGGAAGAATTTCGATATTGTCAATGCCGTCTAAAATTACATTACAGTTTTGAATGATGGAATAAAGATATGACCAGTGTGTACTTGGTCCATTTGCAGGTAACCAATCCATTTGGTAATAGTGAGCTGTTCTACAAGTTGATTGTACAGCTTGCATGTCATCTCCTGTTACATCTCCGTAGTAGATTAAACGCCCGGAATACGCATAGGCATTACGCATTGTCGCATAAATGGCGTTTAGTGAATAATCAATGTCGGAGAGAGATTTGATACTCGTTTCTGTTGGAATTTGTGTGGACGGTTCTAAATCCAACCAATCGTTTCCACATGAAGTAAACAATCCGATGGATAAGACTATTGATAAAAAATTATGTAATGTTCTCATATTGTTGTTTTTTAGTGGTTAAAAATTGATGTTGAAACCAAAAGTAACGGTTTTTAAAGGCGGTGTGGTTTGAGTTGCACTACCGGCACTAACAGCTTCAGGATCATAATTGTCATAGGCCGCCCATGTCCATAAATTGCTTGCTGATGCATAAAAACGAACATTTCCTATATTGATTTTATTTGTCCATTCTTTAGGTAACGTAATGCCGAATGTGATATTTTTTAAGCGGAAATAATCAGTACTGTGGATACGGCGGCTACTTGTTATTTTATGCATTGATACAGAAGATGATTTACCCAGCATATATACTTCTATATTGGTTTGATCACCTGGCTTTTTCCAGCTATCACGATAATAAGTCGGAATGTTTGCATAGGAATCGTAACCGCCATGTTCTGTCTTTTGTGCCCAAGTATCATAAGAATATCCTCCGAATTGATAGGAGAATAAGAAATTTAAATCAAGCCATTTATAACGCAATGAATTAGAGATACCTCCGTTAACAGTTGGTTCTGCATGTTTATAAGGAATGAATTGTGCATTTTTAGAGTTCTCGGTAATTTCTTTTATATAATTTCCGTTCTCATCCAATTCATTGGTATAGAATAGAGGATTTCCTGTTTCAGGATTGATGCCCGCAAATTCTTGTACATAGAATGTACGATAAGAACTTCCTACTTTGTGTATTTGGGTTCCACTGACAATTTGTGTCTGTTCGCCATCTAATTTTACAACTTTATTGGAGTTATGACCTAAATTGAAAGTTGTATTCCAGCTAAAGTCTTTTATTTTAATATTAGTGGAATTAATAGTTAATTCAATACCTTTATTTTTCACTTCACCTATATTCATTAAATAACTACTAAATCCTGTTGTCATGGATACAGGACAGTCCATTAATAAGTTTTTAGTTGTACGGGTATAATATTCAATCGTGAAGTTCAGACGATCCCAAAAACCAAAATCCAAGCCAATATTCATATTATAATTGGTTTCCCATTTCAGATTAGGATTTGCAATTTGGGACATTTGAATACCGGGTTGCTCCAAGTAACCACCACTAATGGAGCTTAATCCCATATAGCCGAAATAATCAGAAGGAAGAGTACCGTTTACACCGTATGATGCTCTTATACGCAAGTCTGTCAACCAATCTTTTACAGGTTGCATAAATTCTTCTTCAATAGTACGCCATGCTCCGGATACAGACCAAAATGTTCCCCAACGATTGTCACGGTGCAAACGTGAACTGCCATCAACACGAAAACTAGCTCCTAGATAATATTTATTTTTGTAATCGTAATTCAAACGGCTTAAATAGGATACCAGTCTGTACCTTGAATCACTTCCCCCTACAGATACTGTTTTCATTCCATTACTAATGGCATGTTTGTCGGGAGTTGTAAAATTGTAAGCTTCCCCTGATAAATAGTCATTGTAGGTATCATCAATTTCATATCCGGCAAGAAAGTCCAAATGATGAATGTTGTTGAAAGTAGTTAAATAGCTTAAGGTGTTACTCCATACCATTTTTTTATATTCTCTTATGCGTTTTACTACTTCTCCATTTTCATCTTCACCGTTGGAAGTACGTGGGTCATACCATTTCTCACCTTTTACAGTAGTGTAATCATAACTGAATGTTGTTTTGAATTTCAGATTTTTTATGATTTCGTATTCGGCATAAAGCGTATTGAATGCGCGTAGCATTTTTTCATGTTTATAATCGTATTCAGCTGATAATTTGGGGTTGCGGTCATTGGCTTTACGAATAAATTTACGATTCCAACTGCCATCTTCATTGTAGACCGGATCTGAAGGAGTAGCCCAATTACGTGAGGAATAGAAAGGAGATGTATAAGTGAATCCTTCGTCATAAACACTCTGATTTACATTTGAGAAAAGTATCTTGGCGCCTACAGTCAATTTGTCTGTTGCACTGAAATCTGCGTTCAAACGCCCTGTTACACGTTCCAAACCGGAACCTTGTACAATACCGTTCTGCTTCATATATGATAAAGAAGAGTAATATTTAAATTTATCGCTGCCACCGGCTAGTGATGCTTCATAGGTAGAATGATGTCCCTTTTGGAAAAGCTCTTTATTCCAGTCTGTGAAACCACACCATGGAATTGGAGCATATTTATCGATTTGCCCATCTGCATAAGTTTTACTTTGTGACATTAGCTCTTCCTCTGATATATTAGGATTTTTATCAGCTAGTTTACGTTGTTGATATAATATCAATCCATTGTAAATATATTCACGTCGTTCTTCTCCCCCCATAACTGGGCGATAATCCATTGCGAAATCATTGCTACCCCAGTCTGCTTTTAATGAAATTTGTGCTTTTCCGCTTTTTCCTTTCTTGGTGGAGATTAAAATAACTCCATTTGCAGCACGTGAACCATAAAGGGAGGCTGCTGCAGCATCTTTTATTACTGTAATATTTTCAATATCCGAGTTGTTTAATGTAGACATTATGTCAAATCCGGAGTCGGAGCTGGTAGCAGCAACAGAACCGGATTGGACGGGAACACCATCGATTACGTATAGTGGAGAATTGCTTGCATTGAAAGAACCCATACCACGAATACGGATAGAAGTGGAGGCACCAGGCTGACCTGAACTGGAAGTGACTTGTACTCCGGGAGCATTACCTTCTAGCAAACTGGAGAATGAAACTACGGGTAAATCTTTTAATTCTCCTGTCTTCACAGTAGAAGCAGAACCTGCGTATGCCGATTTCTTGAAAGTACCATAACCGGTAACAACCACTTCTTCCATAACATTATTATCAGGAGCCATGACTACTTTCAGTGTCTTTCCGGCAGTGGCTTTAATTTCCTGCTTGCCATAACCTATATAGGAGATAATCAAAGTGGCAGGTATACGGTCTACATCTAATGAGAAGTGCCCGTCCAAATCTGTAGTAGTTCCATTCGTAGTACCTTTGACTAAGATATTCGCTCCAATAATAGGTTCTCCCGTCTCATCCAATACTGTACCGGTTAATGTTGTTTTCTGTTGAGGAACAGCAGACTCTTTTTTTTCAATTTGCTTGATAGCAATAACGCCGTTGTGAACTGAATAGGTCAAACCACTATTCATAAGACATTTATCAAGCACATTGGCTATTTTTTCGTTATTTACATTTAGGTTTTGGACTTTTATTTGTTTTACATCATTGGTGCTGTACACAAAAGTAAAGTCGGTTTGTCTTTGGATTTCCCAAAGAATTTCACTCAACGTGGCATTCTTGAATGAGGCTGTGACAGTGGCTTGTGCAAACACTTTGTTGGCTGCCTGCATAAAACCTGTGGTAATGATACAGAAAAATAGGAACGTAATCCACAAACGTTTACTACTTTTACCGTGATTGGTGTAGTTGTGTTTTTTGTCCATAATACATCATTTTTATTAGTTATAGAATGTGATTGTTTTGTTATTGACTTTTACGTGTACTTTTTGAGTCTCTTCCAACAAACGTACAAATGGAGTGATTTCCGAATACCGATCTACATTGCATCCGAAGCGTAGGTCTTTTATTTTCTCATTGGCAAAAATTACTTCCATATCATACCAGCGTGATAGTATTTTCATGATATCTTCCAATCGCTGGTCTTTGAAATGAATTTTTCCTTTTATCCATGAGGTATAAAATCCGGCATCTACCATGCGTATCTGTATGCTGCTGTTTCCAAGGCTGATGGTAGCTTGCTGGGAGGGCTTTAAAATACAGCTTTCTCCTGTTTCTGTATTTACTTTGACAGAACCGTTTACCAAAGTTGTCTGATACTCTTCCTGTGGATAAGCAGAGATGTTGAATGTGGTTCCCAACACTTCTACTTGCATGCCTTGAGTGCATACTATAAATGGTTGCCCTGTTTTGCAGACTTCAAAATAGGCCTCGCCTTCCAGTTCCACTTTGCGTGGACCGTTATCAAATGTCACAGGAAAGCGGAGACTGGTCATTGCGTTCAGATGCACTTTTGTTCCATCACTTAACAATAGAGCATATTCTCCACCTCGTGGAGTTTCCACTTTATTATATACAGGCTTGTTTTTTTTAGCTGTTTTTGATGTTACTTGGTAATTCAGCATTGTAGAGTCCATGTGGACTCGGGCTCCGTCTATTTTCTCAAGCAGACTCTCTGTTTCTTTATTTATATGGATTGTCTGGCCGTCCTCCAATGTCAGAATAGCTTGGGATTCCCCAGGTAGAATGGATTGTGCGATGAACTGTTTGTCCGAAAGAGAAACGGGCGAGGTGAATTTCATGGAAATACTTACAAAAAGGACAGGTAACAGAATGATTGCGGCATAACTTACTATTTTGATATATCTGCTTCTGTTATTATTTCTTTTGATTCGTTTTTCCACTTCTTTCCATCCGGATGAAGGATTGAATGCCGTTTTTTGCCGGAAATGCTGCTTTTGGTTTTCTTCATCACAAATTTTCTTGAATAAAATCTCGTGCGCTGTAGATTCTTCTCTCCAAGTAGTTAGTTTTATTGTTTCTTCCGGGGTTATTTCTTCCGACAGATACCTTGCTATGAGGTTGGCTATATAGAAATCTTGTTTTATCATATTTTGACCTGTTTTTTATCTCTTTTATAATAAAACAAGTCTGTTTGAAATTTGGGTGAATAATAAAACGACTTTTTTGAAAAAAAACAAATTAATGTCTTTTTATATAAAGAACAAGAGGAAGTAATAGTAGTCTTTCAAGTTCTCTCTGAGTTTCTTGTAGGCTATTTTCTTTAATGTATGGACTGTTTCTGTAGATATGTTTAGTCTGTCTGCTATTTCTGCATTTTTTTTCCCTTCCAGAGCTAGTTGCATAATGGCTTTCATTTGGTCGGGTAATTTATCTATGGCTTCAGAAACGATACGATAAGTTTCCTCTTCAACGATTGCATCGTGAAAAAAGGAATCCTTTTTCTTTTCGATGACATTTTGAGCGTATTCATATACTACTTTTGAATGCTCCAGTTCGTTGAGTGCTTTATTGCGTACAGCTGTATATAAAAATGCTTTTACTTGGTGCAGATAAAAAAAATCTTCTCTTATTTGCCATAGTTTGGCAAATGAATCTTGTACAATATCTGCTGAAGTTTCTTGATTTTCTGTATATTGATTGGCAAATAAGCATAGAGTTACATAATATTTATTGAAAATATCATGAAACCCTTGCTCATTGAGCTTAATACTTATAGTTGTATGAGAAGTTCCAGCTGCCACCTTTACTTTTAATTTTCTCTAATTTTAGTGCGAATATAGAGAAAATTAATTAAAAACAGCCTCTTATTCTATTAAAATATTATTTTAAGTCTACTACAGTAATACCTGCCCCACCAAATTGTACGTGTTCGTCTTGATAGTGTGCTACTCCTGGAACACTTCCCAAATAGCTGCGAATCAGGGTGCGTAGTATGCCTGTACCTGTTCCGTGAAGGATACGTACACGGTCTATTCCCAATAGTATGGCATCATCGATAAAATAAGTTACTGCCTGTATAGCTTCATCGCCACGCATACCGCGTACATCAATATCTTGTTTGAAATTTAGTTTCTTTTCATATACCCGATCTTGTGTTTCACTGCTGACGAAGGTACTTTTTACCATTGTTTTCTGGGTGGGCTGTATTGGTGTGCTACGTTCCAGCTTATCCAGTTTTACATTGGTTTTTATCATTCCGAACATAACTATTGCATTTTTGCCATTAATTCCTAGTACTTCTCCGACACTGGATTGACCTTTGATCTTTACAGTACTACCTACAGTGATAGGCTGTTCTTTGGGTATTGACAGTTGGGAAGATTCCGCCTTGGCTTTATCCTTTTTGTTTTTTTTCCGCTCTTGTTTTTCACGGAGTTTTTCCATTTTCCGGATGATTTCATCTTCCTTGTTCTTTTTCTCGATATCTTCTATCTGATTTTTAAAATCAGTCAGTTCCTGACGTGCCGATTGTGTACGTTCTTTATCGGCTTGTGCTTCCTTGATGATACGGATGGTATTTTCAATTCGGGCATTTGATTCCTGTAACAATTTTTCCGCATCTTCTTTGGCCTTTCGCAAAATCTCTTTACGACTTTTCTCCAGTTCCTGTAGTTCTTCTTCGTATTTGGCGATGGTTTCTTCCATCTGTTTTTCTCGTTTGCGGATGTTCTGACGCTTGGTTTCCCAATAACGTTTGTCACGTACGATATCTTGTAGATATTTATCAGCATTGATATATTCACTCCCTACAATTTCGGATGCGTCGGCTATTACTTCTTCCGGTAAACCTATTTTCCTAGCTATTTCTACTGCAAATGAACTTCCCGGATTTCCTATTTGTAATTGGAATAAAGCTTGCATTAAATGCCTGTCATATAACATGGCGCCATTAACCACTCCTTCGTGATCTTCGGCAAAATGTTTCAAATTTTGATAATGAGTAGTGATAACGCCGAATGTGCCCTTTTCATTGAAACGTTTCAACACAGCTTCAGCTATGGCTCCTCCAATTTGTGGTTCTGTACCTCCGCCGAATTCATCAATGAGGATAAGGCTGCGTTCGTTACAGCTTTTCATCATTGTTTTCATGTTGGTAAGGTGTGAGGAGTAGGTACTCAGATCGTCTTCGATACTTTGTTCGTCACCTATGTCTATAAAGATACTGCCGAATAATCCGGCATGGCTACGTTCATGCATCGGAACCGGCATACCACATTGTAACATATATTGTAGTAATCCCACAGTCTTCAGACAAACGGATTTACCTCCGGCATTCGGTCCGGATATAATTAGGATACGTTGATTTTGAGTTAGTTCTATATCTAGAGGAACAACCTTTTTATTATGCTTGGCCAGCGAGAGTTGTAATAGTGGGTGTATGGCCATGGTCCAATCCAAAATCTGTTTGTCTTCCAATGATGGTTTGGTGGCGTTCGTCTGAATTGAAAAATGGGCTTTGGCACGGATAAAATCAATTTCTGCCAAAAACTCGTATGACTGGAGGATGGCGGGGACCTGTGGACGGACTATGATAGAGAAATCTGTCAGGATACGGATGATTTCCCGGCGTTCTTCTCCTTCCAATTCCCGTATTCTATTGTTTGCTTCCACTACTTCGGCCGGTTCTATGAAAACTGTTTTGCCAGTGGATGATTCATCGTGTACAATTCCCTTGATTTTCCGTTTTAATCCCGGTGCGACAGGGATGACGAGTCTTCCGTCACGCATGGTAGGAGTTACATCTTTATCAACATAACCTTCTGCTTGAGCGTTGCGTAGAATTGCATTCAAACTGCGTGATATGCTTCCGGCTGTCGAGGCCAACTCTCTGCGGATGCGTAATAATTCGGAAGAAGCGTTGTCTTTGATTTTTCCGAATTTGTCTAAGATGTTGTTAATACGCGTAATGAGTTGAGGAAACACGATAATATCTCCTGCCAGTTTTTGTAGGGCAGGGTAGGGGGAGTTTTCTTTTTCTTGTTCTTCGTCATTCGGGGTCAGTGTCAGAAAATGGATGATATCACGAATTGTTTCTAAAGAACGGCGTAAATCAAACAGTTCTTGCTCATCCAAATACATACCTTCTACGCGGATACGTTTTAGTGATGGGCGTACATCAAAAAAATATTGGTCGGGAAAACTGTCTTCCTCTTGTATGATGCGTATGAATTCCATTACCTGTTCCAGCCATTCATTAATATCCTTAAAGGATTCTGAGAAGTTCATTTCATCTACTCTTTCTTGACCTAATGTGCTGAGACATTTCTCTTTTAGTAAATGACGGATGGAATCGAAACCTATTTTCTGTTCGAAATTCTGAGGGTATATCATGATTTATTTCTTTCGTTTATTATTCGTATGCAAAAATACGATTTGAAAATTTTATAGCAAAAAAACTGGTAAACTATTTGCTTATTTAAAATAAAGTCGTACCTTTGCAACGCTTTCAACGGAAAGCACTTCTGAAAAGAAGTCTTGGAGAGGTGGCAGAGTGGTCGATTGCGGCGGTCTTGAAAACCGTTGTACTGCGAGGTACCCGGGGTTCGAATCCCTGTCTCTCCGCCAAAGTCAGCGTAACGAGTTGTAAAACAACAAGTTACGCTGATTTTTCGTTTAAGGGTGCGCCAAATCTGCGCCAGAATTTTTCAGGTAATTGAACAAACGTCTTTAATCCACCGATATGATGGCTCTAAAAGATGTTAAAAAAATGTGCTCAAAATTTTGTAACGGCAATAGTTCTAACATTGTGGGCTACACACCTCCCACTTTACATAAAGGTGTACGTTGGTTTGTAGATTTTACATCATTAGACCCAGCACGAGGTTTAATGCGTCGTAAGAGATACTATATCAAAGATAGTCTTAGCGTCTCTGAAAAGAAACGCAGAGCAAGCGAAATCATGGATGTTCTTACAAAGCAGCTTGCTCAGGGATGGAATCCTTGGGTAACAGATGATGAGAGTCGTGGTTTTGTGTATTTTGACAACTGCCTTGAACGTTATCTTGACTATGTAGACCGCATGGACAGAAAGAAAACGCGTCAAAGCTATCGTTCCAGAGTGAATATACTTCGTGAGTTTATTACATCGCAAGTTAATCCCATCAAGTATGCCTATCAATTTGATATAGGCTTCTGTAATGACTTCATAGATTGGATTTATCTTGATCGTGAGAGTTCTCCACGAACAAGAAACAATTACAGAGGATGGCTTTACGGCTTGGCGGAGTTCTTGATTGCTCGTAAGCACATCAACACTAATCCTGTGGAACATATCAAGGTGATGCCTGAACATGAGAAATACCGCAAGGACTTGACACCAGAGATGCTGAATCAGATGTCAAACTATCTGTGCAGAAATGATAAATCGTTCTTTCTTGCCTGTCTGATGCAGTATTATACGCTCATACGCCCAGGCGAATTGAGTCACTTGAAGATTGGCGACATTTCTCTGAAGAAACAAACGGTGTTTGTATCGCATGAATTCAGCAAGAACCACAAGGATGCAGAAGTTGGCTTGAATAAAATCGTCATCAAACTTATGCTTGACTTGGAGGTGTTCAAGCAGCCGGATAGCTATTACCTGTTCGGCTCTGACTTCAAACCAAGCAAAGAGCGTATTGGTTCAGACCAATTCAACAAGCGTTGGAAAGTTATGCGTAAAGCTCTAAAATGGAATGACTGTTACCAGTTCTACAGTTTGAAGGACTCTGGCATCCGTGACTTGGCAAATGCGCAAGGAGTGGTAGTTGCACGTGACCAAGCTCGACATAGCGACATCACTACTACCAACAAGTATATCCAAAAGCATGGAGTACAACAGGTAACACTTGGCTTTGAAGGAAATCTTACTTACGATGACGAGGTGGAGTAAACTCACCTTGTTTATAATACAAATGGTAATCATCTATCACCTTACAGGTCGTAGGCGATTACCATTTGCGTATTAAATAGCCTTTTTCTTTTGTAGCGTTGTATCTCTCGGAGTCTTATTCTCACAAATGCAATGAGTGTCAATACTTTATACAAAGATACAACTTGTATACACAACGTATCTACGCTACATTTTATCCTTTATAAGCTTCCCACTCCACTGCGAAGTGTTACTGAGATGGTTGGCAAACAGACATCACAGCCCGATGGCAACAAGTTGCTATTAGGCTGCCATGACTGTTTGCCAAGGACCAAATACAAAGAAAGCAGCAATTCTAAACACAATCTATCAAGGCTTACGCTTAGAAGACTTGTGTTTAGAATTGCCACTCACTTTGTTTGGACATTTGGTCTTGCCACTCGCAACACTTCACAGTTCCCCACCCTTTATATAAAACTTCTTCAAGTTCCACGAAATAAAAGAGGTTCTTAAAGACTTACCCACCCTGTAAAACAGACGGCAGCTATTCTGCTTGATGAACAAAGCACCATTCTTGTCTGCAAACAGTCAAGAGAGGAGCATTGTTCCGCAGAACGTGTGACGAATTGAATTGTCAATCGGCAGAGCATCAAGCGAAGATCGATATGAACCGACCTTCATATTGCTGCTTTTTGATTGACAACACAATTCTAATGTCACACTGTAGCTGCTGACTGTTTTACACCCACCCTTGGCATTGGAGATTGTTGGATAACCAACATTCCTATGTATGGGATATAAAGTAAGGGAAATGACTATTTTAGATTGATTTCTCCCTAACCTTGTTAGCGGTTCTCGACATGGATGGATATTCCATCTTTATATCATATTGGTGCAATATCCTATATATGTTACTTTTTCCACGGTAGCCAGTCCTCTCCATGATTTCCTTTACACTATAGCCGGCTTTATACATATTGATAACCAGCTTGTATCGTTTCAATTTTCTATCCTCGAAGCTGTAGGAATACAATTCAGCCTCCAAGTCATCATGTGAAGCCCTATCTCTTTTGCTGAAAACCTTGCATATCAAGTCTAATGTGTCCGCCGTTCTTCTCTCAGGAAACAACTTGTCATGCGTGTCCAGTTCATCTGAGAGGGAAATAATACGAATATCCATCTTAGAACAATACTTGATGAAGAACATCATATCGTGGAAATTGTGAAACACATTGTCGAATGACGCAAACACCGCACTGTCTCCATTTGAAAGACTGTCAATGAACTTACACCACTCAATGCGTTTCTTGTCTTTGGTCTCTTCAATGTGAATATTGACACACCCATGACCTTTCATCAAATTGATGATTTCTGTTGTATGCTCAAAGTATTGAGCCTTATTTATATAACCGATATAGTTCATATTATCCGTATTGCTAAGTAATATTGTCTGCAAAGATAATCATAAACCACTGGATTTAGGTATGAATACCATACATATATGCTATATTACTGTGTTTTAAGACGTATTCTCTGTTTATTGGTTCTATTTTTACCAAGAATAGAACCAATGCTTAAAATATTGAGCGGAAAATTATTCTTTTCAGACTTTACTCCCTACCTTTGTCATTAAAAACAAATAAAACATCAACACCACATGAATAAAGACCGTATTCTGTTTCCAATCCGCAGAGAAAACAGCCATATCATACATCATCTACAGCCGTTTGGTAATATCGTATTACCCTTATTATCGGTATTACTCATATTACTTGTATTTTCCAGTTGTTCATCATGCTCTGGTGGAGGAAAATACGACTTTCGAACACGCCAAGATGCCTTAAACGAGTATCACCAATACCTCTGGAAAGTCCGCTCTATTAGCCATTCCAACACCAAAGACTTTGGTGAGACCTTATGTGAATGGCATGAGATAAGCGACACTGTCTATAAATTTCTTGCCAAAGACTCAGTTTTCATCAAGCACCATAACGTGGCAAACGACTTTTTTCTTATCAGCGACTCCATAAGAACAGAAATGCTTCGCCTTACCGAAACATGGAAATACGGCTATGGGGATGTTCTCACAATAAAAGACATGACTTGTTCCTACAAAGAGGACAAAGAACTTCTCGACGCTGTTCACGAAGCAGAACCTTTCTTTAATGCTTTGGACAGCACAAGCATTAGTGTTTGTGATAAAAATTCAATCTTGAAACGTTACCGTTACTTCTTGGGCGAGACCATGAGGTCTGGAATAAACAACAAGAATGAGCTGCTAAAATTCATAAGCCAAGAAGATTTCTTGTTCCGTTCTTTTCTTGCACACCTATATGAAATGGACGACGAACCTCTGTCCGACATCACAAAAGACACGGAAACCATCTGCCGAAATATATTCCTGACAGCAAAGGACGGGAAAATATCATCAAAAGATGTAGTCGTTTACATGTCTATGCGCACTGTCAGGCGATTGTTGCAGAACTCTGCTGAGTGTGTGGAAAACATTAACCGCCTTGAAATGAAAAACAAGGCACAAGGCAACGCCTATCTTTGGATGATAATACAGCCTTTCATCAGTATTGACCAGTTTTCTCTTGCAACAATGACAGAGCAGGAACGAAAGAAGTTCAACTATGTCATCTCTCAACTTCCCAAATCAAGAAAGTTTGCTGAGACATTTGACATCAACTTAAAGGCATTGAACTATCTGTTGCCACAGCAGCTACTAAAAATATACGTCTCATCATTTTAACTCCTACTAAGTATGATAACAAAAGAAGTGAACAAGTTTATGGCTTTGGCACCGCTCATGTTGCCAAGGCTCATTGACAGTAAGAAATGTGCGGAACCAGACATAACCGAAGACTCCGCCATTCTCTATTTTTCTCTTGAAGAAACATTTCCAATCGGATGTGTCATGGACATGCTTGACGATGACATGGACTTACTATTATTGTATCATGGAACAAGCAAGACTGCCCCAAATACACATCACTGTTGTTTCTTTGCCAGTCCTAAATTGGGTCAAAGTATGTACAAGGTCAATATGGTGTCACAGCCTAACGGCTTTATTGATGGAATCACCGTAACCATATACGACTCTATCGATGTTTGGGAGGACGAGCTTGAAAGTGATCTTCTTTCACACGAGGCATCTTTTGACTTTATTGAAGCCATGACAGCAGCTAAACTCCTTTCTGTATTTTGCAAAATGAACTATGATGGCTGAACTACTATACAAGATAGCCGACATCATCAATGCCAACAGCAAGGTGTATCGTGCTGTCGTTCCTGAAGCAAGGCATGACTATATGATGCACGAAAACGGAAGACTTGTGAAATCATCATGTCTTGTTCTTCGCATCATGTTGTCTGGCAAAGTAAAGTACCATATATCCAGAACTGTCTGGAACATATATGAGAATGACATAGCCAAAATCATCAAGAAAATATGCAGAAGAGACAGTGCCTTTGCAGAACGCATTGCAAAATGTGACCCCACGCTACACGATGTTGAGCTGATTATCCGCAGAGCATCGTTTAAGTCTCTGAAGCTTAAAATTTCAAATTCTCCATTCTATCTGTATGTTGGAGATGACGTTTAGATATTTCCAAGTAATACGGTATTACTCATATTATTCAAATAAAAATGACGTACTTAAAGATTGCAATATTCTTAGCATTTTCTCTGTTTTTGTTCTTGTTTCCTGCAAGGCTATACTCTAACAGAAAATTCAGAAGAGCATGGCTCGGTATGGCTTACTCAGAAAACTTCAGGTTGTTCACGGCACGATTGCTGTGTCTTGCACTTATCTTGTTTCACCTGGTGTATTACGCTTTGTTTCCTTTAGAGAAAGGCATCATGCTTTCATCAATCTATGTATTCTTCTCGCTTGCTTCTAAGAAGAACACGATACTGCTTCAGACAATAAGACAGTCACACATGATTGTTATGTTTCTTGCCTTCACTACCATTGTACTTTCGTTTATTCCACATCTGCTTTCGGTGGCAGTAACCTTAGCGTTTATTCTTGAAGCTGCTTGTTGTTTCCCTTCCAAAGTAAAATATCGTAAAGGTAAAACTCAAAAAGCCCATGCGGAACCTACCGATACAGAACAAATGAAAATGTTGCCTCATTCTTAAAAACTGCATTTATGGAAAAGAATACCCATTCGCTTAATTGGCTTGCTATTGGTGCTGAATTGATAGACTGCCTGAGATCAAAAGGCAATCATCGTCTTACACGATACGATGCCTTCGTCTGGATGATAGAACATATACAAAAAGGTGTTGCCGTTAGAGATGCTGATGGCGTTGTCGTAAACTCGGCACCTTATTCCGCTTCTTACAAACGCCTTGCGGAAGATTGGAATTGGGAGCGTCATACCGTTCAATCATTCATCGAAGAACTTACGGCTTTGTCGGTCATCACTTCTAAACGACAGGGAAATGTTTATGTCTTTTTCATCGGCAAAAAGTCTTACCAACAGCTTGTCTTATGACTTCACATTCCCTATCATTTCACCTCAGAACGATAGCAATGCAACAATCAAATGCGTTCTTCAAAATCTCTGCGAGCTTGCTTGCTGCAAATCAAAAACGACTTGCGCCAACGACTCGTTAAGCAACGATTTTTCAAATCGGTAAGCCTAATTACCGGTTTTGAGAAAACCGTATTAGGCTGCCACTCCAAAAGGAGTTCCTCGGCTGAGTGCCTTCGGGGAGCAAGCTCTGGCAGGGTAATGGTACTTGAAACTTAAAAACAAAGAATATGGCAGGAAAAAAACAAGTCATGGATATGCGCTCTACGACCAGTGGTGTAAGTTCGCAGGAGAGTGACGAACAACAACGAAACTGGACAAAACAGCATTGGGAGAAGAAAGCCAAAGATAGTCTTTCTAACTATGACCCGACACGTGCGAAGCTCAACTTTGAAGTCGTAAAGGGTGGTATCATTCAATCGATAGACACCTCAAAGACAATAGCGGAAAAGATGGCGGAGAACTTGGCTGCAAGGGGTATCAAAGACCCAAACGCACGTCCCAACGCTGTGATGAAAAGACGAACTGTTGCCCAGTTTATCTTTGGAGGCAATCGTGAGCGTATGCACGAACTTGCTTTTGGCAACCAAACAGTGGACTTGACAAAGGGTGCTGATAACTCTTCAATAGTCCGCTGCAAAGACATAGAAGAATGGGCAAAGGATGTATACTCATTCATGGCAAAGCGATTTGGCGAGGACAACATCATCAGCTTCTATGTCCACCTTGATGAGAAAAATCCACATTGTCATTGTACGTTGGTACCAGTAGATCCCGTAAAGAATCGCATTTCATGGAAAAGTGTATTTGGTGATGGCAGAGAAGCAGAGTCTGCTAATATGACCAAGCTTCATAGTGAATTGCAGGAGGCCGTAAGTGAGAAATGGGGGTTGGAACGTGGTAGCAATATGGAGGAAACAAGGGCAAGGCATCGTTCCACAGAGGAATACAAACGTGAACTTGTGTCAGAAGTATGTAATCTCCAGTCAACGAGGGAAGACTTGTTAAAGCAAATTCACCGTGCAGAAATCAAACTGAAAGGTATCTCTACCATGATAGCCAACCTGCAAGCCCGGAAAGATGATATACAAACGCAGATTGACCAAATAGCCCAGCAGCTTGGTCAATCCGGTGCTGACAATGACGAATTGGCTAACAAGATTGCTCTGTTACGCAAGGAGATGGAAGGTATAGACGAGAAGTTGGCAGCAAGATACAAGATGCTTGACGATGCCAATGATACTATCAACGAAGCGAAAGCCAGACTTGCGGAAATGAGGGAAGAACATAGTGAAATGCTTAAAAGTCTTGGTGAGGACAATGATTTGAGAGCTACGGCAATTCAGAAAAACATTCTTTGGACTTACAACAAGATGCTGACAAATTCCATAGAGCCACTTATCCCTTCTTTATCAGACCGCCAACAAGAAATCCTTGACGAATCTGGATATAATGACCTTACAACAAACACCGACAACGTAATCAACTGTGCCATGCTATTGGTACTCGGCTATATCCGTGAGGCAACTACTTATGCCCAATCTTGTGGTGGAGGCAGCTCACCTGGTACTGGTTGGGGACGTGACAAGGATGAAGATGATGAACATTGGTGGCGGCGCTGCATTGCTCAATCGGCTGCAATGATGCGTCCTGCGACACATAAGCGAAAGCGAGGACGGTAAATATTAGTAATACGAGTAATATGAGTAATAAATGGTAATTATTGCCAGTTAAATTTAATCATTAAATTTTTCATTTATGAACAATAAAACAAACAAAAATGACATGGAAGTCAATGACGAAGTACGGCGACTTTCCACATGGTTTCCTACAAATGGCCAAGAATGCGTCCCAACGGGATGGAACTCTCTTGACGAGATAAGTGGTGGACTGCGTAATGGTGAAGTTGTTGTTGTGTCTGGTTACTCAAACATGGGCAAAACGACATTCGTAATAAACCTAATCAAGAACATAAGTGTAAATAAGCATCTCCCTATATTGTTCTTCTCTTTCCAACAGCCCGAATATATGGTTGCTAAAACTCTTCTGTCTTCAATGAGTGGACTGAACCTAAATTCCCCACTAACAGAGAAAGAACAGTCGCTTATAGGAGAACAAATTGAATGTCTTAAACAAGCTCCTATTTATTTGGACAACGAGGAGTTGAACGCTGATTTGCTTGGTGAAACGGCAGAAAAGTTCGCGAAAGTAAATGGTATAAAAGTAATATTTATCGACGGCTTGCGCAATATCTTTTGTACCAAACATGACACTTCTGACATTGAAGAAATATTTCAAATTCTAAAGACAACGGCGATAAAACTGAACATTCCGATTGTTGTTACCGACACCTGCAAGATAGCTGGAGGCAAACAAGGTTTAAGTTCACAGCTATATTATCCAAACTTTGACCATACATCATTTGATCCCGTCTTTGATGCGTGTGATATGATGCTGGTGCTTCATCGCCCAGATTATTTTGGGGTGAACGTTGATGACAAAGGCAGAATTTTTCGGGATATATTGTTGGTCGGCATAGAAAAAAATAGCCAAGGAGCAAAAGGCATGGTTTCAATGAAGTACGATTTCACTTTTAAGACGATCATGGAAGGCACCTTACTATAGGTCTGTAGGATTGACTTTTAGACAATAAAAGAGAAAGGTTTGTAAGGCTAAATGTCCAGCCTTTCAAACCATTCCCTTAGTATTGAAATACTATTTTTCTTTTGGTTCAACGTCCCAAGAACCATGTCCACCACCATACCATATTCCTGAGAAAGCCCATTCTTCATAATAGACCAACCACTCTACAGCCCAATGTACGATTGTTTTAGACATGAGTTTTGAAGTTGTCCATTCTTGATTATGTGGCAGAAACAAGCATAGAAGTTGTTTGTTTGTGTCATATGTATGAGGAAGTCTCTTTGCTCCTTTTGCCAGTCTTAACGGTTTGGGATTTACTATATACACCTTTGGCTTATAGTTCTGATCATATACAAATTTCAAAGTATATGTGTCACTCAATAATGTTGGAGTTACGGTAAACCACCAAGTGAAACCAGTGGGTCTAATAACCCAACGGTCTCCTTGAAAGTTTGCTCTCAATGAAGAGAGTTGTTCCATTGCTGTATATTTTTTATTCTTTCCCAAAATATGTGTTATGTGCATTTAGTGTTTTACCTATTGCACCAATGGCTCCGGTTGCAGAAATCCTTAACTTTCCATTGGAGGCATTATCCTTATGAGATTTGGTCATTTCACCAAATATCCTGGTTGTAACATTTTTGCCAAATGCCCCAGCAAATCTATCTCTCAACTGTACACCTCGCAAGTTGACGATAGCGTTTTTGTCTTCTTTGAGCTTTTGTAGCCACTTGAAGAAATTTTCCTTCCTTTTAGGGTGAGTAATCCATTTGTCTGCGAAGTTTTCTTCAGGGTTTACGGGATTTTCAACCAGATATGTGCCATCTGTAGCCTTCTTGATATACTGTTCCATACTGTCTATCACATTGCTTAGACCTTCGAAAAGATTTGTCTCTCCTCGGTAGGCTTTTGATGCCAATGTGGTTATGATGATGGATATGGGCTTGTCTTCATCACCATTGAACATTATATCTCTGTGACGCTTTAGTATCTGTACGATGCGCTGTAGTATGCTTTTCTCTGCAACATACGTTCCTATTGGCATGATGGTGTTCATTATTGTTGCACGCATCTCCATTGCGTTTTTGCAACGAGAAGCAAACCACATTGCATATCCGTCAGGATTACTCTTCATCCAATTTCCTTTATCTGTAGAAGTGTAATATCCAGAAGCTTTATTGTCTGTTATCCGAATAGCTATTTTATCAACTTCTGCAGCAGAAAAGCTCAATGCAACCATCCTTTGTAAGCGTTCTGTATATCCAGTATCTGCAACACAAGGAAGAATATCCATGTGATAATGTTCTTTGACATTATCAGAATCCTGCCTATATAAAAGTGTCCAACATCTACGTCCTTCTTCATCAAGCATATCTTTGTAGGTACCATGCTCTTTCAGGCGATTGCCTACACGACTTTTAATGTCAGATTGCGTCCAGTTTGCTTTTTTCTCAATCAAACGATAGACTAAATCAACGTCCAAATCATCATCCTCATTTATAGGCTGTATTATAGTCCCAAGTCGTAACGATCCCTGTGGTGTAATGACAGGGTGGTAAGGAGCAAAGACGGGGTCTGCTTCGAGATATTTACCTACAGCACTGTAACTCTTTACAAGGTTGTCGTACTGAGTTTTTGTAATGTCAAGATTTTGAGAGAGCAACGTAAATATGTCACTCAACTCCTTTCTCACTTCAGGGGTACTGTTAATCATTCTCTTTATTCTTAATTGTTATTGCAAGTTTGTCTGTTTTGGAAAATTTTATATCGTAATCAAATATTTTTATTGGTGAATTGGCTTTTTGCATCCAAACTCGCCCAAACTCAATACAACAAGCTGCTGGTGCTGCCAAATACAGATTTATAGCCTGATGACTTGAAGTTTTTGAGATTTCATCCAATATCATCTCGATCTTTCTTCCAAAATCATATAGCATTTTTTCTGATTGAAGAAAATCAGGATTAGGATTATTGATAGTTATCTCCCATATACTGGCTCCTGCATTTTCTTTCTTCACTCTTTCTATTATAGAAAAACTTAATGAAAGAATCAATACAGGAACTCCATCCTCTTTACAAGGTCTATGTATGATGTAATCTATAGTATCGTCAGTCTTTGGCCATTTCCAACCTCCGCTTCTCTGTTTTTGATAAACAACGACATTATGTTTATTGTTCAGCATAGTTCCCAAACGTACCAATAATGGCATTGGAGCTAATCCAAACAAAGCTATTCTCTTGTATTCCCATCTATCTATGCAGTCAAGAACCCTTGATTTGCAGAAATGTACAAGATTCTCTTCCTCTCGTTTCCAATAACTATCCCAATCTTCACCAGCATAAAAATTGACACCCAATTGAATCATATCCGTACTGGTTGGGTAGAAATCAGGTAACAATGCTTTTTGCAACTCTGGAAATGCGAACTGAGGCATATGTTCAGCTATGTTTGCGCAATATGTAACAATATTAGCTTGAAGGTCTTCCTTGAAGCCAGTAAGATACTCCATACGCTTTTCATGTTTTTTCTTCATGTCAAACAATGTTTGAGCATCATACTTTCCTACTCCTTCATTATCTATATAATGATGGCATTCTGGACACATCAGCATTATGTTATTAAAATTTTGTGCTAAAATTTTGGAGTCTTTTGTACCTCTTGGCCCATTTTCAGAATCTCCAATAATGTGAGCGCAATTTGATAGATTACAGTTGTCCATAGTAATGCCATGTAAGTATAAAGGCTTGTTACAACCCTTAAACTCGCATCTGCCAGCAGCTCTCCACCAAAGTTCTGCTTTTACTTTTTGAGGTATTGTTGTTTTACTCATATTTTTTTATTTCAACTGTTATATCAACAAGTTGTGTGCCACTGTATTATGACAAATCAGTGACACACTATAATTATTACCAATCTTCGCTTTCATTTCCCGAAAGGCCGTTCTTTATACACTCTTCAATTTTGTCCATGACAACATTTGAATAGGCATGAGCCATAACAAGAGCTTTGCACGAAGTCTTTTTATGGGCATCTTTCTTGGCAAATGGAAAACAAGAGTCCAAAGTCCACTTTTCATCTGAACGGGTAGGAGGTGTGTTTGATCCAGCTAAAGCTCCCATCCAACCTCCACCAATTAATCGAACCACATCATAAAATGGGACTGAATAAGTAACTCTTACTTTTCCATCTTTGATGTCACATTTGATGACAGGTTTGATACTCACATTGTATGCACTCGTGCCTCCTGCATGTTGAGCAATGTCTGCTACATAGCCTTGTGCTATAATGGTTCCAAGTTCCTTGTCATTCAACTTGATGACTGAGTTTGCGTCATTGAATGTCGCAGTAAACCAATAGTTGAGCAACACATATAGTTGTTCTTTGGTTTTACCTTCAGCAGGAATCACCTGCACGTAGGTAATGGCGTTGTTTTTGTCAAGAGTGAGTTGAGACCCAAGATTTGTTGCCGCATCAACCCATTTTTCGCCATATTTTTCTTTTGCATACTTTTCAAGTTCATCAGATCTTAAAATCTGAGCGTTCACCGATGCGCTTACAGTAATAAACGCAAATAAAAGAAACAGAATCTTTCTCATAATTACAATTTATAGTTAAACATTTTTATCAGAACTCAAAGCCAAGTTTTATGGTAACTGCCTCTGTATTATACAATGTTGTATACCTTGTATAGTCCATACTTGTATGGTTGATGAAGCTGTCGAACGTTTCGAATTGAAGTTTCTCGATAGCATAGCCGACAGACAAGTTAATTGCTTGCTTCTCATTAATAGAGATTCTACAACCTGCAGAGGCGTTGACATACAGACCGCCGTCATTAGTCACATAGGTTCCTCCTTTTATATCAACAAAAGGGCTCACCTTCTTTTTCAGGAGGTTGCAACGTATATTGGCGAATACTGGAATGTCCACCTTACTGTCTCTAATATCAAGGGGAATGTCCATATCTTTGGTCTTATAGGAAGACATGAAATGTAATCCTGTTCCAGCACCTATGAACAGGTATGGATTAAATTGATAACCATGTGACGTGTTCACCTCGAAACGGCCAAAATCATAATCACCTATTCCGAACGAATACCCTGCATCAACATATCCGCGATAGCAGTTTTTAGAGATGTTCTGAGCTTTAGCGCATAGAATAGTTGATAACAAGGCAACAAATAAGCAAAACTTCTTCATTGTATATAATTATTAATTCAACTTTATTGTCTTTTAATTGACTGCAAAGGTATCATGTTTCTGTGCAGTCTATCTGCATAGATGATAAAAAGTGATGATAATATATGAAAAAAGTCCCCGATACCTTATCATATCGGAGACTTCTGGACAGTTTATAGCTTTCTATACACTTGGTGCAAATGGAGAAACGTGGCAATTGCTATTGTCTTCAACATCATGTCCTGCACTTTCTAGTTCTGTAATACAAGAACCTGTAGCAAAGAAATACATAGTGATAATAATATTGATTGCAGCATTGATTTCTTGCTCAGAAGCTGTAGGTGATATGTGGGATTCATCATTGCGCCATCCTTTTACTAACATTAAGTACTGATATAACTTCTGATATTCATCGTTCTCATTGTACTTCAATGTCCACAATGGACGTATAGCATGGATTACATCCTTCCATGTTACATCTTGTCCTTCGTATTGAGGTTTTACCTCCTCACCTTTCATCAAGTAGAATAGTTTCTTAAGGTATGCCTCAAACTTTGTAACCAACAAATTGAAACTAACGAACTTATCCACTATTGTCGCATCCTTGACAAATAGATTTGAAAAGGCGCGAGAAATGAAAAGCCCTACACCATCAAGACTTTCGAGCGATTCTTTGCCCAATACATAAAACACGCTGTCAAGAACTTCATCTTGTGGACGCATATATTGGCTTACCCCAGACAAGGTTTCTTTAAGGATGTCTTTTATACTAAACTTAATCCTTTCTATATTGAGTACAACTTCCTCATTTTTATCTTGCGGTGTACTATTGTCCTCGCTTTCTTCCTCATTGTAATCTTCGGCATTATCCAAAGTTACCTCATCATGCAGCCATGCTGTAAGAATGTGATTTCTCGTTATAGAATCGAGAATAAACTTACGCAATATTTGATCTGCCTTTGGCATGACAAGGAACGGAGGTACCGCATTACCCGTTATCTTATTCAGGAATACACGAGTTTTTTGCAGGTCGAGCGTTAGCTTCAAATTTTCAAAGCGATTAAACTCATTTAGGTTTTGCTCGTTCACATCGCAGCTCATAATGTTGATAAGTTGACTAGGATTAAGTCCAGTTGCCTCACTAAGAGTCATTATTTGCTTGTGAAGCTCGCTTATCTGATATTCTGCGATATAGTCATAAATTGTTTTGCCCTTGTCAAGATGTAAATCACCACTCTGTATATCATGCAAGATAATGAGTGCAGTACGCTGGTCTTTTTGAGACAGTGTGGCAAATGTCTTACATAGTTCTTCCAGAGCCGATTTGGTAATTTCACTGCCTGGACCTTCCATATAGAGGTTCTTGATGAACTTTTGAAATTTAGAATCAATATATTCTGCATCAATAGTACCTGTTCCTGTCTCTGTAATATAGGTGTCTATAGCATATTCCCATGTGTCTTTAGGATCGCCAGGTGTTCCACCCTCAAAAAGTTCACGATAGCGTTGCAGCAAAATATAATAGGTCTGTTCATCAATTTCCATAGTGACCTTTGTATAAGTGTCACCATGCTGAAACTCATATACCTTCTTTTCCCAAACAAACCCTTGTAGCTTCGCTGCTTCAAGTAAATGGGTCATTTCCGAGAAACATTTTGCGAACATGTTTCTATCTTCACGAGTGTCAGGAAGTTTCTCAAAGTTCTTGATGTCGTGAGAGTGGAAGATGTCGCGAATGGTAAGAAAACGCTGATTGATGTTGGAGAGATTTTTCTCCAACTTATCTACAAACACTCCTAAAGGTCTGTCCACATATACGTCCAGAGCATCATTTATGTTCTGCTCCATCGAATATGGGTAGCTATAATACTTGATGATGCCAAAAGGCTTATCAGGTCCGAAAAGGCGATTTGTGCGCGAGAAGGCTTGAATGATGTCAACATACTTCATCACCTTGTCAACATACAGTGTGTTCACCCACTTAGAATCGTAGCCAGTCAGCATTTGTGTAACCACAATAAGCAGGTCAATCCGCTTGCTGTGGTCATTCTCAATGCCAATATATGGCTTTTTATGAGCAAGGCGTTTGGCAACGTCCTTCTTGTATTTGGCATAGTTTGACAGTTGAAATGTCATGCCGTACTTGGCGTTGTAGTCCGTCAGCATCTCAACAAGGGCATCCTCACGGGCAATACCCTCATCAGAGTTGTCTATATTATTGTCAAAGATAGCTACCACATTCATAGAAGGATAATGTTCCTTAAACAACTTATAATAAGCTATAGCTTCAGGAATATTCTTTGTGGCGAGCATAGCATGGAACTTACCGTTTTTACTGAGTCTGTCCCAACCTTTAATAATATCCTGTGCCACGGCAAGATGATGTTTGTCCGTCTGGTAGATATTCTTTGGCAAGTAATGCTCTATACCATGTATTTGTTTGCCGTTCTCCGTGTAAGTGTCTGGCATTTGAAGTTCAGAGATAAAACGATTGTATATTTTCTCTAATTCTTCATCATCTTCTATGAGTTTTAGATACTCCTCAGTTGTACGTTTCTTTGGCTCTTCATTAGGATTACGGTCTCTCATTTTGAGATCGATATGATGGAACGCAACCAGTTCACGCAACTCATTTTCGTCATATGTATTCACCATATATGGGTCAAATCCTAATACATTGCCGTCAGGAATACCGTTGGCAATAGTGTATTTATGGAGCATGTCACCGAAGAGCGTTTCTGTCATAATTTCGTTCTTGGCATTCTCTTCAAATACAGGAGTACCAGTAAAGCCGAAAAGCAAAGCACGAGGAAATGTGTTCTTTATGCTGATAAGCATACTTCCGAACACACTACGATGACACTCATCTACGATAAATACCAATCTCTTTTTGCCAATTAGGTCTATTAACTCTTTTGATATGCCAACACCTTCCTTGATATTGCTCATCTTTTGAATGGATGTTACGATAAGTCGGTCGTCTACATCCGTGCTTTTAAGTTTGGCAAGCAGAATGCTTGTGTCAGCAGTGTCTTGTACGGAGTCTGGATCGTCCGCAAAGCCACGGTATTCGTCCAAAGACTGTACAGATAATTCTATGCGGTCAAGCAGAAACACCACTTTGTCGGCATCTCCAGAATTGGCTATAAGTTGTGCCGCCTTAAATGATGTCATAGTTTTACCAGAACCAGTTGTATGCCAGATGTAGCCACCACGATGTTGGTGCTCGTCCCAGTTGGTTTTCTTCACTACATCGCTAATCTTGCTGACAGCGAAATACTGATAGCTGCGAAGCACTTTTAATGTTTTGTCCTTATCATCGGCTATGGTGTAGAAGCCTACCATTTGGTGAGCCATAGGTATAGACAACAAATCCGTAGCGACCTTTTTCCAGTCGCTCACTATAGAGTTGTTGAAATCCTCCCAATGGAAATAGAATTGTTTCGAAAATTTATCCTCTGCTCCTGGATTAGCGAAATAAAGAGTCTCCTCCGGAGTCATTGCCACAAAAATCTGTACCATAGAGAATATTCCTTGTGCAAAAACTCCTTCATGGACATAACGCTTCAGCTGGAAACAGGCTTGGCTGACATCCACCTTACTGCGTTTTAGTTCAATATGTACCACAGGCATACCATTGATAAGTAACATCAAGTCACCTCTACGATCGCCTGTTATTGCCTCCTTGGTCTTGAACTTTGGTTGACGTACTATCTGATAACGGCTTTGTCCTGCTGATATTTCTTTCGGGTCAAAGATTTTCAGATAAACTTCTTTGCCATAGTTGTTAGTATCATCTTCATTATCTCGCTTGATGCTAATCTGTTGGCCATTGATGAGTTTGTTAACTGCATAAGGAGAATCGCACAAGTTTACTTGGTCTATCACTTGCTGCATCTCGCTTTTTGTAAGCGGGAAATTGCCAAGTTTATCAATGCCACGATTATTGTCATAGAGAATGTTTGCCCAATTCTGAACGAGTTGTTCTTCTGTTGGGTTCTTTATCACCTCGTTCCATCCATGATGAAGCAGATGTTCCGTCAATGCTTCTTCAAAAGCAAGTTCCTTGATGAAACTTTGTATATTGTCACTCATATTATTATGTCGTTAGATAGTTATACAAACATCTTGTCCAAGCAAGCTGTTTTTACTTGTTTAAGTTTTTCCAAACTTTTGGTTTGAAGGGCTATTTTATGGTCAAGAGCAATAAAATAGGAAGCGATTACTTGCTGTTCTTCGTAGCAAGGAAGCTTCAATACACATTTACATAATTTATCATAGAAAAAGTATAAACGTACTCCGCCTTCTTGATATTGTTCTATCATTTTTCTGAATACATTTGACTTAAACCAGTATAGCAAGAATTTATCGCAGATAGAATTGCTCGTTTTGAAAACTTCATACAAAGAACTAACAATGACATCATTATTTCCATCATAATAACCCAAAGAGCCTACATTGATTCTTGCTGGATTATACGCAAAAGTGTGTGGGGTAACTATATAGTACATCCGTTTGTCAGCTACAGACATAGTTCCTCCATTTTCAAATTGTACGTTTTGTGGAATAAAACCGAACTCATTTGAAATAGAATAACTTTCCAAAGAAAGATTTTCTTTATTCTTTACTCCTGCATGATATGTTATATCCTTTAGTAACGTTTTTTTCCACTTATCCACATAACCTTTGAACCTAATTCTAGGCACATCTTCCCCTTCTTGCGGAAACATCGCTTGTAAGCTTGACTCCTTCATTTGTTTTAATGAGGCAAGACGAGCACTTGCTTTAGCAATAAGTGTATCAATATTGTCAAAGAAATCACAGATAGACTTCTGTTCTTCAATATCAGCAGGTATTGATATCTCTCCGTTTAATGCCATTTCGTCACTTATATTCATAGTGTTCTTAGCACCTTTATTGACTAATGGCATAAGATACTTGTTGATACGATCTTTCGGGTCAAAGTATCTTTGGATGTACTTTGAATATATTCCATTCTTGGCATTATAAACAGCATACAAGACAGAAACAATTCCTGCTTTGTAATTGTTTTCTTTAATTACGCCAAATGGTTTGTCCCTAAGTGGCGACTTTGTATAAACTATTTGTCCAGGAAGCAAGACTTTATATCCAGATACAGATATTCCTGCATAACTTCTACCAAGATGCTGTATTTGATTAACAACCCCATAATCATCTGAGACAGAAAGGACATCATTCTTTCCATAGAAATTATGACTATTCACTTCTGTTGAAATTTCAAGACAATCATATAGGGAAACACGTTTCCAAGCATCTGTATACCCTTTAATTCTAACATTTGGCTTCATACTTACTCCTTTATCAACCCAGTTAGACCTTTGATAGAAAACTCATCACCAGTAAGTTGGTTTACAAGACTTTCCAATTCATTGTTAGCAGAATTAATCTCTTTGTTTATCTGCTTGTAGCTAACAGCATACTTCTTGCCTAATGCAAGAACAGAGGCTTCAAGTTCATTCAATCTAGAATTAAATGCCGTATTGATACCTTCACAAACTGGCACAATCCATTTCAGATGTAAGAACTTGTTAGTTTCTTCATCTGTCAAATTGTGAAGAGTCTCTATGGTCTTATCAACAAGAGTTTGTTTGTCTGCCTTGATTTGCTTGTTGGTCTTCGTCTGTTCGTCCCAAAGCGCAACGATTTTTTTGAGTTTTGCCTTGGTCTCTGGCTCAATATCTGCTTTAGGCTTGGCATCGGCTTTGATTGCTGACTTGTTGAAAGAATTGTCCTTCTCGCTGTCACAATATGCTTCTGTCTCCTCGTCGGTGAACGACTCATGCAGTTCTTCCAGTTCACTGCTGATAGTTTCTACACGTTGTTGCAATGCTGCTATGGCATCCAATTCAGTTTGGAACTTCTCGTGCTGAGCCAAATCAAAGGGAATGATACGACCTTTTACACCGTCGGGAACCTCAATCTCTTCGTCATTCTTCTTCACGATTTTGTAGGCGGTTTCCACCTCTCGTGTTGCATCGATACCATCCTGCTGAATAGTCTCTATGTCATTGACTATCATCTGCCAATTGTTTGCCAACGCTTGGTAGGCAGCATACTTATCTACCAAAGGAATGTGTCTCAGGCGACTGAATATATCTAAAGCTATTTCATCTTGTGCCGTAAGTTCATGGACAGACATTACATTGTCTATGAGTCGATTATGCATGGCATCTGCTATAAGCCGCAAAACAAAATGTTCCACTTTTGCAAAACATTTTGTTCCAAAATCACACTTGTTAACACAATTCAAAATGTGATTTAAATCCGAGTTAAATGTAGTCTTAATAAACATTTATTATCTTTGCACCACACATGGCGATGTTGTATATTAGGATAAAGGCGGAACCGGGAAACTGGAACCGCCTTTTTTTTACAAATAATATCTAAGGCTATACATATTAATAGAAAATAAATAGGATTCATGAAATCTACCGGTTGTCTATAAAATCAGATGTTATCAAGCCTTTATCGGGAAACTTCTTTATTTTTCTCCCTCTCTCTTGATCACTTGTCAAGTCACGTAAATGGTACTGGAAGAACTGATTGGTGTTGCTACGAGTGAAAAAGATGGATTGATGCCATCAATTCAAAGAATGACCACTTCATATCAAAAAGACCAGCATAAGTATTGTAAAATTGCCGAATTTAGAAATCGTTTAACAGGAATATCAATGCTTATTTCAGTATTTAAGAACCATGAAAATTCATCTCCGTCTGTTGTTTTATTAACAGGATATAGCGATGATCTATCCGTTAATTCGATAAAAAGAGGAACCTATTTAACTAATGTTTATTATCAAAAAAAAGAGAACAAAACCATTGTTTATGTAAAATCATCAGCATACGTGTATATCAGTACATTGTGCATTGGCATGAATGGGTCGCTCAAACTAAGCCATGAAAACAATCTAGATTTACCATCCGACGCAATCGAAATTCCTATATCTTGACAAGAATTTAGCAATATTTGAGAGCTGGAAGGACTTCTGCCGATAGTAAGTGCGGAAAATAACGGATTGATGAGTAAGAATGGATTCATCACTAGGGGATTGATTAACGATACTTCTCAATACAAGTCATTCAATGATATTACTATGAATGGCATTTATTTTATCGGTGGAAGTTATGATGGTACCGACGGTCCCGTATCAGATGTAATCTCAAGTGGTTTTATTACTGTGTATAACCATAATAATACAGTGATTGAACAAGTGTTTTATATCAGGTCTTCTTCGGATATATATAAAAGAACTTATGACTCGGGAAGATGGCGAAGCTGGGAAAAGGCATAATGAGAAAAACGGACGGAGTGAGATGAAAACCGCCTGTTCCTCATGTGCTGGAAGGACTGTTAGGGATAAATGATACATGGTTTAGGAACAGAGGTCATGTTTCAGACCTTGCAGAAGCAAAGCTAAACGGCTCGTATCAATACGCCAATACTGCTATCGGGAATCCATCTACGAAAGCAGGAAGATGTCTCGTTTTTGAAGGAAGTCAATTGGCTTTGGTATGGGACAATAGCGCAATGCATTACCGTTCAGGAGTAGGCCAAGAATGGAAAGAGATTGCAACAAAATAAAAGATTACAAACCCGATCTGGAAGAACTGATGAATAGTTTGAAACTGTTCCCGTTTATGGGAATGGGAGATATACCTGAGGGTGGTGATATCAATGAACTTGAGTCAGGATATTATAGCGCTGGCAATTTTAAACTTTTGGTAAACTCTCCATTCTCTGTTGGATGGGGAGGTATCGTTGTCTTTAATATCAATCATTATACTCTACAAATTGCATCAGATATGAATACTAGAATCTTAAGAGTAAGACAGAAATGGTATCAAACTTGGGATGATTGGCGAACCGTTTCTTTGACATGATTTTCACCAAAAATCAGAGCTGGAAGGACTGTTAGGGATAAATGATACGTGGTTAAGGTATAGAGATGTTAGAAGCATAGAATCTCAAGACAAATTAGATTCTATGCAATCTAGCGGAATGTACGCATTATCAGAATCTTCACAATTAGAATATGTTCGTAATTGTATATTAGTTGTAATCGGCCATCCTCGTATCGTTTGTGTTCAGAAATTATATAATTATAACGGAATTATATATAAATATCGAGTGAAATGGCATAGTAATACTTGGAGTAATTGGCAAACCGTTTCTTTGACATGATTTTCTTAAAAATTGAGAGCTGGAAGAACTGTTAGGGATAAATGATACATGGTACAGACAAAAATATAGAGGAAGTATGACTGATTTTAATGAAGCTAATAATACTGGATATATGTTTGTCGATAAAGTCCAATCATTGGATAATAAACCAAATACATCAAGTAATTATGGATTCTTGGAAACGATTGCTATTAATGATGTCACCACCAAACAAACTTTTGTAGATTTTCAGAGCGGATTTTTTATTCGAATATGTAATAATGGAACTTGGACTAATTGGAAACAAATACAAACAACATAATCTTAAAAATCAGTCATATTTTAATGAGATAAAACGGATGGGTGCCGGTCCACACCCGTCCGCTCCTCATGTTACCAAAGAATTATAGTATTTCTATATCTTCAGCATTATCCAGATTCTCATCAACTATATTCATGGATAAAGACAGGTCAGCCCCAGTAGTATCCAAAAACAAAGCACTTACACGAAATGAAGCTGTGTTTGCCTTACTCCGAACGAAGAGAGAACCATCTTTTCGTTTGAACTCTATTTCAGAAATTATACTACCGTTGACTTTCCTTATGATATAGGAGTTACCACTCTTACTATTAATAAAGAACAGACCTGTAGAACCACCCCAATATACATACAATATCATACCGATATAGGCGTTAGATGAACTCGCTAGGCGAACGATACATACTTCTTGAACGGAGTCTTTATTGCAAACCAATATAGGAGAAAGAACGCCTTTTCTCAAGAGCCCTTTACTTCCTAAATTGGCAATCGGCATTAGTTCTTGCAGAACTGGTGATAGTCTTCTGTTACCTCATCTGATTGCTGCAATACGAAATCAACAGCAGTGATGTTCCCTGCTTCGTATTCTTCACGCAGGGTGTCATAATCGGGATAATTCATTGGCATTTTGTTTTAATTTAATGATTGGTTTATCTTGTGATTTGTCGGGCATCATCGTATGCTTCACTATTTGAGAAGGTATGTCCGACAGAAATGTTCTGAAGATTCTCCTTAGGTATACCAGATTGACGCGCTTGTCTTTCCAGAGCTTCCAAAATGTCTTGTGTGAAATTCTCCTCTGGAACATACTCCAACATTCCATGTCTGTTAACCCAACATCCATCATTGCCAAAATTGTATTCAGGCATGGATTTATGAACGACTCGTTTCCATTGTGCTGCACCACCAGGAATTAAGACCACACCCTTTTCTGAAAAGAGGTCTATACCTATGGTGATATTGGCTGTCACTTTGTCCTCATCGGACATTTCAGTAGTGACCAGTTCACCTTTCCAAAATCCTTGAAGCTCACTCTCCGATAGATCAAACTCATTGGTGACAGTCTGCAGGTTTCGGCCAATAATCTGTGTAGGGGCATAGACAACGCTGTTTGTCTCTTTATCCAATTGGACAAATGCCTTTACCTTTCTTTTGTTTTCCGTTCCATCATCCAGCAAGACGGCTTCCTCCACTTCTGAAACGATGGTCTTTCCTTCCAGAAGCAACTGTCGGTCTTGTTTCAAGAAATTTGAAAGGTCCGCTTCCTTCAGTTTTGGCGAAAACAACACATCTATACCATCTTCTACTTCTATGAGGCAGAATTTGGCGTAGCAGTGAGTGCAACCAAACGGCTGCTTGATTGATATGGGTAATAATGGGGACATTCCACCCATCTCAATGTTCTCGTGAACATAATCAGGGAGGTCATAAATCATGTTCTCAGTGAGTCCGAACTCACCGAGAATGTCAAATGGATATTCGTCCCTATGAAATCTTTTATTCGTCATAAACGTATTTTTGTGAATGTAATCTTTAGCAAAGTTACTTTCGTTTATGCTCACTTATATAGAATTGTGCTCAATCCATTGAGATTTGTATGATTTTTCATTCATTGGTTCTATTCATCACGTTGAATAGAACCAATAAAGCTATATTGCTCAATATATTGCGCATTATAAGATTACCTTATTATATGTAACGCCCATATAATTTATCTTTGCAACATGAAAAGAATACTCACATCAGCAATCATAGTTTTATTGTCATTCAACGCTGCTTGTATCGCACAAGTTGCATCTGGACAATTTTATTCATTGAGTAATACGAATTTAAAGAGAACAAGCGTGAAGAATATACACCATGACGATCCGAATGACAGCATTTCGTCACCATTGAATCCTGTACTGCCAGAACAGAATGCCAGTACAGAGCAATCATCTTACTCTATTGAAGAGTTGAAATCTTTGATAGAAAGATATGAACGAGAAATATCTTTAAGAAAAACCACAAGTCGTGTTCCATCAGTCGGTAACAGCAAAAGAATACACAGCTATCGCCAATGGAACCCAAGAGAACTTAATCTGAAGAACTTGACTGACGTAATAACTGAAGTAGGTCTCTCAAACAAATTATTTGTTCTTGCGCAAGCAATGCTGGAAACTGGTAATTTTAGCAGCAGGGTTTGTAAGGAATACAACAACCTATTCGGCTTGTATGACAGTAAGAATAGGGATTACTATCGCTTTGAAAGATGGGAAGATAGTGTGGTGGGGTATGGGAAGATGATACAGTATAGGTATAAGGGAGGAAACTACTTGAATTTTCTCAAACGAATCGGATATGCGGAAGACCCTCGATATATCACCAAAGTAGCAAAGATGGCAAAGTCAATATACGATAGGTTATTTTGCGACTAATGCTCAAAATATTATTGTAATCAGAAACGCACATTTTAATAAATTACCCATAAATATATTGCTCAATATTTTGATACGTGAGAAATATTTTATACCTTTGTATATGAGGAATCGCCTCGTTGTTCTTGTTGTCTGCTTAGGCGTGTTTTCACATTCCCAAAGTATGGCACAGGCCAATAGACATTTTCCGTTCAACACAGTCGGGGATGCTTATGGTAAAATCAGAAACAAGGATGTTAAGGGTAGAGATGCTGATGCTTTTGATGAAGCCGCGAATGTTGAAGACATCACAAATCCACCAATGGATAGCATCAGAAAGTATGTTCCGTCTGTTTCATTGCCATTGAAGCATATCCAAGTCAATTCACCATTTGGAGTTCGGAAAGACCCAATGAACAAGCGGACAAAACGCATACATAATGGGCTTGACTTGAAAGCGAAGTTTGAGGAGGTGTATTCCATGTTGCCAGGTGTGGTTACGGCTGCATCATACTCCACAAATGGTGGGTATTATGTGACCATCAATCATGGCATATGTGTATGCTCCTACCTACATCTGTCAAAGATATTGGTAAGGACAGGGCAGCGTGTCACGGCAGGATATATTATCGCCATCAGCGGAAACTCTGGTAAAAGGACGACAGGCCCACATCTTCACATTTCATGCAGATGGAAAAATGAGAGGGGCAAATTCTTTAATCCAATGTTGATACTGAGGTTTGTTACAGAACAATTATTAAATAAGGAGTGAACATATGGGACCGATATTGATAATCATTGCAGTGTTGCTTGTCATTGCAAAACACGACAAAACGAAGAAACGCCGTAAACGAACGTTGTGGGGCAAATCCGATTGGGAGAAAACTTGTGATGATGGTGGCAAGTTCTTTGGTTGGTAATTATGCATCAAAATACACTTTTGGTTTATTTCAAGGTAATTTTTCTAACTCGTTTCTTGCAAGGAAGAATAAAAATACCTATCTTTGCAGTTAGATATTTAGCTTTGTAATAAACTATGAGTGTATTATACGGAACAAAAATAAACCAACTGCTTGCCAATACCGCACCGACAGGGCTGTTATTTGCTGACTGTCTGAAGAAGAAAGGTTATTCAGTCCAACTGCAAAAGAAATACAGAGACTCTGGATGGCTGACAGCTATATGCAAAGGTGTGATGTGTCGCACTGGTGCCCGTTTGAATGCTTATGATGCCATAGCGTCATATAACAAACAGATGGGTGGCACCCTCAGAGTGGCTGCAATGTCTGCCTTGGAATATACGGGGTTCAACCATTATGTACCAATGGGAAAGCCTGTTCTGATGGTGGCAGCACCAACGTTCAAGACACCATTATGGATGCAAAGTGATGTCTATGACGCTACCTTCCGGGTGTTTCACACAAATGCCTTCTCGTATACAGAGACAATAGAAAGAGTTACGGACAGTGGCACGTTATATGTTTCTTCTCCAGAACAAGCGTTTTTGGAGTGTCTAATCTTGGCTCCAAAGTCATACAGCTACATGGATCTGTACTATGTTATGGAGCAACTGACCACCCTACGTTCTGATGTTGTACAGCACTTGTTGGAAACTTTGGACAACAACAGAGTAAAGAGGATGTTTCTGTATATGGCTGAAAAGGCAGGTCATTTTTGGTTCGAAGAACTGCATCCCGAAAAGATAGATGTCGGGACTGGGAAAATCCAAGCTGCTACCAATGGTACATTTAATCGTAAATATAACATGACTATTCCAAAAGATTTAGAAGAATATGAGGGATAAGTACAAGAAGCAGGTCGCATTATTGATAAGAATTATGCCGTCTGTATATCGTATCAAGGAATTTGCCGTGCATGGTGGAACAGCCATTAATCTGTTCCATAAGAATTTGCCACGGTATTCAGTGGATATAGACCTTACCTATATACCCATTCAAGATAGGGCTACAAGTTTATGTACTATCAATGAAAGATTGCTTGAAGTCAAGAGGAACGTGGAAAGAACGATACCAGGCATTGTGGTTATTCCCAAACCGAATGTATGGAAACTCCTTTGCACGTTAGGAGATGCAACCGTCAAGATAGAAGTGAATGGTACGAAACGAGGCATCATTGGTGATACAGTGGATATGTCATTGTGTGCCAAAGCCAAGGATGAGTTCAATATGGGCTGTAAGGCTCGAACAGTCTCTTTCACCCAATTATATGGCGGAAAAATCACCGCAGCTTTGAGTAGACAGCATCCTCGTGACCTGTTTGACTGTAAGTATATGGACATTAGCTCTTTTGAGGATGTTAAAGATGGCTTTATGCTGTGCCTCTTAGGAAGTGACAAGCCTATCATCGAGTCATTGCAACCCAATGAGATAGACCAAACGGATGCTTTGGAGAAACAGTTTGAGGGTATGTCAGACATAGCCTTTAGTTACGAGGACTATAAGCAGGCAAGATTGCAGTTGGTCAAATTGGTTCAAGAAGGCATGACCAAGGCAGACAAGGATTTCCTGCTTTCTTTTGAGGAAGGCTGCCCTGATTGGAGTTTGTGTAGTGCCGGTGATTTGTCCAAATATCCTTCTGTCCAATGGAAATTGCTCAATATCAGAAATCTGAAGGAGCATAACATTCAAAAACATGAGCAGGGAATTAAAAAGTTGAAAGACTTTTTATTTCCCAAATAGATAGAGTCATCCCCAAGGAAGCCTTGCAGCTTACTTGGGGATTTTTTTACTTTTTGTTGAACTCCTGTATCTCGGCAATCATGTCCTTAACCTCCTTATTTATTTTCAAAAAGTTGGCGTACAAGATACGTTCTTTGGCTTCTACAGAAGGGAATTTATAGAATTTTGGAAGTGGGTATTTGGTGTAGTCTTTTTCCTCATTGCTAATTTCCTCCATATTGAAGTCGGTCTTGCAGAAGAATTTACTGGTTTGGAACTCTTCTGCTTCTTGAATGTCCATACTGTCACCACGTCCTGTTTTGGTCTTGACAAAATCTCTTGCAGTCTGACCGCATATCCAGCCAGTTGGCATATCAGCAATCTTGGAACCAGGAACAAGTGAATCCATGTTTTCATTGATGTTGATGGAGGTGCGGTCTCTGTCGATAGTCACACCTTTCTTTAACTGAACAACCTTGCCGAAGATGTCATTAGATAGCCATTCAAGTGTTTCCTTGGCTCGTGCAGAACCACTGATGACGTTGCCGACGGTCGTAATAATCTTCTGCATACCAGTCTTGCCATAATCAGCTTCGAGCTGTGGCAATTCCTGAAAGCCCAAAGTGACACTTACCTTATTACTTCGTGCCGTACCTATCAAGCGGTCTATCTTGTGGAAATAAAGTGTCGGCAACTCGTCGACGATGATACTGACCGGCACATTCTTGCCTTGCCCGGTATTCACTCTTGTCACCAGTCGATTGAGGATTAGGGCGTTTAGTGCTCCAATAATGCTTTCCATTTCGGGGTCGTTGGCTATCAGCAGATAACTGGGGTTCTTGGGGTCGCTGACTTTCAGGTCGAAGTCATCACCTTCCTTGCTAAAAATCCAATACGACTCCTTTGTTGCCAGTCGGGATGTGAAGACTCGAAGGGTACCTATCATACCTTCAAGCTGTTCCATAGCCTTATTGTCAAAAGCCGTTCTGAAAGGACCAAGAAGAGGTGCAACTTCCGTGTCGGTCATCAAAACCTCAAAGATAGTCTCATAGCTCTCATTCAGAAATGACAGGATATGAGGCATATCACTATACTTTCCCAACCAATAAGCAGGTTCCTTGACGTTGCCCATTGCATCACGGACAACACCTGTTGGCTTTATCATGCCGGTTTCAGGGTCAATGGTCTTGTCGTAGTTCATCTCCTGTCCATTCTCATCGTAAGGTCGCTTCTCATAATTACAGAAGAAATAGATACAAGCAGCTAAGAAGTTGACAGCTGATGTCTGGAAGAACTGGTCACTTCCACCACCACCTTCTTTCTTACCTTTCTGCAATGACTCCAACAATGTTTCAGCTGTTTCACTGGCTGCTGCAAGATTGCTGATGTATTTCAGCTGTATAGGATTCACCCTACGACTGTATTCCACATTGACGAAGTTGATGATATTGAAAGCACAGCCTTTTGGCGTAAGTCCTGCTTTTTTGTTTATCCTATAATGGTAATATAACTTTTGAGCAAGGGTTGGAAACTTGTAGTCGTAGGCGACAATAGCGAAGCCTTTGGCACTGTGCTGACGGATGAACGGCTCGATGATGGAGAATGTCTTACCTGAGCCTGGAGTACCAACTACCCATGTTCCTCGGAAAGGATTCACGATATTGACCCATCCTTTCCGGAACTTCCCCTTGTAATAGTAACGCATGGGGATATTAACGCTGTACTTATTGCTGACTTTATCTTTCATCTGCTCAAAGCTCTCATTTTCAAAATTGAAACGGTCTTTCAAGAGTCCGTCCTTCAAATATTTTGATATGTTATCGAGAGCGATTTGACAAAGGATAGTACCAACAATTGACATGAAGAAGTACAACCATGTACTGCTATATAGTGTGAAGAAATTGGGTGTCCAATGTTGGTAAAAGACCCATACTGAAAGGAACATCAGGACAATGCCAATAGAAATAGGATAGATTACCATTTTCTTGGCATTGAACTCCAAATGCTTCTTGTTTCTGGTTCCTATGCAGGTTATGCAGATAATCAGCAGCGTCATCACCTTACTGTGAAGCAGATGACCGTTCTGATACACATCCAATAGTTTAAGACGGTTGTGGATTTCTACGAGAATGCCGCCCCAATGATCCAACACATTGGGGTTTATGGCATACTCGAAGAACTCGACTATCAGCGAAACGTATATGAAAGTACGAAATACCTTATAAAGGGTTTGAAGGTCTTTGCTTTCTTCCATGCGGATTACTCTTCCTTGTTTAACTTGATACTTATAATCGGTCGTGTCGCATAACTGCTATGCTTGTCAGCCATCTCGAAACGCCCAGAGGACAGGCTGTATCGCCACGCTCTATCGGTCTCGGCACCATCACACTCCGTACTGGTCCAATACCAACACTCATTTTTGTCAAATGGTAGAGGCATACCGCCACACTTCTCGATGGTTGAGTTTATCACATCTTTTGAAACGTAAAGCTTGTACATCTCTGCCACAGACGGGATGAAGAACTTTGGACTTACGCTTTTTGCTATCGGTGACTGCACCTGAAAATACCTGAGCTTTACGGTGTTGCTTTCACCGTCAAACTGCATGATGTCGGCAGACGTACCTTGCGCAAAGTAAGTTGTGTCTGGGTCTATGAACTCTTTATCTGGATAGTCATTCAATGAAACAGCATACGCTTTTCCTGAGAAAACACCTTCCTTATCCACAAAAAAGAGCACAGCCTCTGGTGTATTTCCTTTGGAAACACAGTTTTCATATGACATGATTTCTCCATTGGAGCAATAGACCATACCAGGCATCCACGAGTGCCAGGAGGCATCCTCGTAGACGTGGTTATCACACGAACTTACAAAAGGGAGTGACATAAGCAGTCCCATGATATACTTGTTTATCTTCATTGTTTTCCTTTTTATCTTGAACATGTAGGTAACTTGAAACCTAACACAACACCTGTGCGGAACAAGTCCTTGCCGTTGATGCAAACATCCGACTTCACCTGCCAATATAATTGCCAGCCATGTCTGAGAACATAGTTCTGCTCATAGCCTACATTAGCCCAGCCAACAACCTTTTTGGTGTCACTACCGATACCGCCACCTAATCGTAGGCTTCCATAAGCATTCTTTGCACGATACACGCATGGTTTGTAGGCAATACCTAATCCCCATGTGCGATAGTTGCGCCAGAATGAGTCTTTCGTAATATGCCCGACTGTATTATCTTTGGCATATTTGACATAGCCATTCAGATAGTATTCCCAAGCATTGTGATTCTTTGTCTCGTGCTCTACAGAAATCGTAGCGTCAAAACCACATTCATAGAGTGCGCCAACTCCAAGTGAGATGCGGTTACTATTGCTTTGCGCAAAACCATCAGATATTGAAAAGACAAGGCAAATGGTTAATGCCACCACCTTGATATTATGAATGATGCCCATACCGTTAACCTTTAATATTCATATAACAATGCTTTGTTGAAAGAGTCTGCATTAAGCACATCCTCATATTCCACACTAAGGCTGATGGTTCTGCCACTTATCTGTTGTTCACTCAACTCTATAGTGAGTATCTTGTCATTTGGGAAAGTCATTTTCTTTACCACAAGTACGTTTCTATAACCATAGAGGAACGACTGGGTATTGTCCAACATAAAGTCAGGCGTGAGTTCTATGGTCTGCACAGTAGTTGCCTTTGCTGTATTCTTATCCTTAAGCTTAACCCTTAGTTGGTCGATGTCAAAGCGGATATTGGTTCTGTTCTCAACAGAAAAATCCAAAAAGAAATACTTACCAACGCTGTAGATGTTATTCAGACGCATTGTCATACGGTGCTGTTTGGTGGAAACATTGCGATAACGAGCCGGAGAAGACCATATCTTTCTTGCATATCTTGCCATATCTTCGGTTGACATGCTAACGGCAGGGTTGTTGTATGCCACACGCTCGTCAATCTCTATAGCCTTGTCTGTAACGGCTTCTTCCTTATGCGATGTGTATATCAACGCATACTGACTGCGGTATCGCTCTGTCACAATGGTAACTACAGCCAAGATGTCTCCGTCTCGGTTTACCTCCACGCCTTCCTTGGGCTTCAGGCGAATGGTATTGTTGATCGGTTGGTCACCAACCACCTTGTCGGTACTGATGTCCACAAAACGTACTGGCTCACTGGCAGTGATGACGGTGGTGATATTCTCATTGACAGTAAGAAGCTGCATGCCATCCATCGTTTTCTGGGCATTTGATTGTACAGCCGTCAATAAAGCCACTATCATAACGGCACAAAAATGTTTGAATGTTCTCATTATGTTTTATTGTTTTCGTTCCAATGATTATATTTATTTTCTTTTTTCTCTGCTGTTTACCAGATACACTTGGGTACCATATTTTACCTTAACCTTATTCTTTCGAATGTTCTTGGATAGGGCATTGGCTGCTTTTTGATAAGCGTTTTGTAGGGCTTGCATTCCCCATTTACCAGTAGAACTTGTCGATGATCCGTCATTGATGTTCATATTCTGACTAACAGTACCGCTGACAATATCCTTTGCTGTTTCCGAGAAACTGCTCTTGGGGACATATAATCCTTCAAGTCCATCCGTGTCATAAATACTAAGATTGACTTTTACAAGTTCATCGTTCACCAGAACACTTTTGACAGTACCCTTGACACGCTGTTGGCCAAACCCATTCAATGTGCAATACAGATAATTTCCTTTGGCGATAGTTCTGTCACCAATATCTATGTCATCGAGGAGTCTCAGTCTGACACGGCTTCCATCAACAGCCTTGACATCCTCGTCGACTATGGCTCTGATAAGCTTATGCTCTGGTTCGTTGGAAACGATGGTATTGAAATAGTCAGATGTCTCTTTCTGTTTCTTGACAACCTCTTCAGCTTTGGCATCTTCTGAAATCTCACTGACAGAATGCTCGTTTACGACCTTTTTGTCTTCATTGTCATCCTTCTTGACTTTTTGAGCGGGCTGTTTATGGGATTCATTAGAACTTCCTTCTGTGGTTCCGACATGAGACTTGCCCTCATTCTGAGCTTCGTCCAATGCCTTGCGGAGATTTTCAAGGGTTTGTTCCTCATCTTCAGTATTGCCACTAATCCGTGATCCAGTGACGTTCTCGTCTTTTGCCTGTTGCTCCTTAATCTGTGCTTGTAATCTACGCAGTCTTTCCATGGATTGCTGCGCTTCATCACTTTGCTGATCCATAGCGGCAACCTCGGCATCACTATATTGTGAATTGTATTCCTCTTTTTGGTCTTCATTGCCCCTCTCTATGTTCTCTACAGCTGACTCGTCTTTTATCTTGCCGAAATTGTTGACCATATTACTATACTTGTCACCGATACCATCACCTTTGAGGTTCGCATCTGGCAACTTGTCATTATAGTATTCCGTTGTCTGCATCTTATTGTTCACCTCCGCCTTTTCTGTGTTGAAAAAACGAAAGAAGAAATACCCAAAGAACAGGAGAGGAAAATAGATGATGGCAGGGAGCATGTATTTCGGCTGCCGAAAGTTTATCTTGTCTTTAATGCCCATATTCTTCTCTTTGAATGTTGTTGTTTGTTTTTATTTCTTTTCTCTCTCCGTCATTGGCATGATGGCGATTGAAGTGTAACTCTTTCTCCTGACGTACCACTGCACTTGACGGCTTGCTTCGGTAACTGACAGCTGTTGACATTCTGTAAAGGTTCAAGCCAACACTGAAAAGGACAAATCCGAAAATCAGGCACAGGAAAAGCTTGGGATAGGTGGATGCAAAATGCTGAACTTTAGCAGCCGCCTTATCCAAACGCATAGTCCTTGCAAAGGACTTCCCGGCTTCAACGCCTTCTTCATGGCGTTTCTTGTAGTTGGGGTCATCCTTGTCCGGGACTTTCTCCCCTAATATTACTTTCTTGATATTCATACGCTATATGTTTAATAGTTGGATTTTGTTTTCTGGTCAATGTCCTTGTTCAGAATAGTACGCCAGTTGACTATGAGCAAGCCATGAGGATTGTTCTCCGTTCTTGGCACCCTCTTGACAAAACCTTCAGTAACGAGTTCACGCATCAGAACAGATGTACGTCGCTCTATACGCTGCCTTCCATAATATATGAATGACATATTCTCCTTATTGAACTTGATACTGTCACAGAAAATGCTGAATACGGCACTGGTTCCCATGATATTTCCATAGAAGCCTTTCTCCTTCAACGCATTATACTGTGCAAGTCCACTCTCATCAATGAGATACATAGCCTTCTCCATCGTATATTTGATGTACTTGTCATCTGGAGCCAATGTGAAGAAATAATGGTGGAACATCTCTACATGGCTTTTGGCTTCCACATCCAGGGTCTCTTCCATTGTGCTGCGGTTTACAAGTATCGGCACATTGCCATCAAGTACATAGATTTTCTTCTGTGCATCATCAACCATTGTTCGTGCAGTCCAGATGCTGCCAAGAGAAATGACCACGCATCCAACGAGAAACAAGGAACAGAGGATAAGCACAAGCTTGATTTTGTTCTCTAAATTTTTTATTACCATATTGTTTTACTTTTTTCGAGATTGTTAAATGCCGACTACACGACTGGCTGATTGTCTCATTGATGTAGCAATACCCTCACCAAAACTTCTTGTTGAGAAAGCTGTGTCACCTTCTGGTATCATCCATGCTGCAAGGTCAGGAACAAGGTTGAGACATTTCAAGGCAACAACACTTGCAGCCATCAGATAGCCAGCGGAGAAGAATGCATTTTGCAGATAATTGACAACGGTCTCATCCGTAGCGGTTACAGCTGCAAGGTCATTGTACTGGATATTGATGACAATATCAAACAACAGCAATACATAGAAGCCTACGAAGTATAGGCTTGCCACGAGGAAAGAATAATCGTATAAAAAGAAATAAAAGCGGTAGAATATATTGTGTATTAGTTATTTGCATACTTTTCCAATTTTATCCAAGAAAGCATATTAAGTAATGGTTTTAACGATATTTTGTTGCATATTTGTTGCGTGATACAGAAAAATTTGGTAATTTTGTAGCGTAAAAACAGGGGTAAATCTGCCTGTGAAAAGAAAATACAAGGAAAGGAAAACATCATGGCACGACCGAAGAAAGTACAAAAGGTGAAAGAACCTGTTCGCATCCGTCAGCGTAAACTGGCTAACGGAAACATGAGCCTGTATCTCGATGTCTATGTAAAGGGGGTACGCAAGGTTGAATCTCTCGGACTGTACCTTGTTCCTGAATCGACACCGATAGACCGCCAGCAGAACAATCATGCAAGGCAGGTTGCCGAGAAAATCAAGGCAGAGCGTATCTTGGCATTGCAGAACCACGGTGTGCGCCAGTGGGACAAGGTGAAGCGGTCGTGTATAACGCTTGTGGATTTCCTTAAGGAGTATGAGCAGGAGAAATTCGGTTTCTCTACATCCACCCTCAAAGGCAGGCGTGACCTGCGGCTGAAAATCGAAACCTATCTAAAAGAAGCCAACTGCCCGGATATTGTCTTGTCAAATGTGGATGTGGACTTATGCCGTGGTTTCATTGACTTTCTGCGCTATGCGAAGAACGGGGTGCGCAAGGATGGCAGTGTCATCAGCAATGGTGCGGCGCATCATCATCAGGCTGTTCTGAACGGTGCGCTGAACAAAGCCGTGCGTGACGGCATCCTGTCGGCAAATCCGCTGAAGTCCATCAGTTCAAAAGAGAAGTATCAGCCTACCGAAAGCATGAGGGAATACCTCACATTGGAGGAAATGAAAGCGGCAATGGCTGCACCCTGCCCCCATGAGGATGTGAAACGTGCGTTCCTGTTCTCCTGCTTCACAGGGCTTCGCCTTAGCGATGTGCGGTCGCTGACATGGGGAAAGATTGTCAAAGCCCCCGATGGCAAGACCTTATATATAAGAATAAAGATGCAGAAAACCCAAAAGCTGATAAACGTACCGTTGTCAAAAGAGGCTGTCGATTGCCTGAATCCAAAAGAGAATCCCGAAGAACCGATTTTTACATTGCCGACCGGGACTTCTAACATTGAGCGGAACATAGAGAAATGGATGCAGAACGCACAGATAGACAAGCATATAACCTATCATTGCAGCCGACATACTGCAGCAACCATGCTGCTGACACTCGGTGCGGACATATACACCACATCGAAACTGCTCGGTCATGCCAACGTGAACACGACCGCTATCTATGCAAAGATTGTGGATCAAAAGAAAGTGGAAACGGTCAATCTTGTAGATGACTTCTTTTCAAAACAACCGCAAACGGAGGGAAACAGATGAAAATAACGATAAGGACACGAACATTGAAAACGGGAAGCCGCTCTATATACCTTGATTTCTATGAGAAGGGGAAAAGATGGAACGAGTACCTGAACCTGTTTCTTGTGCCGGATGATGCACCCGATGCAAGACGACTCAACGAGGCGGCTATGGCAAAGGCGAATGAAATAAAGTCAAAGCGGATGCTCGGCATTGACGAGGACGAAACGGAGGCAGACAACGGTAGTTCAAAGCAACTACCCAAACGGATTTTTGCGGATTGGCTTGACAGCCATATCGAGGGGATTAGACGCAATCCGTCCTATTCTCTGGCAACGTACCACAATTACCACTCTTGTGTCAATATAATAAAGGAGTATCTGAAACATCGCCGCAGACCCCGCTTCCTGATGTCTAAAATCGACAAGAAGTTTATTGTCGGATTGCTTGATTTCATGAAGAACACCTACAAGAACACTAAATCGCCCGACAATCCAAAGGATATGTCGCTCCACACGCTGCATTTGCACCAGAGTACACTGGTACGAATGCTCAATGTGGCGGTAAAAGAGGGAGTGATGGATAAAAATCCTTTCTATGCTTTGGGCAGACACGAGCGGATAGCCAAACAACAGCCTGAAAGGGATTACCTCACGAAAGAGGAACTGCTTGCGCTTATTGAGGCTCCGACTACTAATGAAACCACCAAACAGGCATTCCTGTTCTGCTGCTTTACTGGATTGCGGTACAGCGATGTTTCCGTACTGACATGGCGGAATATAAAACAGGTCAATGATGGATTGGTCGTTTCAATCCAATCCATGCAAAAGACTGGAAAACAAGTAACGATACCCTTGAACCAATCTGCGTTGAAATGGCTGCCGGATAGAAACGGCTGGAAGCCGGGGCTAAAGGTCTTTGACATGACCTGTCTTAGTACCTGTGACAAATGTCTTAAAAAGATGGCTGCTGCCGCAGGGATAAAAAAGAATGTCAGTTTCCACACGGCAAGGCACTCGATGGCTACGCTGTCATTGGCAGCTGGAGGCGACCTCTATACAGTGGGCAAGTTGCTTGGGCATACTAACATAAACTCTACACAAGTCTATGCCGATGTGGTAATGGAAACCAAGATTGAAGCGGTGAACCGGATTTCGGATTTCTTTTCGATACAAAAATAAAACCTTCAGTAAGATGCAAATTCTTGTTGTGGATTGTGAATGGCTTTATATAACCGTTTGAGGAATAAAATATTTAATGGAGTATTCGAAAAGTAATGGTAACGACTTAGCAACTATGCGATTTTCAGTGTTTTGCGATATTTTACTGTCAAATAGCTTGATGCTCATTTACACAAATTCTTCGACATTCTGTATTGAAAGGATAAAATGTTGGAAAACACTTTTCTTTCAAAAGTATTTTCCAATATTTTTTAATGTAACATAGAGGTTATTTTGTCAAACCAACCCTTAACCTCTCCTTCTGGGTCTCTTTCTTCCAACAAATCACAAGTCATTGCATCGGTAAAAACTTTACTAAGATATGTCTTAGAAGTACTATCTTTCCATTTCCCATCTAATTTATCTTTGTTGGCTTCATAATATGCAAGAGCAACTTTTGCAGGGACATTCTGTTGGTCAGTATCTACATCTATATTGTAAACAGTCTTGATTGCGTGAGGATGTAAATAGTTCTCTATCTCATATTTACGTGTTAATACTCCCCATGATTTATCTCCACGTGCATTAATATCGTCTATGCTTTTTTGATACGCTTTTACATCATTATCATAAATGTGAACTTCGGGACAACCAAGTTTTCTAAAATACTGTTTTTCTACCCAATACTTTAAAATACTTCCTCCAAGAGGAACTACGAGAACTCTATTGTCATTTTCGAGGTCGATGATTTCAGGGTATTTCGTTCTCAAACAGCGGCTAAACGCCTTAAATGCAACGACATCAGTAGGACCTTCAAGGCATAACAAAAGCTGAACATTTTGATTTGAATCGGGCAATATGCCTAATGCGTCAACTATTAAAGGTAATATATCTGTACCATATTTAACAAAAGGGAGACCTTCATCGTTACGATCTATGAAACGCAAACTTTCAATTGGTAATTCTTGAGCGAGTCCAGGACTGTGAGTCGTTAGTATTACTTGACATTTTTCAGATTTTGACAACTCTTTAAAAGAGTTAATTAAAATACGCTGATTATTTGGATGCTGCGCTGTTTCTGGTTCTTCTATAGCATAAATAATATTTTTCTTTTTGCTATTACATAACTTCCGTTCTGCTTCTGCTTTAAAAAAGCCTACTAATATCATACGGCGAACACCACTTCCTCGTTTATTTAAAGCAATACCTTCATCCGTATCCATTGCAATTGAAAACAAACTATTCCATTTGGAAGCTGCTGGAGGTGTGAATTTAGGAGTTAATTGATTGGCAAGATTATTGTCGATATATTTTAAGGCTTCTTGTGTTTGTTGGGCGATAGCCATAGCTTTATCTTGCACTTTCTTTTGGATTGCGTTAATTTCTTCTTCTACTTCCGAAATGGCTGCTTGTATAGCAACTTTCATCGGATTTTGAACTTCTCCATCTGAATCATGGCTACTTCTGTCACTTTGAAATAACGCATAATTAGGCAAATAAGCATCTATTTTAGTCCAAATTTCTTTTCCATCTTCTTTTGCCTTGGATACTTCTATTTCTGTTTCTTGTAGATGTAAATCATCTATAGAAGCCCAAATAGCTTTTCTCATCAGTGGGTTGCCTTTCAAAGGGCAATCTATACCTTTATCCTTGATGATTTTTTGTAGTTCTTTTTCTTTTAATGATAGCAAATTTTCCGCTTCAACAACATTTGGATGATTTGCAACAATGTACACTGTTGAAGAAACTTTAGATTTACTACAGTCGTAAACTTTTTTTATACGCAAAGTGTCATTTGAAATAGTAAGATATTCATCTGTCAAGTTGGTTATTTCTCCAGAGTCCAAAATCAATTCTGAAGGTAAATCGCCAAAATCACATGTAATAACGACATTGTTGTCTCCATGGATATTTGCGTCAGATGGTTCAATTTTTACCAAGTCATTGTTGAAGAATATTTCCAAACCTTCTAATATGGTAGATTTACCTATATCGTTTTTGCCGACAAATGTTGTTAAGTCGTCAAATTCAATGCACACCTCATCCTTATAGCATCTGAAATTTTTTAAGTATATAGTCTTTAACTTCATAACATTACTTTAGTCTTACCTGAAAATTGAGTTTAAATGATAGAGTGCCGTCATCTTCTTTTATTATCGATGCGTATTCATGGCGTGAAGTGCTTGAGCGCTCCAAATACGCATTGGAGAAAAGATAATCTTCAAAACGATTACGGTCATAAAAATGGTAGCAAAGGATATCACCATCTTTCTTTACGACCAAATATCCTCCGTTTGCATCAAATTTCCCACTCCAAGCGGTAGCTGGCATCATACCTAATGCAGCAGAAGTTAAAAGGTGCTTGATTTTATACGCATAGAACGGTGATGCCTGTTCTGTATCATATCCCAAAGGATTAACTTCCGTAATTAGTTCTGCTAATTCCTTCAATGCTGAGATACCGCTATTCAACTGTTCCAAAAGCAAATGAGCGATTATAACTGGTAAATCACCATCAAGCATAACAAGATTATTGCGGAATGTCGGATTATCAACCTTATCAAATATCAGCTTGCCACCTTTCTTTTTAATAGTATCGACCCTATCTATAACCTTGTTCCGTTTAGGATTCAATGAATTAACATTGGCGATATCTTCATCAGAAAGTGCTACACCTTGTATCTTAAAATTAAAGTTTGTGGCTTTACTTGCATTTAACAGTGTCGAATCTCCTCCCAACTGAGATTTTATACTGAATCCCATTTCGGAGTTTATTTTGGTCCTACGGTCATGTAAAATAATTCGTATATCCGTTTTATCTGATGATTTTGCCTTTAAAGAATGACAATAAATGCGATTCATAAAGGCTTCAATTTGCGGAATGGAAAAAGCTCCGTCACTTTCATTGATAGCCTTTAATAATTTCTCAGATTCATCTAAAAACACAGAAGCAGGAATACGTAACAAATCTTCCCCCTCGGGCGTTTGAATTACGACATCTTTGTCTTGCAAGCTATAGTTATAACTGCCTTCTTTTTCTTGTCGAAGAATCATTATTATTGGATAGAACAAGTCCTGAATCTTGTTCAAATTCTGGTCGCCTGCATAGACTTTACCTTCACCCAATAGTTTGAGCAAAGTGTATATTTCACTCCATTCTCCTTTATTTCCTGTCAGTGCCATATTTCTTGGATTTTGAGAGATTAATTCTTTTAATTATTTCCTGTGCAGTAGCTTGAATAGCTGGAACGGCAACAGAATTTCCAAATTGTTTGTAAGCGGAAGCATCTGCTACTCCGATTATGAATTTATCGGGGAAACCCTGCAAACGTGCCCATTCTCGTGGAGTCATTCTGCGTAAACCATCACGGTTAATTTCACCTTTGATGTTGGTTACCGGGGTAAAATCTTCAAGGCGATTATCTATTACAAGATTACGCTCTCGTCCCATACCTCCAACAACGATGGCATTTGCAACACCATCATCAGGTATTATTTCATATCCAAAACCGTTACCTTTTGCTGCATGTCTTTCTTTATGAGCTACAAGAGTCTTCACATATTGAGTAGATAAATAGTATTTTGCAGAAACTGTATTTTCTTCTTTTATATCCGCAAATGTTTTGCTTGTATCAGTTGGATTCGGATATGAAAATTCGCTGACATTCTGGTCTTTTCTAAATCCGACTATGTACACTCTCTCTCGATGTTGTGGAACGCCAAAATTCATTGCGTTTACAATTTGAGGTTCAGGAACGTAATAATCCAAATCTTCCCTTAAAACTTTTAGTATTGTTTGGATGGTTTTTCCCTTATCATGAATAAGCAGACCTTTCACATTCTCTAAGAAGAATGCTTTCGGACGCTTTCTACGTATGATTTCTGCTACATCAAAAAACAAAGTACCTCTTGTTTCTTCAAATCCGAGTCGTTTTCCAGCCAGCGAAAATGCCTGACATGGAAATCCGGCACACAAAACATCAAAATCATCGGGAATAAATGATTTGGTGGTTTCTTTGGTTATGTCACCAAATGGAACTTCTCCATAGTTTAACAGATATGTTTTTTGAGCCTGTGTGTCCCATTCAGACGAAAATACACATTTTCCACCAAGATTTTGCATTGCCATTCTGAATCCACCAATTCCTGCAAATAAATCAATGAATGTAAATTTAGGATTATCTATAGGCAAGAACGGAACAGAGAACAAATCTGAAAACAGAGAATATTGGACACAAACATCCGAAACGCATCTTTCCTCAATTTGCTTGTTGTGGACATTGTATATATCCTCTATCAATCCCTCTGCTTTAGATTCATACGGTTTAGCATATTTATACCCTTGATTATGCAGATAATGAGAAACTATTGCCATCTGTTCGTCAAATGCCATAACAGTTCCATCTTCATTCAAAGAATGAGGGCCATACATTTGCATAACAACCTTGTTACCGCCACACATTTTTGTGATGGCAATTTTTTCGGAAGTTTTATTATCTGTATTCATATAATTCAAAATTCTATTTAAACATTTATCCGGTTCTTTGGTTATGTCTGTCTCCCAGAATCGGAAAACTTTCCAACCTTGTTTCTGCAATGTAGTATTAACCTCTTTATCGCGCTCAATATTTCGTTCGATTTTAGAGTGCCAAAAATCGCAGTTGCTTTTATGGTCATTCTTCCTTATCTCCCAATTTCTACCATGCCAAAATTCGCCATCGCAAAATATCGCAATTTTATGACCTTTGATTACAAAATCTGGTTTACCAAATACGGATGTGTCATTTTTACGATATCTCACTCCTGCATTCCAGAGCAATTTTCCAAATAGAAGTTCCAGTTTGGTTCCTTTGCCCTTATTTGCTGCCATATTTTTATGGCGTTGTTCTTTTGTCAAGTGGTCCATTGGTGCTATTTGGGGAAACAGTATATACCAAATCCAGTTTACAAAGATACTTATTTTAATTCAAACGAAGTCTATGGTCGGCAGATAATAATAAAAAAGAATGCGACTTTGCTCATTTTTAATGTATTGAATCGGCAAAAGCCGCTCTTTACACAAAGAAATAATGCGGATAACAAGGATTTTTAGAGTGTTTGTTATCCGCAAAAATGAGAATTATATTTTATTTGCTTCGATTTTGGGATTCCTTTCTAACGGCTTTGACCTGTTCCCAGAATATGGTCAAAGTCGAATCTACACCGACCGTTTCCGTCAGCTTTTCATAAGCCCCGACGGTTACGGCCAGTTCCGGGTGCAACTCGTTAAGCATGATTGTAGTCACATGGTGTTTGTATGCAACCGTTCTCAACCGCCTGTTTTCTTCCCGGTACTCATGCCATTGTACCCAACTGACGGCAAACAGGGCAAAGAATACGAGCATACAACCGATACCAGCCCATGCGTAAGGGTTCTTGTGCCAGCCATCGGGAACTTTGTTCCAGAACTGCTTTATTGCGTTTATCGCCTTGTCCGGGCGAATTGCCCGCCATAGTCCCGGTATAACACCTTGCTTCTGTTGCATCTGCTCCGAAGCCGACCTGTCATTCTCTATGTGGCTTGTCAGCAACTCCAGTATCTTGTTGAGTTGCTCCTTGATAGTGGGAACTCCATGCTTACGCATATCCTTCTCGTTGGCTTCGGTATATAACCGCAGGCTCGTAACCGTTTCATCACCCAATGACTTCTTGTAATCTTCAATGGCTTCCTTACTTCCGAAAATGGCATTGACATTTTTCGGTGTATTGCCATTGAAGAACTGTATAATTGGCTCCAGCTTCGCTTCCAGCCTTTTCAATGCCTCGTCCTTGTCCGAGCTGTTCTTTGCGTCCAGTTTTTTCTTGATTTCCTCGATGTCCACCGCCAATGCCCCGATAAGGTCGGTTAAGTTCTGCTTGTTGTCCTTCATCTTCTCATCTTTCTTTGTTTATGCCTGTTCTTGTTGTTGTCATTCTCGCCCCAGCCGCTTTCGTTTCCTCCACCTCCGCCGCCGGATGACACCTTTGCCTGGTGTGGCTGTACGCACAACTCCATGAGTGCGCCGATGGTCACTTGGGCGATGTTCGAGCCAGATTCAACAAGACTACCACCGTTGCTGTCCGTTTCCGCTCCGGCTGATGGAGGTTGTTCTATAAAAGTACCTGCCGCATGGCTGTTTGTTGTCACGTCTTGCATGGTCGGTTGCGTCCGTCCGTCAAATCCGTTGTCCGGCACACGGGGCTTCCATTCCATGCCCTCGGCAATTTGGTTCCCGAAGAGCCTGTTCAACTTATAAAAACTCATGATCCGGTCTATCCGTGAGCCGCTGAATGAGATTTCATTCTTCGTGAACGACACACCGATTATTTTACCTTCGTTCCTATTGTATTTGAAATTCACCCCGATTCCTTGCTTTGCCAGCCTGTCGCACAAATCTGACCAGCAGTTACAATGGGGCAATGCCGCCTTGATAGCATCATAGATTTGGTATTTCATCTTGTCTTTTCCACGCAGGCGGTCACGCTTCACGTTCATCTTGCCCTTGGAGAAGTGCAGCCCGTATTCCCTCGTGAGAGCTTTGCATATCTTCACGTTGCGCACACGGTCGTTGCTGGCACTGATGGTGTTCCCGTCATTGTCCACCCTGTTCGCCACGATGTGCAGATGCTGGTGTTCCCTGTCGGTATGGCGGCTCACGATGTACTGGGTGTTCGTTATGCCCATGCGCCGCATATACTCACGGGCGATTTCGACCATCAGGGCATCCGTCAGCTTGGGTGCGTCCTCGTGTGCGAAGTCCAGCGAGATATGGTACACCGGATTTTTCAGCTTGCGTCCCGGCTTGTCATCTGCCTGCCCCTGCATACTCCTTGCGATGGTGGCGTTGTCATCCAGCCTCACGTCCTTGCTGTCGATGAGCCGTGCCTTTTTCGGGTTGTTCACGTAGTTCACCACTCTGGCGAAGCTCGCCCGTTTTTTCAAGTCGCCCATCATATCCTCTCAATGATTTTATTGAACTCGCCTAACAAGTCCGTAATTTTGCCTTTCAAAAGAAAAAAGCCCTGTTGGTGCGCCAGCTTCGCCAGTTGGTTCAGGTTGTTGCATCCTCCTTCCAGCATTCTTATCTGCCGCCTGTCCTCCTGTGTCCGTGCCGCCTCGACTTTGGCGTGCAGCAACAGTTCACGCAGGAAGTGCGACGGCTTCTTCCCGGCATCGGTTATCCGTTTCATGACCGCTTTCCATTCGGCAAGTGTGAGCCGTGTGGATATGGTCTTTGTCCGAGCCTTGCCCTTTGCGGATTTCGGTCTGCCGCCTTTATGTGAATTGTCGTTGTCTGTCATACGCTTGTTTTTTATCGGTTATAAATGGAATGATGTTTTAGGGCTAAAATGGGGAGGTTGCCGCTTCCGGTGTGACCGTGTCGCCGCTTGTGGCGTGGTTTTCGTGGACGAAAACATAAACTTGCCAGCCCTAAAACATTCCCCTGTAAAAATGCCCCTCTCTGTCATGTCTGCCATTTACTTACAAGAGGTATTACCATCAAATTAGGTTTGTTCTCCCTGCACGATTGGCGGTCTTCCCTCCGTATGGATTACGGTCAAGCCGTCATTCCCCGATGCCGGTTGTTGGGGTGATATTCGGTCTGTTTCTTCTTTCCCTCTTATCGCTTTTGCAAAGTTTTCGGCCTCCTGCTGCGAGCTGAAGATGTAGCCGCCTTTGCCGAAATCGCTCCAATAGCCGTTGAAATCCCGTGCCGTCTGTACAAACTTTCGCTCTCCGGCGGCTTCAATTTCCTTTGAGAAAAGCACGGCGAAGATGGTCGCTCCGCTTCTTGAATGTGTCCGGCTTTCGATGGAATACGGTGTATTCTCACACTCCGAGACGGAGACTTTGCTGTTATCCCCATCAATATTTTCCGAGGGAAATTGTGTAGAAACTGCGCTACTTTCACTTGAATTTTCGTCCGGGTTGCTCTCTGGTTGCCGTTCATTGTCCGTAGAATTTTCATCATCCTGCGGCTTTCTTCTGCGCTTCGGAGTATCTTTGGGTACAACAGCGTCCATAAGCCATGACTGGATTTCGGAACGAAGAAAATAGAGCTTGTTACCCTGTTTGCGGTATGGAATCCTGTGTTCAGAAGTCATCGCATAGATGGTGGAAACGGACTTGCAGAGCATGGCAGACACGTCCTCAACCGTCATGATTTCCAGCAAGGGAGTGGCTGCGGTTGAGGAAATGATCTGCTCGAACATTCCGGTCAGGCGGTCTATCTTCTCATGGAGTTCTGCCACCGACCGGGGGAGATTGTCAAAAGACAGGTGTTGATTTTCGCTTTCAGTCATATACGGATAATATCAGTGTTTGAAGAAAGGGAACTAATCATTTTTGGCGAGATTACGCATGATGGCGTGTGCCTCCTCCGAAATCTGCCCCTGTGAGGCGACCGGATTCTGCCGGAGCCATTTCAGAAGTTCGGACTTCTCGAAGTACACCATCTTGTTGTTGGGTTTAAAGTACGGGATGACCTGATTGTGCGTCATCTTGTAGAGCGAACTTTTGGAAATGCCTAAGAACATGGCGGCTTCTTCCAGATTCAGAACCTCCTTTGAGGCGTAGACCACGTTCTTGACTCTCTCCAGTTCCTGTTTCAGTCCGTCCACCACCTTTCGGAGCAGGGCGGTTTCGTTCGGTTTTTGTTCTGTTTTACACATAGTCGTTATTTTATAATTTGATTTATTTTTTGTCGGTTGTGATTGCTGCCGATTCGATTTGTCAGTGCAAAGTTAATGCGAAAAGAATCTGCAAACAAACACGCAAATCTCTGTTTAACAATCTGTTTTGTGGTGTATTATGGCAACATTGCCAGTCTGTTTTATTCTTCCAATGTGTGCATTTCCGGCTTTTTCTGTCAGATGATTATCTGGCAAGGATGCCGGATAATTTTTGCAATATCTTGTTCATAACAAAAGCGGCTAATCTGACAGGAAATTTGTAACTTTGCCACATATTTATCTGCCAGTGCTGCCAGATAATTTTCGCCTATGAGAGCGACAAGTCAGCTTCTTCAAATGCCGGAAAAACGGCATAGGTTAAAAATAGTGAATTAACATATCATACTCTCAGAGTTTGATTTTAACTGGCGAAGCATATACCTCAAATGTATGCGCACACATTTTATGATATTTTTGTTGCGGTTTTGTTGCGTAAGCCTTAAATGGTTTAATATAATATCTGATATACAAATAGTTATAAAATATCGTGATATTACGAAGTACAGCATTGCTCCATAGAAATGGACGGTAAGATAGCGTATTATCCATTTTGCCCATGCTCCTTCCCATTTTGGCAATAGCGAAAAAGCCCATTGTATTGGTCCGAAAATGGTGAGCATACCCAACAGAATCTGTTGGCAATAGATGGTTCCCCACCAACCAATGCGGAAAGTTATCAACGCTATGAGCATGATTATCTTGTCTATCATCATCACAAGCCCGGCTGACGTGCTTGTCATTTCTGCCTTTACGATGTTCTTTTCATCTTGGGCTGCAGCATCGGCATCAGTCACGTCCTGGACACTGCTTTGGGTGAGTAATGTGCTGACCGCATTGCTTGCAGCCTTGATTGTGGACATTGGATCAGAGGCTTCATCGCCCAACTGATACATCAACTGTTGGACATCAGCCATCCTGTCTTCCACTTGCGCTGCTTCCGCTTCATAGAGGTCGTGGGTGTAGCTACCTATAGCATTGGGTATGTAGCTAAGGAAGTCCAAGGCACACCATGAACTTCTTCCACCACCAATACCTGTATCTGCAGGTGGGTACCACCAACAAAGGATGATACTAATCGCCAATGGCTTGAACAGTTTCATTACATCCAACGGCTCACGCTTGACCATCATCTTGTAAGCCATATTTGCACACATGATGATGGCGAACAATCCTGCAAGAGCCATTGACATCTGGAGAATCCACCAGAACGGCCCTTGTCCACCGGTGAAAGTGGCATCCGTCAGAAACTCGTTTGTGCGGAATATTACATCATCAATCTCCTCTTCAAGCAGATTGATGCCAAAGTCTACCGCTGTACTGTCATTTGTCATACGCTGTTATCTATTTGTTTTATGTTTTACGGTTCCTGCATCGTTTGCGCTGTTACGCCACCTGTTGTATGATGCGGTTGCATTCTCACTAACCCTATGATGGAATTGTGTCATGGCTGCCACAATGTTGTCAGCTTGGCGTTTTGTAGCCAAATAACGTATTCTCAAAAGAAGATTGTCATTGGTTGTTGTTATCTCATCATATATGGCGAGATACTGCTTTTGCCGTTCGCTGTTTGGCATATATGCTTTCTTTGTGGTCTTTATGGCAAAGTCATACATCTTCCCAAGGTCTTCCCATGCTGTTATCTCCTCGCTGCATGTCTTTCCATTCAAACTGCCGATATTTGATTTGAAGGCTCGCAACTTTGCTTGTATTCTCTCACCTTCAGTCAACCAGGCAATGTCTATTTGCCTGTCTGCGATGTTTGTAGCTTCCACCTTTGCCCGTCCTTCCAAATCTGCCTTGATACTGTCGGCATATTCCACCTGAGGCATAGAGGCTATATTTGCGGCCATACGCAAAGTGTTTTTGACGGATGTGGCAGACTTAGCCCCTTTTTTATAGCCACTGTGCGTAATGGAGTAGTATAAGTCCGGGGTTAGAACGCCTGCTCCTAACTCCATAACTTGTATCTGTCCCATCTTTGAAGCATCATGGTTGTAGGTCATTGACTGACCAAATGTATTTACTGTAACCGCCATCATTATGATAGTCACTGCTATTTTATACGGTTTCATGTCGTTGTGATTTCGGTGTTAATAATCAAGCATTCCGGCTTCCATCCACCGCCCTAAGGCATCGTTGGCCACCTCTCTTATGGTCTTTGATCGATATAGCTCTGATTTCCAATAACTCGTTCTTGCCTTTATGAACTTCCAAGTCTGGAAATAAGCCGTGTTAACTATGGATTTTATACGGTCTAACGATTTGTTGATATTCTCTATCATCAGCATCATTGACGCTGTGGTACAATGGACTTTGCCACTGGCATAGGCAGCGAGTACTGTTACGGAGGTGTATAGGTTCTGACACTCTGCAGCTAAATTCCTCACGGCTCTGACGTTGACGGCAAGCAAGAGAGTGTCGGCAGTTTCAAAACGCTTTCGTTTCACAATTTTTTTATTGAAGTCCGACAACAGTGACTTGTACTTCCCGATTTTGTCTGAAACAGTATCATAGGTTCGGTAAACGTTAAAGCCTGTACTGACAGTGTTATACACAAGGTCTATCACGTCAAACGCTTTGGTGTATTTGTCAAGTTCCCAATTGACATCTCGATATTCACGATGTGTTACCTTGCTTGCCTGATGTAGGAGTTTGTTGCTTTCTTCAAGCGTGGATCGTGCCAACAACAGACTGCGTTGCTTCTTGTGGTCGTTGATGTATGCTTCTATTGTGGGAATGTCGCGTGGAACAAGCTGTGCCTTTACTCCAATGGGTGACAGTTGGAATATGCACGTCAATACAAGCATGAGCCATTTCAGCACATGGTTGTCATTGTGTTTTATATTACCTGTATTATTCATTTTACACATATTTATATGTTACTGATGTTACTCATATTCATTGTCTTCGTCTTCCCATTCATAGTATGCACTTCCGCTGTTATGCAGCCATCGTCTACGACAACGTTCCGCAATAGTGAGCTTCCTGTCTTTGTCTGCATTTAGCTTGGGAACAAGGTCATGTACCCAATCTAAGAGGCTATGCTTGTAATGGAGGAACTTTTCCACCATTACAAGGTCGGTATATATCCTTGCAAGGCGTGCCTCTATGCTTCGGGCAATTTCCAGTCTGTCACTTGCCCATAGCAAATGCCTGACTCCATCCGTGTCATCAGTTTCTATTCCTGGAGTCTTGGAATATTCTACGGTGACATCGCAGTTGGGATGATCTTTGGCAAGTTCGCTTATCCGTTGGTTGACGAGTCTTGCATTTTCTTCATCTGTGTTATTGGAATCCAGTTCCATAGTCTCAACTACGGAGGTGTCACTCCAGCTGCTCGTCAATTGCCAGTCTATTTGCACGATTGCACGGTGTATCTTGATGCCCAGGAAATACTTCGGTTTTCTCGCAATGGAAAGGGATGCTTTGAAGGTGACCTCACCCTTGACACTGCCCACAGTGCCATGACGGATGAACGTGTAGCCAGTCCAAGAACCATTGTCCGTCCATGTGATGCCGTAAGCATCTTTCATGGCCTTCATCAGTTGCGGTATTCTGTTGTAATCATCCGTTTGAGCCTTCTCTCCATCTTCTGCTTCCTTTATGGCTTGTTTGGTCTGGACGATGATGTCATTGGTGTTGTCAAGCTGCGACTGTCGTTCATTTATCTTTTTCTTGTTATTTTCGTATTTGGTTCGATAGGTGTTGTATTCCTCAGTTGTGGCAGCATTGGACATCTTGCGTAACAACTCGCTGTTTTCTTTGTTGAGCGCATCCAACTCCTTTTGTAAGTAGTCAACTTCTTGTTGGTGTTGTGTGAGCTTGGCTTCAAGCTCACCAGTCTGTACCGCTCCACCATCACCGTTTAATGTAGAACGCATGGAGCAGCTCTTTGTATGCTCACTTACACTTCTGCCGCATTTGTCACATTTGTAGGTTGTGCTGCCTTTTCCTAATGTTCCTCCATCATGGCAGGTTATACTGAATGTAGCTGTAGAAGCACCTGCTATCTTGCGTGCATCTGTGGCTGTATAGTAGTGTCGGGTGTCATAACCTATATAATAGGTGTAGTTGGACTCGTTGGGATGAGTGTTTATATAGTCCTGCAAGTCTTCGGCGTTGTTGATTTCCTGATGGTCACCATTGGCATTATATTGTGTCAGCCTTGCATTCATCTGGGCCATAAATGTATTCCAGTCCATACTGTAGCTGTCATAGACCGCTTCGTATACTTCTTCTTTTACGTCCCACGATTTTGTTACATTGATTGAATAAGCGTATGCCTTTGCATATTGCCCACTTTTCTTTTTGCTCAATATGTAGGCAGAAATGTAGTTGTTTATTCTATACGTGTTCCGAGAGTCTTGCGCGTTTAATTCCGCAACCCGTTTTCTGCTCCATCCTGCATGAGTCTCTGAATTTGAGAGTATTGCCTCATATTGGGAGGAACTTGGAGAAAAGTCGGGATTTTTTGTACTTATCCTATACCAATGGTCTCCATACAATATGGCATCGTCATCCTTTGGCGGAACGTAATCACAAAGTGTTTCCGAGCCGTAGTCTCGTCTATAGATATACACTCTTTGTGTATAGTATTGACCTTGCGAGGCTTGGGAATAGTCATCAATCCATCGTGTGAGATTATAGTCACCAATACAGAAAAGGTCTTTAATCTTATCTTCACCCACAAGTCTGTTCAACACGTGCTGCGTGGAACTATTCTTGAAATCAGCATACAAACCGCTTGCATTATCCACAAATGTCAATATGCTGCCAAGTTTCTGCTGAAAGGTTCCACCGAAACTGGTTCCTTTAAGCAATTCGTTCATTCCATTGTTAAAACCGGCATTGGCCATACCAACACCTTTCCCGATAAGATTGTCCAAGTCTTTTTCCAAATTTTCTTTGGTAAAACTGTTTTCTATGTCATCCCCAAGGTGTTCAAAAAGATTCTTCCAATCGATTCCACCTAATTGGGTGATATTGAACACAGCTTTCAGTTTTTCTGTTATTTGCAAAAAGGCTATATCTTTGAAGCTGAGGGTGCTGTTTGTCACAACACTCTCAAATTGCTGGCAAAGGGACTTTACGTCTTCTGTGGTTTTCAAAAGATAGCTGCCCCAGTAGATTGCCGTAGAAGGATCCTCGACCATCAGCTGTGCGCAGGTGATGGTCTTTGGAATAATTCGCTTGCTTACTATGTTATAGATACGGTTATAATAGTAGTTCTCTTTCTTGTCATCCCAAAGATTGAGATTGGTAAGAGCCTTTCTGTCAAGGTACTTGGAAGAAAATATACCTGCACTGGCAATTTCAGCCGCTTTATAACTATCATAAATCTTTTGAAGGTTCTCATTGTGAAGAGCCTCCATTGCGGCCTCTGTCGTAAAGGCTTCCGACATGGCTTCCATTGTCTTGTAATCCACATTGACACTGGCATACTGTGCCTGGACTGTGTTCACAGCCAAGGAGAATATGATGGTTAATATGATGGCAAACTGTCTCATTATCTTTGGTTTTATTGTCTATTTATTCTGTTTCAAGTTAAGTACTTGCCCTGCATTGTTCACTTTTTGCGCAAAGGCAAGGGATTTGCTTATGCCCGAAAGAGACCAGTCACGGCAATAGGCTTCAATGGCTTCCTGATGGCTGCATTGAAGTTGTTCCTTGTAGAGTTTCAATGCCTCTTTCTCGGCTCGCTCTGTCGTATAGGTCATGTAACATTCCCTTGGTTCCTCGACGCCATACACGTCACTGGCCAGACCTCGACGGATAAAGACTTCTCGGAAAAAACTTCGTCCCTCCGTATTCTCCAGACGGTTGATTGTGAATATCTTCCTGCACTCCACATCAGTCAATCCAAGCACAGCCTTGATGTCATCAAAACGCTCCTTGAACTTTCCCTGATCGAGAAGAATGGTAACGTCAGAATTGTTGATAATGGCTTCCTTGACAATCGGACTGCCAATAATATCCTGCAACTCCTGCGTAACGACACCCACCATAGCCCAAAATTTTCGGGCTGTTTTATACAGATACTTGATGTATTCTGCCATCATTGGGGATGCCACTGCTTTCCATGCTTCTTCAATGACCAGCACCTTGCGGTTCTTTTTGATGCGCATCTTTTGGATAAAAACATCCATAATGATAAGCGTTACAAGAGGGAAAAGAGTCTTGTTGTCCTTGATGGTGTCAATCTCGAACACGATGAAGGTCTCGTCGAACAGGCTACTGTCTATGTTCTCATTCAAAGTTCGCTCATATGTGCCGCCACGATAGAACTCAGACAAAGAATAGTTGTAAGACGAAAGGTCAATACCCGTAATTTTGTTCTCGTTGCAGATGTAAGGTATGCGCTCAGTACTGTATTCAAAGAAGCTGTTGAATGACAATTCATCAACAACCAAAGCCTTGCGTCTGTCTTCCATTTCCTTAATCTTCTTCCAGATACGTTCCTCCACCTCTTTGTTAGTGTCGGTAGGCTTGCCCTCTGTGGCTGTCTCAATGAGGAATTTTTTGTGCAGGGCATCTATTTGGGACTTGTTGTAGCCTTTAAAGCCTACGAAATAGGCTTCGTAGTACTCCTTGATAACCTGCTCAATAAGCAATTCCTCTATCTTTGTCGGTATGGCGGAGTTGCCTTTCCAAATGAGCATGATAAGGTTCTTCAGAAAGTCCATTTTCTCCACGTTCAACTCCTCTCGTTGTATGCGGAAAGGATTCATTGTGATAGGATGTTCTTCCGTATAGCTGATGTATTTTCCACCGACATACTCACACAGTCCCTCATAGGAGTTACCGGTATCAACCATAACTACATCGGTATTCTGCTCCCATAACTGGCGTACTACACTGTTCATGTGGAACGATTTGCCACTTCCACTTGGACCCAAACAAAAGAAATTGCTGTTGTCCGTCAGTTTCCTCTTGCCTTCCTTACCGGAAATATCAATGGCTACAGGCACACCTTGACGGTCTGTATAATAGACCTTCAAAGGTGTGTCCTCACTCTTAGGGAGTTTTTCCTTATACATCAAGCATCCAGCAGCATCGCTTAGGGTAAGGAATCGGTCATAATCCTTGTTCAGCGAATAGCAGTTGCCTGGGAATGTACTGACGAACAGCTCCAATTGGTTGTAAGCTCTTTGACTTATCTGAATGCCGATACGTCCGAAGGTGTTCTCCAGATGGTTGGTGCATTTTTGAAGATCCGCTTTCACATCGACAGAGACCACAAGGTTGAAGTGACAATAGACAAGCTGCTTGTTTTCTCTTGCTATCAGCTCTTCTACCTTCTTGATGTCCTCTACGGCAATCTGATTGCTTGGATTGGGAAGGGAGGCATGGCGATTCTTCTTCTTTGCCAACCTGCTCATCTCCTGCTTCTGACTTGGCAGGAAGATGACTTGGTTGAAGACAACGCTCTTTGCTTCTGGAATGCTGTCCACCATAGACATCAAGTCCACAGGCATACTGATATTGTTGACCTCGATGTTGGTATATGGACGGATAAGCGTCGGCAAGACTATGCTGTCCACATCCACCAAACTATATACCTTGAACTTTCTGTCTCCGATGCCGATTTGGTCATCCTTGACATTGAAGTTGTTCAAAGAAACATTTTTGCTCGTGTAGTTCTGGGAAAGATACTGGTCAACATAGAGCTTGGCTTCACTGGCAGACAAGAAGCGTGAAGAAACGCCACGATCACGAAGCTGGTCCCTCACCTTGCCGACTTTGACAAGAAAGTCTTTCCATTTCTTGTCATCATAACTGAACAGACGGCTTTTCTTGTTCTCTTGTGTAATGACGATATATGTGCTACAATCCGTATACTCTCTTCCCTTGAAGTACCTGAAATAGCTTTCAGACAGGAACTCCTTGTTGCCCTCGTCAGTACATTGGAATTTCTTTTTCGTGAAAACATCCTGCTTGTGGATGGAATAGCCTTCACCAAGGGTTGACATTAGTGATGACAACAGATTGGAGAATGAATTATACTCATTTATGTCAGCGCAGAATTTCTGTACTGGGTTCTGCATTGTAAGTATGGCAGAAAACTCACCGGTCTTGGTGTATAACACACCGATACCATCTATGTCCTCGATGGAGAAATAGATTTCCTTGAAGATTTTGGCTCGTTTGCTCCCTGTACCGAAAGAATACACGGAAATTGCCATGCCAAGGCATACGGCAATCAGAAAAATGATAACGTAAATGACCATTGCTTTTGTTTATACAAGTAAGGGTAGACTCTTACCGCCGTGGATCGAGCCTACCCGTTGATTGTTTACTATGTTATAACTTTACATTTCCCATCGGCTGTAAATGATTTCACAAACGCTCTCTGTAAGCATAGACATAAATGCCCTTGTCGTTTTTCTTTGAGTAGAGTCCTTTTCGTTGCTTGACCATTATAAGGCCAATTCCACTACTTATGGAAACTGCTGCAAATGCCAATGCGACAAGGAATCCAACCAGAGCGTAAACCAACATGAAGCCCAATATGCCGACACCGGCGGTGACGGCTGCCCAAGTGATGTAGCGTCCCTGAAGTCCCATAAACTCCAAAGGACGCTGCAATCCCTTAAACATCTGGTATTCCATGTTTGTCTCTGTCATCTCTGCCATAACACGACGTTTGGATTAGTTGCTGATACCGAAGAAGAGCGGGAGGGCATTGGCTGCGGCAATCAAGAAGATACAAGCACCGACGGTCATCATGATCTTCTTCTTGAAATCTTACTGATTGCTCGTAATGTACTGATAATCAATACCAATTGGAATGGTAAAATGACGAAAGAAACAAATTAGGAACAACAAAATCAAGAAACCCCAAAATGAAAGCATGAGAAAACATAAATTAACACTGAAAACAATGATAAATTTCCGATTTTGACATTTTAAGAACATGGCAAATAGAACAAATATTTATGAACGCATATATGTATCTTGCCATGTTGGGAAATCAATTGCTTAGTCCCATTTTTGCAGATTATATTTCTATTTTGTCTAAATTACGACGGAATACAGCAGATATTCAAGGGATTTGGATGGATTATCACGATAAAATATTATTTTTGTAGCGTAAAAACGATAAAAACATGAAGTTAAATCGCATAAGAGCAGTCTTAGAGGACAAAGGGATAAGCCAAACATGGCTTGCAAAGAAGTTAGGAAGGAGTTTCAGTACGGTCAATGCTTACGTATGCAACCGTTCTCAACCCAACCTTACCACACTTCTTGAAATTGCACAGTTCTTGTCTGTGGATATGAAAGAACTTATCACGGACAAAAAGGAACGCAATGATTGAAGAGATTATGAGAGACAAAATAATATCATAGCATCATTTTGTGGATAAACTAAAATATAGTATTTGCAAAATAAATTGAACTTTTCTCATAAGAAAAGAAATATACTATAAGAGTTCATATCTCTCTACATGTTAAATTATTAATTGCTGATAACTATGAGACTGAAGCCAAAACTCCTCAATACAATAATATTAGGATTGACAATGTTCCTTTCAATGCAAACCACTTGTGCTGCTTGCAACCCATCAATGGCCATTCAGCAAAAGAAAGTGGCAACTGTTGGCAAAAAGAGGGTTGCCATTAGCAAAAAGAGAGTTGTCAAGAGCAAGAAGAGAACCTATCGTAAGGCTTCGGCGCGTAAATATTCGCATAGGGAACTGAACGCCATTATGCGGATACTTGAGCGGAAGTTCCTGTCGGAAGACAAGACCCCGGCCTTGCGAAATGTTGTTGGATTTGGAATGGGATCCAACTCCATTGATGTTGCGCTCCGTTGGAACACGAAGGAGAAGCAGCTGGAGTTTCGTAGGCAGATTTACAACTCGCCCGCCATCAGGTTTGAGGGCAAGTTGGACCCTATCATCGACAACAGGGAAGGCGTGAGCACCTACCAAGGCATCTCCATCAAGGCGGAGAAGCCTTCCTATCCATTGGGCACCACGGAAATCAGATTCACGATTACCAACCATAGTGGCGAGGAATTTGTGTATGGCGATGCCTATAGCATCACAGCCCAAGGAGCGGATGGCAATTGGTTTGTTGTGCCCACCGATTGCTTGTTCACGGCCATCGGTCATGTTTTAAACGATGGTCAAAGCGGCACCATTACTGCCCATCTTTTTCCCGATATTCTTCCCAACAAACCAGGCGTTTACCGCTTTTTTATGAGGATAGCATAGATGGTGAGAAGGTGCCTTTCATGGCAACCTTTGAGTTGAAGTAAATAAATTAAATTTGTCTAAATAGTAACTAAAAACAGCTGATACTTAAATATTTCTGCTTGATTATCAGTATAAAACACTATCTTTGTGCAATAAAAACGATAAAATATGAGCAATAAAATACCACAAGAAGAATGGACTCCTTTGCCTTTTATGGAAGGTGAACATGCCCTTTCAAAAATAGAATATAACGCTACTGATTTATTGGTAGAATTGGACTCGTTTAAGGAAAAACGGGTTACAAAAATTGTTTTTGCAAATGTGTTCTCATACAGAGTAACATTAGAGCATTTTAGGTGGGCGGAGTTTTGTCATAATCCAAACATCTCGGCGACATTGGTCAATGTAAAAGAATCTCATTATATAAAATGGTTAGAAACTGCAGGATTGGAACAAATTTATGAATCAAAATTGGATTTGCGACATTATATGTTGCAAACTACAGAACACACAATAGATGTTGTGTTTCCAAGCGAATCCATAATAACAATAGATGGAAAAGAAATATGAAACAACCTCTTTTTACAATTAACAGCACATTCTCGGAAGAAGAAGTAGTGCGTTTCAACAAATATGTAATATTACATATGTTTCATTATGTAAGAAATGTCGTTATTTGCAATATAATACTACTGCTATTCACAGTGGGTATGATAGTAAATGATATTACTTCGGAAGACTTTCCTATAGGCTCAATAATGATGTTTTTAGTCATTATTATTGTCAATTGGTCTCTTTACAAATCGCCAATACAAAAAGCCAGAAAAGTTTATCGCCAAAATAAAACAATAAGAGATGCAATTTATATAGTTAAGTTCTATGATGACCACTATGTAGTGACATGCAATGAAATAGAGTCAAGTATTCCTTTCGATAAATTGTACAAAATAATAGAGACTGATACAAATTACTATTTGATGGCATCAAAGGTTAGTGGGACAATAATTTGTAAAGCAGATTGCCCTAATGATTTTGATGCTTATATTCATAAATTTACAAACAGATAGTTGTGTGTTATATTTTTTGAAACAAAATCATTAGGTCAAATGGAATTAAGGATTTCTATTGAAGAAAAGAATGCTTTAATACAGTGCCAAGCAGAAGTTCGGTATAAGTACACTCTTAAAAGAATCGCTGATACGGAAACTATGTGGTCTATTGTAGGAAACGACAACTCGTTTTCGATTCAATCCAATGGAAAGATAAAATTATTCCCTATATGGTCTGCAAAAGAATATGCACAAGCATTTTGTGTTAATGAAAGAATAAATTGCCGAAGTGTCGCAATAACTCTGGATTGTTTCGAAAATTCAGTGATTGATTTCATTTGCGAAAAGGGTCTTTATATCAATGTTTTTCCTACCGAAAAAGAACCGCTTGGTAAAATTGTAAGCTTGAATAGGTTTGCCGAAGATTTAAGCGTATTTTTAGAAGACTACTAATAAAACGATAGATTACGAATGAGAAATATTCAAGTATAATAAGAAAGACGGCTATGACTAATGAAATATTTTCAATCATACGTAATGGCTTGACAGAGCATTACCATCTGTCAATCTCAAGCACTCCCATAAACTGCGACAATGAGTTGGGGCAAAATCTTCTGCAAGAAGCCATTGCTTATTATAGAAATAGTATTGCTGTAGATTTGGTGAACAGAGGTATCAACATCAATCATCAAGACAATAGAGGCCTAACTCCCTTACACTATTGTGTACAGCACAACAATCTTACTATAGCTGAATTATTGTTAGCAAAAGGAGGAAAGGTAAATATTCTGGACTCCTCCGGCAACAACCCGTTATGGTATGCTGTTTTCTATGCGGATGGCGATTACCAATTTGTCAAGTTGCTCATTAAATATGGAGCTGATGCACTAAGCAAAAATAAAGCCATGCGATCCCCCTTAGATTTCGCAAAAGAAATAGGTGACGAAGTGATGACGAAAATACTTTTAAAATGAATGGTAAAACAATAGGTATGACAACAGAATTTAATTACTTGATTTTTTCTGTATTCAACATTTGCAATTTTAATCTATTTGTTGATACTGTGAAAGTTATATTCAAAAAACAACTGATAACAGGAAAGGCTGAAATCTATTCGGAAATACCCAACCCAAGTGGATGGGTTAATCCACAAAGTGGAGGCTCCCATTTTCCCAAATTTAGTTGCTGGCAAAATAAGATATATCCAGACAAAGTGTTTTTTATATCAAATTATGAAGATGGACTGTCTAATGTTTGCAGAATCATACAAAAACATCTGAGATGTAACATTATTACATGTGCATTATCCAATGAAACTGAAACAGATAATCCATTTTTCAAATTCTATTTTTCCAATTCCAATTTAGAAGAACGATTAATTCAAGCATACAAAGAAGATAGGTGGATTTTTTATGAAGAGGGAAAGCCGCTCTCTTTTGAAAATTTGGATTATTACAAAAGAAGACGAATTACAGACAGACTAAATAATAATATAATTAAAGAGTATATGATTCGATTAGGGATTGACATAAATACAATTGATGCCCAAATAAAGGCAGGTATTGTATATGTCCGTAAAAAATGGTAATTCTTAGTGATACAACAAATAAAAATCCGAAGCCTAAGGTGACAAGAGCCGAAGGTCTTTCGACTTTTATCACCTATTATAGCATTGTGCAATCATCATCCCTATACATCCTGCAATCACAAAAAATCCAATGGTAAAGAAAAACCAGAAGAACCACTGGGCATAGTGACCGAGATAGCAGCCATCATATTCCTTGTAGCGTTCACGGACTTTCTTCCGCTCATCGGCAAACATGGAATTGACCTCACGGATATGCATCTGCATCTGTGCGGTCATCCATTGGCGTTCTTTGGCAAACAGTTCTTGAATCTTCTGCCAGTCAGCATCATTGACTTGCACGGACACCTTTAATTGTGTTGGCGCATTTTCCAAAACTTTGTCTATGTGCTGATTGATGGTATCTACCTTTTTGCTGATAGTAGTCACAGCACCACCTAATTTGGCTTCTGCACGTTGATACTGCTGAATGGCAGATTCCAGTTCAAGTGTGGCATTGATGAAGGTGTCGGTTGCTTTATCAATGTCCTTACTCAACTGCTTCAACTCAGGAACACGGTTTACAAGTCCATCCTCAGCTTGCTGCTCCTCAACCTCGTTTTCAACATCATTCATCATGTTGTCGAAGTCGGATCTTTCTTCTGTGTCTATGTTTATCTTGCTTTTTCTGATTGCCATATTTCATTGATTTATCGGTGGAAACTTCTGCTGCGTGGTTTAGGCTTGCACATGGAATGAGCCATCTGTGCACAACGGTGGGCAAACTTCCAGTCATCTTCATCGTCCTTCTTGCCCCAACCAGAAGAGGGAGCGGAACCGCCACCGCCACATGACTCCGACATGGAAGTGGCTGCGTCAATATACCCTGCAAACAACAGCATCGCTACATGAGCGACATTCTCTGTTGTCGCTATATCATTATCCTCTGGAACCTGAACCTCATTAGTAAAGACATCTTTGACAGAGTTCGGAATCCAAATCTTCTTGACTTCATCGCCAATGTTGATTGTGAATGCCGTTTGTGTAATTTGAGGTTGCGACTTTGGTTGTGATGCAGTTGGAGTCTGAACGACAGGACGAACTGGGCGAGGCGTAGGAGCAACGGATGGAGAAGCTGGCTTTGTCTTGACTTGTGTAGGTTGTTGGTGCAGTTTCTTCCAGGTGTCTTCAATCTTTGACACCATGTACTTTCTGCCAATCTCAGAAGCCTTGAACACAGAAGCATTCTTGCCGACTGTGTAGCCGACAAGTTTCCGTTGTTTGTCGTAGCGTGGTTTAACCTCATAGCCTTTCATGCGCAACAGATTGAAGTATCTGTCAATGTTAAACTGTTGCATATCTTTGAGAATATGTTCACAGTCCTCCGCAAGCTCCACTTTCCTCATATTCCGAATTTCCTGCGGTTGTTCCCACCCATGCCGCATATTGATGATTTCCGCAGCCTTCATTGCCCGAAGATGAATATCATGTACATCGTTGGTGTTACCCTCCATATCCACACGACAACAATCAATGTGAAGGTGCAGCGTTCCCGACTTGGAATCAGAGTGCAATCCGCCCAGATTCATTGAATTGGTGAAATTGGTCTTTATCTCATTAGAGAAACCGTTGGGCGTAAGTCCTACAGAATCCAAAACTTCCAAAGCTTCGTCTTGAAGGTTCGCCCAATCTTCCATCGTGAAGTTGGCAGATTCCTCTTTTGATGGGGAAAGTACAAAAGTGGTCATGAACCTTTCCAACTTTCTGCCCACCGTCCTTTCCGCCTGATGATACTGGCAATGATGCTTCATCATGTACCAGATGGCGGTAGGGTCAAGACCATCGGGCATATTGTTCACCTTGACCGTTTTTGCATTCTCCTTTTCCAATGCGTACCTTACGGAATTGCCTCCATACGATACTACCTTTGCGAGCATAATCATGATTACTCCTTTGATTTGGTCTGTACGTTTGTTGCGATATTCTCTTCAATGCTATACCAATGTTGGATAAGCCCTGCAACGGCATCAATCCACCAACGCATGAACTTCTCATTCTTGAAGAACCGAGCCTTTTCCTCAGCCGTTTTCTTGGATAACACGTTGCTGATTTTTATCAAATCCGTCCTTGCGATGGCGAGAGAGTTGAGAGCGTCCACCTCTTCCTTGGTGAGCCTCATGCGTGGACGGTGCTTCAAGCCAGTCTCAACGACATAGCGGCTCAGACTAATTCCACACTCCTTGGCAAGCGTCTGGAGCTGCTTCAGCTCTTCTTTCGTACATCGGTAGGTGTGGACTTCCGTAGGCGGTTTCCTTATGATTTTCTTCTTTCTCATTTGTCCTTGTCTCTGATTAAAATGGGATGATTACAAGCACCTTGCAAAGGTGGTCACGACTGCGAGCCTGCGAGTAGTCCGAGAAACTTTTAGGAATGCAGAAAGACGGACACGGCTTCTGTATTACAAAAGGATTTCTCGAAAAGTACCTATAAAATGACGGCACTTTTAACAGCGTCCGTCCCCAAGGCTGCTTAAACGTATAACAGTTTGGTGGTAGCCTATGGCGGTCAATCGTCCTTTGGGATGATTTCTCTGTATGGTGGCCCATTAGTCTCTGTATGCCTATTGATTGCCGTTATGGTAACTGTTAGCCTTGTAAGCATTGGCATTAGAACCGTTAGACTGTTGTGTTTGACCTCCTGCCAGGTGCTGTGGATATGTGTTGTGTTCATTCTGTTTGGCATCTGCTTCTTGCATGGAAGAAGGATTGCCAACAGACTGTCTGGAGTAGTTTTGTTGTGGGGAAATTCCACCAGTAACAGCATCGGAAAGATTACCATTCGTTCCGACCTTACCCACGCTTCTGTTGTCATTAGATGAAGTCGAATTTAGGGAAGAAGAAATATCTGCTGTAGAAGAATTGCCCTTGTTGTCAGTATCGGATATTCCATTGGCAGAATGCCCATCTTCCTTGTCCGACTTTGTATCAACATCCGTTGTCGTAACAATTACTCTTGCTTGTGGAACTTCCGTGTGGATGATTGCAGAGCCATCAGTATTGCGCTTCAATGAAAAGCCGTTCTTGACAAATCTTCCGTCCACATACCAACCAGAGAGGGAATGCAGAGTAATGATGCGGTTGTCTCCAACTTTTTGTGAAGAGGAAATGCCCACTGCCTCCATAGCCTGTAAAAGTTTGGGTACGGTCTTGCGGTCTTTATCCCAGAGCTTGGCAAGTTGGGTATTGTCAACCAGACATTGCCCACACAATATTTCCACTTGTTGGTTCTTGCTGATAGGTACAAGTGTTGTTTCACGTTCGGCAAGAGAGGCAAGAGACATGAAGCATTCCATGCGGTCAATCTTGTACTTCTTGCAGCGAAGATACTCCATCTGTACATCGGACAGCGTGAAGCAGTAATGTATCTTTTGTTTATCCATGTTCTGTAAATTTTGAATATTATAACCATAAATGGCAAGACTGTTTTTCTCAGTAAAGAGAAAATCATCTGTGCCGTCCTCTCCTTGGGGAAATGTCCTCTGCGATAACATAGAGCTCGCCTTGCAACCTGTCATTAGAATGGTTGCTTAATCGTGAAATGCACTCAATGCAAACAGACTGGGCAAGAAGTTTTCTTCTGCCGACAGTTGCTTCATCATTGATGCCCTTGTTGGCTCCGCATTGTTCGGCAAGCTGATTGAAAGCATCACGCATCCGAAAGTAGCCGTTGCCAGTATTGATGTAGCTCACGGCAAGGTCAGCGACATTTGCCAACTTGCTTCTGTACTCTTCATGGGAAAAATCGTCCTTCATCATCGCCATGTCTATTTACAAAGTTCACTCATGTGCTTGGTTGCTGCAGCCTTGGTCTCAGCCTCGGACATACTGCGGTTCTGGCGCATCCAGTTCAAAAGCTCTGACTTCTCAAAGTAGATAATCTTGCCGTTGGGACGGAAGAACGGAAGTTCATGCTTGTGTGTCATCTTGTAGAGACTGCTCTTTGATATACCCATGAATAAGGCTGCTTCCTCCAGTGTCAATACTTGCTTGGCATCACGGAGTAGGTTCTCCATTATCCCAATGCGGTGCTCATGTGACTCTACCTTCAAGAGAAGAGTCTCGGTGTCGATAGTTTTGTTCATTATCCTGTAATTTAATTGTTTGTAATTCGTTGTACTGCTTGTTTTGAAAGTGTAGTCCCCCAAGACAGAGAGAAATCCCTGCCCGAAAAATGGGGACTACAAAAGTGAAATTAACTGGTTGTTATCCTGAAAAGCTCTGTTTACTTGTTATCCTGTGTAAATGTAGTTTTGCGTGGATGAGTGTTGGTGGCTGCTGTCCGCTTTGTCTTCGGTATTTGCTTGTTCTCCTCACGCTGTTTGCGACCTCGAAAGGCTTTCTTCGTGTTATCAACAGCCTTGACCTTTTCATTCGTCAGCACATCTGCATAGATGGCGGTGGATTTGAGCGACTTGTGTCCCATCAGCTTCTTGGTAGTCTCAATGTTACCAGTAACCGCCTGTACCAAAATTCCGAATGTATGTCGGGAGCAGTGAAAAGAGATATTCTTCTCAATGCCCACCTTTTTGGCTATCCTTTTAAGGGCTGCATCCACATTAGCCTTGGCAGGAAGGTGAAACACAAAATCATCATCGCCTTTGGGTGGCATCCATGACAAGGCGGTATTGCCGATTGGTACGGCATTGAGAGCCTTTGTTTTCTTTTGGACGATTACAAGCGTGTTCGTTTCCTTGTTTCTCTTGATGTCACTCCATCGCAGAGCCTTGATGTCGCTGATACGAAGTCCTGTCAGACAGGCAAAACCGAAAGCTCTCTGTGCTTCTGCAACTCCTGGACTTCTCTCATCTGAAGCCATGAACCTTTTCAGTTCATCGGGAGTGAGATACAGCTTATGTGATGACTTTGGCTTGGGAAATATGTCTGACTTCTCCAACTGGTAAAAATGGTTAGCCTTCAACTTGCCGAACTTGACAGCCTTGTTGAAAACCGCCACTATGCGCTGTTGAACATTATGCAGGGAGCCTTCACATAAAGGCTTGGCTTCAACTCGTACATACTTCTGTGGTACATAGTCGTTCTTCAACCAAAGAAAGAAAGCCTTGAACCATTCCTTGTCGAACTTCCTCAGAGTGATGTGAGGTCTGCGCTTGTTGGCAAGGAACTCGCTCATTAGGTATTTCAGATACTTTGATTGGTCAACAATAGCCTTGGAGTAGTCTGTATTGTCGCTCATCCAGTCGATGTAAGTCTGGATCCAGTCCAAGACTTCGGGAGACTCGTCATTGGGGATTTCCTTCACAATCATCAAGTGACCTACCTCTGGGATGGTCTCTGGATGAAGAATACGCTCTGCCCTTATCTGGTGAGCACGTTGCAATGTTTCTTCGTTCCTTGCTTTGGTCTCTGCATCAACCTCCGGCAACAAATAGAGGGAAAGAAATTCAAACTTGCGCTTGCCACCATCGTAGATGTCAAGATACAAGCTTATGTTGTCGTTGGCAAGTGCCTTTTGTCTGATAGTTATTGTCATGTCTCTATATATTTTCGTTGTCAATGATTTATGTGAACATACCGTCAATGAGGTTGATGGCTTCCTCCTTCTTTTTATCCACGATTTTAGCATAGATTTCCGTGGTCTGAATGTTGGAATGTCCCATCAGCTTGCTTGTGGTAAAAAGGTCTGCACCAAGCGTGAGCATCATAGTTCCGAACGTGTGCCGTGAGCAATGGAATGAGATATGCTTCTCAATGCCAGCCGCTTCCGCCCATTTGCGTAGAGCTCTGCCTATAACGGTCTGTGTGGTTGGTATATCAAAGAAAGGAATATCATTTCCTCTTGGCTTTGGCAACCACCGCTTAGCCTCTTCCGAGAGAGGTATTATAACTGGCTTCTCCGTCTTTTGCATTTCCATGTCTATGTATTCGCCCTTTCCGTCAGCGGTCTTGAAGATGTGTATCGGAGCAAGACGGTACATGTCGCTTAATCGCAATCCTGTAAAACAGGCGAAGATGAAAGCCTCCTTGACTTCTGGACGGTAACAGTCCGTAGCCATGAGGGTGCGAAGTTCCTCAATGGTCAGATACTCTTTCTTGCCGTCCTTGGGCTGAATGCGCTCACGTGCATCCAGTTCTTTCATAGGGTTGTTGCGGATAATGCCTTGTCGCACGGCGTTGTTGAGTGCGGTGGAGAACATTCCGAGGTATCGGCTTGCCGTATTCTCGCTGATAGGTCTTGGCTCGCCATACTTGATATGGGAGTTTGGGAAGTTACGCAAGAGCTTAACATATCCACGGCAGAACTCCGCATTGACCTCTTCAAGCGAAATGAAGCCTTTGTTAGTCTCGTCAAGATACTTCTCCACAGTGTGCATCATTTCCACACGGCAATGGAGCGTTGACTTCTTGATGCCGACACCACCTTCACAATACTTCTTTATCCATGTGGTAAGAAGCATCGAGCCTTGTTTTACTGTCTCCCAGTCCTGTATGCCATGACCATGCAGGGCTTTGATGCGCTCTGCCTTGATGCGTTCTGCAACCGCCATAGTCTGCTTATTCTGTTCCTTGCAGACAGGGTTGATTTCGGGGACGAGGTAGAGTTTGAGGTATTCATACTTCCTTACTCCCTTATAGTAGATGTCAAGATAGATACTCTTGTTGCCATCTGCGAGCGACTTCAACCGAATTTTAATCGGTTCTTTCAGCTTTACTTGTTTCTTTGGTCTTGCCATGATGTATGAAGTGTTATTTTGTTTTTGTATTCTGCTACATTGGAGGGTCTTTCTCCCTCTTGTTGAAAGTTCATGTCAGATATGGTTTCCTATGCTGACATTTGCTTTTCTTTCTCTTCCCTTACTTCGGAAAACTGATGTAAAGATAAGAAAACAAACCGAGAAACGAGAAACAAAACGGAAACAAGAAACAGTCTTTTATGTCTTTTTAAGAGTGAGTTTGGCAAACATCGGAAAATTCAAATTATCGCTTAAAGCATTGATACTTAGCGTATTTACATTCATTTGCTTTCTTGTCTTTTCAAACGCATTTCGTAGGACTAAGATATTCTTGACATCCTGCTCCTCGTTATTCATGGCGATGTACACTGAGATGGCACCGACAATGGCAACGATGCCTGCAAGAGCATAACACAAGTTGACTACATACGGAATGTACTTGACCAACTCGGATGCGACCTCCTCCAATGCGGAAGTTCCTGCATCATAGCCAGTACCGGCCAGGTTCTGCGCAGAAGCACCGATAGGAGTTAGAGCGGCAATCGCTGCACCCATCATCATGAGTTTCGCACGATTCCTTGCGTGAGACACTTTCGCCTTAATGGGAGTAAAGACGTTTGAAAAAAACTTTTTCATTGACTTTCTAATTTTTTAGTTCTACAATTTGTGATAACTCTATTTTTTTCGCGATTAAATAGTCTAAAATACGAAATTCATGTCTTGATAGCCGAACAATGCTGGCATGACAATTGAAGCACCGATCATAAAGAGGATGCCACCGAAAAGCATCATCATGCTTTTGGTGATGTCTCCCTCATGGTAGTTCATCTTTATACCGATTTGCAATGCGGCCACAATCACCACAATACCTGCCACGGCATACAGAATTTCCACAGTGTATATCATCATGGTGCCAACGAATGCGGTTGCCTCGGCAAGTCCATCCGCTCCCCATGAATAGTCCACAGACCCACATCTGGCTGAAACATCTTGAATGCATAATACAGCCAATAGTGCAGTGCATAGTCTGTATGGGATGTTAGCATTGGGTGTATTCATCTTGGAAGTCGATATTGCTATGTTCTCTGTTTTCTCGTATCTCACTGGCAAGTTGCATTGGGTTTCTTAATCCGCCCTCAGTCTTGCAATCCACCAACCTTTGGTTTATTGCGTCTATTCGCTGAACCAAGGCTGCGTCTTTCTCATTGTCAATGATTGAGCTGACTGCATATTGAGGTTGGGTCAAATCCTGATCAAAAGCCTTGCTTTCATCAAAAAGTTCTTCCTGCTTTTCTTCTGATGTGGCTTCTTCGTGGAACACTGAGGTTGAAATAGGAGCCTCTTTGTCATCGTCATTCTCAGGATTGTCTTCCTGTGATGACTCGTCTTCCATACCCAAATGATTGTCTCTATTCGCGTCTGTCGGAGTTTCTGTAGTCTCAGGCAGGATACCTTCGTCTATTGCTGGTGCAGGTTCTGTTTCTGCAGCTTCTTCGACTGGATTTTCCAGTGCCTCGGTTGACTCTAAAAATGAGAAGCCTCCAGTTTTGGTATCTTCCAAGACGGTCTGTGGAGCGTTTTCTTCTTCCACTTCTTTTGTATCACTTGCAGAAATGGTTTCCTCATGTTCTCCTTCTTTCTTGGATTTCGCGTTTAGATCCATTGTTATTATGGTCGCATAGTACAATACATATGCGATGGTCAATACGATAACGAAAATTATAAATGGACTCATAATCATTCATTTTTTGTTGGTAATTCGTGAATTGCGAACACAAAATTACCATGCATGGCCCACTATCTTTATATAAAGTTCCAAATAACAGGTGTTTCCAATGGGATAATGGTAGATTGGTTCTAACGAGAATATAGAATAGAACCAAAGAATTGTATTTTTCCTTTGTATTAGAATGATATAAATAGCGTAAGTGGCAGAGTGTTTCACAACAACCTGCCACCACGACATAATAATTGAGTATTCCTACACAATCAATTATGATGTATCGATATATATAATGATGTTCGAAGTCAGAAGAGATCCTTGACGTTCTTCTTGGGGTCGTCTTCTATTTTTCCATGTTTCCGCTCATAGTTACTGATGGCTTTCTCAAATGCAGCTTCCACTACATCTTTAATTTGTAACCCTTCACGAGTGGCGATTATGCGCACTTTCTTCAGAAGGCCAGAACTAACTATTGTACAGAACCGTTCTTCTTGTCTTTCTTTCTCCAGTTTTTTCTGCTTTGCTCTAGCCGACAGTGGCTTTCCCTTCTTTCCTTTATCGGACGTTCTTGGCGTGTTCGTTGTCTCCGATTGTGGGTTGCCCGTCACCGTAAGTCCTGTGAACAAAGCGTCCAGACTTTTGTTGTCCATAGTCAATTCTCCTATACTTGTGTCATTCTATTTAGAAACTCTTCTGCAAACAACAGATAATCCTTGGCTCCGTTGCAATTCTTGTCGTAGTCCAGAATGCTGCGACTTTCCAAGGGGGCTTCTGCAAGACGGATGTTCTTGCGTATTCTGCTATTGAAAACGATGTCACCTACTGCCTCACGCAATTTTTCTTCAATGCCCTTTGACAACTTGCTTCCTTCCCACCGTGTGATAAGGATGCCAGTAATGTGAGCTTGGGGGTTGAGCTTTCGGCTTACCATATTGATGAAATCGTTAATCATGGTCAGTCCCTTGAATGGTAGCACCTCAGAAACGAGAGGGATGATAATGTCGGTAGCGGCTGTAAAGGCGTTGAGCGTTACCAAACCCAAAGAGGGAGGGCAGTCAAGCAACACGAAGTCGTATTTTGCTGAGACTTCCGCTTTCTCCAGAACTTCAGACAGGATGCTCTCCCTTGCTATGGCTGTGGAAAGTTCCACATCAACCATGGCAAGTGTCAAGGATGCAGGAACGAGGTGCAAACTGTCTGTGATTTCAATGACTGGTAAGGTTTCCACCTTGCCGGTCAGTGCTTCGTAGATTGTGGCTCCATCAAAAGAGGATGCCAACGAAGTTGTAAGGTTGGCCTGTGCGTCAAGGTCAATCAACAACACACGGAAACCTTTCTTGGAAAGAATACTTCCAAGATTTGCTACTGTTGTGGTTTTGCCGACACCACCTTTATGGTTGGCTACGGCGATAATTCTTGTGTTCATTTCTCAAATTATTTTATTATGTCGTTTAATATATTGAGCGTGACACTTCCTTATATTGAGAACTTTACAGCCGTACAATATTCTGTATCTTTCTGCTCAAAATTATATGCCTATTTCCCTTTCTTATTCTCCTTTTCCATCAATACTTTGTGGGAATGGTACCAGTCTGTAAGCTGTTGGATGCTGATTTCCGTGAGTAGTGTCCTGCCAACGCAAGTCGCCAAGGCTTTCTTGCCATCCTTGGTATTGGGAAAACTTAGCACAGGCACTCCATTGACTCTGAACAGTGGAATGTTGTTGCTTTTGGCTGCTCGTTCAGCCTCAAAGCCATAGACCTCAATCGAGTCGGTGTCCTTAATCAGCAAGGACAGAATGGAGCCGTCCTTTATATCCTTACTGTTGATGTGGACATAGGCGAGCTTTGCTTCCGTCAGTTCATCAGAAGAACGTTCGTTCGCCATCTGGTATGTGCTTTCACCGACTGCTTCTACATGAAACACAACGGGACGCTCTTTCACCATTGCATCAAGGTGGAGCATCTGACCTATCCGAGCGTTGATTTTGTCTTCTGATACCACCTCCTTGCGAAATTCAGCTTCTTTTAATCCTCCTGTTTCTTCCTTTGCAGTAAGAATGTAACCATTACGCACCCTTTCCAATATGAAGAAAAGAGGATAGATGTTATTTTGTGATGCCATATCGTTCTATTCGTTATTGAACTTATCTTTTTCTGGTTCAGAGACCGTGACAAGGTTGATGTCGTAATTTCCACAAATGGACTGGTAGTCAAACGCAAGCGCACGTTCTTGGTCAAACACAAGTGATGCACTTCCTGAATCATTGGCTTTTCTTGTCGGCTTTCCATTCTCGTCAAGGATATAGAACTTTAACGGAGAGTTAGTTTTTCCGTAGTAGTCCGGGGTCGATACAAGGTAAGAGAGCAATGACTCGTCTGGTATAAGAACTTTGCCTTCTCTTCTTGCTTGTATGTTTGCCTTAGCAATACAGATTTTCTCCCTTATAAAGAGGACGTATCTGTCCGTTTCAAAGTCTACCACCTTGCGCTGCTTGCCTTTTGCTGTCACTTTCAACGTCTTCATCAGGCAGACCTTGTAATCCTGCCCCTCCCTTATGTCACCAAGCTGTCTTGCCTTGGAGAACATCGACCAGAATACTGCTATCTCGTCCGTGCTGTTGCACAATGAATGTTGGTACTTCAGTCCCTCAATGCAAATGTCATGCACTTCTTTCTCGGAGAAAGGAAGCTCTTCCGCTATAGAATGTAGACAATAGTAGGTCGCCAACATCATTGCCCAGTTGTTGATGAAGCGTTCTCCTATGGTGCTGTAGTCCACCTCGCTCTTTATTTCACCCAAGGCTCTTTTCCATGCATTAAACCATCCTGCATTAAAGTTGTCACGATAACGCATCAGACTGACCGTTATATTGGTCGGACACATATTGCGCAATTTCATGAACGTCTGGTACTTGTCGGTTTCTTCCTTTGTCCGTTCACTTCTCTGAGACTCCAAGAAGATAACTCTTGAAAACAGGGCTATATCTGCCGTTGGCATCTCTTGCCCGGTGAGCACAACACCACAATCTACATTCGTGGACTCCCTTCGTTCCCCGTCTGCTGACCTTTTCGAGCGTCCTGCATTGTCATAGATACCTTTCAGAAAGTCTATATGCTTCTTGCTCAACGAGTTTTTGTATTCATCAAAATGGACGAGCATATTGCTGACTTCAGCACATTTGTCCCCCATAGCATAGTAGGTGGTGCTGTCCAAATTGCTGACTTCTGGATTTCTTTGGAACAGATTGATGAGCGACAGCGCAAACTCTGTCTTTCCAGTGCCTTTCTTGCCGTAGATGTTCAGTATAGGGAACGAACGTGTCGTGTCAGTGATGATGTCCCTAAACAATGTGGCAAGGTAAAAGCAGATGGCTGCAATTCCATTGTTTCCATATAACTCATGAAGCAGCGCAAAGTATTCTTGGGCAGAGACCTCACGCTTAGGCGCATGGATAAAACGCCTCTCGTTGACATAGGCACTCTTGTTGCGCTTGTGTATCTTCGAAAGAGCTGGCAAGTAAAAATTCTCATTGTCAAGTCGGATGATGCCATAGTCATCGACAGGCTTCCACTTTCCTTCATATACAATACCATTGGTAAAAGCATAAAAGCCTCTCTCACCTATATTGTTCCACCCCAATTGTGGTACTCGCTGTGCTTCTTCTGTCTTGCCGTAGATGTATGCTTTCAATAACTCGTATTTTTCCTGTTTCTCGAAGAAGCGGAAGTCACCCTTGCCTTCGATTTTCTCTTTGAAGCGGTCAAGCTTTGTCACGTCGGCTTGCTGTAGCTCTATGGTTCGTTTGATGCGGTTTTCGTTTTCCAATTCAAAGATACGGCTTGGCTTGTTGTCATCAGCAATGAGGAACAATGGGCGAATGATGAAGTTCGTCCAAGCTCTTTCACGTCCTTGTGGGTCAAGGTCGTAATAGTGATAGCCCTTTCTGTAGAAACGATAGCCTTCAAGCTCATCTGACTTTTTGATGGCTTGTCTCCGTTTCTGCTCCTGCCGTCTTCTTGCAGCATCTGCTAAAGCGCCTTTCCAAACAGAGGCTTTACGGTATTTGTCTTTCAGATCCGTCAACAGAGAAGCTTGAAGCACCTCCGATTGTATGTTGACAAGCAGGTCGCATACATCGCTGATAACTTTCAGCTGGTCATCGTTGGTGCTTTCTGTATCGTAGTGTTTGTCGGCATACCAAAGTATGAAGTCCTTTTCTGTCAGACCTTCCCAACGTTCAAGACAGGTGATGTACGAGTCTGCGTCTTGTTTGACGTTACCTTCTTTGGGTATTTCACGCACTGAGACTTGAAAACCCATCTCCGTTGCCAGTCTGCCATTGGCAAACACGAACTTTTCTCCAGCTCCAAATTTCTCACCATCCTTGGGCTTATCGCTGTCAGGGATGAAGCACAGACTACAACTGAACTTACTGAAATATCCAAGTTGTTCCTTTGACCAACTGCCTCCGAGTGAGGCTATCACATTGGCTATACCCAATGATTGAAGACGCATAACATCCGGTGCGCCCTCTACAAGATACACCTTACCCGATTGACGCGCAGCTTTCATGGCTATATCAATGCCAAAAATGGATGTGCTCTTTCGGTATATAAGGCTGTCGCGTCCATTGAGGTATTTGACAGCCGCCTGTGGATTGATGCTTCTTGCCGTGAAGGTCTGTACTCTGCCATATCTATCACGCTGCGGTATCATCAAGCGCCCACGGTAAAAGTCGTAGTAGTTACCTGGGCGACTGTCGTCCTCTCCGAGCAAACCGATCTCAACCAGTATTTGCAGATTTAGTCCCTTATCCTTTGCATATTGAAGAAATTTGTTCCCTCTTGCTGGACTGTAGCCAAGACCGAATGTTCGGCAGAAATCCTTATCCCATCGTCCACTTGTTGAGCCATCCGTTTTTTCGGCATATCTACGACACGCAGCTGCTTCATCATTGTCTGCTTCGTACTGTGCTCGAAAGAACTCTTGGGCGTACTGGTTATAGATATACATGGTTTCTGCTTTTCTGTCACGCTCCTCCTGTTCTGGGGTCGTGCTTTGGTCAAAAAGATCATGTGTATCGACATCGGGACAGTACATATCCAAAAGGCATCGGATAGCATCAATGAATCCAACGCCTTGGCACTCCTCTACAAAGGAAATGACATCGCCGCTTTTCCCACATCCGTAGCATTTGTAACGGTTCATTGTGGTGTCCAACATCAAGGAGGGGGTCTCCTCTTGATGAAAGACACAACAGCATTTCTTTCTATGTGGTCCAGACGGCTTTAACACCGTGCCAGGACAGAGGTCTACCACGAGCTGGCAAATATCAACTCGTGATTTTACAATGTCTATGTATTTGTCCTTTATTCGCTTCATTATATACGTCGATGCTTAATATTTTAATACGACATCCTCCATTTGTCTTTCTCGATAATTGAAGTTAGTTCCTTTTCGACAACTGGTGACATGGGTCTGCCTATTATATTGCGAGTCCACCCTAAGATCTTTTGCTGCCAAGTGTGCGGAGAGCCACCGAGTGTCATACTAAGGAAGGCGGTAAAACGCCCTTTCTCACCGTTCGATAGCCTACTATAATAGTCTGCAATTTCCTTTTGTGTCATTTGCTTAATATTTTATCGCAAAATAATTACCATTCTCTGATTGTTTATCTGAGATTTTGATTATATTTGCATGCAAAAGTAGTACAAACTTTGGATAAAACAAAATATAATGCTCAATATATTGGGCGTATTAAGACATTTTAACCCAGTGTTATCATAATAATATAGTATTATGCTGAATTTAGATTTGATAGACAACCTGTACGCAGGTTTGACAAAGGAGCAACAGCAGGAGTTAATAAGCTTGCTGTTCAAGAAGAGCAAACAGACAATGAGTTATTTCCGACGTACTAAAGATATTAGCCTCTCTAAATTGGAGGTGCTGGCCGATTTCTTTCATATGCCGTTGGATTACTTTCGCGTTGGAAGTTCGTTTAGGGCAAACAATGTAAGTGGAAACAACAATAATGTGGGAAATGTATCTGTAAATACAAATCTTATGATTGAAAATGAGTCTCTGCGCAAACAGTTGGACGCTCTTCAAGATGTCGTTAAGGCAAAAGATGATACATTGGCAGCCAAAGACGCATTGATACACTCGTTACAAGAACGCTTAAACCCATCAATAAAATAAGGAGGACATCATATGGCACTTTCAAAAGAGATGATTTTGACATTGACTTGTCTTAAAGAAGTTGGTGTCAAAGGTGTTGGACCAAAGAAGATTTTTTCTATTGGTGCCATAATTATGGACAAAGGTTTGAATGTTGAACATGTAGAAGAACTTTTGCCCATCATGAAAGGCATGAAGGAAAAGGTTGTAAGGGAAGTCGCTCTTGATGAACTTAAAGAGGCTTGTGTGTATGCTCACAGAATTATTGATGCAAGTGAAACGAAAGGTATTGGACTTGTCGGCTTTTATGATGAAGAGTTTCCGACAGAGCTTCGTAACACAGTAGACGAGAATGGCAAACTGGATCCTCCATTGCTTTTGTGGTACAGAGGAGATTTGTCTATAACAAAAATGCCCGGACTTGCTGTTATAGGAACACGAGAACCGACTGCTGAAGGCTCTAATGGAGGAAAATATCTTGCAGGACAGTTTGCCAAATGCGGTTATAACATCGTGTCTGGACTTGCTATAGGGTGCGATACCTGCGGACATGAGGGTGCGTTAAGCGTTGGAGGTAAAACTACGGCAATATTAGCGAATGGTCTTGATCACGATTCTATATATCCTAAGGAGAACCAGGAACTGGCTGAAAAGATAGTTGAGAACGGCGGTCTGCTTCTGTCGGAATATCCAATCAGCACTATTGTCAACCGCTATAATCTTGTTGCACGCGATAGACTCCAGTCAGGATTGTCTAAGGCAACACTGGTAGTCATGACTGGTGTTAAAGGTGGAACAATGCACGCTGCCACAGCAACACTGAAAGCCAATAAGCCTCTGTATGTTATGCGTTTTAAGAATGAAGAAACGAACAAACATGAGAAATGCCTTGGCAACGCCTATCTTGTAGAACAAGGTGCAAGATACATTTCTGGCGGAGACAACATCGATGACATTTCTAACCAAATTAAGAATAATATAAATGTAAACAAGGGACTCTTTGACTAACCACCTATGAGAAAAATAATTTTTGACCTTGACCTCACCCTTGTAGACACTACAGTCGTAGAGCAAGCAAGACATGAACGGAACTGGCCGTTGGCTTATTCCCTCATTCCACAGTGTACCATTTATGATGGTATGCAAAATATCTTCGATATTATCCGTAAGTTTAATATCGACACCTGCATTGTGAGCACATCACCAAGACCATACGTAGAAAATGTTGTAAAACACTTTAATATACCTGTGGAAAAGATTGTTGCCTATCATGACGCAAAGCCTATCAAGCCACATCCTGCACCAATGCTTAAAGCTTTGGAACTTTTGGGATGTTCTGCCAAGGATGCTATATCTTTTGGAGACAGAGTAATAGATATCCAAGCTTCAAACGCTGCAGGTATAGAGAGCGTAGCCTGTTTTTGGGGAACAAAAGAAAAGAGTAACCTGCTTCATTCTGGTTACTCTCATGCTATTGTACACCCAAAGGAGATTCTTACTTTAATTCGTTGATATTATGGGTATATTCGATTCTATAAGAGGTTTTTTTAACTCTGAAATAATTGCAACATACAATGATATGGTTAACAACCATACAGAAGCCTTTCGTAGATGGAGAGGTAAACAATTAGTTGGCACTTTTTCGGAGTTATTTGATTTTCGACCGACATATAGTGACAAAGAATATGTTGCCAATCATAAAAATGACATTTTAGCTTTTGAGAAAATTATTGCAGAAGAGAAAGCTTTTAATTCTCGTAGACTCCAAGTCATTAACGCATCGGTACAATATCCAACCGCATTTAGAGCTTTAGTAAAAAAACTGTCAATTCCATCCATACCTGAGGTTACTGCAACTCTTCCAGGTGAACGCAAAAGCAATCATGTCAAAAAGATAGAGCAACAGGCAAAAGAAAAAGCATCTTCTACGTCATCAAATGTTGGAGAACCTTACTTTGCCATAAACACTAATCCTTTCAACTTTAAAATACCCGAAAGGAGCATCGATACTATAGATAGTCCTTTCTTGCGTTCTATACCAAAGAGAAGCATCAACACACTCAAAAAAGAGGAATATGAGAAATTGTATTCTTACTTGGGCACACTTCCGAGTGATGAGCAAAAATTAAAAAAAGAACTAAAAAGAGAGGATATTAAAATATCATTTGAAGACAATGTCCTGGATGATGAGAAAAGAAAAACATATTATAAGAATTTCTTATCTGAAAATGGTAAGAAAGAAGATGACTATGAATATTTAACAGAACATCTAATTCAATTAGATTCATTTATACGAAGTTACATACAGTCTCAATTTAATGCTTTATCAAAACAATTCCCATATGGAGTGCAAGAATTTAGAAGACATTTTGGCGAATCAGATGATAATTTTAAAGAAAGGATATTAAAAAACAAGGATGCAGTAAAGAAACTTGATATAGCTAAAAGAAAATACAATCAGTTAAAGCAGAAATACCCTAAGGGGTTACCTGCTTTAGAACGCTATTATTCATATGATGATGGCAAGAACTCTGCTGAATTATCTATAGAAGAGATTGTTGAGCGCGAAGAAGAAATATCTTTATTTGAAAGGTATGCTGATAAATATTCGTCGTTCATAAGTTGGCAGAACGAACAGCGCGACTTTGCGTCGATTAGTAGGAATCTTAATCCAAAAGATTTTGGTTGCTATTTTTATGACATACCACTTAAAGGAGTGAAACCCGATGGAACAGAAACGTCGGGCGATTATCGCGTATGGCAACATTTTTATACATCGTTCTTTGATACTGTACCAGAGGTAACAATAGATGATGATTTTGCCTACCTAACGGAAAGAGCAGATGAAAATTCTAAATTTTTAACAGGAGGATGGAATTATAAGAATTCTGTTTATGATAAAATTTGGGATTTGATAATAGCTTTTAAAGAGAAGGTGGGTGATATTTCCATCGTCTTTGCTTCTAATGGTCTGGATGCAAATGACACCTTTGCGTTTAATCATATCAAGTTTGAATATCTTTTCAATAAATTAGACGATTCCAATATACCTTATTATGAAGGAGAAGGTGATTTGATTCAAGATGTTGCACTTACGAAACATATTCTTATAATTGAATTAGTTTCAAAGAATTCTAGATTAAAAGAAACCGTCGAATTTATCAGGGATAAATACGTATCTATACAACCTCTAATTTCTTACATTTCCCTAAGGAAAGGTTATGACTTAGCAGAAGTAGAGGAACTTGAAGCAAAAAAAGAAAAAGAAAGACAGGAACAGAAAGCAAAAGAAGAAGCTGAAAAAAAACGTATACAGCAAGAGAAAGAACGTAAAGCTGCTCAGGAAAGAGAACTAGAAAATTGTGTGTCTAATTGGAATAGCATTGGATATAATTTGCATTATAATTATTTATTGCGATACTATCCAACGACTTGCGATTTCGATGCTACAGAAGATGAATGGGCTGATAGATGGTTGGTGTGGAATTTTAAGAACACCCCTGGTAAAACATCATCAATTCAGCATGAGCAAGCACTGGAAAATCTACTTCCACGCTTAACAAGAATGTTGAATAACACGTTTGGCGAAAAGCTTCAGTTGCTCACATTGGTTTGTATTCCTGCTGCATCAAAAGTAAATAACAATGCTCGATTTAAGGATTTCTCGGAAAGACTTTCAAACAACACGGGTATGGATAATGCTTTTGAACATATACAAGTTGTGGAAGATGCGACTCCAAAGCATTTGGGAGGTACTGGAACCCCTGTGCTTCATTTTGACGAGAATTTCTTTAAGGGTAGGTATATACTACTTTTTGATGATGTCATAACCAAGGGTCACTCGATGCTTCGCTTCAAACTGAAACTAGAAGCCCTCGGGGCTACTGTTATAGCTGGTGTGTCTGTCGGCAAGACGACGCATGAGCGGTGACTATTCATCTGAGATCTTGATGACACTTTAGTGTTCGCTATTCCTTAGTTCTTATTTAAAACTCACAAAGCATGTTAGAAATTCCAAAAGCAGAATACATAGATGGTATAAAGAAGCTACATGCCCAGTTAGATTCTGCATGTAAAGATGCATACCTGATGTCGAAAAAATACATATTGTTTTCAAAAGCCGCGTCAAATATGATTTTGAAACGACATGTATTCAAGATATTTGTTGATTTTGCAGAAGAACAACCAAAAAATGCAGTTAAAGGGTATTTCGTCTTTGGCCATAATATCATCAGATTTGCAAGTGTTGTCTTAGACTATGCTGTACTGTTCCCTGTTTGCGATCATTCTGGATGGGACAACAAGGAAAACAGAAAAGGCATAACATTTGCAGAAATCCTTGAAATGAAACGCAACAAAAATAAGGTGTTTATAAAATTCTCCCCCAAAGAGGATTCACGAATAAACGATCCCCTATATGTTGCGGAATACAAAGTATGTACAGGAACATCTGCTTTTTTAGATGACATAGGTAAGCCATTTGTTGCATTCGATGACGTTGAATCATTAAAAGTATGCGATATCCCCGAACAACTAACCAATAATAAATATACATTGGTTGGCAAGCAGTATTATGCTCCATATTCTAAAAGCAAGGAGATTTATTGCGCGTTGTTTGCTCAGACAAATAACGAATATGACGAGAACGCAATTAAGGTTTTAAGATGGTTCCCCAAAAGTAGAACTGAAGCTGTGAATGAAAGGACAGAAATTGAGAAAGCTAAAGAAGAATTGCAAAGGCGTGAAAGAAACCGTTTCAAAATGACAGAAATAATGCTGGAAATGACAGGTTCCATTGATCAAAACGATGTTTCTTTACAAAATCTCAGAGCCAAAATACAAGAGCTGAAAGAAATTATCGCAAATGAAAATTCTCAAGGTGATATGTTCTTTGATTTGGGGTATATTGCCAGAACTGACAATAGTGAACTTCACAATTTTATGATTGAAAATTCCAGTAGATTGCTTTTCGGCAAGATAGAGAACGACAAAATATCATTGTTAGGAGGAATTAAGATTTTTTTTGACAATGATTTCAACTTTCCTGCAAGTCTCATTAAAATTCCAATAGCATGAGTGTTGTATTAGACTATATATTTAAGCACGGGTACTACCAAGATGTAAAATCAACATTTTGGGAAGCACAGAATGTGTATTCAAAAGCGTACCGACTTTGGGAAAAGGAACAGACTGTTTTCATAGGTGATGATTATGAATCTAAACAATATGTATATGAAAACTTTTCTGAGATTAAATCTATAGCTGCTTGTATTGAAAAAGCAGATAAATTTCTGTGTCAGTCACGAAAGGCTGTAGAATGGCTTTTTTATCATGCCAGAAACTTAAGGAATATTCCCACATTAGGGATTGCGGAATATAAATTCATATCAAATAACGCTATCCCAATAAAGGCTTATGCCAGTAAACTTCAAGAGTACGCAAGAATAATAACCGATAACAAAGAGGCTGTTGGACGCTTCTTAAACCATTCAACAGCGAACCATACATTTGAGGAAATCAATGAAATTGTAAGTTCTAAAGATAAAATAAAAGAAATCGGGACGGTTCTTAAAAAAGCGCACACTTGTAAGGATAGATATCCATTGGCATGGAAACACTTTTTTAATGGTCGAACTATCTCTAAGATTTCCATTGAAGAGCTACGCTCTATAAACCCAAGTTTATATTCCAAGACACAATCCTATTTTGAGGATTATGAATACCTTGTAAAATATGAGAAGAGGGCTGTTAATAGATTCCTTGGAACTATGTCCAAAGAACATTCCTTTGAGGAAATAGAAAAGATAGCGAAAGCAAAAGACCAGATAAAACTGTATGGAGATATTTTGCGGAAAGCTTATCAATGTAAGGACACCTATCCATTGACATGGGAGGCATTTTCTAAAGGTCGCACTATGTCCAAGATTCCAATGGACGAGCTTAAACTTGTTGAGCCTGACGCTTTTGCAAGAAAGGAAATGTTCTTACCTGTATTTACAAAACACGAGAATTTGTGCAAGTTGATTATGGGTAAAGAGGACTATGATTTGTTGGATTTCTCAAATGAAACAGCTGCTAAGGAATGTGATTGTATACAATATCTGAAGATACAGTTTAATGGAACATCCGGTCTTAATGCAGAAGTACATATCGAAGGAGACGAACTGAAACGAGCTATTCTTGATTCCACAAGATATGGCAAAGACGTACACTTTGTAGATGAGTTTACTGTTTCAGAATTTTATGACCTAAGAAATGAAGCCGATGAACTTGGACTTGGCTTTGATAGCATTGTTGAAAAGACGAAAGACAACTATGCTGCGATAAAGGCATTCAACAAGGAAAAATCTGGAAAGGAAGTTGTGTATATTCAAAACTACATACCAGCATCAACAAAAGGTTCTCCTTTATACAATTATATTGAGGTCTATCAAAAACAAAAGGAAACAAGAGATAAGGCGAGACAAATTAGCGTAAACTACCCATTGGGGTTTGCCGCTTTGTTTGACTCGAATATCAACTTTGATAATTGCGAATTGTCTCTTGCAAAAAGGATAATTGATTCAGAACAATTAATTAAAAGCCGAGACTATGAGGAAATAGAGAAAAAACGGAAAAGAGAAGAAGAAGAACGCAAAGCTGCTCAAAAACGAGAATTAGAAAATTGCGTGTCGGACTGGAACTGCATTGGATATAGTTTGCATTATAATTATTTACTGCGATACTTTCCTACGACTTGCGATTTCGATGCTACAGAGGATGAATGGGCTGATAGATGGTTGGTGTGGAATTTTAAGAACACCCCTGGTAAAACATCATCAATTCAGCATGAGCAAGCACTGGAAAATCTACTTCCACGCTTAACAAGAATGTTGAATAACACGTTTGGCGAAAAGCTTCAGTTGCTCACATTGGTTTGTATTCCTGCTGCATCAAAAGTAAATAACAATGCTCGATTTAAGGATTTCTCGGAAAGACTTTCAAACAACACGGGTATGGATAATGCTTTTGAACATATACAAGTTGTGGAAGATGCGACTCCAAAGCATTTGGGAGGTACTGGAACCCCTGTGCTTCATTTTGACGAGAATTTCTTTAAGGGTAGGTATATACTACTTTTTGATGATGTCATAACCAAGGGTAACTCGATGCTTCGTTTCAAGAATAAGCTTGAAACACTTGGAGCTACAGTTATAGCCGGCGTGTCGATTGGCAAGACCACTCACGAAAGATAAAATAAAATAGAACTCATTATGAAATACTCGACGGAGGACAGACGAGATAGAGATACCAGAAGGTGTCGAGAAAATAGGATATGATGCTTTTGAAACTATGTATCATGTTTCTTTGCCATCAACCCTATTGGAGATAGCTCCAGATTTTTATTATGGAGAATGTATCGATGACCCTAATCATCCTCCATACATTGAGGTACATCCAAATAATAAGGTGTTTTATGTGATAGAAGGAAGTTTGTATTTCAAAGCGACAGGACTCCTTGCTATTGATAGTAAATATAATGGCCCCAATAAATGCTGTATAAGGTATCAGTATGATGATGACAAATTACAAAAAGAAGAATCGTAATGAAAATAGTTAGTTATAACATAGCAAAATGCGTTCAGACCAAAATAGACCATGTCCTAAGAATGAACGCTGATTTGTACATTTTGCCAGAATGTGCCGACTCTAAAAGCATTGTTCTGCCAAAAGGCTATACCATGTTTTGGACTGGTGATGATGAAATACCCCAAAAAGGACTTGGAGTTATCTGGAAGGAAGAGCTATCTGTTCACATTGTCAATGGGCATAGAAAGATTAAACATCATCTTCCTTTAATCGTGGATAATGATGGATGTAGTAAATTTATCCTTGCATGTTGGCCAACAGTGTGGCAGGAGTCGAAGACTTATCCTCAATTACTGCTTGAAGCCTTGCATGAATACAGTCCATACTTTGATAAAATGCCATCCTTGGCAATAGGTGACTTTAATTGTTATATCGGACAAAGTGGTGTAAAAAAGGAAACTGGTACATTTGAGGATTGTATAAAAGAATTTGAAGCTCATGGGATGAAAAGCGCTTACCATACCCATAACAAAGAGGAGTTTGGGAAAGAACACGAGGCCACTTTCTTTTGGCGATACAATGAACACAGTCCCTACTTTTTGGATTATGCCTTTAGTAATGTGGACATTCATTCCTATGAGATTGGGCAATGGGAAAAGGAGGTAAGTGACCATCGCCCTCAGATTATTGAACTATAATAGAACAAAGATGAATAGAATATTTTGCTTAGAAACAGAATGGGATCAGAGCATGCACGACTTAAAGAAAAAGTCTACAGTATTGCCTTTGCTTGACTTTCTTGAGAATGCGATTAATATTGAATATACTTTTAGGCAGGTAGCCACAGAATCTGATTTCAATTATTATATCGATCATCTCCAACAGCCAAGTTACAATGCCTATGACCTTATCTATTTGTGCTTTCATGGACAGAAGAAGTGCATCTGTTTTGCAGACAAGACAGATTTGGCTTTGATGGCTTTCGCTGAGAAAGAGGAGAACTTGGGGATATTTGAAGGTAGAAACGTACATTTTGGAAGTTGCAGTACTTTAAAAATGCGTGAAGAAGATATCAAGATGTTCAAGCAGTTGACAAAAGCAAGAATGATAACGGGATATACCAAAGATGTCGATTTAACATCAAGTTTCATTTTTGAGACTTGGCTGATGGATGCAATCAATAGAAACGAAGGATATGCCGCAAAACGCATAAATGACCTTGCAGAAAAAGAGATGCCATACTTTACAAAGTTATTTGGATTCAAGGCATTTTAGATTCAAGGATAAGTATATTAAATCAAGTATTTATGAAACATTTTCTGTTAACTTTATTACTGACATTTATTGTCGGTGTTTGCTCTGCACAAACAGAGCACATGAAATTTAAGGGTGTTCCTATGGAGGGTACCCTTCAGACATTCACAAGCAAGTTGAAGGCCAAAGGATTTATGTCTATTGGCGTTCAAGATGGTGTATCTTTATTAAAAGGTGAATTTGCCGGTTACAAAGACTGCACCATTGGTGCAGTGGCTGACAAAAGCGGAATGATCTGTAAAGTGTCCGTTATATTCCCTGCTATGGATAAGTGGGGAGATTTGGAACGCTGTTATTCAAACTACAAATCTATGCTCTCGGAGAAATATGGAGACCCCAAAGATTGTGTAGAAAATTTCCAACACGATTATGTCAATGATGACAACTCGAAAAAGTATGAATTGGAAATGGACAGATGCAAATACTATTGCATCTTTAACGGAGATAATGGCGAAATCCAATTAGAGATTACCCATCAGAGCCTTGCATGCTATGTAATGCTCAGTTACTTCGATAACGCCAACCAAGAAAAGTTGAGAAAACAGATTATGGATGATCTTTAATCCTTTCAATCTTCCTTCTTGCAAAAAAGCACGCATATAATAGAAGTAAAGACTACTATTGCATGCGTGCTTATTTTTTTGCGTAATATTTACGCAATTATTTGGAGGTATAAATTATTATTTCTACTTTTGCGTAAAAATAACGCATAAAATGAAGGATCTAAAGTATTATAAACAAATTTTCTGTTCTTCTGAGCTTGAACTCTATTTTATGGAGGAAAATGGAAGTTGCAGTTTTGTAAAAAGAAAATACGATTACATTTATCGAGACGAAGAGGCTATCGTTGCTACCAATGCTCTAATGCCTTTGGTAGACTATCCCTCGTCAGATGACAGCTTAACAATTGTAGACAGAGTGGCATTTCTTTTCGGAACAAGTGATGGATATTACCGTTTCACAAACATGTGCGAAACCAACAAAATAGATATTAAGGAAATAGAATGGTAAAAATGAATGAAGAAAAGCAGTATTGCTATAAATATCCGCATCCGTCAATAACGACAGACTGTGTTATCTTCGGATATGATGTAAAAGAAGGACTATCGCTTTTATTGATTGAGCGAAAAGCGGAGCCTTTCAAGGGTAGGTGGGCGTTTCCTGGAGGCTTTATGCATATTGATGAAGATACAGAAAGTTGTGCTCGAAGGGAGTTGCAAGAAGAAACCGCACTTGTTGCAGCTGTACTGGAACAGTTGGGCTGCTATAGTGATGTCAATCGTGATCCTCGTGAGCGTGTAGTAACAATAGCTTACTATGGTATCATTAAAAAATCAAACGTCGTTGGCGGTGATGATGCAAAAGATGCAAGATGGTTTGCACTTAATGAAATACCAACATTAGCTTTTGATCATGACCGAATTTTGAGGGATGCCGTCCATAAACTAAAAGAAAAAATTCACTTTGAACCTATTGGGTTTGAATTACTACCCGATGTATTCACAATGCCTCAGTTGCAAGAACTATACGAAAGTATTCTTAACGTGAAATTTGACAGGAGAAACTTTGCCAATAAAATCCTTAAGTTAGGATTACTCGAAGAATATGGTGAACGTCCCAAGAACAAAGGTTCACGTATTCCAATAAAATATACTTTTAACAAAGAGAACTATGCCAAACTTAAAAGTTCTGGGTTTAGACTTGAATTTTAAAACTATCAAAATGGAAAAAGCAAAAGAATATACAAGTGAGGAACAGCAATGGCTTACGGAAAATCGTTTGTCAAGATTCCAAAATAGAATCACTCCGTCTTGGATAAGAGATATGGATGAAAACGGGATTTTTGTGTTTGGCAGTAACGTTAACGGTTATCATGGAGGTGGTGCTGCCAGATTCGCCATGAACAACTTTGGTGCAGTATGGGGAAACGGAGAAGGATTACAAGGTTCTTCATACGCCATTCCGACGATGGAAGGACTTGATAATATGCAAGATGCCGTTAAACGTTTTTATTTGTTCGCAAGAGCTCATGAAAATTATATGTTCTATGTAACACCTATCGCATGTGGCATAGCTGGTTATAAACCTGAAGAAATCGCACCTATGTTCTTCGAAATTGCACATTTGGAAAATGTGTTTCTCCCTTTGTCTTTTTGGAAAGTTCTCACAAATAAAATGTTACGACTATGATTACAAACGATTCTCAAATGACAGGTGCTATAGGAGAAAGTCTTGTCGTTGCAGAACTAATTAAAAAAGGGTGGGTGGCGATGAATGTAAATGCTGCCGTCAGAAACTGCAAGGCTATTGATGTAATCTGTATCAAGTGTGATGAAAACACATGGCAGCACCAATCTTCGCTTATACAAGTAAAAGCAAGACGCGGAAAGGATTTTCCTACCGGCTTTTCACTTAGGCAGAGCACTAACTTGGAAGAACTAAACAGAGAGGTGAAAGGACCTTATGTTTTTGTTTCATTAGATGAAGACAACAATCCTGATTATTATATTTTGTCTCGCAGTCAATTCATAAAGCTGCTCTATTCGCTTCATGACAGATACTGCAACAAAATTCAACGCGAGAAACCATTGAACCTGTCGCTACCAGCGGAACTCCATTTGGGGCTTTTGCAAGGAAACGATGGCAGACCGAGTAAAGGCTTGCCAGGTTTTAAGAATCCTTTCCCAGGAAACATATTCCATAATGCTTGGGAAAACATCTGGAAAAATTAGAATAGACACTATCCTAAATTTTACCGCATACCATTGTAGACAATTAGGTCTATAAGGGTATGCGGTTCTTTTTTTCATACTCAATATAACTCCCGAGATTTATTGAAATTATTGTGCAAAGGTATTTGTTATGCCTTATCGCTTTGCAAGGTCAAGGCTCTGCTTGGCTTCCAAAATCTCCACGCCTACGGGTCGTATTTTGGTGCCAAACCTTGCATCGATGTGCATAACACCTTTTTAAGGCACATAATTTCTAACAAATCCCGGAAGTAGTTTTCTACGAAAGGGAAAATAAAAATTTTGAAGTATGAGCAATATTTGTGACACACAGTACAAGGTGAGAGGTTCACGCAAGGCATTGAGCGACATTTGGAACACCCTTCAGATGATGGAGGTGAATAGTAAGGATGTCTATCTTTACAAGTTGGCAGAGCACTATGGCATTGACTATGAGCATAGCGGAATGTCTGTTCGTGGAAAAATCTACTGGGCAGAGTTCGAGGATGATGAGGATGGAGGGCTGTTGTCGTTTGATACCGAAAGTGCATGGTCTGCTTGCGACCTGTTCTTTGATGAATTGAACAAGGTACTTGGCAATGAACTTTCAATAAGTTACCGTGAGATAGAATGTGGATGTGAGATATTTTATGTCCACGATGAAGGAGGTTTCTTTCCAGAAGAGTGTTGTGTAAGTTCTTCTGGTGGCAACTTTGAAGATATTTGTGAAGATGTGTATGACACCATCTGCGATGCTATTGAGGCATGGTGTGAGAAGACCGGCATTAACCAAGGCGAGCGGACAGAGGAAGAAATGGTGGACTTCATCAACGAATACGAGTACGACTCGGAGGACACCTATTATTATATACAGCCATTTGAGTTTGATTAGTACTTACCGCAAGGGGTAAGGCTCACAGCTTTGCCCTTTGCATAACCACTTTGAAATATGAAGAGATTAAGGAAGAAACAGATTGGAAAAACTGTATGCATCATATTGCAGCAGTTGGATCTCACCACACCTCTAAATGTGGTGTATAGTTGGGGAATAACAAACAAGGTTGCAACTCAAATAGAAATCATGGTTGATGGAATGGAGAAAAACGTGGCTGCCTTGATGATGGATGTTAATGGCTTCAACTACCAAGGCAGGCTCTATGTAACCAATAACCGAGTTAAGCAAACCTTTGGCTTGTATAGCGAACAGAACGGAATGTTGCATGAGGAAAAGAAGAGTATTGCCTATAAAGACTTGGGGCAAGTGCTCGATACGGTTATTGAGACAGGCGGCATGAGCCAACAGGAGCACCTGCAAAGATTGCGTAAATATGCAAAGAGACTTTTGGCTTAATATAAGAATATCCACTTAAAAGATTATACGAATGAAAACATTAGACAGAGAACATGTAAGAAGCGTTGTGAACACCATCTTCTCCCAATTGCTTCACACAACCTCGATAGACGTTATCAATAGTTGGGGCATCTCAAAGATGTATGCTACCCAAATTGTCAAGAATGTCAATGGCGAAGACTTCACTATGGCGACTCTTGTCATGCAGGTGAATGGCTTCCAATTTCAGGGCAAGGTATATATTGCTTTGGATGAAGGCTCTGATTACTACCGTATCTATGGAGAAAAGGATGGAACGACTAAAGAATATCATCATGATATTGCTTTTGATGAACTTGGCGATGTACTTGACTCAATGATAGAGACAGGAGGTATGAGCAAGGAAGAATACCAAGCAAAGGTAAAGGACTTTGTTTGTAGCCTCTAACATTAGTATTTTGGTGCAAAGTTAGTGTTAAACACGAGGATTTTATCTTTATTCTAATGGTTTTATACTAACTTTGTACCAATAATAGGATATAACGCTACATCGTGCTACAAGACGCTACAAGTAGGCTACATATTTCAATGCCTATAAAAGCCATGCAACATCTTGAAAATCAATATTGCTACATGAAGATACAACTTTCATAGTCATATTTGACTTATAGGCATTTGAATAATTATGGTAAGATAGTGGTCATGGTGTAGTATTATCCCCCTTTCATAAGGGCAATTACATAAACATAATACAAAGGCAATGAGATGATAAACAGAAAACAATGGCAACCGACTTGTTTAAAAGTAAGAAGCGAGTGTCGTAATGCCATAATCTCCTCAAAGATTTGAGGGGTGGAGTAGAAAATAGAGTCGATAGATTTCTTAAAATAGTTAAATTGTGTAACAAAAGTCATTCATACACAGTGTTTTAAGACGTTTTGTCTTGCGCCAGTTCTGCGCCATTTTTCGTGCAAAATAAGCGAAAATGCCTAAAGACGGCACTTGAATATCAACGAGTTACAGAAGATGGTAGAGTGGTATAAAATCCCTCTCTCTCCGCTGAACTTACTGGACAGAAATGGACAGTAAACGGACAAAAAGCTACAAATCAATGATTTGTGGCTTTTTTTATTGCCCGAAAGTCCTGCTTCCAAGACTTCAAAAGTACGGTAAAAGACAAAGTTTCGTTACTAAATCGTTACCTATTCCCCACCGGACAAAAACGGTAACGATTTGTCCATAAATGACCTGATAATGACTTGATTAGTCCATAGTCTGCATAACTCGAAAACGAGAGGTAAAAAGTAATTTTGCAACTAAAAAAGTGAGTTATGAAATCGACATTCAAGGTTCTTTTTTATTTGAAGAAAGGTTCTGAAAAGAAAAACGGCGAGGTGATGATTATGGCACGTATCACCATTGACGGTAAACAGTGCCAGTTCAGTACGAAACAAAACATTCTTCCCGGTAATTGGAGCATTGCCGCAGGCAAAGCCAAAGGCAAGGATGCCGGAAGAATAAACGCCCTGCTGGACGACATACGTTCTTCCCTGAACACCATTTACCACGAAATGCAGCGGCGAGACAACTACGTGACCGCCGAGAAAGTGAAAAACGAATTTTTGGGACACAGCGAGAGCCACGAAACAATCCTTACCTTGTTCCAAAAGCACAATGACGATGTGAAGCAGCTTGTGGGCATATCCAAGACGATAGCGACCTACCGCAAGTACGAAGTCACCCGCCGCCACCTTGCCGGGTTCATCCGCAGCAAGTACAACGTATCGGACATATCCATTAAGGAGATAACGCCGATGTTCATTACCGATTTCGAGTTGTATTTGCGTACCGCCTGCAAGTGCGGGTACAATACTACCGCCAAGTTCATGCAGTTCTTCAAGCGCATCATCATCATTGCCCGTAACAACGGCATACTGGTGAACGACCCGTTCGCCAATTATAAAATCCGGCTGGAGAAAGTAGACAGGGGGTATCTGACAGAGGACGAGATAAAAATCATCCTCAAAAAGAAAATGGTTTCCGAACGGCTGGAACACGTCAGGGACTTGTTCATCTTTGCCTGCTTTACAGGACTTGCCTACATAGATGTAGCCGGGCTTACCCAAGAAAACATCCGCAAATCCTTTGACGGCAACCTTTGGATAATGACGAAGCGGCAAAAGACGAATACGGACGTGAATGTTCCCTTGCTGGATATTCCCAAGATGATATTGAAGAAGTACAAGGGCAAGTTGCCGAACGGCAAGATACTTCCCGTAATCAGCAATCAGAAGCTAAATGCGTACTTGAAAGAGATTGCCGATGTGTGCGGTATTAAAAAGAACTTGACATTTCATCTTGCAAGGCACACGTTCGCCACGACCACCACACTCTCAAAGGGCGTTCCCATTGAAACGGTGTCCAAGATGCTGGGACACACCAATATCGAAACAACCCAAATCTATGCCCGCATCACCAACAGCAAGATAGGCAGCGACATGCAGGGGCTTGACAAGAAGTTTGTCGGCATTGAAAAGATTTACAAGGAAGTGGCTCTATAATCATCTTCCGGTTAAGTTATCCGATTTGTATCAACTTAGGGGTATCACTAATTGTGACACCCCTAAGTTGGCATATGCGGCTCTATCAGTTGCCTATGATTGCAATAGGTAACAAAACAGGTAATGATTTCGGCAACGAAATCGCACCTAACAAACTATATACCAATAAAGTACCCTTTTCCACCTTGCGGGCAGTCCGGCGACTACCCGCATTTTTTATATCCCTTTTCCACTGGCACATTTCCCGAAACACCAGCCGTGCGTGGCATGGCTGACTGTATTCCGTGAAAAGAGCCGTTGGAAACCCGCACAAGCGTATTGCAAGCAAGCTCACAACACCCTTGCCTTTCCCGCCCGCATGGAGTGTTCCCTAAAGGATGAAAGGGAACAAGCACTTTTCCCCTGTTTCCCTATCTGTAAATCTTCCTCATTATGCAGCCCCCCCCAGCCGGGACAGTCGTTTTATCATTTCAATAGGCAAAGGTAGTTACGTGTTATTCACGATTTTGCAAGGTCAAGCCGTCCCGGTTCGGCGAAAAAATCTTCCCTGCCTTGCGAGGTATTTTTTGCCCGAAACCTTGCAAACTCTAAACACTACCCTTTAAAGCCTATGTGAAACGAAAACGACCGACCCGACCGGAAGACGCATAAAAAAAAAGTCGGATTTACGGGAAACAGGAAAAAAGTTCAGTGAAACTTCAACTCCCTTACCTCTCAAATCCGCATAAAATTAAAAACTTAAAAATTACAGCAATATGGGAGCAATGACATTATCAGAAGCAAGGGTTTATGTAGGCACTTATGCCAAGTATAACAACGGTTCACTGTACGGCGCATGGCTCGACCTGTCGGACTATTCGGACAAGGAAGAATTTTACGAAGCCTGCCGGGAACTGCACAAGGACGAGGAAGATGCGGAATATATGTTTCAGGACTGGGAGAACGTGCCGGAGGGCTTAATCGGCGAAAGCTGGATTTCCGAAAATTTCTTCGCCCTGCGTGATACGGTGGAGGATTTGAGCGACACCGAACAGGAAGCCTTTTTCGTGTGGTGCAACTACAAAAGCCATGATTTGGGCGAAGAAGATGCGGACGACCTTGTACGGGATTTCCGGGACGAGTATCAGGGTCAATATGACGATGAAGAAGATTTCGCCTATGAAATTGTGGAAGAATGTTACGACCTGCCGGAGTTCGCAAAGACCTATTTCGATTATGAAAAGTTTGCCCGTGACTTGTTCATGTGCGATTACTGGTTTGATGACGGTTTTGTGTTCCGGGCGGCATGACGACCAATCCGGGCGGGGCTTTGACACCCCGCCCGCTAAAACAACAAAGTTCATAACCATTAAAATATAGGACATTATGCAATCACTTAACAAAAACGGGGTGAGCATCACCCAAACGCCGGGAGAGGAAAAGTTCGTGAAATTCCGTTCGGGCGCATTCAAGGGACGGACATTCTACCAGTACGATTACCGCCATACCGATATGGCATTGTTCAGCACAGTAGCCCCAACAGTGGACGAGTGCCGCCGCAGGCGTGACGAATGGATAGCAAAGAAAGAACAGTGTAATGAAAAGTAAATTTTAGGGATATGAAAACGACAGAAGTAAACAAAGGGCTTATCGGCAGGCGTTGCGAGTGCATTTTTACGGGCTTAATGGTAACGGGCGTTATCGAGGACACGGAGGAAAACGAACACACTAAGGGGGTAAAAGTCCGCTTCGACCGCCCGCACCAGTGGGGCGATGATTTATATAATGATGTATGGGCGTGGGGACGCAAGACGGACGAGTTCGGTACGCTGCGTCATTTGCAACTGCTGGAGGACAAACCGGACTTTCAAATAATGACGGTAGTTTTCGGCGAGCCAATCAGCCAAATAGACCGCAGCGTTTTTGAAGATGTGGAAACGTGGGGCGTCTGTTCCCTGCAAGGTTGGGTAAACAGCTACGAAAGTGTCCGGTTTGTAGCCATAGACGACCATACGGCAATCATCACGGGCGAATATAACATGGAGCAGGTAAAGGTGTGGTTAGAGAAATATGTACCTATAAAGAGCCTTAAAACCAGTTGATAGAGAACGGCGGCAACCGCCGCCGCGACTTTCTTTCCTTACAGGAATAT